>DSTMC04003__coassemble_672_pt1 | contig 71942 bp, 59 predicted proteins | sample DSTMC04003__metabat2_high_PE_018 | metagenome-assembled genome bin DSTMC04003
CTCTTAAGAACCGGTCTGTAATCCGCGTCAGCCTCAAGAAGCGCTCTTGCGATACCGTGACGGATCGCTCCTGCCTGTCCTGTGTAACCTCCGCCTTTTACATTTACAAGTACATCGAATTTGTCTGTTGTACCTGTTGCCACGAGCGGCTGGCGTACGACAACTTTCAGCGTCTCAAGTCCGAGATACTCGTCGATGTCTCTTTTATTGATCGTAATCTTGCCCGTCCCCGGTACAAGGTATACTCTTGCAACCGATTTTTTTCTTCTTCCTGTTCCGTAATATTTTGCGTTAGCCACTGTTATATCCTCCTTTCAACCTTTACCTAAAATGTCAGAACTTCCGGCTTCTGAGCCTGATTTGCATGCTCTGGGCCAGCGTAGACATGAAGCTTTTTGATCATGCTTCTTCCCATAGGTCCTTTCGGGAGCATTCCTTTAACAGCCAGCTCGATCACTCTCTCCGGTTTCTTTGCCATCATCTCGGCAAGTGTAGTCTCTTTCATACCGCCTACATACTCGGAGTGATTGTAATAGATCTTCTGCTGAAGTTTCTTTCCTGTCACTTTCACTTTCTCAGCGTTTACAACGATCACATAATCGCCTGTATCAATATGCGGTGTGTATTCCGGCTTATTCTTTCCTCTGAGTACCTTAGCTACTTCAGAAGCAAGACGTCCCAGTGTGCATCCGTCAGCGTCAACCACATACCATTTTCTTTCAATCTTGTCAGGGTTAGCCATATAAGTTTTCATGGGTGTTCCTCCTATAAAATCATCAGATAACATTTACTTGTATATGTGAAATCAGCACACTCCGGGGCTATGGCGTATACTGTTTCTCCTTTAGTCATGCTGTAATATTATAGTACTCGGTATTCTCCCTGTCAAGATTTTTCTATATTTTTCCCACATTTTTGCGCGTCCATTATGAAATCCCTTTATCTGCGCTTCTTCCATATGACAATGACCACAACTGCAATAATAGCAGCGACAATCATAACTCCAACCCATATCATTAACTGTGAATCATCCCCTGTCTGCGGCGTAAACGATAAGGCTTCCACTGTCACTTCAGACAGTGTGACAGGTTCATTCTTTGTAAGTTCCAGCTTATCAACCTTATTCGTGGGCTCCAGATATGATGGAAGCCTTGTTTCTCCGCTCTCCTCTCTATTTGTTTCCACATCCGGCAGTATTTCCGTATCACTGACACCTGCCGCTCCATCTTCGTTCTCAGCAATATCTTCCGCGTTTTCCACGGTATCTGATATATTTTCTTCTCCTTGTGCCCACGCAGTACCGGAAAGCATCATCACCGCTATTACCACCGCCAGAAAGAATACGGACACTTTCCTTTTTTCACATTTCCTCTTTTTCAAAAAAACCCCTCCCAGCCAAAGTTTTCAAGCACTGTCAATATATCTCTAACCAAAGAATTTACTCTATAATCAAGTATATATTTTGTCTGTTTTAGTGTCAATTAGCGTTTTATTTCACACATTGACATAGAAACAGAAGCCCTATATACTTTTTTCTATCGGCTGTCTTTCCTGTGCCGTACCAAACTATAAGATGCAGATACTATAAAAAAGGAAGTTATAACATGGATACAAAATACCAAACACAAAACAAAATCCTGACCATACCAAACCTGCTCTCGCTGTTTCGCCTGCTGCTGATTCCACTCATCATCTGGATGTACACGTTTAAAAAGGAATATTTCGCGGCGGGAACACTACTTATCCTATCCGGCCTTACCGACTTGGCCGATGGGTTTATCGCCAGACATTTTAATGCGGTCAGCAATGTAGGAAAAATACTGGATCCCATCGCAGATAAACTGACACAGGCGGCAATGCTTTTCTGCCTTGTCACACGGTTTCCTCTTATGGCAGCGCCCCTTGGCGTCCTCGTGTTAAAAGAGATCTTTATTGGGACGACTGGGCTTCTAATGATCCGTAAAACAGGGGAAGTAATCGGCGCCGATTTCCACGGGAAGGTGGCTACCACCCTGCTTTATATCATGATGATACTTCATATTTTTTGGATCAGCATTCCCGCCGGCATCTCTGCCGCAACCATTGGGATATGCCTTGTATCAATGATATTTACACTGTTTATATATGGAAAACGAAATGTGAAAGTACTGCGGGGCAATCTTTCTTCCCGGAAGAATTTGTGATACAATATCCCATAGCGCGCCCCATTTTAAAGTTTGCACAGGGACGCTCAAAGCGGAAAACATGAACGGAAAGGAATAAACATATGTGGGCTTACAATGAAACTTTTTATCAAATATATCCCATCGGCTTTTGCGGGGCTCCAGTACACAATGACGGGGTGACCGAACATCGCATCTTAAAGGTTGGTGAATGGGCCGAATACCTTCAGAAGCTAGGTATTGGTTCTATCATTCTCAATCCAATCTTTGAATCTGACAATCACGGGTATGACACGAGAGACTTTATGAAAATTGACTGCCGTCTGGGAACAAACGAAGATTTTAAAACTGTCTGCCACACACTTCATAACCATGATGTGAAAGTTATACTGGACGGCGTATTCAACCATGTAGGAAGAGGGTTCTGGGCATTTAAAGATGTTCAGGAGAAAAAATGGGAATCCCCATATAAAGATTGGTTCCACATTAGTTTTGACGGAAACAGCACATATAACGATGGCTTCTGGTACGAAGGCTGGGAAGGACATTATGAGCTTGTTAAACTGAACCTCCAGAATCCAGCTGTAGTTGATTACCTTTTAAGCTGTGTAAAAATGTGGATTGATGAATTTGGCATTGACGGGCTCCGCCTAGATGTTGCGTACTGTCTGGATCACGATTTTATACGCAAGTTACGCGTTTACTGTGAGGAACTCAAACCGGGATTCGCCCTGATCGGAGAAGTTCTCTTTGGGGACTATAACCTGATCGTCAACGATGAAATGCTCCACAGCTGCACGAACTACGAATGCTACAAAGGAATTTATTCCAGTTTTAACAGCATGAACATGTTTGAGATCGCACATTCCTTAAACCGCCAGTATGGCCCGGAACAGTGGTGCATTTACCGGGGCAAGCATCTGATGTCTTTCGTAGACAACCACGATGTATCAAGACTTGCCACCATATTGACAAACAAGCGCCACATCCCGCTGGCATATGGCTTACTCTTCGGCATGCCCGGTATTCCCTGTCTCTACTATGGAAGCGAATGGGGTGAGGAAGGCGCCAAAGCCCCGGACAACGACTACGCTTTAAGGCCCTGCTTCGAAGCTCCCAAGCCCAATGAACTGACGGATTTTATCCGGAATCTGATTGCCGCCCGCCGCGGGAGTGATGCTCTATGCAGAGGCTCCTATAAAAACGTTGTGCTTACAAACCATCAGCTTATCTTCGAGCGCAAGACTGACAAAGAGCGTATGCTCGTCGCGATCAATGCATCGGATTCAGAGTTCACCGCAAACCACCACGAACTCCAAGGCAATTTCCGCCCGGCGCTTGACAAAAACAGCAAAGGAACCGTTATGGCCCTTCAGGGACAACTCACAATGCCGGCATACAGCGTACAGTATTTAAAAATGGTATAGCTCTGTCAGTAGCTCCACTGCGCATGGCTTCCGTGTTCACTTTTTCTTATGTTCAGCTTCCAGTCAATCTGCTCTTTCAGCTCATTGACATGGGAAATAATCCCCACAAGTCCTTTCTCTCCCGCCAGTTCTTTTAAGATCTGGATCGCCCGCTCCCTTGAGGCATCGTCAAGGGAGCCAAAGCCTTCGTCCACAAACATGGTCTCAAGGCTTACTGCTCCCGCCGTGTTCTGCACGATATCTGCAAGCCCAAGCGCCATGGACAGAGCCGCCATAAAAGATTCACCGCCGGATAAGGATTTCACATCGCGGACAGAGTCCGTCACCAGATCGTACACATCCAGATCTAGTCCCGCCTGACTCTGGCTACTTAAATCTTTTATTTCCCTGCACTGGAGGATGAACTCGTTGGAGGTCATACGCGCCAGCCGCCGGTTCGCCGCCTGTATGATCTGACGGAAATATTTTCTCTGTACATAGGTCTCAAAGTCTAGCTTTACGCTGCCGCTTAAGCTTCCATTGGCAGTGCGGCTCAGATTCCCTATCACCTCATACTGACGGCGCAATTCTTCCTGAGCCCCAAAGGATTTCACAAGGGCGTCGTACGCCCCCTGATTTCCTACATTTCTGCTATGGACGTCAAGGCGCTCTTCTCCCTTTTCTCTGATCCGCTGAGAAAGCTCTTTCTGCCGTTCCCTGTCACTCTCTATATTTTCGCGCTTCCGCCCTTTCGTCTGCTCTTTCAGTGTCTCCGCCTGAGTGCGTGCCTTCAGGACAGCATCCTCATATGCCTTGACTTGAGCCGCTTTGTCCTGCCATCCCTCAATCCACTGTTTCGCCTGGCGATATTCGTCCTGACTGATGAACTGCTGCCTTCGGATCTCCTCGCGGAACCCCTCCTGTTCTTCCAAAAAACGCTTCTGTAGGTTCTCTCTTTGCGCGGCAAGCCCCTCAAGCTGTCCGCTCCTTCGGCGGTTCTCTTCCGCGAGCCTCCTAAGATCACTCTGCGCCCGCACAAGTACGTCCTTTCTACTCTTTAATTCCTCTTCTGCCACGCTCAAGCGGGTCTTTGCCTCTTCTTCATTGTCTGTATTTTCTCCCAGAGCCGTCTCTTCCGTCTGAAGATCCGCACGGACACGCTGGTAGTTTTCCTGTGCCTGTGAGCGCCTCTTCTCCGCTTCATCCCGAATCCTCTTCGCCTTCTCTACGGTTTCCTGATCCGGAGCGTTTCCCGGCAAAGAAGCCTTCGACGGATGATGGACAGAACCGCATACCGGGCAGGGCTGCCCTTCCGCAAGATCTTTTGCCATGATCCCCGCCTGTTCACGGAAAAACATTTCATATACCCGCTCATACTCTTCGGACGCTGCCTGACATGCCGCCATACAGTTGGATAATTCTTCTGTCTTCTTCGCATTTTCCGCACGCAGCCTACGGATATTCTCAAAACGCGGCAGAAGCTCCCGCAGACGGATGATCTGCTCCTGTAAGGCGGGTTCTCTCTCTGCCAGTTCCTTTTCCAGCCCAGATACCCTTTCTTTTAGATGTTCTTCTTCTTTTTCCCGCTCTTGCTTACACGACAGCAACTTTTGTATCTCCGCTTCCGTCCGCTCTGTTTCCTTCTTGGTACGAATCGCCTGTATCTCCAGACTGCGGGCCCTCTCTGCACGCTCTCCTTGAAGGGACTGCCGTCTTAGTTCTTCCTTTTCAGTGCGCTCACTCTCAAACGCCAAAATCTGGGTCTGCGATTCTTCCAAAAGATCAAAAACATGGTTTATCGCCTGCTTTTTCTCAATACTTACCCTCAGTTCTTCCGACTCTTTGCGAAGCGCTTTCTCTTCCTTTTCAAGCGCCTTTGCATTTTTCCTGCCCGTATCCAATATTTCTTTTAACAGAAGAAGCACATCTTCTGCTGGAGGCATAGAAGTGTATTTCAACTCCTCCCAGCGCCCGTCCTCTGTATCTATGCGGGACATTTCCCGCTGTATGTCCGTCTCATTTTCTTTTAGACGGATATAGAGCTGTTTCCCCCGCTCCTTTAACTCCTCCTGAATCCTCCAGTAAACCTGTGTCTGAAAGATTCTCGAAAAGATTTTCTTACGCTCCCTGGATTCCGCGTGGAGCAGCTTTAGGAAATCCCCCTGTGCAATCATCGCAATCTGAGCGAACTGTCCTGCATCCAGCCCGATAATTTCCTCAATTTTCTGATCTGTCTCCCGCTTTTTCCCCTGATATTCCTTCCCATCTGGCAAAAGCAGGCTCACCTTTGCGGTCTCTTTTACAAGACGTGGACTGCCATCCTTATTCTTTCGCTTGCCCATACGCAAATACTCGGGATTCCTTCGCACCGTATACTCTTCGCCTCTGTAGGAAAATGTATATTCCACATAGGTGTCTGTATTTTCCGGCGCATATTGGCTGCGCATCATATTTCCATCGCGCTTGTCTCCGCTTGTCCTATCATAAAGGGCATACGTGATAGCGTCAAACACCGTGGTTTTCCCTGCTCCCGTATCGCCGGTAATGAGGAACAGGCCCCCCTGAACTTGCGTAAAATCAATAACCTCTACCCCGGCATAAGAACCGAAGGCAGACATGGTAAGCTTCACCGGCCTCATGTCTCATCCCCCTTTACTGCATCAAATACCTTGTTCAGGACACCCTGTTCTTCCACTGTCATTTCCCTGTTCTGCATTTCTTTGTAAAACTCTCTGAATACGGACAGGGGATCCTCAATACGGATATCCTCCTCAGAAAACTTCAATTTTTTACGAGTCCGCTCATTGTCAATCCGTACCTCCAAGATATGACTGTACATTTTCTCAAGCTGTTCTTTCGGCTTATACGGGGCAATCTCATCTATCAGCGTCACACTCACATAATCTTCCCGGTGGGACGGGTCCGCCTGCGCAATGATATCTGCCAGATTCCCCCGCAGCTTTCTCACATCCCGGAGCGGATGTACTGGAATCTTCTTGACACAAACAGGCTCTCCTTTTGCGCCAAGCTCGACTACATGAAGGGATTTCTCATGTTCCGCCTCACTGACTGAATATTTCAGCAGTGTCCCACAGTAGCGGATATAATCCGCACCTGCTCTCTGCGCGCCGTGAAGATGTCCCAGCGCCACATAATCAAAACCTTTCACTGCCGATATATCTACGTTATCAATGCCTCCCACACTCAGAAGTTCAGAGTCACAAGTCGACGGAGCATCTCCATTTCCCGTGTAAAACTGGTGGGACAAAAGTACATTTCTCTCGCCCAAATTTATATCTTCCCTTTCCAGTATCCTTTTCACCGCATCTGTGTAACTCTCCGGCAGTTCCCCGCCGCACAGTCCCCGCACATATCCCGGCTTTAAGAAGGGAAGCAGATAAAAATTCACCTTACCGTACCCATCCGTCAGCGTAACCCTTTTTAAATACTCATTCTCCATTTCCGGCACTTTCCCAGCAATATAAATGTGATGGCGTCCCAGCAACCGGCTGGCATAATCAAGCCGCTGGGCGGAATCATGATTTCCTGCGATGATAAGAACCGGGATGGCAGGCTGTATATTTGAAAGACGTGTCAGAAAATCATCGAACAGGCTGACCGCCTCACCGGAGGGGACGGATTTATCATAGATATCCCCTGCTATAAGAATCGCGTCTGGACGGATTTCCTCCGCAAGAGCAATAACCTCCGTGAGAACATGCTGCTGATCTGCGCGGAGGTTATAATGATGGAGCTGTTTTCCTATATGAAGATCTGATAAATGGAAAAATTTCATAAAATATATCCTCTATACTGTTGGTATGGATTTTTCTTCTGCCTACCGCCACTTTTCCCAGCGCCGGCATACAGGGAACAACATGCTATAATTTCACCACCGCCGGCTCATGCCCCATGGCGGGAATTACCTTACTCATCAGCTCTGACGTGCAGAACCTCAGACTGGATGTATTGATGCACGGATGACAAGCAAAATATTTGTTCGCCAACACATCCTTATCTATCAAAAGCTTCACCTTCTTTTCCCTGTCATTCATCAACCCCATAACGCTTACTGACCCGGGCGTGATATCCAGATAGTGCTCCATATGTTCCGGCTTCGCAAAAGAAAGCCTTGAACAGCCAATCTGCGCGGACAGATATTTTGTCTTAAAAGGCTTATCTCCCGGAATAAGCAGAAGATAAAAGTCTGTCTCCTGACGGTTGCAGAGAAAGAGATTTTTGCAGATCGATACGCCTTCCTCCACGCCCTCACTCAAAATCCGGTCGATCTCTCCGCATGCCTCCATGGTCATCGCCGCCTCATGATCAATTCGGTTATAGGACACTCCCAGTGAATCCAGCAGATCATACACCCGGATTTCCTTGTCAAGCCTCCCCTGTATATTTTCAGGTCTTCCCTTTACCAACTCCATAAATATCTCTCCTCCTTTTAACCCGCCCCATGCGGTATCTGTATTGCCTGCGGACACGCTTTCGCTCGGGACACAGCATAGCGGCACATAAGGCTGTAAACGACACAGCCTAAATGCCGATGCTGTTTTATGGTCCGCATGCAATACGGATACGGGCACGGACGCGCACAAAAAGAACTTTCGTCTAAAACTTCATCCCCCGATAGCGGTTAAAGCACGCGAAAATCTCCTGCCGCCTCGGCGCCGCCATACAGGACACACTGGAATTGCTCTCACACAGCGCCGCCAGCGTGCCTCTCTCAATCACGCGCTCCAATTCATCCACCACAGCGCGCAAATCCTTCCTGCCGTCCAGAATATGCTTCTGCGCGTATCGCATACAATACCCAAGCGCCGTCACTTGCTCGCTGTCCGTAATCTGCTCTACATAGCGCAGGTCAATGGTTTCTTTATTGATCATCACAGCTTCTCTTCCCATAGTCTTCATCTTAATGCGATCATTTCCCTTAAACGCCTGCCCTGCTCTCGGACAACGTCTGAAATCCGGCCTTTTGGCCGCTTCCTCAGGGCCGCTGATCATCGGGAAGCTCTCCGCCTCTTTCTTCGCATACCCTGTAATATCCTTTGGCACATAGCGGTCCATCTGGATGATGCTGTCCGCAATGTGAAAATATGCGCCCGAGCTTCCTGCCACAATGACGGTAGAGATGCCGTAATTCTCATATAGCTCCTTAATGCGCTCTATAAACGGCGTGATCGGTTCCATATCTCTGTGAATGACTCTCTGCATCAGCTCGTCGCGGATCATGAAATTCGTCGCGCTCGTATCCTCATCGATAAGGAGAAGTGATGTCCCCGCCTCAATGCTCTCCACCACGTTCGCTGCCTGAGAAGTACTCCCGCTGGCGTCCTCTGTACAAAATCCCGCTGTGTCCTTGCCGTTGGGCAAGTCATTGATAAACATGGAAATATCTGTTTTCTGAATGCTTCTGCCATCTTCAGCACGTATCTTCATCGCTGTGTCGTCTGTAATCACATACTCACGGCCATCCCCTTGAATATGGTTGTATACTCCCAATTCCAGCGCTTTTAAAAGCGTGGACTTGCCGTGATACCCCCCGCCCACAATCAGGGTGATCCCTTTTTTGATTCCCATACCTGTGATCTTGCCCTTATGAGGCAGCTCCATAGTCACTTCCAGTTCTTCCGGGGACTGAAATGATACGCCGCCCTTCATAGGCCGCGGAGAGATGCCGCTCTCGCGGGGAAGAATACTGCCGTTAGCAACAAAAGCGCACAGCCCCATTTTCGAAAGCTGCTCTCTGATATACTGCTGATCTTCCGCCAAGTCGATAATGGAACGCAATCTTTTTGCATCCACGTTTTTGTAGAATAACGATGCCTTCACACACTCCGGCACGAAGTTAAACAGAATCTTTTCCAGTTCTTTTGCGTTGATGGTTCTTCCATTCGCCGGGAACCCAATCTCCATACGGAGAATAATATCCCCGCTCTTCGGATCAAGGCGGCACGCTGTGCGCTCAAGAATCTCCTGATAGCACCGGCTCACCGAGATCAGCCCACTCTTCCCCGATCCCTTTGCCTTAAAAGCAAACTGATCCGCCTTTCTACCGAACTGTCTCGTCAGTTCATCCTGAAGAGCAATACGCTGATGATGACCCTTATATAGCTCCTGCGGAAATCCCGCGTTCTTACCACTCACGCGCACACTCACCTTGGACGGCGACGCAAACGGGTCGCCCTGCACATGATCGATGGACAGGACATATCCCGGAAATTGGTACGTCCCCTTTGTATCTTTATAGGCAGGATAACCTCTATGGTCGATCCTGTTTAATAAACTTCTTAAATCTGCTGATGACTGCATTTCTCTCGTCCTCTCTTTAAATTTTTATTGATATCAAGCTCTAAGCGCGCTCCCAAAGCGCACCACATTGTACACATTGATAAGTACGATCACAACCATCAGGAAAATGAACAGCTTGTTGACGTCCTCTTCCTTGATCTTCTTGTTGATCTTGCTCCCGATTGTACCCCCGGCGATGCCGCCGATTACCATAAATACGAAATACCAGATCTGTACATCAGGTATACTTCCTGTGGCGACCGTCTGCACCAAACTGGTGATCTGGGAAAACATAATAATGTAAAGGGAGCTAAGAGCCGCTTCCTTTGTGGACATGGAAAAGAAATAAGCAAGCACCACCAAGTTGATCGGGCCGCCTCCGATCCCAAGAAAACTGGACATGACGCCGAGGATGATGCCGATGACGACACAAAGCCAGACCTGACGATACTCTTTCGTCTGGATGCGCGCTTTATACACGGTGTAGATCAAGGTTCCCAGCGTGATGACAATGAGCACAGCAGCTTGTACAAGACCGACCAGATTCTCGTCCCCCACCGCTTCTTTTAACGACTGGAACATCATTTTCCCTATCACTCCGCCCACCGCCGCGCCGACAGCCAGCGCCGTGGCAATCTTTACATCCAGTTTAGCCGACTTTGCCCGTACATTTTTATATACGGACACAACGGACATCGCCAGTACCGTGCATCCCGACAGAAAACTGATACTGCTCACGCTCATGATCCCCGTGGCGTCTAGTACCGGTTTGATAATGACGCCTCCGCCGATCCCACAAATTGAACCTGCCAGCGAAGAAAGGATACTCACCAAAAAGAATACAATTACCATCAGCATAACTTCATCCCCTTTTACTCATCATAAAATCAGCGATCTCTTTCATCCGCCCGCCACAGCGCTCAAAAAACACCTGATAGCCTTCGCAGAAATAATTCTTGTACAGCCCGCTCTCTTCTTCCCTGATCCGATGCCTGCGGCACCCTCCCCGGCATAACGAATACCATTTACATTCTCCACAATCTTCGTGAAGCTTCCTAGATTCCCTTATAAAATCAACTGCCGTCTGTGTATCAAAAAAGTCCTGCACGCTGTCTTTATTATAATCTCCCAGTCTGTATTTATCCAGCACATAAAAATCACAGGGGTACGCGCTTCCGTCCGCCTCAGCAACGCACTGCACACTGCAGATGCCTCTCTGCTCGCACGCCTCAGGCGGATATCCCATGAGCATCCCGATATAATTCTCAAACTGACGGATATACGGCGCTTTCCCGCGCTTCCAGTCCTTATCCCACATCCGGAAAAGCTCGGTCAGGAACTCTCCGTAAGCTTTTGGGCTTAATGAATACGACCTCTGCCCCGGCTCTTCTTCAATGGGATCAAGGCAGGCGATATACTGCTGATAATTCCATCCGTTCCTCTTATACTCCCTGTAGATCTCCCGGATATGCCCTGCCACATCGGCGGTCACCACGGTCAGAATGTTGTACTCTACCTTGTGGAACTCCAGCAAGTCTATATTTTTTCTAATCCGTTCATAAGTCGGGTTCCCCGCCGCATCGTGACGGTATGTGTCATGGATCATTGAAGTCCCGTCCACAGAGACACCCACAAGAAAATCATTTTCCCGGAAGAACCGGCACCACTCTTCATTTAACTCCAGCCCGTTAGTTTGCATCGTGTTGATCACACGGACATGATTTCTATTAAAACGAGTTTCCAGTTCAACTGCCTCCCGGAAAAAATCGATCCCACGCAGCGTGGGTTCTCCTCCCTGAAACGCAAAACAAATCTCTCCCGGCGCCTGACGCATTGCTTTTTTCACGATATTCCTCAACGTTTCTACTGACATCATCCCATAAGACGGCACTTCCCGCTTTGCCATCTCATCACAGTAGAAACAATAATCACACCGCATATTACACAAGCCTGACACAGGTTTTATCAATATTGTATGTAAAGGCATACGCCGCGTCTCCTTTCCTCATCTGCTCTCTGGCAGATATTTCTAAAAACACAGAGATTCTCCTTTTGCCGGGTTCTTTGGGCTTTCCTGACAAAGAATAAATAAATCCGCCTTATGCGTTATTTTACGCTCAACAGGCGGATTCATCAACTATTATTTTGTCAATATCCTGCAGGACAACTTTTCCATTCTAAGGACGCTGCTGACGATTTCCCCATTCTCCGCGTCCTTCCACTCTCCCAGACCGCTAAGTTCTGCTGGCTCATGGCGGAAATTCATGACAAAGACTACTCCCTCCTCTGCCGCCTGACCTTTATATCCCTTCTGTGGTACGCGCTCTGTTATGGTAACGCCATAGGGCAGCTCGATTCCGAGAGCATTTTGAAGCCCAGCCTTTTGGAACATATCCCGGTAAAACACCCGCAGAAAATCCATATCCGATTGGGCAGCAATGAAAAATGCCTGCCCCTCGCCATAGCTGTTCCGTGTCACGACCGGAGCTCCCGCATAAAAGTCTTTCTCATACACGGAAAGTACCCCTGTGCCTTCTTTCGGATGTACAACCGCGCACATTCGCACCGCCGGATACTCTCTGCCCTGATAGGAAAAGCTGTTCGCAAACTCTTCCGAAGGCGCGTCGATCTCCTCAGGTACGATGCCTAATACATCCTCCAGAGGATGGTTCTCCGTAAAGCACAGGTCCGTGTCATCCACAGCCCCGCTAAAATACGTCGTCACGTAAAGCCCGCCGTTCTCAACAAACCGCTTCACTTTGTTCGCATAACCACTCTTATACATATAGTTCAGCGGCGCGCTCACCAGACGGTACCCGTCAAGCGGTTCGTCCATGCCGATAAGGTCTGCCTCGATCCCTGCTTCCCAGAACGCCCGGTAGTGAGCCAGCACGCACTCCACATAATCAAGATCAAGCCTCGGGCCTGTGGTATCCTCCACTGCCCACCAGTTCTCCCAGTCGAAAATAACCGCTGCTTTGGGGACGTTGACTGTTCCCTTCAGGCATTCCGTCAGAGCGTACAGGCGCTCTCCCACCTCCGCCACATCGCGGAATGTCCGTGTATTCTTCCCGTTTAAATGATCCAGAACGGCGCCGTGGAATTTCTCATATGCCCCGCGCCCTTTCCTCCACTGGAAATACTGTACAGAATCTGACCCGTGGGCCACTGCCTGAAGGGAAGATAACATGTGCATTCCCGGGCGTTTCAGCGGATTGTATTCCCTCCAGTTGACAGCGGACGGCACACTCTCCATCAAAAGAAAGGGCCCCTTTTTCAGCGCGCGCATCAGGCTGTGGTTGGCTGATGCCCACACAGCCTCTGGCACTTCATCTTTACTCTTATGCCAGAAAGGATAGCTGTCCCACGATATAATATCGATCTCCTGTTTCAGCCTGTTATAGTCAAGATTTTTGAAAAACGCCATGAGATTCGTCGTCACTGGAAGATCCGAGTACTTTTTTACCGCCTGTATCTCACTCCGGCAGAAATCGCTCATCTGTTCCGACACAAACCTTCTCCAGTCTACCGTCAGCCCTGTCATCGACCATTCCCCGTGAGGTGCCGGGCTATGAACCTGATTCCAATCTGTATACACATGACTCCAAAATCTCCCCCACCATGCGCGGTTTAAGTTGTCCAGCGTTTTGTATTTCTTTTTGAGCCAGCCGCGAAACGCCTCCTGACACAACTTGCAGTGACACGCCCCGTCCGAAAAGTTTCCTCCCAGCTCGTTGGAAATATGCCAGAGGATCACGTTTTCCTTTTTTCCAAACTGCTCAGAAAGACGTTCGTCCAACGCATGGATCTTCTCCCTCATGACCGGAGAGGTGTAGCAGAAGTTATGCCTCTTCCCCGGAAGGTTTCTTTTCCCATTCTCCTGAACCTGCATGGCTTCAGGGTATTTCTGCGTCAGCCAGTGCGGCATCGCGCCTGACGGCGTCGCAAGGATAACCTGTATTCCCGACTCCCCAAGCCTGTCTATGCGCTCCTCCAACCAGTTAAAATCATACACGCCTTCCTCCGGCTCGAGCACTGCCCATGAGAATACACCTAATGTCACGCAGTTTACGCCTGCCTCTTCCATAAGTCTGATATCTTCTTCAAGGATCTCTGGACAGTCCAGCCACTGTTCCGGATTATAATCGCCCCCGTGGAGCAGTTTCCCTTTGAACATCTCCTACCTCCATATATACATTTCATATTGCCGTGAGCATCATTATTTTACTTGAAATGGACACACAGATGTATTGTATGTTAAACTAAAGAATATAATATTTCGAAACAGGTGGTATTGATTATGCCTATTATTTTCCGAAGTCCTCCCGTGAGCGAGCCATTGACTTTTGAATCTATCGGGGTGGGCTGGCTTCAGGACCGGGTATCCCGTCCGAGAGGATATCCTTTCTATCACTATCTTCAGACTGAACGCGGCTTTGGCAGGGTGGAGATCCCCGGCGGCTCCTACATCCTTCATCCGGGCGAAGGGATTCTTCTGGCGCCATTTATCCGCCATACCTATGAGAAGGAAAGTGGAGAATGGTATACATGCTTCGCCTCAGTTACAGGCACATTGGAAAGCTGTATTCCCCAGATGCTCGGCAGCCGCCAGGTGATCCGCACCGGACCGGAGCAGGGACGGCAGCTCACCGACCTGATCAGTGGTTGTATGAAACGGTACTCCAAGCGCCCCGTAGACGAAAAGCAGTTATCCATCGACTGCTACAGCTTCCTGATGCACTTTGTGGACGGCGCCCACAACAGGATGCTGACACAGGAACCCTTGTATAGAAAATACGTGGAACCCGTGCTAAAAGAAATCGAAAAGCATTATTATCTGGATCTGACTGTAGAGGATTTAAGCGGGCTTGTATACATCACTCCCCAGTATCTCTCCCGCTTATTCCGCAGATTTCTAAACTGCTCAACCTATGAATACCTCATATCCTTCCGGATCAGCCGGGCAAAGGAGCTGCTTTTATCCAGCCCCCGCATGGAGGTTCAGGAGATTGCCCGCAGGAGCGGCTACGCGGACGCAAGCCATTTTATCGCCGTATTCAAGAAGTTGACCGGAGTCACCCCTTTAGACTTCCGGCGCTCCAACTAAAAAACCCGGACAGGTATCCCCGCCCGGGTTTTCGTTTTTCTATCCCATTTAATTTTCAAAATCTTCCACTGTAAAGCGCTTCATCATTGCCCCATATTTCATGCGGACAACTTCATTTTTCTCAAGAACATCCTCCTCATTACCGACATACTGGCAGCGGATACAATAATACTCATCCTTATCTTTGTCATAGAACATATCGATGTCAAGATCACGCATAAAGCACAGCGGGCAGCGATAATTTAATTTGCCTTTTCCAGATTGAGCCATGTAGACACTACCTCCTTATCAGAAACTTCCGCCGAATATCCCAGAGTGAACATCGGAGAGAACGCATATCCTTCACGGACATATCCTTTCGCGGAACCTTTGTCCGTCCTCATGGATACCTTCGTCTCGATCGCGGGGATGACAGCGCTCACACTCTGGGCTCCCTCCAACTCTTCTTCCCTGCACTTGTATTCGTAGCTGATACTCTTTTCCTCTCCGTCCTTTGTACATGTAAGCGTAATGCCCGCCATGTCCTCCGGGTACTCTGTCGTACCGTAACATGCCACCATGTACTCGTTGAGTTCTACCTTTGCAGACGGATCGCTCATCTCAAGAATGGTTCTCTCAATCTGAATGTCCGAGCTTCCCTCGGCAAAGATCACTCTTGTCTGAAGCTTGAGCGTCAGGTCATAGAACTCGATATCCACGGGATCAAGGGTTAAGATTCTCTTCTTTTTCCCGTCTCCCATATCTTTCTCGGAGAAATGCGCTTTCGTCCGGCACAGGCACAGATCCACTTCCTCGCCCTTGTAAGTCAGCTTCGCGCTGCGCACGGTTCCCTCGCCCGCGTAATGGGTGAAGTACCCAGCTCTGTATTTCTCCTGGATGAGGAACGGGTAGGACGCATCCTGAACGTGTTTCGTGCCGATACCGACCTCCCATTTCAACTTTGCCGCATAGGGACGGAGATCCACAATCGCACCGCCCTGATCTATGTTCACGCAGGCTCTCATATAGGGGTCACAGTACCAGAAGAGCTGCTTGTCCGAGCCGTAAAGAATATCCTTCCACAGTGCACACTCCGGCTCTGTGTAGGTTTTCTTCTGCCGGTAATAATCCGCGAACTCAGCCATGGTCATATCATCCAGCACGCCTTCTTTCTTCAGTTTTCCGTAGTATGCCATGCCGTCCTCATAGGATTTTTTCAGGAGCTCATAAGGCGCCTCCCAGCGCCCCATCTTGTTGAGCCAGCCCGGTCCGACGAACATCATGTTGTAGGCGTAACCGTTGTTGTACTGCCCAAGCGCGCGGTACTGGTCGATGATATTGTAAAGATAGGGGAACTCCCATGTCTTTGTGTCGTAGATCATGCCGCGGAGCACGTTTTGAGGATGGGTTCCGAAGTTCGAGCCGTTTCCGTCGTAGCATGCCAGCAGATCGCGAGAGAGATGCGGGATCGCCACGATACCGCTGTCCTCCTGCTCGTTTGCCGCCGGAGCATGTGTGTTCTCCTTGGACGGGATCCACGGGTTCCACGGGCCGCCGTCAAACAGTGTATACCACGAGTTGTTGCAGGTGTGGTATGCCTTCGGCCCCTCCTCCCAGCACGTCGCGATGGCGCACTTTACGGTCGGGTATTTCTCTTTGATATAGTTTGTCAGCTCCGCGTCCATATAGTAAGAGCCTGTGGACTCCGGATAGAAACCAAAGATATCGTAGAATTTTCCGAATACATCGTCTACAATGGATTTCTTGTCCTCTATGGAAAACATCCAGATGCAGAAATCCTTTGTCTTATATTTCTCGCGGAACTGCTCGCATGGAAGTCCCAAAAGAGACAGTGCAATCTCATCGCCGTATTTCTCATGGTCCTCCTTGGCGATACGGATCGCCTCCTCGTTAAAGAGGGATGCGTACGTCATATGTATCGTCGTCTTAAGACCGTTCTTGTGTGCCGTTTCCTGCTGAAATTTGAAAATATCAAGGGACTCTGTCAGAAGAGCCTCCCTGCCGATATCTTCCTCTTTCCCGTGTCCGGTCACCTTCTCAGCATACTCCGGCACCATCTCGGGACGATGAATGATATTCACAATAAATTTATCCATGTTCCTTGTACCAAACCTTTCTGTCTATAATGCCACAAGCCCCTCGCTTGTTTTTGCACAACTGCGCTATGTTACGGTTGAAAATCCCTGATTGTTTCCAGCGCCTTCAGCGCATGCCCGTCATAGTCAAACAGTGCCTGATTTGCCCATTCATTTCCACCGGGACCGTGTTCTTCTATATAGGCAAGTGCTTCATCTCCTGCCCATCCGCATCCCGGAACGGGAATCCAGCCGGGTTCCCAGTAATAGAACCCTGCTGCACCTTCCACCCGGGCGATTCTTTCCATAAAATCCCGCATAAAGTCGCTCTGTCCCTCCGGGGTCATGGGATACTCAATCTTCGTCGCAAGTTCCGGCTTTGTAGCCATACCTTTGCGTTTTTCCTCTGGAAGCCCCTCGTAATCCTTATAATCCTCCATGGTATGTCCCATGGATACCTCCGACACGATCAATTCCTTCCCGTAGCGCTTAGAGATATCGTGCATATTGTCCTCCAGCTGCTGAAGTGTTCCGTGCCAGAACGGGTAATATGACAGACCAATCACCTCAAAATCTTCACCGCGCTTCATAAATTCGTCAAACCACTCCCGGTAAAGGGCATTGTTCCCGCCATTGTCCAGATGGAGCATGACCGGAAGATTTTGGTCTACACTGCGTACGGCGCGGATTCCTGCATTTAGGAATCTTGCGATATTGTCGTACTCTGGCGTCTTTCCGTGAGGCCACAAAAGCCCATTGGTCAGCTCGTTCCCCACTTGAATCATTGTAGGGAAAACATGTTCTGCGCGCAGGGCAAGCAGCGTCTCCCTTGTAAAATCATAGACAGCCTCTTCGAGCTGTGCCGCGTCCATCCCCCGCCACGCCTTAGGCACTCTCTGTTTACCCGGGTCTGCCCAGAAATCACTGTAGTGCACATCCAGCAGAAAATCATACCCTTTTTTCAGCGCTCTTTCCGCAAGTTCAATTGTCGTTTTCAGATCGTTGGTTCCAGCTCCGTACGGAATACCGGTCTCACTGTACGGATCGTTCCAAAGCCTCAGGCGGATGGCATTTGCCCCATATTCCTTCAGGATCTCCAAGAGGTTTTTCTCCTCCCCGTCTTTATAGTATTTTGCCCCAAATTGTTCCAGCTCCTTCAGCGAGGAGACATCCATTCCCTTGATAAATGGTCTCATATAGATTTTTCCCTTTCTCTTCCCGGAGAACAGAGCGTATGCTTCGTCCCTCTGGGTATACCGCCTTAATATTTTGTCTTATCCGTATGAGCTGTATTGTGGTATCAGCCTTTGACCGCGCCTCCTGTCACACCTTCTACATAGAATTTCTGCATAATGATGAACAGGATCGAGATCGGAATTGATACAATCACACCGCCAGCACAGAACTGCGTGAAGTACGTGTTGATAAGACTCTTCTCAAGCATGTTATAAAGCCCGATCGCCACAGTCCACTGGGAAGCAACTCCTGAGTTAAGCATCATCTTCGCATACACGAAGTCCATCCACGGTACAAGGAAGGAACTGATGACCGTGTAGACGATGATCGGCTTACTCATGGGCATAACCACTTTAAAAAATACCTTCGCCTCGCTGGCTCCATCCAGATACGCCGCCTCTCTTAAAGAAACTGGAACCGTATCCAGAAATCCTTTAGCAATCAGATATCCAAGCCCCGACGATGCCGAATATACGAGGATCAGTCCGATATGGCTGTTGGTAAGGTTCAAACTCTTTAAGATGAAATACACCGCGATCATGGCCAGCACACCGGGAAACAGATTGATAATAACTCCGATATTCATCAACGCTTTTCTGCCTTTGAACCGCATACAGGATGTAGCGTATGCCACCATGAGTACGAAGGCGGTTGAGATCAGGCACGTAAAGCATGCGATCACAAACGTATTCCAGAACCAGTTCGGGAACTGCGCCACCGAATCCGCACCGAACAACAGGTTCTTATAGTTGGCCACACCCCACTCCTCCGGGAAGAACGTAGATGTGTTCATACCGGTGTACTTGCTGAAAGATGTCGCTAACAGCCACACGATGGGCACAAGCCATACCACTGCCAGAAAAACGAGGAGTAAATGTCTAAAAACATCTCCGATTTTTTTCTTCATTATTGGTACACCTCCTCACGATCTCCCTTGGTCATCCGGTTAAACGCAATCAGTGTAAATGCCGCGCAAAGTACGAAGACTACGATACCTATAACGGCAGCCATCTTGTAGTTGTAGTACTCCTGTGTCAGACGGAACAGCCATGTAACCAGCAGGTCAACCTCCTTCGCCTGCGAATTGGCGAGCGCCTGATTCGTGGTCGTATATACATCCTGCGTCAGCAGGTAGATGACGTTAAAGTTGTTAATATTTTTTACAAAATCTGTCACCAGCGCCGGTCCCGTAATAAAGAGTACATACGGCATGGTAATGTGCCGGAAGATCTGCGTGGGAGTCGCGCCGTCGATGCGCGCGCTCTCGATCTGGTCTGCCGGAAGATTCATAAGAACACCTGTTGCGATTAGCATCTGGTACGGAACACCGACCCATATATTGATGAGGATAATCATCACATGCGCCCATCCCGGTGAAGATAAGAACGGGATATAGGAGGTGCTGATCAGCCCTGCGTCCCGCAGGAAATCCGTCAATCCCACATTTGCACATATCGTATTAACGATACCGCCGTCAGAAAAGAAATTCCGAACAAGCAGCAGGGACACGAACTGCGGCACTGCGATCGTTACCATAAAGAGAGTCCTCCACAGCTTCTTGCCTTTCACGCGTTTGTGATTGATAAGAAGCGACAGGAGAATCCCTCCGATATATGTAGTGAATGTGGAGAACAGCGCCCACACAAGCGTCCAGATCAGCACCCGTACAAAAGCGTACCCGAACGTGATCGTAAGCCCGCCTCCTCCGAACAGGTTGATAAAGTTTGTCAGACCCGTCCATGTGAACAGTTCACTGGGCGGCATATGCTGCTGATCATAGTTTGTAAACGCTACTAAGATGAGCAGAAGCAGCGGTACAATCGTAAATACGACAACCCCCGTCACCGGAAGCGCCAGCAGCGTCTTATAAAAGTTTTCATTCCTGTAAGTATCCACATCCTCCATAAAAGTGTTGATGTGTTCGCCGCGCGCCTCCATTTTCTGGAGTTCGTAAGCCCTCTTGACATTCGAGATCCACATTGCCAAAAAGATTGCCCACACTACAAAGCTGACGAGTGAAAACAGAAGGATCATAAATGAGTTGTCAAAATCATTGATCTCATTTTTCATAGTCGCTGGATTGAACACAGCTTCTCTTTTCACCGTTCCCAGAGTTCCGAACTTGGGAACGTACTGTGATGCAAACAGCACGCTATATAAAATCACAAGAACTTCAAATATCGTAATGAGAACAGATTTTACATACTGTTTACGCCGGAAATATCCGGCTCCCATCCAGATCAGAGACAGCTTTACGAACAGGTCGCCCTTTGACACTGCCTCTCCAAAGTCCCAAAAAAAATTCCCAACCGCAGAAAAGAACGCCGAAACCTTCCCTTTGGATTTTTCCATTTTTGCTCTCCTTCCCTGACTGATAGAAAAAGACACATATCCTTTCCCTATCATGGAACGAGCCCATACAGTAACCGTGTACGGGCCGTTCCTTTCTCATAACCGAAGTTACATCATTCTTGTTACCTATTGAATCGGCGCTGTCACACCTTCTACAAGTGTATCGAGTGCTGACTGAATTCCTGCTGTGTCATCTGCGTTAAGTTCGCCCTGTGCGATCATCTCGCCAAATGTTGCCGCCGGATCCCAGTAGTTCTGACCTGCCATCTGAACGACGCCAAACTCATTCTGAGCTGCCAGTGCCGCCAGTGCTGTGTTCTCTTTTACCGCGTCAGACTCAAGGACTGTATTGTTGGACGGTCCAATCTCACGCTCATCAAAGCGCTGCTGCTGCGCTGCTTCGTTTGTGATCCAGTCTGCCAGAAGCGCTGCCCATCCTGCATTCTCTGAATGAGCGTTTACTCCTACAAGCTTATAGCCTGCTACAGATGCTTGCTGGAGCTGCGCTCCTGCGATCGTAAATGTCGGGAGCTTCGTAGCTGCGTATCCATCGCCGAAAGCTTCCTGAGCTGCTGTAGCATCCCAAGTTCCGGATACTGCCGCGCAGAGCTGTCCAGATGCGATCTGGTTAGAGATATCTCCGTCAGCAACTGCCATAAATGCCGGATTGGACGCGATGTTGAGCATTGCCTGTGTCACTTCCACACCTGTATAATCTGCCTCTCCGTTCCAGTCCATCGTTGTGGATCCGTCTTCATTCAGCCCTGTTGTAAATCCTGCGCTGTAGAAGAAGGAAGCGTTATACCATCCAGACGCGAGTGTCATTGCAACTCTCTTTCCTGATGCCTGAGCCGCTGCAAGCAGTCCATCCCATGTAGCCACGTCTTCCTCAGAAACTACGGTTGAATCATAGAAAAGGAAATATCCGTTGTCCGCTGTCATCGGGAATGCGTACAGTGTGTCGTCATATGTGGCTGCCTCCACAGAAGACTCTGTGTTCGCGTTCTTGATGTCGTCCACTGTCTTGTTTGTGTATGCTGTCAGTGCTTCTTCCATCTCATCAATAGACTGAAGGGCTCCGGCTTTCACAAGGTCTGGCAGCTGGTCGGAAGCAAACGCATAGACATCCGCCGCAGCCTCCGCATCTGTAAGAACAGTATCTTTAGCCGTTGATTCACTCTCAACACCGAGAGAAATATCAAAGTTTGCCACATCCGCGTATTCCTCTTTGAACGAATCGATCAGATTCTGAAGAAGCGCCTGATCCTCCTCTGCTCCCCAGAGCGTAAGGGATACATTCTGCTTCTCTCCTGAATCCGCTGCCGGTTCATCTGAACTGCCGCTGCTACAGCCTGCAAGAAGTACGGACGCCATAGCGGCTGACACCAACATGCTTATCAACTTTTTCTTCATAAATACCCTCCTTCACCGGCAAAATACGTACCGGCATTCTTTTTTTGCACTTTGCGCTTTGAGCAATCGCTTGTTCTAATCAGCATTATAACAACTTATTTTTCGCTTTACAATAGATATCTTTACTATTTATTGCGAGAATTTTTTGTGTATTTTCCATAAATTATGGCTCTTGCATATGCGCAATTTGCGCATATGCAAGAGCCTTCGAATCGTTCTCCCCGGCCGGGAAACAATGTTTTCTCATTTTGTTGATTCTTTTAGCACTACTTCATAGTCCAACAACGTCTTGCGCGCCACTTCTTTGCCTTCCAGCATATCCAAAAGCGTTGCACAGGCGACGCGCCCTATCTCCGTGTTGTCGAACCGCAGCGAGGTGACAGAGACAGGATAATTGTCCAGCACTTTACTGTTATGACAGGACGCCACACGCATGTCTTCCGGGATACGCGCGCCCTGAGCCCGCAGCTCGTTGAGGACAATATTGCACACCGCATCGTCCTGACAGATGATACAGTCCACCTTTTTTTCCAAAAGTTCGTCCACATGGCCTCTCAGCATAGATTCGCTTGTTTCTTTTCGAAACACAAGGCTTTCGTCCACTTCAATACCGATATCTCTGTGGGCTTTGAGATAGCCCCGGTACCGCGCTTCATCAACGAGCAGCTCTTTGGAGTTCCCCATGTATGCAATCCGTCTCCACTGCCGCGACAGAAGAATCGCGGTAAGATCGCGACAAGCCCCTTCATTATCATGATCGATCTGTACGATCTCATCGTCATTGAGCGAACCGATGGTGACAAAAGGCAGCCCTTTTGATTTCAAAAAAGAGGCAAACACATCATCCTTGTATGTGCTTCCGAGAATCATCCCATCTACTTTATTGTCGTCAATCAGCCGCTTCAGGTGACTTGTGTCCTTCCCGCTAGTGGAAACCACAAACATATCGTATCCCCTCACCTGAGCCACCTCGTTCACGCCGCACATACACATGTAAAAAAACGGAAGCGCCACAACCCCTTTTACATCCGGAATAATGATCGCGATATTATTTGTTCTGGATTGTGCAAGACTTTTCGCAATACTGTTTGGATGATAATCATGCTCCTCAATGAATTCAAACACCCTCTTGCGGGTAGCTTCCCCGATCCTTCCTTTGCCGGATATCGCTCTGGATACCGTACTGACAGACACGCTGAGAGCCTCCGCCACATCATTGATAGTCATTTTTCTGCCGGGGTTTTTCTCCCGTTGTTCTTCCATCTTCATTCCCTCTTCACTGGCATATTTTCTTTAAGTATGCCCCATCCGCCTTCTTATGTCAACGACAACCGCTCAGGGAAAATCTCCACGTTTTCTCTCAGCCCCTGTCAGAAAGACATACAGCCGGCGCCGGAAGCGATTTCCACATACAACGAAAAAGCTCTCTCCAGAAACATTCCGCAGAGAGCTTTTCTGTATTATTTTTGATAAATTATACCTCGAAGATCAAATCACCATAAGACGGCATCGGCCATGCCTCTTTGTCCACGACCATCTCCAGTTCATCTACCGGCTTTCTCAGCGCGTCCATCGCCGGATGTACCACTTCGTAATACTTCCGCGCTTTCTCCTCGCCGTCCGGGAGCTCCGATACTTCCGCCGTCACCTTTTCAAGCTCCATAAGCGCCGCCCGGGCCTCTTTTAAGAACACTGTAATCTCAGACAGCGTCTCAGACTGCACTCCCGCGTCCGCTCCTGCTTCTTTCACAGCATTAACCGTATCGGCAAGTGTCTTCGTGTACTTGATGATCGCCGGAAGGAACTGCTTCCTTGTCATGTCGATCATCGTACGTGCCTCAATATTGATCGCTTTTGCGTAGTTCTCATAGCTGATCTCCGCGCGGGATTCCAGCTCCGCACGAGTAAATACGCCGAACTTCTCAAACAGGGCGACCGCCTTATCCGACACGATTGCCGGGATCGCGTCAACCATAGAGCGGATATTCGGAAGCCCGCGTCTCTCAGCCTCTTCAACCCATGCTTGAGAGTAGCCGTCCCCGTTAAAGATAATCCTCTGGTTTTCCGTCGCATATTTCTTGATCAGATCATGGACCGCCTTCTGGAAGTCATCCGCTTTTTCCAGCACATCGCATGCCTCTGAAAATGCTTCCGCAAGGATTGTGTTGAGCACAATGTTGGCAGAAGCAACGGAATCTCTCGAGCCGACCATACGGAACTCAAATTTATTTCCCGTAAACGCAAACGGAGAAGTCCTGTTTCTATCTGTCGCATCTTTTGTAAACTCCGGAAGCGTGCGCACATTTGTCTCAAGATGACCGCCCTTTAAGCTGTGCGTTGCTTCTCCTGTACTGATCAACTGCTCGATCACATCTTCAAGCTGCTCCCCGAGGAACACGGAGATAATCGCCGGCGGCGCCTCATTCGCACCGAGCCTGTGATCATTTCCCGGATCGGCCGCCGACTCTCTTAAGAGATCTGCATGACGGTTCACCGCTTTCAGTATACAGGTAAGTACAAGAAGGAACTGGATGTTCTCGTGGGGCGTCTTTCCCGGATCCAGCATGTTGATGCCGTCGTCTGTCGTAAGAGACCAGTTGTTATGCTTGCCCGAACCGTTCACTCCCTTGAACGGCTTCTCGTGAAGCAGGCACTTCATTCCGTGCTGGCACGCCACTCTCTTTAACGTCTGCATGATGATCTGGTTGTGGTCTACAGCAATATTTGCCTCCGCATAGATCGGCGCCAGCTCATGTTGCGCAGGCGCCACCTCATTGTGCTGCGTCTTTGCCGTAACGCCCACTCTCCACAACTCTTCATTTACATCGTGCATAAAGCCCGCTATTCTCTGGCGGATCGTTCCGAAATAGTGATCATCCATCTCCTGCCCCTTCGGCGGCATCGCGCCGAACAGCGTACGTCCTGTGTAGATCAGATCTTTTCTCTGAAGGAATTTTTCCGCGTCTACAAGAAAATACTCCTGCTCCGCACCCACGGACGGCGTCACTTTTTTAGACGTTGTATTACCGAACAGTCTAAGGAGACGAAGCGCCTGTGTATTGATCGCTTCCATAGATCGCAGAAGTGGCGTCTTCTGATCCAGCGCCTCACCAGTATAAGAACAGAATGCCGTCGGTATACACAGCGTTGCTCCCGCTGCATCCTGTCTGACAAACGCTGGGGAAGTACAATCCCACATCGTATATCCTCTTGCCTCAAACGTCGCCCTCAAACCTCCTGACGGGAAGGAGGAAGCATCCGGCTCTCCTTTAATGAGTTCTTTCCCCGAAAAGCTCATCAGCACTTTCCCGCTCGGCTGGGGAGCCGAAATGAAAGAATCATGTTTCTCCGCCGTAACGCCTGTCAGCGGGAGGAACCAGTGAGTATAATGCGTCGCGCCCTTTTCGATCGCCCATTCCTTCATCTCATGCGCAATAACATCAGCGGTCTCAAGATCCAATTCTTTGCCTTCCTCAATGGTTTTTTTCAAATTTTTATAAACCTTGTTCGGAAGACGCTGCTGCATCACAGTATCATTAAATACATTTTCCCCGAATATCTCTGCCACGTTGATCTTATCAATGCTCATATGTAATCCCTTCCTTCCTGTCTGGCTTCGGCATGAAAAAAGGGCACTCCACGCTATGCTGGAACGCCCTTGTTCATGTCTATGTGAGACAGTATAACCTACTCACCCTCAAAAGGCAAGTATTTTTTCTCCCAAAATTTTATTTAGGTCTATCTGAAATTTTTTTAGGCTTTTCCGACAGAGCCGAATAATTCCATTTTCTCTTTTACAGTAGCCATGATTGCTTCCGTACCCGGTTTGAGCAGTTTACGGGGATCGAATCCCTTTCCTTCCTGATCCTTCCCTGCCTCAATGTACTCGCGTGTAGCTGCCGCAAATGAAAGCTGGCACTCTGTATTTACATTGATCTTAGCAACGCCAAGATCAATCGCCTTTTTAATCATATCTTCCGGAATGCCTGTACCACCGTGAAGCACAAGCGGCATATCGCCTGTCTTCTGCTGGATTGAATCCAGTGTCTCGAAGCTTAATCCCTCCCAGTTGTCCGGATATTTTCCGTGGATATTTCCAATACCCGCAGCAAGGAAGTCAATTCCCAGATCTGCTACCATCTTACACTCTTCCGGATCCGCGCACTCACCTTTTCCGATCACGCCGTCTTCCTCTCCACCGATAGAACCAACCTCAGCCTCAATGGACATATTGTTGTCGTGGGCAATTTTCACAAGCTCTTTCGTCTTCTCTACGTTCTCATCGATCGGATAGTGAGATCCGTCAAACATGATGGAGGAGAATCCTGCCTCAACACATTTCAGACATCCTTCATAGCTGCCATGATCCAGATGAAGGGCAACCGGAACAGTGATGTTCATCTCCTCGAGCATACCGTTCACCATGCCTACAACAGTTTTGTATCCTGTCATATATTTCCCTGCACCCTCAGACACTCCGAGGATAACCGGAGAATTCAGATCTTGAGCCGTCTGAAGGATCGCCTTCGTCCACTCAAGGTTATTGATGTTAAACTGTCCCACTGCGTAGTGTCCTGCCTTTGCTTTTTTAAGCATTTCTGTTGCTGATACTAACATATTCTTTTCCTCCACTTCTCAATTCCGGCGTTTGCAGACTCGCCGGAATTGCTTTATTTAGAATCTTTATCCATTATATCTCATCAGGGGAAAAAAGACAATAAGAAGGGAGCATATTGATTTTTCCACAAAAACAGCTACCAGCATTTTACACCTTGCTGATAGCCATATAGTTATTTCTCATCCCACACCAAAATTCTTTTTCATTACTAAACGTAAAAAAGCCCTGTTCCCAAGGCTTTCTCAGTGACTCCGAGGGGAATCGAACCCCTGATTCCAGCGTGAGAGGCTAGCGTCTTGACCGCTTGACCACGGAGCCATATCTATATCCGCTGCTCAGGCTGTCCCTCACAGCGAATATTACTATATCATATGATTTTTCATAATGCAAGCACTTTTTTCATTTTTTTGACTCTTTGGGGAAATCCCCGGGTATTTCGTTTACCATAATGCTGAGCGCCTGCCTTCTATCCCTTACAACAACCTCTCGGTGCGTTCCTCCGAACTCACCGTCCAGTGTCCACGGAATCTCTTCCTCGCACTCAAACTTAACTTCGCCTGATTTGAAAGAATACATCCTCTGGGGATTGATCTGCTTCATCAGGATTGCCCCCAGTAGTTCGTTCAGCTCGATAGGATTTTTCGGTGTCCGGATCAATGTCACCTCAAACTCACCGTCATCAAATATGATCTCCGAACCTATAATCCCCTTAAAACCTCCAACCGACCGGGAATTTGTCACCATCCCAAATATAAATTCATCCTCAAAACTCTCCCCGTCATGGGTTACTTTTACTTTATAGGAAGGAATATTGAATATTCTTTTGGCTCCCTCAAGCAGATATGCAAGATGTCCGAGAATATTCTTCATGCTCTGCCTCGTCTCATAGGACACATCTGTAAATATACCGAACGCCGCGATATAAATGAAGTGATCCCCATTAAATTCGCCTACATCACACGGGAAGGGAATTCCGTTGACCGCCGTATCTGCGGCTGCAAGAATATCTTTCGGTATTCCCAGACTGGCAGCAAAGTCATTGGTCGTCCCCGCAGGAATATATCCCAAAGAAGTCTGCAGGCCACCAAGCCGCATCCCTGTCACCGCCTCATCAAGCGTACCATCGCCGCCGGCGCACACAATCCTGTCATATTCTCCACCGCACTCTTGTATCTTTTCCACTGCATCGTGGGGCTTCTGCGTGGGGTGGACAGTCACTTCATACCCGCTTTTCGTAAAAATATCTAAGGCATCCGAAAGTTTCGGTTTCAAGACTCCCGTTCCCGCATTCGGATTGTATATAAACAGCATCTTTTTCATAACGCGTCCCCTTTCTTGACTCCGTCAAGCCTGCTTCCCCGGACAATGAAAGGCTGCACCCCACAGCGCAGCCCTCATACCACATTTCTTATTTTTCTGAATCCCGCCGTCTCTCAGGCAATTATTCTGCTATCATCCTATTTCTTCTGAAAAAACATCTGGATGCCTTCCGCCGCCTTCTTCTCATCCTCGCCGTCGGTTACAACCGTGATCTTCTCTCCGTCCACAAGAGCCAGACTCATCATGCCCATAATACTCTTGGCGTTGATACTCTTCTCGCCAATCTGTATGTAAATCTTGCTTGCGTACTGACTTGCCTCTTGTACAAGCAAAGCGCTCGGTGTTCCGTCAAATCTTTCGTCCATTCTTACTACAACAGGTGTTTTAATCATAATAATCCTCCTCGTTCCTGCCTTACCTTGTCTGCTATCTCACTGAGTTTTCGCAGCCTGTGGTTGATACCGGACTTTCCAACCGGCGGGGTCATCGTCTCTCCCAATTCTTTCAAGGCCGCCTCCGGATTCTCAAGACGAGCGTAAGCCGTCTCAACCAGATTCTCTGGAAGGCTCTCAAATCCGATCGTGTCTCTAAGATACGTGATATCCTCAACCTGTTTTACCGCTGCCGACACAGTCTTATTGATATTAGCAGTCTCGCAGTTGACCTTCCTGTTCACAGAGTTGCGCATCTCCTTGAGTATTCTGACATTTTCCAACTTCATCAGAGACACATGCGCTTCCATCACATTCAGGATATCTACTATCTGGGATCCTTCCTTTAAATATACAACAAACGATTTCTTACGCGGCACGACCTTCGCATCTAGATCAAAACTGCAGATCACGCCCTGTATCTGGCGCGCCGCCTCGGGCACGGCACAGACAATCTCGAAATGATAAGATTTATTCGGATCACTCATGGATCCTGCCGCCTGAAACGCCCCTCTTAAAAATGCCCGCTTACAGCATGTCTGCTGGATCACGAGAGGACTGAACGCACAGATATCATCTGCATCCCCCCGGCGCTCACCAATCATTTTCGCCGCCTGAAGAACACACAGCGCTTCTTGATGACGCCGGATAACAACCGCGTAAGATACGCTCTGTTTGCTGATATTTCTCCTGATAGAGATATCAGCTTTTATATTAAATGTTTTTTCCAGCAATGTAAAGACTTTTCTTGCAACAAGAAGATTTTCAGAATGGAGTCTGACGCTATAACGGTCGAAACTGTTGATCACAACCGTTCCGCACATTCCGATAAACGCCGCGATCTCTGCGATCCGACAATGCCTTGCTGGACTGATATTACTGGCAAGCTCTTCCCTGACATTTCCGGAGAATGACATCGTCTCACTTCCTTTTTGTAATCGCATCTTTCCCGATATCCCTGTGTTCGATGCGTACCCCATAATTTTCCTGCTCCTGGAGCATGTTGTACAACGCGTTGGCTAAGGTTACAGACCGGTGTTTGCCGCCCGTACAACCGATAGATATGACGAGCTGGTTCTTGCCCTCCAATATATAGTTGGGAATCAAGAATTCCACCATATCCTTCAGCTTTTCCAGAAAGACATGGGCTTTATCGTTTTCCATGACATAATCCTGAACTTCAGGATCATTCCCCGTCTTTTCCTTTAACTCATCTATATAGTAGGGATTCGGAAGGAAACGCACGTCAAACACAAGATCTGAATCCTGCGGAATACCGTACTTGAACCCGAAGGACATCACTGTAATATAGAGACTACAGAATTTTTGTCCACGAACAAAGATCTTCTCCAACTCAAGTTTCAGTTCTCTTGTGAGCAGCTTGCTGGTATCCATTATATAAGTCGCCCGCATTTTTAAGAACATGATCTTCTCGCGCTCTTTGGCGATCCCCGTGTCCACTCTCCCAGACCCGCTTAAGGGATGCTGACGTCTTGTCTCTTTGTACCGTTTGATGAGCACGTCATCTTTTGCGTCGAGAAACAAGATCTCATATTCTACCTTTTTGTCATCCATGTCGTCTAGCGCTTCTTTCAGCCCCGGGAAATCCTGTCCTCCTCTTACATCGATCCCCAGCGCCACTTTTTTCACTTCCTCACCGGGTTCGCCGAACATCTCAACAAAACGCGGAAGCAGTGGGATTGGTAGATTATCTACGCAAAAATACCCCATATCTTCCAACATTTTCAAGGCTGTCGATTTCCCCGCGCCGGACATTCCTGTCACAATCACAAAACGCATCCTCTAAAACTCTCCTATCCTCTTCACTTCCGGTTCAAGTCTCACGCCGAACATTTCTTCTACCCGGTCTTCCACGTCCGTCATAAGCTGTACGATCTCCGCCGCTGTCGCACCGCCCCTGTTAATGACAAAACCACAGTGTTTCTCTGACACTTGGGCATTTCCCACTCGGTAACCTCTCAATCCGGCGTCCTGAATTAATTTTCCTGCAAAGTAGCCTTTTGGACGTTTAAACGCGCTCCCTGCACTTCCGTACTCAAGCGGCTGCTTCTCCACACGTTTCTCCTTCAATTCCTCCATACGGGCGCGAATCACCTTCTGTTCGCCCCGATCAAGCTTCAGCACTGCGCTCAGCGCCACATAATCATTTTTCGAGATAACACTGGTGCGGTATCCCATTTTCAGTTCTTCCACAGACAGGTCCAGCACATCTCCCTCTGCCGTAAGCACTTCCGCTGATTCTACGATCTGCCTCATCTCTCCGCCGTAAGCGCCAGCGTTCATTCTGAGTGCTCCGCCCACTGTTCCCGGTATGCCGGATGCAAACTCCATCCCCGTAAGAGACGCCTCGCAAGCTGCGGCCGCCGTCTTTGAGAGCAGCGCCCCTGCCTGAACAAAGATCCTTTCTCCTTCCGCACGCACCGCATTCATTCTCTTGCCAATCTGAATAATCACGCCCCGGTAACCCTTGTCTCCCACAAGAAGATTACTCCCATTTCCCGTAATGTAGCACGGAATATCCCCCCTGCGGCACAGCTCTCTGACCACTCTGATCTCCTCTATGACAGAAGGAAGGACAAAAAAGTCTGCCGGTCCTCCGACACGAAAGGTAGTATGCCTGTTCATCGGTTCATCTTTAAGCACATTCTCTTCCCCAACTGCCTTGCATAATTCTTTATATAAATCCATAAATTGCTCCATTTCCCTCTTTACTTCTGGCCCTATCCATATATCCGCCCAAAGAGCAAGGATAAAGTCTTGCCTTTCACATTATAGAGCACGTATGGTGCAAAGTAAAGGCAGCAGACAGAAATCTTGCAAAATCTACAGAAACAGTGTATACTGTGTTCGTATCTATACATTTTTATCCGCCGTATTACGGCCGACTTTTTAACTATGAAGGAGTGAAATTAAAACAGTGGATTCTGGTGACAGTTTTCAATTAGTGATACTTATTATTCTTTTAATGCTCTCAGCATTTTTTTCATCTAACGAGACAGCGCTGATGTCGGTCAACAAAATCCGGCTCCGTTCTCTTGCCGATTCCGGCAGCAAACGCGCCGCTATGGCTCTCGATGTACTGGAGAACCATACCGCGAAAATGCTCAGCGCCATTCTTATCGGAAACAATATCGTCAATCTTTCCGCATCCGCGCTCGCGACGTCACTGGCGTATGCTTTCGGCGGTTACATGGTCAGTATCGCAACTGCAGTTCTTACCGTTGCCATCCTTGTATTCGGTGAGATCACACCTAAAAATTATGCGACCTTCAAAGCGGAAAAGCTGACATTAAGATATATTCCAGTTATCCGGTTCTTTATGACCGTAATGACCCCCGTCATCTTTATCATCAATCTTTTTTCCCGTTTTATCATGCTTTTACTCAGAGTAGACCCGAACACCGCGGGACACAGCATGACCGAGGACGAGCTGCGTACCATCGTGGATGTAAGCCATGAGGACGGCCTTATCGAATCCGATGAAAAAGAGATGATCTATAACGTGTTTGACTTGGGAGACGCCAACGCAAAAGATATCATGGTTCCCCGTGTTCACGTTACATTTGCCGATATAAACAATACTTACGATGAGCTGATCGAGATTTTCCGTGAAGATAAGTTTACCCGTCTTCCCGTTTTTGAAAACACTCAGGACAATATTGTTGGTATCATCAATATGAAAGATCTTCTTCTCTACAACAAGGACGAAGCCTTCCACATCCGTGACATCATGCGTAAGCCACACTTTACTTACGAGTACAAAAACATCTCTGAACTGCTCGTGGAAATGAGGGAATCTACTTTTAACATTGCTATTGTGCTCGATGAGTACGGCGAAATGGCAGGGCTGATCACACTGGAAGATATCCTTGAAGAGATTGTGGGAGAGATCCATGACGAATATGACGAAAAAGAAGACGAACTTGTCTTCAAACTGTCCGATCATGAATATATCATCGAAGGTTCCATGAATCTGGATGACGTCAACGACAGGCTAAATATAGAACTTAATTCTGAAGATTATGATTCTCTCGGAGGATTCATAATTGAACATCTCGACCGTCTGCCAGAAGTTGGGGATGAAGTCCGCACAGAGAACGGCATCCGTCTCGTAGTAGAAACACTGGATAAAAATCGTGTCGAGAGCGTTCACCTGTATCTCCCTGAAGAAAATAACACCGAATCTGATGCAGATCCTAAAGAGGCAAAAACAGCATCCGAGGAAAAGAATGGACAAAGCAGGGAAGATGAGAACGCCGCACCTCTCTCTGAGGCTCATTCGAATAATTGATCTTAATTTTAAAGGTGACCGCTATTAGCAGTCACCTTTATTTTGTTCCCGCATACCCTATAATAAGAGCAATTATCAAAAGGAACCATTATCATGCCAGTTTCCATCATGTTAGATGCCGGGCACGGCGGTCGTGATCCCGGAGCTGTTTATAACGGAAGGCAGGAAAAAGACGACACCCTAACCTTGACTCTCGCCATCGGCGAGCTCCTTCAGGAGCGCGGGATCGATGTTCTGTACACCCGCACCACAGATGTATATGAATCCCCTTATCAGAAAGCCATGGAGGCAAACGAGGCGGGCGTGGATTTCTTCGTATCCATCCACCGCAACTCCAGTCCAACCCCTAACACCTACTCAGGAGTCGAATCCCTTGTCTACGACAAGTCAGGCATCAAGCTCCAGATGGCAGAGAACATAAACGAGCAGCTTGAGTCCGTAGGCTTCGTCAATCTCGGCGTGAAAGAACGCCCCGGGCTTGTAGTACTGCGCCGCACCCGCATGCCCGCAGTTCTTGTCGAAGTAGGGTTCATCAACTCCGACACCGATAATCGTCTATTTGATGATAACTTTGACGATATCGCTCTTGCCATCGCTGAAGGGATTCTTGATACACTACAGATGAACGGACTTATCGAGACCAGTCAGGATGCGGTATCAGGCGGAAATTATGAGAACGGCGCTCCCATGCCGCCCCAGGGAATTCTGCCGCCTGCTCCCGGCGCAGGGAATAGACCGAATACGCAGCCGGGGGGACAGCCCGGAAACCGACCGGATCACACAGAGGGGATACCCCGGTATACAGTTCAAACAGGAGCCTTCCGCAATGAGTCTTATGCACAGAGGCTTCAGAACGAACTCGCAGAGCAGGACTTCCCCGCTGTCATTGTACCCGGCGACCGTCTCTTCCGAGTCATGGTCGGGGAGTTCCCGACACTGGACGAGGCGGTGGAAATGGAACAGAGGCTGAAAAGAGGCGGATATCAGACAGTGGTAGTGAGCCGATAGCTCGCTATTTACAAACATACCATTGAAATGAGCGTATCGTAATCCTTTCCGATACGCTCATCGTAATTACTTTTTAGTTTTCTGCAAAACACAAAAACGTCCTCTGGATATTCCCCCTCTGCTCTGGTAAAATGAATTCTATAAAGAGATTGTACGTAAAAATATGCAACAGGAGGTTCACAGGAGATGAAAGTCATTGACTTTAAAGACGCAAAATGCCGTCACTGTTACAAATGCGTGCGCAACTGCGCAGTCAAAGCCATATCCGTCAAGGACGAGCAGGCGCGCATCATGGTCGACCACTGCATTAACTGCGGGCGGTGCCTCGAAGTCTGTCCCCAGAATGCAAAAACATTTGCCAGCGACCTTGAGCGCGTCAAAGGCTATCTGAAACAGGGTCTGAAAACAATCATATCCATCGCTCCATCCTACGCTGGTGTGCTGGAGTTCGATACTCCGGGACAGGTGGTAGATGCCCTGCAAAAATTAGGCTTCTACGAAGTCCGAGAAACAGCCGAAGGTGCTGCTCTGGTGACAAATGAATACAAAAAACTGGTGCGCGAGAACAAAATGCCCAACATTATCACAACCTGCTGCCCCAGCGTAAACGACCTGATCGAGAAATATTATCCTGACTGCGCAAAGCTGATGGCTCCGGTCGTCTCCCCGATGATCGCCCACGGACGGTATATCAAAAAGATCTACGGCTCGGACGTGAAAGTCGTATTCTTAGGTCCCTGCATCGCAAAGAAGCTGGAAGCAATCGGGGATGAGCGCGTGGAGGGAGCAATCAACGCCATCCTTACCTTTGAAGAGCTTGCCGACTGGCTTCAGGAAGCCGGGATCGACCTGCACGCCTGCGAGGATAAGCCCATGGGCAATCCGGATCCGAAGATCAACCGTCTCTACCCGGTCAGCGGGGGCGTCATCCAGTCTGTCATCACCGAGGAAGAAGCGGATGGTTACCACAAGGTGTTTGTAGACGGTCTGGAAAACTGCATGGAGATGCTGGAATGTCTTAGAAAAGGCGAACTGGATCACTGCTTTATCGAGGCAAACGTCTGTGAGGGAGGCTGCGCCAAAGGACCTGCTTCCGCGCACTGGAACACTTCCTATGTAAAAACAAAGGTAAAGATCGAAAACATAGTTACATACAAGGCGGCACGGGATCTGCCTGACATGACTACCGAAGAGCTTAAAAAAGATTTCGGAGACCGCAGCCTTTCAGATCTGATACCTTCTGAAGAACAGATCAAAAAGATACTTCAGTCCACTGGCAAATATTCCCCGGAGGATGAATTAAATTGCGGCGCTTGCGGATATTCCACATGTCGCGACAAAGCCATCGCGGTATTCCAAGGCAAGGCGGAGCTTTCCATGTGTATGCCCTACGCTCTGGCGCAAGCAGAATCTATGTCCAATGTAGTCATGGATGTGACGCCAAACTTTATCTTCGTTATTGGAAGCGATATGCGAATCCTTGACTGCAACCGCAAGGGGCAGGAGCTCCTCGGGGTAGGGCATGAAGAGGCGGTTGAGCGTTATATCTTTGAATTTATTGAGGCAGAGGATATTGAGACAGTCCTTCTGACAAAGGAATCCATCTTAAACAAAAAGGTTGAACTTGAGAACGGCAGGCTGATCGCGGAGGAAAAGATCGTATACATCGAAAATCTGGATGCGGTCCTTGTCATCTATCAGGATATCACCCACGAAGAGAAGATGAAGGAACAGCACTATAATCTGAAAGTAGAAACTGTGGAGATGGCGCAAAAAGTCATTGAGAAACAAATGATGGTTGCGCAGGAGATCGCAGGTCTGCTGGGAGAGACAACAGCTGAGACAAAGGTGACGCTGACAAAACTGCGGGATTCCATCTTGAGCGAGGAGGAATAGCCATGAGCGTAAGCATCGATGTAGCTTGGAAAAGCCTGAACAAACACAAGGAAGAGCTGTGCGGTGACAAAGTTGAAGTCCTCAAGACCTCAGACTCCGATATCCTGATCCTTGCCGACGGCATGGGAAGTGGCGTCAAGGCAAACATACTCGCCACGTTGACTTCAAAAATTCTCGGAACCATGCTCTACGAAGGAGCCACGATCGAGTCTTGCGTGGAGACCATTGCCAAGACACTTCCGATCTGCAAAGTGCGCAAGGTCGCATACGCCACTTTTTCCATCCTTCAGATCTTTCACAGCGGCGACGCATATCTTGTAGAGTTCGATAATCCGTCCTGTGTCTTTATCCGTGATGGCCGAATCATAAAATACCCGTATGAAACGCGGGAAATAGAGGGAAAAAAAATCCACGAGTATCGTTTTGAAGTAAGAAAGAACGACTGCTTTGTGCTCATGAGTGACGGCGTAATCTACGCAGGGGCAGGTTCTATCCTGAATCTTCAGGGGTGGACGTGGGAAGCAATGGCTGAGTACACCCTCAAATGCACGAAAAATACTCTTTCTGCTTCCCGTCTGGCTGTGATGCTAAGTCAGGCATGCGATGAACTTTACGAGGAGAAGCCGGGAGACGACACGACCGTTGCGGTGGCGCGGGTGATCGAGCGCCGGGTCGTCAACATTTTTACCGGGCCTCCAAAATCCAAAGAGGACGATAAGCGCCTCATGTACGATTTTATGCACGCGGAGGGAAAAAAAGTTGTTGCCGGCGGGACAACCGCCAATATTGCCGCTCGTATTCTCGGACGCGAGATCATCACGAGGGTGGATAGCCGGAAGCCCGATGTGCCGCCCACAGCCACATTAGAAGGAATCGACCTCGTGACCGAAGGTGTACTGACAGTGGGAAAAGTACTAAAACTTTTAAAGAAATACGTGAACGATGAGTTTGATGCTGAATTTTTCGACGAGCTGGACGCAGACAATGGCGCTTCCCGCCTTGCGAAGCTGCTGATTGAGGAATGTACGGAATTAAACCTCTTCGTTGGCACAGCGGTGAACGACGCGCACAAGAAGTCTGAGCTGAACTTTGATCTCAGTATGAGACAGAATCTAGTGGACCAGCTCATCAAGACTACTGAACAGATGGGTCGGACCGTGAGTGTAAAATATTATTAACATGCTAGTAACACAACGGCGCCCGACCGGAACATCCCGGCGGGCGCTGTTTGTTATTTTACTATGTCTTTCCCTTACTCTGCCGCGTATACATCTACCAGCTTCTTCAGATAAGCATATCTCTCCATAGCTTCCTTCTCGTTCTGCTCGAACAATCTGGCAGCCTTCTCCGGATTTGCTCTCTTCAGCGCATTATAACGTACCTCGCCGTCAAGGAATGCCTGATAGTCTTCCTGCTTCGGCTCTTTGCTGTCAAGGAAGAACTTATTGCCCTCAGCAGCTGGATTGAAGCGGAAGTTGTTCCAGTAACCGCATGCTACTGCAAGCTCTTCCTCTGTCTGCGCCTTACTCATACCCTTCTTGATACCGTGGTTGATACACGGAGCATATGCGATAATGAGTGACGGTCCCGGATAAGCCTCAGCCTCTGTAATTGCCTTGACTGTCTGGTTGAAGTCAGCACCCATTGCGATCTGTGCCACATATACATAACCGTAGCTCATTGCCATTCCCGCAAGGTCCTTCTTCTTTGTCTCTTTACCGCCTGCCGCGAACTGCGCCGTAGCTCCTGTCATAGTGGCCTTGGACGCCTGTCCGCCTGTATTGGAATAAACCTCTGTGTCAAATACCATAATGTTGATGTCTTGCCCACTCGCAAGTACATGGTCAACACCGCCGTATCCGATGTCGTAAGCCCATCCGTCACCGCCGAATATCCACTGTGATTTCTTGGAAAGGAAATCTTTGTGTTTCAGCAGTTCTGTTTTCTCAAAGCGGTCGCATCCGCATTTCTCAAGAGCTGCCACCAGTTTATCCGTAGCTGTTCCGTTTGTAGCGCCGCATGCAAATGTATCAAGGTATTCCTGTGCCGCTGCTTTTACGTCCGCATCCTGTGCATCCTCAGCAAGCTTGGCAGCGTGCCCTTTCATTCTCTCTCTGATTGTGTTCTGAGCAAGCAGCATACCGTATCCGAACTCCGCGTTATCCTCGAACAGTGAGTTGCTCCACGCCGGTCCCTTACCTTCCGGAGTTATCGTGTAAGGTGTGGACGGTGAGGAGTTACCCCAAATAGAGGAGCATCCTGTCGCGTTTGCGATATACATTCTGTCGCCGTACAGCTGTGTGATCAGCTTCGCATACGGTGTCTCCCCACATCCTGCGCACGCGCCTGAGAACTCAAGCAGGGGCTGTTTGAACTGGCTTCCCTTTACAGTCGTCTCTTTAAATTTTGCAACAACTTCCGGTTTCACCGGGATTTCTCTTCCGTAATTGAAAAAGTCCTGCTTGCCGGCATTTGCTTCCATGTTGCCCATAACAAGAGCCTTCTCGCCCTTCTTGCCCGGACATACATTCGCACAGGAACCGCATCCTGTACAATCGTAAGCAGACACAGTGATGGAGAATTTCATTCCCGGCATGCCAATCATGTCGATTGCTTCCATTCCTTCTGGAGCCTTTGCAAGCTCGTCCTCTGACAGAGCTACCGGGCGGATAACAGCGTGCGGACATACATATGCACAGCGGTTACACTGGATACAATTCTCCGGCTTCCATATCGGAATATCCACTGCGATACCACGTTTCTCGTATGCGGAGGAACCAGACGGTGTAGAACCGTCAACATACTCGTTGAACGCAGATACCGGAAGTGTATTTCCTTCCTGAGCATTTACTTTGGCCTGGATGTTCTTAACAAAGTCAACAACATCTTTTCTTCCATTCTCATCTACATTCGGTGTTGCAAGTCCTTCGTCAGCAGCGTTCTTCCAGTTCTCCGGAACCGCAACCTCAACAACCTGCTTAGCGCCTGCGTCGATTGCATCATAGTTCATCTGAACGATCTTGTCGCCTTTTCTTCCGTATGTAGCCTTAGCAGCCGCCTTCATCAGGTCGATCGCCTCGCTCTCCGGGATGATGGCCGCCAGCTTGAAGAATGCAGACTGAAGTACTGTGTTGATACGTCCGCCAAGTCCGATCTCCTTACCGATCTTGATACCGTCGATCGTGTAGAACTTGATATTGTGGTTTGCGATATATGCTTTTACCTGTCCCGGCAGATGAGCCTCAAGTCCTTCCATATCCCACGGGCAGTTCAAAAGGAATGTACCTCCGTCAACAAGCTCCTGTACCATGTTGTACTTGTCCACATAGGACGGATTGTGGCATGCCACAAAGTTTGCCTGACGAATCAGATATGTAGACTTGATCGGCTCTTTACCAAAACGCAGGTGAGACATCGTAACGCCGCCTGATTTCTTGGAATCATAATCAAAATATGCCTGAGCATACATGTCTGTGTTGTCACCAATAATCTTGATAGAGTTCTTGTTCGCTCCGACTGTACCGTCAGCGCCAAGTCCCCAGAACTTACAATTGATCGTTCCTTCCGGAGTTGTGATCAGCGGCTCGTCCGCTTTCAGTGACAGATTCGTAACATCGTCCACGATACCGATCGTGAATTTCTGTTTCTCATCGTTGTGAAATACAGCAACGATCTGAGCAGGCGTCGTATCCTTGGAACCAAGTCCATAACGTCCTGTGTAAACCGGAACTGCATCGAATTTCGTGCCTTTGAGTGCCGCAACAACATCAAGATACAGCGGCTCGCCAAGTGCGCCCGGCTCTTTTGTCCTGTCAAGAACAGAAATCTTCTTCACTGTATCCGGGATCACGTTGATCAACGCCTCTGCGCAGAATGGTCTGTACAGGCGTACCTTTACAACTCCGACTTTCTCGCCGGCTTTGAGCAGGTGGTCAATTGTCTCCTCGATCGTATCACATACTGAGCCCATAGCAACGATCACATGCTCTGCATCCTTTGCTCCGTAGTAGTTGAACAGCTTGTAATCTGTACCGATCTTCTCGTTTACCTTGTCCATGTAATTCTGAACAATTGCCGGAAGAGCGTCGTAATACGGATTACATGCTTCTCTCGCTTGGAAGAAGATATCCGGGTTCTGAGCGGAACCTCTCTGGCACGGATGGTTCGGATTCAGTGCGTGCGCACGGAAAGCGTCGATTGCCTCCATGTTGACCAGATCTTTCAGGTCGTCATAGTCCCATGTCTCTATCTTCTGGATCTCATGGGATGTACGGAATCCGTCAAAGAAGTTGATAAAGGGAAGTTTCCCTTCCAGAGCCGCACAGTGGGCAACCGGTGTAAGATCCATTACCTCCTGAACGCTGGACTCACACAGCATCGCCGCACCTGTCTGGCGGCAGGCATAAACGTCTGAGTGATCGCCGAAGATGGAGAGTGCGTGGCTTGCAAGTGCACGGGCAGATACGTTGAACACGCCCGGAAGCTGCTCTCCTGCAACCTTGTATAAATTCGGGATCATAAGGAGAAGTCCCTGAGACGCTGTAAATGTGGTCGTCATAGCGCCCGCTGAAAGCGATCCGTGAACAGCTCCCGCCGCACCGGCCTCAGACTGCATCTCTACTACATGTACTGTCTGTCCGAAGATATTTTCCCTGCCTTCTGTTGCCCATTCGTCAACATGTTCCGGCATAACGGATGACGGTGTGATCGGGTAGATTGCCGCAACTTCTGTGTATGCATATGACACGTGAGCCGCAGCCTGATTACCGTCCATGGTCTTCATTTTTCTTGCCATTTTCTTGTTCCTCCTTGAATTATACATTGAAAATATATAGATATTCACATGTAGTTCCATTATATCGCCAAAAGTGACAAAAGTCCAGAGAGGACGGCGGTTTTCTTGTATATTTTAGGGTACAGTCTCAGTGTGTCTGCTGTTTCAATCCCGCATAATAATAAGCCAGACTTCTAAAGCCCGGCTTATCACTCTTTGCTAAAAAATATAGCTTCTTTTTTTCCTCTATTTTTCTTTAAATTTAAATATCCTGTCCTTTTTCTTCGGCGGCTTCTGTCCCTCGATCTTATCCGGCATCGGCTCATATGCCTTACTGCTCTTCATCATGGGTATACCCTTGTGGCGCTTTCTCAGGTATAAAAGCGCACCTCCTGCCACGACTACGATGATACCGGCAAGGAGCTGGGATACCGGAAGGCCAATTCCCGGGAGAAGGAGCTGGTCGGTCCTCAGGCCTTCGATCCACACTCTCCCGAGCCCATAGCCAAATACATACAGAAGGAACAGTTCACCCTCATATTTTTTATGCTTTCGGTACAATACCAGAATAATCAGCAGAACCGCGCACCATGCGGACTCATACAGAAATGTCGGATGCACCTGAATGTAATCCACCCCGCCTATCGTCTCAATATGCGCACGCATCTGCTCTGTCACGTCACTGGAGCGCACCGCGTCAAGCGGCAGACGCATAGCAAACAAGCTGTCCGTATACCCTCCAAAGGCTTCCCTGTTAAAAAAGTTCCCCCATCGCCCAAGCATCTGGCCGTTCAGGATCGCCATCGCTACAGTATCCAGTATTTGAAACGGAGACAGGCGCTTCACTCTTGCAAGGACAAACACCGCAATTACTGCACCGATAACTCCCCCGTAAATGGCAAGCCCGCCCTCCCGCAGATTAAAGATATCCAGAAGATTATCTTTATACATGTCCCACGAGAAAATCACATAGTAAATCCTTGCTCCGGCAATACCTGCGATCACCCCGATGATTCCCATATCTAAATAGTCTTCTGGGTTCTGGCGCGTCTGCTTTGCCTCTGCCGTGGCAATCAAAAATCCGATTAGAATCGCCGAACCGATAATGATACCGTAATATGCAATTTCAAAACCGAAAACACTGATACTCTTCCCCACATGGTCCAAGTAAATACCAATATTGGGAAAACTGATGTCATAATTCATGCCGCACTCCATTCTTCCAACTATATGTGCATACCCACTGTCTGGCGTTTCCGCAACAGTTCAGCCGCGCCATTCGTAAAACCGCACTACCGTGCTTGCTGCGGCTTCGCCGCTGTTTTACTCATGTTCTGGCGCTCACCTTTCTGCGTTTCCGCAACAGTTCAGCCGCGCCATTCGTAAAACCGCACTACCGTGCTTACTGCGGCTTCGCCGCTGTTTTACTCATGTTCTGGCGCTCACCTTTCTGCGTTTCCGCAACAGTTCAGCCGCGCCATTCGTAAAACCGCACTACCGTGCTTACTGCGGCTTCGCCGCTGTTTTACTCATGTTCTGGCGCTCACCTCATGTGCCTTTATGTTCGCTGGAACGTGCGAGCACGCTCCCTGCTCACATGCAGGCACATGGCTGAACTGTTGCTACACGTTAAACCTAAACAGCATAATGTCTCCGTCCTGAACGATGTAATCTTTTCCTTCCAGGCGAACGAGTCCTTTTTCTTTTGCCGCTGTATGGGAACCGCACGCCATCAGGTCGTCATAACCGACTACCTCCGCGCGGATGAATCCCCGCTCAAAATCGGTATGGATCTTTCCTGCCGCCTGCGGAGCCTTTGTGCCTTTTTTGATCGTCCACGCGCGCACCTCCGGCTCACCTGCCGTCAGGTAACTGATAAGCCCGAGCAGATGATAACTTGCTTTGATCAGTTTCTCAAGGCCGGACTCTTCAAGTCCCAGATCATCTAAGAACATTTTCTTCTCATCATCATCGAGTTGTGCGATCTCTTCTTCGATCTCCGCACATACAACGAACACTTCACAATTCTCCTGCGCCGCATATTCTCTCACCGCTTTGACGCCATCATTGGAAGCTCCGTCGTCTGCCAGATCATCCTCGGAGACATTTGCCGCAAAGATCACCGGCTTTGCAGTCAGCAGATTGTACCCATCCAGCCATGCCTGCTCGTCCTCATCGTCTGTGACAAAACTCTTTGCCATCTTGTTATCCTCAAGATGTGCCTTTACACGGTTTAAAAGATCCAATTCTTTCGCCGCTGTCTTATCGTTGCGGGACAGCTTCACCGTCTTGGCGATCCTTCTCTCCAGAATCTCCAGATCAGAGAAAATCAGCTCCAGATTGATCGTCTCAATGTCGCGCAGCGGATCGATGCTTCCGTCCACATGTACAATATTGCTGTTCTCAAAGCATCTCACCACATGTACAATGGCGTCCACTTCACGGATATTGGCAAGGAACTGGTTACCTAGCCCCTCTCCCTTTGAAGCGCCTTTCACAAGTCCCGCAATATCCACAAACTCAATCGCGGCCGGGATAATCTTCTTTGTGTGGTACATCTCTCCCAGCACATCCAATCTTTTATCCGGCACCGTTACCACGCCTACGTTTGGGTCAATGGTACAGAACGGATAATTTGCCGATTCTGCTCCCGCCTTTGTCAGTGAATTAAACAGTGTACTTTTTCCAACATTTGGTAATCCTACGATTCCTAATTTCATTTATCTGCTCCTTCATTCCTAATCTCTTGTCTCCATCAGGATCACTTTCCCAAACGCAAACGAGATGTCTACCTCATCTTCTGCAAATTCATTGCTCACACAGAGACTGTCGTCCGGTTTCATAAAATGATCTTTCAGAGGATACTTCGCCCCGGTAATGCTTAAGTCATCCACGGGCAGCTCCAGCGGGAATAAAGAGAAATACTTCCCGAACGCTTCCTCCCGTTTCAGCGTGATCCCTTTATCCAGAAGCCTAATCTGATTATGACTGTCCACGATGCGGGCATCCGCGCCTGCATCCAGCGCGATCTGCAGGCACTGTACGTTCGCCCACATATGATCGATACGGTTGCCCGTAGCGCCCAAGATCCAGATTTCTTTCCGGTTCAGCCCGATACACAGTCTCAGGGCGATCTCCGTGTCCGACGCATCTTTTACAGGGTTAAACTCCCTGACCGGCACATTTAATTCTTCCCGATAATAACTGACGAGCGAACGGGGCGCACTGTCAAAATCCCCCACGATATAATCTGGTTTGATCTCATTGTCATACAGGAATTTTAGACCACTGTCCACTCCGATTATAAATTCCGTATCTTCACTTTTTAATATGGGGAGCGCGAAATCCTTCTCAACCATTCCGCCGCTCACGATCACTGTACGTTTACTCATACTTTCTCAATATCTCCATAAATCCTGCCGTGTTTTCCCTGATATCGCCTTTGTATACGCCTGACCCGGATACGATGACATTGGCTCCGGCTTCCAGCACTTCAGCCACATTAGAGTGGTAAATGCCGCCGTCCACCTCGATATCTTTGTCAAGCCCCCGCTCTTCAAGCATCCTTCTTAAATGTCTGATACGCTTTAGCGCTTCCGGCATAAAAGCCTGCCCGCCAAACCCCGGCTCCACGCTCATGATTAGGAACATGTCTGCCTGTTCAAGGCAGGGAATCAGCGCCTCTACCGGGGTGCCCGGCTTGATGGAAACGCCTGCTCTCCCCCCACAGCTGTGGATCTTATCAATCGTTTCCGCAAGATCTTCACAGGCTTCGAGATGCACTGTGATAATATCAGCGCCGCAGACAGCAAACTCTTTCACATACCGCGCAGGCTCGGTCACCATAAGATGAACGTCGAGCAATTGCTCTGTCGCTCCTTTTACGGAAGCCAGTACAGGCATGCCAAAAGAAATGCTTGGAACAAAGATCCCGTCCATTACATCAAAATGAATGTACTGTGCGCCCGCCTCTTCTGTCTGCTTTAACTGTTCTCCCAAAATTTTAAAATCCGCTGACAGTATGGACGGCGCCAAAATATTTTTTTTCATCTAGTACCTCTTTCTCTCCTGCAATTCACCGTATATCACAACATAGTTCTCATATCTCATCCGGTGTATTTCCCCCTCCTCAACAGCGTTCTTTACCGCGCAGCCCGGCTCATGGATGTGCCCGCAGCCGCTGAATCTACACTGTCCCTCGAAAGGCGCAAACTCTGGGAAACAATATTTCAGTTCTTCTTTCTCCAGATCGCTGACATAGAGGGAACTAAATCCCGGCGTGTCCATAATATATGAATCCTCTCCCAGCACGATGAGTTCGGAATGCCGCGTCGTGTGTTTCCCCCTGCCGATCTTGGCGCTGATGTTCCCTGTCTCCATCTTTACTTCAGACTGAAGCAGATTGATAAGAGAAGATTTCCCCACTCCAGACGGGCCTGCGATGGCTGTTGTCTTGCCCCTCAAAACTTTTTTAAGTTCCCCTATATTGTCTTCCTCTTTCGCGCTTGTAAACACAGTAGGATACCCGCACGCCGAATAGATATCTTTTAACCCGGCAATCTCCTTGTCCCTAGCGATATCCGTCTTATTAAAACAAAGCACAGCGGGGATATGCCTACTCTCCATCATTACAAGAAATCTGTCGAGCAGATTAAAATGAGGCCTCGGTTTTGTGACCGCGAAGACGACCAGCGCTTGGTCGATATTCGCCACCGCCGGGCGGATCAACTCATTTTTTCGAGGAAGGATGCGTATGATGTTTCCTTCCATATCTTTTTCGTGAGTGATCTCGATCTCCACATCGTCTCCCACCAGAGGCTTCACGCCGTCCTTACGGAAAATCCCCTTTGCCTTACACTCATAAACACCGGATTCTACCACGTGAACATAGTAGAATCCGGCAATTCCTTTTACGATTTTACCCTGCATACATTTTTACTCATTCTGCTCTGTGTCCGAAAACCAAACAGTTATTCATCTGTCTCCGCCTGACCGTTGCCGCCGGAATTGTTCTCCGAACCGCCGCCCGTCGACTCCGGACCGATACTGATCCAGTACTGTACCTGACTTCCCTTTTCTACTTTAGATCCAGCAGACGGGCTTACACGGCTGATCGTCCCGGCAGGATAATTACTGAACTCTTCTTCAACATATACTGCTGTAAGACCCGCCTCTTGAAGCAGTTTCTTTCCTGCGCTCTCTGTCGCGCCGATCACATCTGATGGGATCGTTACAAGCTGCGTCCTCGGTCCAAGGCTCACGACATAGCTGACGGTCGTTCCCTTATCCACTTCTCTCCCCGCATCCGGGCTCTGGGATATAACTGTTCCAGCCGCTTTATCGCTGTACTCCTCGCTGACGCTTCCATACAGTCCAAGCGCCGACAGGGCGGACTCTGCGTCCGACTGGCTCTTATCAAGCAGATTCGGCACCTTTACCTTCTCTTTCCCAAGGCTCACAATGATCTGTACGCTGGAGCCTTCATCTACCTCAGTTCCCGGTTCTGGGTCCGTGGAAATGACATTTCCCGACGCCACATTGTCACTGTACTGTGCCTCTCCATGGGTAACTTTAAACCCTGCGTCCTGAAGTATATCCTCTGCCTCAGATTCGCTTCTGTTGATCACATCCGGCACTGCGACTTTCTTTGCTTCCTCACCGCTGCTGATCACAACTGTGACAGTCGTGTTTTTCTTCACTTTCTCATCCGCGCCGGGATCTTGGCTCTTAACCTCCCCTTTCGCATACTCATTGGAAGGCTCTTCCTTGTCTGCTCTCCTAATTCCGAGGTCATGTTTCTTTAACTCCGCCTGCGCTTCCTCATAGGTCATACCGCGCACATCCGGCACCTCTACGGTCTCCTCCGTGCCCGCGCTCAGCCCCGGTCCGCTAAAGAATCCCGTCGCGTTCGCCACAAGGAACAGCACCAGCAGGGCGATGACCACACCTGCAACGATCATAAGGATGCGCATGATCCTCTTTGTATCGGGATTTACATTGTTCTTCTTTCCTCTGCGCTCCGAAGGACGTCTCCTTCTGTCGTAATCGTAATCGTCATCATCTTCGTCATTGTCATAATCTTCATCATCATCTTCGTCATCATCGTCGCGCCTGTAAGAGCGTCTCTGCACCTGTTCCAGTTCTTCCGTGGACATGACCATTGTACGGTCCGCATCTCCTCCTGACGCAGCTCCAAGAACAACAAATTCTCCGTCAGGCTCTACGAGAGATCGCTTCAGATCCAGAATAAGGGAAGCGCAATCGTGATAGCGCAGCCCCGGATTCTTCTGGGTACATTTCATGATAATACATTCTAAACTGTATGGGATATCCGGCACTTCCACCGCCGGAGACTCAATTTCCTCCTGAAGATGCTTGAGCGCTACCGTCACGGTGGAATCCCCGTCAAAGGGAACATGTCCCGTGATCATCTCGTACATGGTAATACCAATGGAATAGATGTCACTTTTCTGGTCAACCACCCCGCCCCTTGCCTGTTCCGGTGAGGTATAGTGAACAGAGCCCATGACACTTGTACTGATCGTCTGGGTGGACGTCGTCGCACGGGCAATGCCGAAGTCCGTAACCTTTACTTTTCCATCTTTTGATATAATGATATTCTGCGGTTTAATATCCCGGTGTATGATATGCTGGTTATGAGCTGCCTGAAGCCCGGTCACCATCTGAATCGAGATGCTGATCGTCTCCTTCGCCGAAAGTTTCCCTTTCTTCTCAATATAATCCTTCAGCGTGATTCCTTCCACCAATTCCATGACCATATAGTACAGTCCCCTGTCCTGCCCTACGTCATAGACATTAACCACATTAGGGTGCATCAGACCGGCTGCCGCCTGCGCCTCGCTCAAAAACTTCTTGATGAACACCTCGTCCGTGCGGTAATCACTTTTCAGCACTTTGATCGCCACATACCGGTTCAGCTTATGGTCCTTGCCCTTATAAACATCCGCCATCCCGCCAGAACCGACACGGCCCAGTATCTCATAGCGTTTTCCTAATACAACTCCTTCTTTAATCATAATACACTCACCTCGTCTGCGAACGGTTCTATAAGGACAATCCCTATATTATCCGTACCACCGTTTTCTTTTGCGGCATTTACGAGAGCCTGCCCTGCTTCCACAATATCCCTGCCTCCCTGCACGATATGGAAAAGCTCTTCATCCTCCACCATATTGCTCAGGCCGTCTGTACACATCAGTACGATGTCTCCCCGTTTCAGACGGTGCTCGTAAAAGTCGACGTCCACATCCGCTTTCGCGCCGATCGCCCTCGTAATGATATTCTTATCTGGATGGTGTTTTGCTTCCTCCGGCTTAATACCTCCCAGCCTTACCATCTCTTCCACAAGGGAATGATCCTTAGTAAGCTGCTGGATTCCCTGATTGATCAGATAGAGGCGGCTGTCTCCCACATTGGCAAAATACATCATCTGATTCATGATCGTAGCTGCCACCACCGTAGTTCCCATGCCCTTCAGGTGCTCATCGCGGGCAGCTTCCCTGATGATCTCCTGATTGGCTGTCTTGATTGCTGATATCAGGCACTTTTCCACATCCTCGCCTTCGCTCATATCCAGTTCTCTTTTAAGTACTTCCACCGTATATTTTGAAGCGTAATCGCCTGCCTGATGTCCGCCCATGCCGTCAGCTACCACAAAGAGATTGTGAAGGATCCCAAGAGGTCTGTCTGTCGTATAGACATAATCCTGATTCACTTGCCGTACCATTCCCACATCTGTAATTGAAAATGTCTTCATATTCCGTCTCCTTACATCTCCTTTGCCGTCAGACTTTCTTCTGAATAGCGGCGTCTGAGCTGGCCGCAGGCCCCGTCGATATCAGAGCCCATTTCCCTTCTTATAGTAACATTTATTCCGCTTTTTTCAAGGTTATTTTTGAAATTCAGGGCATTTTTCCTGCTTGGTCTGACAAAATTCCTCTCCCTCACCGGATTAACCGGGATCAGGTTTAGATGGCAATTACGCGGCTTTAAGATCGCAGCCAGTTCCCGCGCGTCCTCCTCTGTATCGTTTACACCATGAACAAGACTATATTCAAAAGTCACCCTGCGCCCCGTCTTTTGAAAATAGGTATCGCAGGCTGCAAGCACTTCCGACAAGTCAAATTTATTCGCCACAGGCATCAGCTTCCTGCGCTTTTCCTGCGTTGATCCGTGGAGCGACAGAGCAAGCGTAATCTGCAGGCCCTCGTCCGCCAGCGCAAGCATCTTCGGCACAATACCGCAGGTAGATACCGTTACATTTCTCTGACTGATATTCAGCCCGTGCCCGTCCGTCAAAATGCGAATGAATTTTATAAAATTCTCATAGTTATCGAGAGGTTCTCCCGTTCCCATAATAACTACGTTAGATACCCTCTGCCCCGTGATCTTCTGTATCTGATAGATCTGCCCCAGCATCTCGGACGCAGAGAGGTTTCTCTTTAACCCGCCGATGGTGGACGCGCAGAACACACACCCCATCCTGCATCCTGCCTGTGAGGAAATGCACACGGAATTACCATGTTTATAACGCATGAGTACACTCTCCACCATGTTACCGTCGTACAGGCGGAACAAGAACTTATTCGTACCGTCCAGTTTCGACTCCTGCCTCTCTGCCATGCACACAGGAAGAATCTCATACTCCTGCGCCAGCCGTTCCCTCAAAGCCTTGGAGAGATTGGACATCTCGTCAAAATCGTCTGCCAATTTCACGTGAAGCCAATCATAGATCTGCCCTGCCCGAAATGGTTTCTCACCAAGAGATTGTACCTCTTTTTTCAATTCATCATATTCATATGCCCGGATATCTTTCTTCATTCCCTGCCTATCCCTTATCTTTCCTGTATATATCTTTGTGCTGATCCCAGCGCCGATCCGCCGGGCTGATATACTTTAAGCCAAACCGATTCAGTAATTATCCCCGCGTTATGTTCTTTTCACAAGCCGGGCAATGAAAAATCCGTCACTCTTATGTACGCCCGGAAGGAGCTGGATACATCCTTTTTCTGTCACGCCTTCCTTTAGCTCCGAGCAGAGTTCTCCCGAGATATCGGTCAGTTCAAACTGCGGGTTTTCTTTTAGAAACCAATGTACGTTTTCTATGTTCTCTGCTGGATTCACCGTACATGTGCTATATATGAGCGTGCCACCTGGCTTCACCATATCCTTCGCACAGGAAAGGATCTGCCTCTGAAGCTTCACAAGACTTTCTATACCTTCAGGGGAGGCGTTATATTTTAAATCCGCCTTTCTACCCAGCACCCCCAGCCCGGAACAGGGCAGATCCGCAATCACAACATCCGCCGCCTCCCGTGATTCTTCATCTGGCGCCAAGGCATCCCTGCACACAGCTGAAATATTAGTAAGCCCGGAGCGTTCAATATTCTCCTCTATCATCTCCACTTTGTACTCTGTCAGATCACGAGCTTCCACGTGCCCGGAAGATGCCTGCTCCTTGGCTGTTGAAGCGTGCTCTGCCAGCCACAGTTTCTCCGCCGCGTGAAGCGCCTTCCCGCCCGGCGCGGCGCATACGTCAATAATTTGGTCCCCAGCTTTTGGAGCCGCCAGCTCTCCTGCCAGCATGGAGCTGATATCCTGAACCATGAACAGGCCTTGCCGGAAACTCTCAAGACTCTCCATGTGATCATACCCCGATATGTTAAGCGCATAGGGCAAATATGGATGAGTTTCTACTGTCAAGCCCTCTTTCCTAAGACGCGCGGCTAATTCTTCCGGTGTCGTGCGGTTTAAGCAGCAACGTACCGTGGTGGTCTTCTCTGTCTGGAAGTCCTCAAGCATTTTCCTGATCACATCTGTGCCGTAGGACTGCTGCCACAGACGGATGATCCACTCTGGACAGGAATATCTTACGGATAAAGCCTGCACTTCCCCCTTCGGATACTGTACGTCCTCAACGCCTCTTGCAACGCTTCTTAGCACCCCGTTGACATATCCCTTAAGCCCTGAGAAGCCCTTGCGCACCGCCAGTTTCACCGATTCACTGCATACGGCGCGGTCAGGAATGCTGTCCATATATTTTAACTGATATATGGCGCTGCGCAGCAAGTTTCGGATTACCGGCTTCATCTTTTTTACTTTGACTTTGGAAAACTGATCCAATATATAATCGATCTCGATTAGATGCTCCAGCGTCCCCTCCGTCACGCGGGTGATAAACGCCCGCTCCCGTTTTTCAAGATATTGGTATTTAGAAAGTACGTCTCTGAGCACGATGTGGCAAAACTGCCCGTTCTCTGTCACTTCCATCAGAACCGCCAGCACAATCTCCCGCTCATTTACCGTCTTAGTCATTCCTTCGTCTTCCTCCCGCAATAATGATCAGACGCAAAAGCTGCAGGATCATCGCTGCCGCGCTTGCGACATAAGTAAGAGCCGCCGCTCCCAGCACTTTTTTCACAGCCCCCACCTCTTCCGGGCAAAGCATCCCGGAAGTCTCCAGCACTTTTACTGCACGCCCAGACGCATTGAACTCTACCGGCAAAGTAACAATCTGAAACAGCACTGCCGCCGTAAACAAGAGAATCCCGAGATTGAGAAACAATGCCGAGGTCTGTCCGTTTAGGAGCAGGCCGATGATGATCAGAGGCCATGCCATCGCGGAACCGAAATTCGCCACGGGGACAAGGGCTCCTCTGATAGAAAGAGGCGCATACTTTGTGGCGTGCTGCACCGCGTGCCCGCACTCGTGGGCCGCCACGCCAATAGCTGCCACGGACGCAGAATTATACACCGTATCGGAAAGTCCCAGCGTCTTTTTCGAAGGATTGTAATGGTCCGTAAGATTCCCGGGGATATGGATTACCTGCACATCGTAAATCCCGTTTCTATGAAGGATCTGCTCTGCCGCTTCTTTGCCCGTCAGCCCCAAACGGCTGCGTACAGTAGAATATCTGGAAAATGTGCGGTTTACTCTGGCAGAAGCGGCCATGCAGATAAGTGCCCCCACCAGCACAAGAATATAAGTCCAATCATAATAATAGTAAAGCATGATATCAACCTCCTGATCTCACAGAAACCGGCACATCACTCTCTTGTGAGAATTGTTCCCGTCTCCATCGTGTACCCCCTCAGGAAAGCGCCTGTCTCCATTCTCTTTTTCCCCGGAATCTGCACTTCATATACACGGAGCCCACCATCCCCTGTCTGTACGGTGAACTCTTCTTTTCCCACAGCGGTTACTGTTCCCGGAATCGTCCCTCTGGCGCCAGACCTGCCGTCGTCTCCCATCTGCATGTCCTCTACAGTCTGTGTATCCGCTTTCGCCCGCCAGATCTTCATCACTTTCCCATTCCAGTGTGTGTATGCGCTGGGCCATGAGTTCAATCCTCTAATCAGCCGTTCGATCCGTACCGCCGGCTGCGCCCAATCGATATTTCCCATCTCTTTAGTGAGCATTTTTGCATAAGCCGTCGGGCTCTCTCCCTGCTTTTCAAATACTGCCGTCTTCTTCTCCAGAGCCTCCAGCGTCTCCACACACAGTTTGGCTCCCGCTGCTGCAAGCTTGTCGTGGAGTGTCTCTCCTGTTTCGTCCTCAGAGACCGGCACTTCCGCTTTCATGATCATATCCCCCGTATCCAGTCCCTCATCCATCTGCATCGTGGTCACGCCCGTGACTGCCTCCCCCTCGATGATGGACCACTGGATCGGAGCTGCCCCGCGGTATTTCGGAAGCAGAGACGCATGAACATTGATACAGCCGTAGGGCGTCATCTCAAGGATCTTCTTCGGAAGAATCTGCCCGAAAGCAATCACTACCATCACGTCCGCATTATATTTTCTCAGTTCTTCTATACACTCAGGATTACGGATTTTCCGCGGCTGATAAACCGGGATACCATACTTGAGGGCCGTCTCCTTCACCGGAGGAAACTGCATCTCCTTCCCTCTTCCTTTTGGCTTATCCGGCTGGGTCACTGCAAGGCATACATCGTGCCCTGCCCCGATCAGCGCTTCTAACGTTCCCACAGAGAAATCCGGTGTTCCCATAAATATTACACGCATCGCTTTATTCCTCCGTTTCTTCTCCGTCCTTTTCCTCATATGCTTCATAAGCGGTATCGTGGAGTCCGTCTTCCGTCTTATCCACATACAGTTCCCCAAAAAGGTGATCGATCTCATGGCAGAACGCCCTCGCCAAAAGACCCTCGCCTTCCATTTCGAAAGGCTCCATATCCTGATTCAGCGCCCGTATCTTCACGCGCTCCGGACGGGTGACGATCCCCCATTTCCCCGGAACACTTAAGCATCCTTCCTCACCTGTCTGCTCCCCGGATGCCTCGATGATTTCCGGGTTGATGAGCACGATGGGGCCTTCTCCCACATCGATAACAACGATCTTTTTCAACACACCCACCTGCGGAGCGGCCAGTCCCACACCATTTTTTTCATACATCGTATCCAGCATATCCTCGATAAGGATCTTTGTCCGAAAAGTCATTTTCGGCACATCTTTGCACTGTTTCGTCAGTATTTCGTCTCCAATCTCTCTTACTTCTCTGATTCCCATAGTTTCCTCCTTACAGCGGGTTAAAGTCAAACTGTATCCGCATCTTATCAAATCCTGAATTTATCTCAATATATTGTTCCACTCTGTCTTTTATCACGATGAGAGAATCATAATCCGCCGATTTAACATAGATCACCCGGCGGTATACATCCTTGATCTTGTCAATCCCTGGGCTTGCCGGTCCTATCACATCTGCCCTGCGCTTTCCTTTTACTCGGAGAATGTACTCCTTCAGGTAATGACATCCCTTTTCCAGCATGTTTTCATTCTCACAGGATACAAACAGCGCCAGAAGATTTTCCGCGGGAGGGTATCCCATTAGTTCTCTGTAGCGCATCTCCTCTTCATAGAATGCTTCATAGTCCTGAGCCGCCGCAGCTACGACCGCATAATGCTCCGGGCTGTACGTCTGGATGACTGCTTCTCCTTTTTGCCCTCCTCTTCCCGCGCGCCCTGCCGCCTGTGTCAGGAGCTGAAAAGTCCTCTCTCCCGAGCGGTAATCATCTGTATAGAGGGACATATCCGCCGCCAGCACTCCCACGAGAGTGACATTGGGAAAATCGTGTCCTTTTACGATCATCTGCGTCCCTACAAGGATATCCGCCTCTTCATTGGCAAAAGCAGAAAGGATTTTCTCGTGAGCATCCTTCTGCCGGGTCGTGTCCATGTCCATGCGCAGCACTCTCGCGCTGGGAAATGTATCTCTGACAATATCCTCGACCTGCTGCGTTCCTGCCCGGAACTCTCCAATATGGGACGAACCGCACTCCGGACACTTTTTTACTCTCGGCTGCGTGTACCCACAATAATGACACCGCATCTTTCCGTCCCGGTGGACAGCAAGAGACACATTGCAGTGCGGGCATTTTATCACATGCCCGCATTCCCTGCATGAAAGAAATCCCGAGTAACCTCTACGATTTAAAAAGAGCATGATCTGTTCCTGCTTATCCAAACGGTCCCGCATCAGTTCCGTAAGTTTTCTACTCAGGATGGAACGGTTCCCGCTTTTTAATTCTTCCCGCAGATCCACAGTATATACGTCCGCGAGCTGCTGCATCCTTGACCTGTTCTTCATCTGGCAGAGGACATACTCTCCTTTTTTCGCACGGTACATAGCTTCCATAGACGGAGTAGCGCTCCCAAGTACTACTCCCGCGCCTTCTGCCTGCGCCCTTCGCACTGCAGTTTCCCGTGCATGGTACCGGGGCGTCTGTTCGCTTTTATAGGTAGACTCATGCTCCTCGTCGATGACAATAAGCCCCAGATCAGGAAACGGGGTAAAAAGAGCAGAACGCGGCCCGATCATCACATCCACCTCTCCATCTTTCGCCCGCATCATCTGGTCATATCTCTCCCCCGCGGACAGCCGCGAGTTCATGATGGACACCCGGTCTCCGAACCGTCTATAGAAACGCATCACCGTCTGGTAGGTAAGAGCGATCTCCGGGATAAGCACGATCGCCTGCTTCCCCATATCCACCACAGTGCGGATCATCTCCATGTACACCTCTGTCTTGCCGCTTCCCGTGACGCCGTGTATCAGGTAAGTCTTTCTCAATCCCGCCTCATAGTCTCTCTTAAACCTTCTAATGATCTGCTCCTGCTCTTGCGTATAAGAGAGCTTATATGTCTCTTTGACTGTCTGCTTTACCGGGTTCCGGTATACCTGCTCTGTCTCTACGCAAAGCACCCCCTGCTCTTCCAACGCCCGGATTACCGAAGCGGTGATATTCAGCTTCTTCGTGACAAGCTCATATTCCAGTTCCGCATCGTCAAGAAGCGCCGCCATCAGGCGCGCGCGCGCCTTCTGGTTCTTCTCTAGATAATAGTGAAGCTGGCGTTTTCCTGTTTCCTTGTCAAGGAGAAGGCGGAGACGCTTTTTTACCTTGGCGTTCTCCTTTTGCCGGATAGGAAGCACAGTCTTTAAGGACTGGAGCATGGTTCCGCCGTAATTCTCTTTCATCCACGCGGCAAGAGCGATCAGCTTTGCCTCGATCTCCACGCCCTTCTCCGAGATACCGGCTACTTCTTTCACTTTCGAAAGATCATAATCGCAAGTCTCTGACAGTCCAGTCACATATCCCTTAGTCTGCCGGTTCCCCTTTCCGAAAGGCACCAGCACTTCCATCCCCGGCCCCAGTTTTCCCTCAAGGCTCTCAGGGATACGGTACTGGAAGATTTTATCCAGTTTTTCATGTTGTATATCAATGATAATGTCTGCAAACACGAAATTATCTTCCCTCTTTCAACTCCTCAAGAACTTCTGCGATCAACACGCGCTCGTCCATAGGATATTTTACACCTTTGATCTCCTGATAATCCTCATGGCCTTTTCCCGCCAGCACAATCACATCTCCCCGGCGTCCGTTCTCGATGGCGTATTTAATCGCTTCCTTACGGTCGCAGATTTCTACATATTTCCCGCCCGTCTTCCCGATTCCTATTTTAATGTCGTCGATAATATCCTGTGGATCCTCGAATCTTGGATTATCCGATGTGATAATTGTAAGATCGGCAAGCCTTCCTGATACCTCTCCCATCTCGTAGCGCCTGTCTTTAGAACGGTTTCCTCCGCATCCGAAGAGGCAGACAAGACGCTTGGGCCGGTACTCCTTCAGTGTAGTCAGAAGGCTCTCAAGGCTCATCGCATTGTGGGCATAATCAATCATCAGAGTAAATTCATCCGACACCTTGATCATTTCAATGCGCCCTTTTACCTTCGCTTCTTTAAGCGCCTCCTTGATCTTGTCTACAGGAACTCCGAAATGACGGCACACTGCGATAGCTGTCAGTGAATTATACACACTGAACGTGCCCGGTATATCAATCTCCACGTCAAAATCCATTAAACCGGATACATGGTATGCAACACCCAAGTATCCCGGTCTTGATACAAGATTCACATTTTCCGCGCGCAGATCCGCTTTCCCAGAGAAGCCGAATGTCTCGGCACGGCATGTGGCGTCCTTGAAAATATCTTCAAAATGCGGATCATCTACATTTGCAACGCCAAGTCTGCACTGTTTAAACAACATTGCCTTGCATCTCTTATAATCATCAAAATCCTTGTGTTCATTGGGCCCGATATGGTCTTTCCCTAGATTGGTAAATATGCCGATCTCAAACGGGATACCTGCTGTGCGATGAAGCATTAGCCCCTGCGAAGATACTTCCATGACCACGCTGTCGCATCCAGCCTTCACCATCTCAGAAAAATACTGATGAATCGTAAATGATTCCGGCGTTGTATTTGCCGCGGGGATCGTGCGGCTGCCAATGATCGACTCGATCGTGCCAATCAGTCCTACTTTGTGTCCCACCCTCTCTAAGATGGAACGGATCATGTATGTGGTGGTTGTCTTTCCCTTTGTTCCGGTAATACCAATCACCTTTAACTTCTCCGCCGGATATCTGAAATATGCCGCCGACATAAGAGCGAGCGCATACCGCGTATCTTCTACCCTGATAACTGTCACATGCTCCGGCACTTCCACGTCTTTCTCCACAACAATCGCAGTAACGCCTTTCGCGCACACATCCGCCGCGAACCTATGTCCGTCGGAAACCGCCCCGCTAATACATACAAACACGCTTCCCTTCTGCACTTTCCTAGAGTCATTGGCAAGAGTTGTGATCTTAGTCTCACCGCTCCCCTGAATCACTTCATATTCCAAACGTTCTAAGAGTTCATCTAATCTCACGATATTTCCTCCTCGTTTATTGTCACATTGTCTCATATTAGGATAACACAATCCTTCTTGTGATGCAAAGGATAGCGCCTTTTCTGGACAAAACAAGCGCCTTGCTATATAATAAATAACCGTCTGTGGCTTGCCGGTGATATCAGACCCAATATCGAAACTCTCACACCGGGAAGTATACATAATCGACAGCGCACTAATCGCGGCGCTGAAAGAAAGAGAGGAGAAGAAAATGTTTGCAGAAATCATCAACACATTAAGCGACCTGCTTTACAGTTATATCCTGATCATCCTGCTGCTGGCTGTGGGAATCTGGTTCACATTCCGAACACGATTCGTCCAGTTCCGCATGTTTGTGGAATCGCTCCGCGTCGTAGCGCAGCCCGGCGATGATGAAAAAGGGCTCTCATCATTTCAAGCCCTTATGGTATCTACTGCTTCGCGGGTAGGAACCGGAAATATTGCTGGCATATCGACAGCCATCTGTCTAGGCGGCGCGGGCGCCGTATTCTGGATGTGGCTGACTGCGATTCTCGGAAGCGCTTCCGCATTTATCGAGAGTACACTGGCTCAGATCTACAAGCACCGCGCGGAGGACGGCAGCTCCTACGGCGGTCCTGCCTATTATATTCAGGCAGCGCTCAAAAAGCACTGGATCGGCGTTTTATTTGCCGTTGTGCTCATCATGACCTACATGGGTGGATTCAACCTTGTAGCTTCTTTTAACATCGCGGACTCCTTCCGGGCATATGACTTTTTTAATGAAAAGACCACTCCGGTGATCATAGGCGTCTTCCTTGCGCTCATATTCGCGGCGTCTATCTTTGGAGGAAGTAAGCAGATCTCTAAGATCACAGGCGTGCTCGTCCCGTTAATGGGTATCTTTTATCTGGGCGTATCACTTTTCATCGTCGTAATCCACTACCATGCAATCCCTAAGATGTTCGCCGACATATTCGGAAATGCTTTCGATATTCAGGCAATATTTGGTGGGTTTGCAGGCTCCTGCGTAATGCAGGGAATCAAAAGAGGGCTTTTCTCTAACGAGGCCGGTGTGGGCTCTGCGCCTAATGCTGCCGCAAGCGCTTCCGTCTCTCACCCAGTCAAGCAAGGGCTGGTACAGATGCTCTCCGTATTTATCGACACGATCCTGATCTGTTCTGCCACAGCATTCATGCTACTCTGTTCGGGAGTTGCCCCCGCTGAGGATATGGCCGGGATGAAGTGGGTACAGGCGGCCGCATCCAACTCTCTTGGCGGATTTGGCACCATTTTTATCACGATCGCACTCTGCCTGTTTGCATTCACTACGCTAATCGGCAATTTTTATTATGCCGAGATGGGATTAAAATTCCTCTGCGGGAGAAAGCCGGGCAAAATCCTGATCACATGTTTCCGAATCATCGCCGCCTTGATTGTTCTTGTCGGAGCGACAATGGAATTCGGGCTTGTGTGGAATACCGCCGACGTACTCATGGGACTGATGGCGCTGATCAATCTTCCTGTCATTCTCATTCTTGGCGGACCGGCTATCCGCGCGATGCAGGATTATATAAAGCAGAAGAAAGCCGGGAAGAACCCGGTGTTTAGGGCCGCAGATATTCAGTTAAAGAACAAGACTGATTTCTGGAACTGACGGTCCAAAGGACTTGCCCGTAGAATAAAAATAAAGCGCCCCCGTATACTATATATACAGCATCTACAGTATACGGGGGTAATCTTATGGAACAAACCACAATAACGCATATTAAATTTTATCTCGTCACAGGGCTGATCTCCACTGCCATACTTGGCACCCTGTCACATTTTTTCTATGAATGGAGCGGGTATTCCCGGGGCATTGCCCTCTTTTCGCCGGTAAATGAATCTACGTGGGAGCATATGAAACTAGTCTTCTTTCCCGTCCTGCTCTGGTCGTTCTTTATGCCACGTGCCATACGAAACGCCTATCCTTCTTTGTATCCCGCTCTCATTACAGGCAATCTGGCTGGCACCTTTCTTATTCCGGTGCTTTTCTATGTTTACTCAGGAATCCTCGGGAAAAACATAACTTTCGTGGATATCTCCATCTTTTTTATCAGCATTGTGGTCGTATTTTATATCGCATGGAAGGGGAAATCTTCTCACAGAATATATAGACAGAGGAAACTGATCTCTTGGCTGACCATCCTCCTTACACTGGCATTTTTCTGGTTTACCTTTCTGCCTCCCGGAATTGGCCTCTTTCAAGAGCCTTAGCTCCATCGGCAGTACGGCGCCGCAGTACAATTACAGTCCGGCAGTCTGCTCATTTTCCCGTCTCTTGCCATCCCATATGCGCAGGTCCGGGACCAAAATTTTTATGGATCAGCACACAGTATTCCTCATATGCCGGTACACCTTTAAAACGCTCTTCCAGTACGTCACGTATGCTCTTATAATACCATGCCAACGCTTCTTTGCTCTGCATGCGAAAGCGGGTCCATAAGGCATCCCCTGCCACCGGATAATCCCGGTCGATGTCACGCATATTAGACAGCTTATCCGCAAGGCCGATCATCTGTACTTCCACGGGAGCATTCTTGAGCCGGCTGATGGTAGCACCCTTGCGCTCCTCCCATGTACAGGATTTATCCTCGCTCTCCTGCATCACGATATCCGCTACCCGGCTGCCAAACCTAAGCTTCAGAATATCCTTTGTGATTCCCCGGCAATCCTCAATCGTATCGTGAAGCACTGCCGCACAGATCACTTCCTCGTCCTTCGTCATAGTGGCCACGATATCTGCCACCTCGATGGGATGAACGATATACGGTCTCCTCGTTCCCTTCCGAAACTGTCCCTCGTGCGCCTTCGTCGCAAATTCTATCGCGTCATCTATCATGACATGCCCTCCGTAAATCTCCCTCTCATCCCGGCTGGAATGTTTATAAGTTGTCAAATAAATCTTACCACAGGAGATGTCTAAGTACAACCCCGCATCAGTTTTTCACCGTGCACATTTCCTGTATAAAGAGGCAGGGATGCCGCTCGCAGGCAGCACCCCCGAAAAAGTTGGGTTTATATAAATTTTACGTCGTCAAAATTATCTCTGAACACGGCCGGAAGCATCTCCGCCGGCAAGTTTGAGCACTTCATCCATAGATACCATGTTGAGATCCCCTTCTATCGTATGTTTCAGGCAGGAAGCCGCAACTGCAAACTCGATAGCTGCTTGGGAATCATATCCATTTAAACATGCGCAAATAAGACCGCCGCCAAAACTGTCGCCGCCTCCTACACGGTCAACGATGTGCATGGTATATTTTTTACTGAAATAATAATCAGTCCCGTCATAGAGCATGGCAGACCACTTGTTATCGTTCGCGGAGATAGACTCGCGCAGGGTAATGGCAACCTTGGAAAATCCGAATCTGTCTGCAAGTTGTTTTGCCACCTCTTTGTATCCTTCATGGTTTACCTCACCCTTGGTAACATCTGTGTCAGCCGCTTTGATGCCGAACACATCGGAAGCATCCTCTTCATTTGCAATGCACACATCAACATACTGGCAAAGCTCGCCCATGATCCTGCCCGCTTTTTCTTTTGACCACAGCTTATTTCTATAGTTTAAGTCACAGGAAATGGTGACTCCCGCCTCTTTAGCAGCCTTGCAGGCTTCCAGACAAATAGCAGCTACCTCGTCGTTCAGCGCCGGAGTAATACCGGTAAAGTGGAACCACTCAGCCCCGTCGAAGATCTCTCTCCAATCAAAATCAGATGCGGACGCTGTAGCGATTGAAGAGCCTGCACGGTCATAGATGACCTTGGACGGACGCTGGGAAGCGCCTTTCTCGAGGAAGTAGATACCCACTCTGTCACCGCCGCGCGCGATATAAGATGTGTCGACTCCGTATCTTCTCAGAGAGTTTACAGCCGCCTGCCCGATCTCGTGCTTCGGAAGCTTTGTAACAAACTTTGCGTCAAATCCGTAGTTTGCAAGAGAGACGGCTACGTTTGCCTCCCCTCCGCCGTATGTAGCGCCAAAGGTGTCCGCCTGTACGAAACGGTAATATCCCTCCGGAGCCAGTCTTAACATGATCTCTCCAAATGTGATAACTTTCTTTGCCATTCTTATTTACCTCTGCTTTCCTTTACGATTTCAACTGCTTCTTTTACAAGCTCTTTAATTTTATCAAATTCGCCTGCCTTTATCAGATCTCCCTTTACCATCCAGCTTCCGCCGCAGGCAAGGATTCTGTCATAGGCAAGATAGTCTTTTACATTCTTCGGGCTAATGCCTCCTGTGGGCATAAACTTCATCCCCACGTACGGCGCTGCAATCGCCTTGATATACGCCAGACCGCCCGCCTGCTCTGCCGGAAAGAACTTTACGACCTCAAGCCCGTTCTCAATCGCCTGCTCAACATCGCTCGGATTCGCACATCCAGGTGTGATAAGGATTCCCTTCTCAACACAGTATTTTACGACTTTCGGGTTCAGGCCCGGGCTTACGATAAACTTTGCGCCCGCTGCCATCGCGCGGTCAACCTGCTCTGTGGTCAGAACAGTTCCGGCTCCTACCAGCATATTTGGAAACTTCTCTGACATGATACGGATGGATTCCTCTGCAGCATCCGTGCGAAATGTAACCTCTGCACACGGCAGCCCTCCCTCACAGAGAGCTTCAGCAAGCGCCTCTGCGTCTTTCGCGTCGTCAAGAACAACAACAGGAACGATACCGATCTCTTCGATCTGTTTCAACACTTCATTCATTTCCATTCTCCTTTTGTTTCATATTATGAAATTCATTTTCTATATGTGGTACTCTCTACATGCAAGTATAATACGCAAAACTAAAATGTCAAGTAAAAAAATTCAATAAAAATAAGAAAATATGGATCTTGAACCTAAGATTGTTTTATGATATTATTGTTTTCATAATATGAAACTATTGAGAGGATGAGACCTATGGAACAAAAGAATCCTATTCAAGTGGCAGGCAGGCTTTTTCAGGCTCTAGAACTTCTCGCGGATACCGGGAGTATCGGACTGATGGATCTAAGCGCCACTCTTAGCTTAAACAAAACTACGGCTCACCGGGTGCTGAATTCCCTTATCTATATGGGATACGCTAAGCAGGATCCCGCAACCGGAAAGTATGAGCCCACGTTTAAGATCGTAGATATTGCAAACCGGATTATGAGCAAGGTTGATATTGTCCAAACCGTCCGCCCTTATCTACGCAAACTGATGGAAGCCAGCGGCGAGACGGTGCATTTTGTAGAGAGGGACGGGACAGACGCTGTGTACATTGACAAGGTGGAATCTTTTAACAACGGGATGCAAATGGTATCCCGCATCGGAAGCAGAATCCCTCTGTACTGTTCTGGCGTAGGAAAGGCAATGCTCGCCCAGATGGACAGCTGGGAGGCAGAAGAAGTCTGGAATGCCAGCGGCGTTTCTCCTTTGACAGAACATACCATCACAGACTACGGAAAATTCCAGCAAGAGCTTGCACAGATACAGCAGAGAGGATATGCACTGGACAATGAAGAGAACCAGATCGGTGTCCGATGTATCGCGTGCAGCCTGAAAGATCCTGCAGGAATCCCAAAGTACGCTTTTAGCATCTCCGCACCCACAAGCCGGATGAATGATGAACGCATCCGCGAACTGGCATTTTATGTGCTCGAAGCAGGAAAAGAGATGGCGGAAAGCCTCTCACGCTGACCTTATCGTTGGCTTAAGAAGACCGATATGCTGTATTAGCATCAGCTCAACATTAAATCAGAATCCCATAAATCAAAACACTTCAAAAAGGAGATGGAAATTATGAAAACAATCCGGTTGCTCTACCCCGACTATCTAAGTGGAGGTTTGGACACTTATTATTTCGGAGCCAATCTGCTCACCCACATTCTCCCTGAGAACGAGAACCAGCCTTTACTGAAAGTTGAGATTGCCCCGCCTGACGGGAAAAGCCGCAACGTGACAGACGGCATCTACGCCAGAGATGAAGTGATACAAGGCATCTGCAAGGCGGGAGAACTGATCGAAGCAGCGCGTCCCGACAGGATCATCACCATCGGCGGCAACTGCATCGTTTCACAGGCGCCCTTTGATTATCTGCACGGCCTCTATGAAAACGCGGGCATCATCTGGATAGACGCTCATCCCGACGTATCCTCCCCAAAGGACGGTTATCCCAACGCTCACGCCATGGTGCTCGGCTCACTTATGGGTCATGGTGACTCTTCCCTCACAGGACTTATGAAAAACAAAAAGTTCCGAGCAGACGAGATACTGTATGTAGGATTGCAGGGGCTTCACGATTATCAGGAAAATTTTCTGAAGAATGCAGGAGTTCAGTACAAAGTGCAGGACGCCGAATTTGTATCCAATGATGAGATTAAGAATTTCATGGGGCAATTTGACCATATCTTAGTCCATCTTGATATCGATGTCCTCGACGCGGGGCTGTTCCACTCCACCTATTTTGCCAATCCAGAATTAGTGGGGGACGGCAGCGGCGGCGGTCGAATGACCATGGAAACGCTCTCCGGCATACTAAAGTGCATCACCGGGAACAGTCATGTGGTTGGATTCACAATCGCAGAGTATCTGCCTTTTGATGAGCACAGACTGCATGATATGTTTGCCGGACTTGAACTCTTTACAGAATAATATTGAACTTTCTGTTTCCAAGAAATAAGATATCCGCAGGGACTGTGTTGCGCAAGCGGCTCGTAGAGCGTAGCCGCGGTGCAATCACAGTTCTGCGGATATCTTATGTTATTGAATTTAAATTTCAAATATCTTCATACGCTATCTGTGACAGAAAGATATATTACGGCTGCTTTCCGATATAAGCGAGGATTCCTCCGTCAACATACAGGATGTGACCGTTTACAAAATCAGACGCATCAGAAGCAAGGAATACTGCCGGTCCTTGAAGGTCTTCCGGATTCCCCCATCTTGCAGCCGGTGTCTTGGATACGATGAACTGGTCGAAAGGATGTCTGCTGCCATCAGCCTGACGCTCACGAAGCGGTGCTGTCTGCGGTGTTGCAATATATCCGGGTCCAATACCGTTACACTGGATATTGTACTCACCGTACTCGGAGCAGATATTTCTTGTAAGCATTTTAAGTCCGCCCTTGGCTGCCGCGTACGCGGATACAGTCTCGCGTCCCAGCTCACTCATCATGGAACAGATGTTGATGATCTTGCCATGTCCCTTTTCAATCATTCCCGGGATCACTGCTTTGGACACGATGAACGGAGCGTTCAGATCTACATCGATGACTTTGCGGAATTCGTTTGCTTCCATCTCCAGCATTGGCTTTCTCATGATAATACCCGCATTGTTTACAAGGATATCAACCACTCCGACTTCCTCTTTGATCTTAGCGACCATAGCCTTTACCTGATCTTCATCAGTTACATCACATACATACCCATGTGCCTCAATGCCTGCTTCTTTATAAGCAGTCAGCCCCATATCTACCTTTTCCTGACTGATATCGTTAAAGCAGATTGTGGCTCCCGCCTCTGCATAAGCAGACGCGATGCCGAATCCAATTCCGTAAGAAGCGCCCGTTACGAGAGCAATCTTACCTTCGAGTGAAAAATTAACCATTTTCTTTCTCTCCTTTTTCTTCAAAATCTCCGCCGTTCTCTCACGGCATTTTCCATAGTAATTATCTTAAATCTTTATTGTCGATATTGTCCATATCGCCGTAATCCTGATTTTCCCCGCACATTCCCCAGATAAATGTGTACGCTCTGGAGCCGCATCCTGAGTGAATAGACCAGCTCGGTGAGATAACCGCTTCCTGATTACGCATGATGATATGGCGTGTCTCATTCGGCTCGCCCATATAATGTACCACAAAAGCGTCATCGTCCATGTCGAAGTACAGATAAACTTCCATACGCCTGTCATGTGTATGCGCGGGCATCGTGTTCCACACACTTCCCGGAAGAAGCTTTGTCAGACCCATTGCAAGCTGGCAGCTCTGAACCTGTCCTGTGACAATATATTTGTTGATCACTCTGTGGTTAGAATCCTCAAGAGTTCCCATCTCCACTTTGTTCTCGTCTTTTACGATAACAACGCCTTCCTCCGGCTCACCTTCAAGCTTAATATGTACGGTCGGGTACTCTGTATGTGCCGGGCAGCTGTTCAAGTAGAACTTCGCTGGATTTGCCGCGTCCTTACTCTCAAAGGAAATGTCCTTTGATCCGCGTCCAATATACATCCCATCGCGCGCTTTGATCTCGTACACACGACCATCGACAATCACCACACCGTCTCCGCCGATATTGATAAGTCCCATCTCTCTTCTCTGCAGAAAATATTCTGCCCGCAGTTCGCTTCCTGCCGTCAAGTCAAGCTTCTTGTTCACTGGAACCGCCGATCCTGTGATAATACGGTCAATATGACTGTACACGAGCTTAATCTCATCTGCCTGAAACAAATCTTCAATGAGAAACTCCTCTCTTAATCTGTCTGTTGTATAATGCTTCACATCTCTTGGAGAAGCTGCTGTTCGAACCTCCATAATAAAACCTCCTCAAAATATTTGATGCCTCTATATTTTTGTTTTTACCTGCGTATAGTATATCATTCATCTTATTCCGTTTCTTGTCTTTTTTTGATATAAATATTGAAAATTTTGAACACACTGTATATACTTATGTAAAACGCCCGCCAGGCTCTCGCAAAGGAGGTAGTAATCTATGAAAGCCTGCCCTTCGTGCAAGGAAACTGTTCAGCAGTGTATGGAAAAACATTCCTTCGCATTCGCACACTTGTACAATGACGAAAAAGCTATGGACATGCACATCCACGACTGCTATGAGATCTACTATTCGATCTGCGGTGGAAAACAATTTTTAATTGACAACTGTTTTTATGATATCCATGAGGGAGACATCTTTCTTATCAACCAGTTTGAAAGTCATTATCTCTCTCAGATCGACAGCCAGAAACACGAGCGCATTGTCATGTCCATAAACCCCGATTACCTAAAGGAGTTATCCTCCCAGTCAACCGACTTAACCCGGTGCTTTCATTTCCGTGCCTCTGACATGCCTCACAGAATGCATCTTACTTCGGAAGAGCAGAACCGTTTCCTCTATTATATCCACAAGCTTTCCTCTACGAATGGCTTTGGGGAAGATATTATGGACCGCGCCGCGTTTCTGGAACTAATGGTTTTCCTAAACCGCGCCTTCAACGCCCGGTGTAAAAACGCAGGCGGAGCACACATAACCAGTGCAGAGAAAGATCAGGCGGTCATCTCGCATAACGCACAGGTAGACGCTATCTTGTCCTATATCAATACACATATGCAGGATGATCTGTCGCTGGATGAGCTCTCCTCCCATTTTTATCTGAGCAGCTCATATATCTGCCGTATCTTTAAAGCAGCGACCGGAACAACGATCAACAAATACATCACCGCAAAGCGCATCACGCTGTCCAAATCTTTGCTCAGTCAGGGATACTCTGTGAACGACGCGTGCGAAGCATGCGGATTTAATGATTACAGTAATTATCTTAAAGCGTTTACAAAGGCAGTGGGAATCTCTCCAAGGAAATACGCGCAGTATAACTCTTAATTAAAAATCAATAAAGAATTACCCGAATGTTTTAAGGTCACTTAAGATCATAGGAAACCGAGGTGTGAAATGAAGAAAAAAAATGTTCTCATAACCGGTTCATCCCGAGGAATCGGGCGCGCCTGCGCCCTGTCTTTTGCCGAAGCCGGTTATCATGTATTTATCAATTGTAAAAGTTCTACAGACAAACTAAAAGAAGTGGAAAAAGAAATCCTGTCCCACAAAGGAACATGCACAACACTCCCTGGGAACGTGGGCGATCCGGGCGATGTGCGCTCTATATTCAGCAAGATTACTTCGGTCTGTGGCGGACTGGACGTCCTGATCAACAATGCAGGAACCGCGCACTTCGGCCTGTTAAGCGATATGTCAGACGAAGAGTGGAAAAATGTATTAGATACGAACCTTTCTTCTGTATTTTATTGCTGCCGGCAGGCCATTCCCTACATGATATCGCAAAAGAAAGGAAAAATCATCAATATTTCTTCCATGTGGGGTGTTTGCGGCGCCTCCTGTGAGGCCGCCTATTCCGCGGCCAAATCTGGATTAAATGGGCTGACCCGGGCTCTTGCCAAGGAGCTGGCGCCCAGCAATGTACAGGTCAACGCTGTTGCTTTCGGTGTCATTGATACAGAGATGAACGTGCGTCTCGATGAAGATGAACGCTACGCACTGAAAGAAGAGATCCCCGCCGGGCGCTTTGGTACCCCAGATGAGGCTGCCCGATTCATCCTTTCACTGGCAGATGCCCCGGGATATCTCACCGGGCAGATTATCGGCATGGACGGGGGGTATCTGTAACCAGTCTCTTCTAAAAGAATTATATCCGCCCGTATATATCCTTCGGGACATATGCCTTAACTGCAATCCCTTCTGGCACATATTCCTCGGACAACAGCTGCCCTTTGCTGCGAATAAGCTGTATCTTCCCTGCATCGGAAAACTCATACAAACGCTCAATGTAAATCTGGTCTCTGCGGATAATTTCCAGAAGCGCTTTTTTTAACTCCTCCAGACCCTGACCTGTTTTCACGGAAGAAGGAATTGAATAATCTGCCTGAAAATCACGCTGGCGCACTGGCTCCTTCAAACGGTCCTGCTTATTAAACAATGTGATCACCGGACAGTCTTCCACACCCAGCTGGCGCAGCGTGTCATATACCACGTACATCTGCTCGTCCATCTGAGGATTGGACGCATCAACTACATGTATGATGATATCCGCATATTTTGCTTCTTCCAGCGTACTCTTAAACGCCTCCACCAAATGATGAGGAAGTTTACGTATAAAGCCAACCGTGTCCGTAAGCAAGATCTCCTGTGTATTATCTAGCATCAAAGACCGGGTTGTGGTATCCAACGTGGAAAACAGCATGGCATCTTCCAATATACCCGCATCTGTGAGAGCATTCTCAATACTGCTCTTCCCAGCGGACGTATATCCCACAAGCGCCGCGGTCTTAAGCCCTGACTGCTTACGCTGGGCGCGTATCAACTCCCGGTGTTTTTCCACATCCCTTAGTTCTCTCTTCAACCGGCTGATTCGCTCTCTGATCAGGCGCCGGTCCATCTCCAGTTTCTTCTCTCCCGGCCCCCTTGTGCCAATGCCGCCGCCCAGACGCGACAACGATCTCCCTAGTCCTGTCAGGCGAGACGCACGATAGCGGAGCTGTGCCAATTCCACCTGTATCTTTCCTTCCCCGGTCACTGCTCTGGCAGCAAAAATATCCAGAATCAGAAGCGTGCGGTCAATGACTTTACAACATAGCTCAGCTTCCAGATTGCCCAGCTGCGCACTTGTCAATTCATCATCACATATAATCCCTGTAGCTTCTGTCTTCCAGAGAAGATCTTTGAGCTCCAGCAGCTTTCCCTTTCCGATATACGTGCCCGGATGAGCGCTCTCACGTCCCTGAAGGAGTTTCCCTTCTACTTTTGCCCCGGCAGTCTTCGCCAACTCTGCCAGCTCATCCAGAGACCGTTCCGCCAGTTCTGTACTGCCTGTATCAATCCCCACAAGGATTACCCGCTCCTCAATATGCTCTGTCTCATACATCCGTCATTTCTCCATGATCATCAAAATATTTTCTCAAAAAACCGGCAGCACTTACGCACTACCGAGTTTTTAGAAATTCTGCTTCCTTTTGAACTGTTTCATCATCCGGGTATTCACTCAGATATTCTTCTACTTTCTGTTTTGCGCTCTCCCAGTCTGCCTGCTGCTCCAAACAGACGATCTCATTGTACCGCATCTCGCGCAGCATATCTGCATCTACGGATTCCTTACCGTCAGAAGTCTGCGCCAGCCCCATGCCTGTCTGAATATAATCCAGCGCTTTTTCATAGTTCTCATTCTGCATTGCACACACAGACATCAGATGGTAGAGCTGCACGCTTTGCTCTGCCCCCTGAGCTACCGCCTGTTCAAAAGCCTCCATGGCGGCCCCATAATCCTCAAGCCCATAATATGCCATGCCTAATCCGCGGTATCCCTCCGCCGCTTTTTCTTCATTACCATTTTGCACTGTCTTCTGAAACTGTTCGCGCGCTTCCTCATAATTCCCCTGTTCTAAAGCCTCAGTTCCTTCTTTCTGCGGGTTGGCACACCCCGTCAGCGCTCCTGCCACAAGGACACACGCCAGCACGGTGCCCGTAATTTTACTATTTTTTCTTATCATTTCTTACACTCCACGCTCCGGATACTGCATCATCCAGAATGAATTTAAAATATTGATCAGCATAACTCCCATGTCTGCGATAATCGCATTTTGCATCGTTACAAAACCAAAAAAAGCCATAACAATAAGAAGCACTTTCATCCCGATAGCAAATCCCATATTTTGGCGGACTGAACTTAATGTTGCTCTGGAAATACGGACTGCATTGATAATGCGGGAAGGTTCGTCATCCACAAGAATCACGTCCGCCGCTTCAAGAGCTGCGTCTGCCCCCAGACCGCCCATTGCGATTCCAATATCTGCCAGCGCGAGTACCGGTGCATCATTGATACCGTCTCCTACAAATACCAGCTTCTCTCCTTCCATCTGATTTTCCCGGAATTCTTCGAGAAGCGCCACTTTATCCTCCGGCATCAGCTCCGCATATACACTTTTGATTCCTAGCTTCGCCGCCACATCTTCCGCCACATCCTCATTATCCCCAGTCAGCATAACTGTGGAAAGTTCTTGCTTGTGCAGCCATTTAATCAACCTTGCCGCATCTTTACGTATCACGTCCGCAATCAGGATATAACCTGCGTATTTTCCGTCCACTGCCACATAGACCGCGGTTCCCGTTTCGTCCGCTGGATGATAGAAAATCCCTTCTTTGTTCATCAGCCTTGTATTTCCTACAGAAACTATTCTGCCGTCTACCTTTGCCTGCACACCGAAACCGGGCTGCTCTTTAATATCTGACACCCGGTTCTTATCCAGTTCCCCAGCGCACGCCTCCTGAATAGACAGGGCTACCGGATGAGTTGAATAAGATTCTGCCAGCGCCGCAATTTCCAAAAGCTGTTCCTTCTCCATCTTGTAAGGAACAATGTCTCTTACATAGAACATTCCTTCTGTCAGTGTTCCCGTTTTATCAAATACAAATGTATCCGCCTCTATTAGTTCCTCGATGAACGCCCCGCTCTTGATAAGCACCCCCTGCTTTGCCGCCGAACCAATACCACCTAGAAAAGCCATGGGAATAGATACCATCAAGCCGCACGGGCAAGCGGCCACAAGGATAATAAGCCCTCTGTAGATCCACTCATCTCTTGCTTCTATGAAAATCATAGGAGGAAGTATCACTGTCAGAAGAGCGATGAGAATAACAAGCGGTGTATAGTATTTCGTAAATTTATCCGCAAAATGCAGGCTCTCTGATTTTTTCTCATTGGCGCCTTCCACAAGCCTTGTAATCTTCGCTGCCGCGGAGTCATTGTAAAGCTTGGTAACTCTCGCTTCCAGTACCCCGTTTAAATTGATGCTTCCGCTGTATAATCTGTCACCTATACGCACCGCTTTTGGTTCTGACTCACCGGTTAAAGCCTTCATATCCACTGTACCAGTTCCTGATGTCACTGTCGCGTCCACCGGAATTTTTTCCCCCGGCCGCAACACGATAATCTGTCCTAAGAGCAGCTCCTGAGGGGGCACAATCTTCTCTGTCCCACCCTTCTTCAGATTGGCGTATTCCGGACGTATATCAATGAATTTTGCAATGGATTTCTTTGTTCTGCTCAGAGAAAGTTCTTCGACTAATTTCCCTATCTGATAGAACAGCATCGCCGCCACAGCCTCTTTATGTCTCTCTACAAAAAACGCTCCGGCAGTTGCAATAATCATCAAAAGATTCTCATCTATAAACTGTTTTTTTGCAATCTTTTTTATTTGCTCCCAGTATGTTACCGCCGAAAGGACTACATACGCCATCAAAAACAACGCAGTCTCCGCACCGGCATGAATCGTCTGGTGAGATGTCACCGCCCACGCAATAATGTACAGCAGCAAACCAGCTCCTATCTCGATGCCTTTCTTTCTCGCTTCCTTTGTCATCACTTTTTCCCTAAACTTTCCTGATACATTTCCCCTGCTCCGTGGTCTGCCCCTTTAAACATACAGTATATCGAAAAGTAATAAAAGCATCAATATCTTTTCCCCTTTAAATGCTTATCTTAAGAGAAAATTACGATTTTCCCTCCACACCTTGCGAAACAAAAACAACCGGAGGCAGCTCATTCCACCCCCGGTCTTCCTCTGTCATTCTTAATTTTCATCTTCTGTCCCGCTTTTTTCTATCCTGTTTTGTCACTGAATCGGATCAGTTTTTGTTCTTTTCTTGTGCCAATCACATTGTCCAGCACCTCGTCCATATTATCAAGGTTCGCTGTCCGCTCGATACATTCCTGAATAGCCTCATTTAGCGAAAGCATTTTATCGTCCAGCTCAGACACCATCTTCGCACATTCCCTGAGATCCCTGCTGATATAGTCCGGAGCATTTCCCTCAAATTTATAATAGATCTTGTGCTCAAGGCTCGCCCAGAAATCCATAGCAATAGTACGTATCTGAATCTCTACCTTCGTATCTACCACACTATCAGAGAGAAAAATCGGCACCGACACGAGCATATGATAGCTTTTATAGCCGCTGTCTTTCGGATTCTTTATATAGTCTTTAATAGAAAGCACTTTCAGATCACTCTGATTGCCGATCATCTCAGCCAGACGATAGATATCTGATGTAAAAGAGCAGATTAGACGCACTCCTGCAATATCATTGATATAGCGGACCATATTCTCGATCGACGTCTCATAGCCGTAGCGCTTTAATTTTTTTACAATACTTTCCGGCGTTTTGATCCTTGTTTTGATATGTTCGATCGGATTATACTGATGAACATGCTGAAACTCATCGTTTAATATTTCTAGCTTTGTCCCCACTTCTTTTAAAGCTGCATTATAGAGAAAAATCACGGTTTTCCAACTGTCGACATCCTCGTAACTTCTGAGCGCAGCCTCGACCTGTTGTTCATTTCTCATCGCGGATATCCCCCATTGGTGTTCTATTGCGCGATTATTATACTGCAGGCGCAGGAAAGGAAGCGCCCGCTAGAGCATTTTCTTTCCAAGCGGCAGATCCCGGTATAATCCCTGCGCAGCAGGGCAGCCCGATCGCATCGGGCTGAATCGCACCTTG
>DSTMC04003__coassemble_814_pt1 | contig 37218 bp, 34 predicted proteins | sample DSTMC04003__metabat2_high_PE_018 | metagenome-assembled genome bin DSTMC04003
AGGCTTCAGCGACGGAACTTCAGGACGAGAACAGTCAGCGTCTTGAAGAAGTTACGGCAATGGACGAAGAAGGAAATATTTACGAGATTGCTGATACCGATGGTACAGTTTCAGAAGAAGTTTCTGAGGAAGCTGCCGAAGAGGAAACAAACGGGATTACGCTGTTTAGTGCCCGGTCTGTTGAGAACAAAGTAGTCAACTTTAATACAAAAGGAAACGCTACGACAAATTATACTGACAGCAATGGCGAATCGGGATACACGAACGGGGCATACGGCGCGGATGCGGCATATCTCGGAACGTCTTCTGACGGTAATATCAAATTTATGCTGGCAGGCGTTACAGGGACAGTAAGTGTTTCTGACGTTGAACTTGTGGATTACAGTACCGTGGCGGATAAGGTAAGTTATTATAAGGTGTCGGGAGGAAGGCTGGTTCATTACATTTCCCAGAACCTGAACAATGCTCCTTCATCTACCGTAGATAATGGTCCCGCACCGTCCTATTTGAGTCAAGACACGAAGTATTACAGCTATGACGGACATTATTTTTACACGGATTACGGCGTGATGCTCTCAGATTATCAGAGCGGATGCAACGGGGATTCCGCAGTTAATTCGGGGAACCGGTTTGAAAATTATTTTCAGTTCCTTGATATGAACAGTTCTACGGGATATTCTGCAGATGAACTGAACACCATTCTCAACGACACATTACAGAGCAAGGGAAAAAATTCAAGCTCCAAACTGTGGGATGCGGGAAACCTTTTCGTGAAATACCAGAATACATACGGAGTCAATGCCCTGTTGTCCGTGGGAATCGCAATCAACGAGAGCGGCTGGGGGACAAGCAGTATTTCTCAAAATAAGAATAATCTTTTCGGTCTAAACGCTCAAGACAGCAACGTGGGGAACGCGTCAAGTTATTACAGTGTTGAGAGCTGCATTATAGACTTCATGAAAAACTGGATGGCAGGCGGATACCTAAATGATGCAAGTTGGAAGAACTTCGGAGAGTTTCTCGGCAACAAGGGTGAAGGTATCAATGTAAAGTACGCGTCCGACCCGTACTGGGGCGAGAAAGCCGCGGCTCACGCATGGACTTTGGATGAGAACGGAGATAGCAGGGATTATACCGGTGTGGTTATCGAACCGCCGGCGGACGTTCCATCAACAGATGAACCGGTAACAGACGTTCCATCAACAGACGAGCCGGTAACGGATGAACCGGTAACAGATGTTCCATCAACAGATGAACCGGTAACAGACGTTCCATCAACAGACGAGCCGGCAGCGGATGAACCGGTAACAGACGTTCCATCAACAGACGAGCCGGCAACAGATGAACCGGTAACAGACGTTCCATCAACAGACGAGCCGGCAACGGATGAACCGGTAACAGATGTTCCATCAACAGACGCACCGGCAACGGATGAGCCGGTAACAGACGTTCCATCAACAGACGAACCGACAACGGAGGAACCAGTAACAGATGTTCCATCAACAGACGGGCCGTCAGTGGGATCAGGTTCAGATGGCACAACGGCGGGTTCAGGCTCGGATGATACAGTAACAGGAGATGCAGGCTCAAACAGCGGAGCACAGACAGAGACACAGAAAACGGTTTCTGATTCCGCAGGAAAGGTTACAGTCAGCGGTAAACTTTCAGAAGGCGCAGGAGTTACAGTGAATGTGGTTGCGCCGAATACAGATGCGTATACAAAGTATGTGTCTGCCGAATCCGTGAAGGGTAAGACCATTTTGGGTGTATATGATATTACGCTGGCAGGAGAACTGGAGGGCGAAGCACAGCTTACCTTCCATGTGGATGCCAAGTACAATGGTAAAGATGTAATCATCCTGCATTATGCAGATGATGGAACATATGAAACTTACAATGCAAAAGTAGAAAACGGGCAGGTTACGATCAGTGTGAAAGGATTTTCTCCCTATGTGATCGCACTGAATGAGAGCGGCTCAAGCGTCGGTGCAGCAGCGCCGAAAACAGGCGATTCTTCTAACATAATGTTGTGGATTGCACTACTTGGAATTTCAGCGGCAGCGGCAGCTGGAGCTTTGATAAGGAGAAGAGTATCTAGATAAAAATTTGGATATAGAATAAGGTACATAATAACAGAAAGCCTGCCGGGGTGACCCGGCAGGCTTTATGTGTGTAAATCATCTCATGCAAACAATTTTAAAGAAACATTTTCTCAAGGTCTTCAAATCTCTGGATCCTCGTTTCGGCCTTTGGCACAGCACCGAGACCGTACTCTGCAAAAACAAACGGAATCCCAGCATATGCACAGGCATCTGCATCACCTTGTGTGTCTCCGATATACACTGGATCTTTCAAGCCATTTCTTTCCATTAACATTAGGATCGTCTCGCCTTTGGACACAAGTGTCTCTCCAAAACAGAGATGATCTTTGATGTAGGGACCGATCTCCAAAGACTTCATCATGAGTTCGATGTATCCTAGCTGGCAGTTGCTCACGATAAAGAGAGAATATTTTTCCGCAAGCTTTCTGATTGTCTCAGTTACGCTGGGATATGCAGATCCCGGATGATCTTCCAGATAGCGATTTTCATAGGAAAAGCAAATATCCAAAAGATTCATGCGTTCAGCAGGGGAAAGGGAGGGGAAAAGCAGGTCTCCGATCTCAGTCATTGTTTTCCCGAATACCTTTCCCATAGCTTCTGCGTCTAAAGTAAGATTAAGGGAAGAGTTCTCGCGCACTGCGCGGTCCCATGCGGCGGCGACTGGCTCTGTGGAATCCCACAGCGTACCATCTACATCAAAGATTATTCCATCCATAATATAACTCCTTTATTCGATTACCACTTGGTGTATCATAGCATAAAATCTCTCTTTTAAAAAGGGGGTTTTTAGTGTATACTTTAGTAATGGTTATAGACGGAGGCGGATTTATGAGAGAAAAAATCGTACTGATAGACGGGCACAGTATTTTAAACCGGGCATTCTACGGAGTTCCGGATCTGACCAACTCAGAAGGGCTTCATACAAATGCAGTCTACGGGTTTTTAAATATTATGTTCAAAATTCTTGACGAAGAGAAACCAGAATATTTGACTGTTACATTCGACGTACACGCGCCTACGTTCCGGCATGAGATGTATGCGGATTATAAAGGCACGAGAAAACCTATGGCAGAAGAGCTTAGACAACAGGTTCCGGTCATAAAGGATGTCTTAAAAGCGATGAACATCGAGATCATCGAGCAGGCAGGGCTGGAGGCAGACGATTTGCTGGGAACAATTTCCCGTATGTGTGAGGACAAGGGCATGGATGTGTCCATTATTTCGGGGGATAGGGATACGCTTCAGCTTGCCACGGATCATGTAAAGATCCGTATTCCCAAGACAAAGCAGGGAAAGACGGAAGTAGAAGATTATAACGCCGGAGATGTAAAAGAGCGCTATGGTGTTACGCCTGAAGAATTTATCGACGTGAAGGCTCTTATGGGTGATGCGTCTGATAATATACCGGGTGTTCCAGGTGTCGGCGAGAAGACGGCGACAAAAATCATTCAGGATTATCAGTCGATTGAAAATGCCTATGAGCACGCGGACGAGATCAAACCGCCCCGCGCCAGCAAGAATCTGAAAGAATATTGGGAACAGGCGAAGTTGAGCAAAGTGCTGGCGACGATTAACACTCATGCAGAGATTGATTTTGACGTGGAAAAAGCACGTCACGGCAATCCTTATACGAAGGAAGCGCATGAAATTTTTAAGCGCTTGCAGTTTAAAAACATGCTGAGCCACTTTGATGTGGAGGCGGACGCCAATGAGATTGAAAACTCCTTCTGTGAAGTTACGGATAAAGCAGAGATTGACCGTATTTTTAAGGAGGCGGCACAGGCAAACTGGGTGGGCGCTTCATTTTCTAAAGACGCGGGAAATGTCTTGCCTTTGTTTGCCCATCCGTCGGGATTCGGCAGGATTGCCATCGCGTATGGGAAGGACAAGATCTATTCCATCCCATGCGACATGGATACGGATATGGACTTCCTTTTTGGGAAGATGTCCGAACTGGCGGGAAGTGCAAAACAGTTTGCTATGTGCGGGCTGAAAGAGTATCTGGGTTATCTGCCTGCGGCAAAGAAGGAGACTTGTTTTGATGTGATTTTGGCGGCTTACCTTCTGAATCCTCTGAAAAGTGATTATGAATATGAGGATGTGGCGCGGGAACAGTTAAATCTGCTCATTGATGAGAAGGTGGGCAGCGCGGAAAAAGCCTGCTATGAGGCATACACTGCCTATGCGGCGGCGCCGGTTCTTGATACAAAGTTAAAGGAAGCGGGCATGGACCGTCTCTTTTATGACATCGAGATGCCTCTTGTATTTACGCTGTTTGATATGGAACAGACAGGGGTGCGCATCGAGGCAGAAGCGCTGAAAATCTATGGCGATGAGCTGGGCGGCAGGATTGTGGAGCTGGAAAAAGAGATCTATGATCTGGCGGGAGAAGCGTTTAATATCAATTCTCCTAAACAGCTTGGAGTTATTCTGTTTGAGAAGCTTGGGATGCCTCATGCGAAAAAGACAAAGACTGGGTATTCTACAGCGGCGGATGTGCTGGACAAGCTGGCCCCGGATTATCCCATTGTGGCAAAGATTCTGGAGTACCGCCAGCTTACAAAACTGAAATCTACCTATGCAGACGGGCTGGCCGCTTATATTGGAAATGACGGGCGGATTCACGGGAAGTTCAACCAGACAGTGACGGCGACAGGGCGCCTAAGCAGCACTGAACCAAACCTTCAGAATATCCCGGTACGCATGGAATTGGGACGGCTCATACGGAAGGTATTCGTGCCGGAAGAAGGATATATTTTTGTGGACGCAGACTATTCTCAGATTGAGTTGCGTATTCTGGCGCACTGTTCTGGAGATGAACAGCTGATTCAGGCGTACCGGGAGGCGAGGGATATCCATAGGATGACTGCGGCCCAAGTGTTCCACACGCCCTTTGATGAGGTCACCGATCTGCAGCGCCGCAACGCGAAGGCAGTAAACTTTGGGATTGTGTACGGCATCAGCTCTTTCGGGCTTAGTCAGGACTTAAGTATCACAAGAAAAGAAGCGACACAGTATATCGAGCATTATTTTGAGACTTATCCGGGGATTAAAAAGTTTCTGGATGACTGTGTGGCGAACGCAAAAGAAAAAGGTTATGCGGTCACACTGTTTGGCCGAAGAAGACCTGTGCCAGAACTGAAATCCAGCAATTTCATGCAGAGGAACTTCGGGGAGAGGGTGGCGATGAACGCGCCGATTCAGGGAAGCGCGGCGGATATCATTAAGATTGCGATGATAGATGTCAATGAGGAACTGAAAAAGCGGGGAATGAAGTCACGACTTATCCTTCAGGTGCATGATGAGCTTCTGATTGAAGCCGAGAAGTCCGAAGTGGAAGAGGTTAAGGAAATTTTAAAGGATAAAATGGAACATGCAGCAGAGCTTTTGGTGCCGCTGATCGCGGATATGCACACTGGGAAAAACTGGTATGAGGCAAAATAAAAGATCGGCGGACGGATTTCTTTTCATAAAAGGATCCTTGTAAAGTGAAGAGAGGAAGAGAACAGGTTGAAGGTTCTGGGAATTACAGGAGGCGTAGGCTCGGGAAAAAGCGAGGTGCTCCGGTATCTGAAAGAAGAGTACGGGGCTTATGTATGCCAGATGGATGAGACGGCAAAGGGATTGCAAAGGGGCGGCACAGACTGCTTCCGTCAGATCGTTGCGCGTTTCGGGAACAGGGTAATAGGTCCTGACGGAGAGCTTGACCGGGCAGAGCTTGGGAGCATTGTGTTTGCGGATGAAGTGGCACTGCACGCCTTAAATGCCATCGTTCATCCGGCTGTTTTCCGCTGGGTGAGGGAGGATATCAGGGAAAAACGTAAGGAGGGAGTGGACCTCTATGTGGTGGAAGCGGCTCTTCTGACAGAAGAGGGAAAAACGCTGTGCGATGAGCTCTGGTATATTTATGCGGAAGAGTATGTGCGCAGAGAACGGCTGAAGGCTTCCCGTGGGTACACGGATGAGAAGATTACGCAGATGATTGCCTCCCAGCCGGCGGAGGAGAGCTTTCGTAAGGCATGTACCGCTGTCATAGACAACAGCGGAGGATTTGAAGATACAAAGAGACAAATAGGAGAGAGACTGAAACTATGAGAATGTGCAGCATTGCCAGTGGCAGCAGCGGGAATTGCATCTATGTCGGGAGTGACAATACGCATCTGCTGGTGGATACAGGGATCAGTAAAAAGCGGATTGAGGAAGGCTTAAAAGAACTGGAGATCAAAGGGGAAGAATTAGACGGGATACTCATCACCCATGAGCACTCGGACCATATTCAGGGACTGGGCGTATTCAGCCGGAAATATCAGATTCCGGTTTATGCCACTCCGGGTACAATACAGGGGATCATGAGTTATTCCGGGCTGGGAAAAGTGCCGGAGGAAATTTTTCATCCCATACATACAGACGAGCCGTTTCTTGTGGGAGATGTGACCGTGAATCCGTTCGCGATCTCCCATGACGCCAATGAGCCGTCCGGATATCGTATGGAATGCGGTGGGAAATCAGTAGCAGTGGCGACAGATCTGGGAAAATACGACAGTTATACTGTGGAACATTTAAAGGGACTAGACGCTGTGCTCTTAGAGGCAAATCATGATATACATATGCTGGAAGTCGGAGGGTATCCATATTATTTAAAACAGCGTATTTTGGGCGATCAAGGGCATTTGTCAAATGAATTGTCAGGGCGTCTGCTTTGTGATATACTACATGATAATCTGAAGCATATCGTTCTTGGACATTTAAGTAAAGAAAACAATTATGCAAAGCTTGCCTATGAGACGGTTAAACTGGAGGTCACGTTGGCAGATAATGAGTACAGAGGCGAAGATCTCGATATGTTTGTGGCTAGCAGGGATACCGTTTCAGATATCATTATGGTCTGATCGAGGAGGAAAAGAAAGATGAAGAAATGCATTGTCACGGTACTTGGGAAAGATACAGTAGGTATTGTCGCGAAAGTATGTACCTATCTGGCGGAGAATAAGATCAATATCCTTGATATCTCGCAGACGATTATTCAAGGGTATTTTAATATGATGGTGATCGCAGACATAACCGAGCTTGAAAAAGATTTTACACTTGTGTGCGATGAAATGGAAAAGCTGGGAGAAGAGATTGGGGTGAGCATCCGCTGCCAGAGAGAAGATATCTTTGAGAAAATGCACAGGCTGTAAGATGGAGAGATTGCGAGGAAACGACTATGATCAATATGTATGAAGTGTCAGAGACAAATAAGATGATTGAGCATGAGAATCTAGATGTGAGGACCATTACGCTGGGTATCAGCCTGCTCGATTGTATCGACTCTGATTTAAAGGAACTGAATCGTAAGATTTACGAGAAAATCACAAAAACAGCAGAGAATCTTGTCTCCGTGGGTAAGGATATTGAGAAGGAGTTCGGAATCCCGATTGTAAATAAAAGAATCTCTGTTACACCTATCGCTTTGATAGGCGGTTCGGCGTGCAAATCTTCCGAGGATTTTGTAACCATTGCCAGAACCCTTGACAAGGCGGCTGAGAAGGTGGGGGTGAATTTTATCGGCGGATATTCCGCGCTCGTGTCAAAAGCTATGACAAAGAGTGACGAGAACCTGATTCTCTCTATTCCACAGGCGCTTTCTGAGACAGAGCGGATTTGCAGTTCAGTGAATGTGGGATCTACGAAGACTGGGATCAACATGGATGCGGTGCGTCTCTGCGGTGAGATTGTCAAGGCGACTGCTGAGGCTACAAAAGAGAGAGATTCTCTTGGGTGTGCGAAATTGGTTGTGTTCTGCAATGCTCCGGACGACAACCCGTTTATGGCAGGGGCATTCCTTGGAGTGACAGAGGCGGACGCGGTTATCAATGTAGGCGTAAGTGGCCCGGGGGTTGTGAAGAAAGCGCTGGAGAATGTACGAGGGAAAGGTTTCGAGGAACTCTGCGAGACGATCAAAAAGACGGCTTTCAAGGTGACCCGTGTAGGACAGCTTGTTGCGGGAGAGGCATCCCGCCGGCTTGCTATCCCCTTTGGTATCGTGGATCTTTCCCTTGCTCCTACTCCGGACGTGGGCGACAGTGTGGCAGAGATTCTGGAAGAGATCGGACTGGAGAGAGTGGGTGCTCCGGGTACGACGGCGGCTCTCGCTTTGCTTAACGATCAGGTGAAAAAGGGCGGTGTCATGGCATCCTCCTATGTGGGAGGACTGAGTGGGGCATTTATCCCGGTAAGTGAAGATCAGGGGATGATCGATGCGGTTCATGCGGGCTCACTCACATTAGAGAAGTTGGAGGCCATGACTTGCGTGTGTTCGGTAGGTTTAGACATGATTGCGATTCCGGGGAAGACGAGCGCCAGCACCATTTCCGGCATCATTGCGGACGAGATGGCAATCGGTATGGTCAATCAAAAAACAACGGCGGTCCGTCTGATTCCAGTGATTGGAAAAGACGTGGGGGATACGGCGCAGTTCGGAGGCCTTTTGGGGTATGCGCCGATTATGCCTGTAAATGAGTTCGGATGCGAGACATTTGTCAGCAGACGGGGCAGAATACCGGCGCCGATTCACAGTTTTAAAAATTAAGAGGAATTCCGAAAATAAAAAGTACCGCCGTATGATACGGCAGAAATGGAGAGAAAAATGAGTAGAGTGGCGATCGTAACTGACAGTAACAGCGGGATCACACAGGACAGAGGAAAAGAGCTGGGAATCTATGTGCTTCCCATGCCATTTTTTATCGACGGTAAATTATTTTTAGAGGATATCAACCTGACACAGGACGAGTTCTACAGGAGGCTGGGAGAGAATTCTGATATTTCTACCTCTCAGCCCTCGCCGGGGCATGTGATGGATCTGTGGGAGGAAGCGCTTAAGGAATATGATGAGATTGTCTGTATCCCCATGTCCAGCGGGCTTTCCAGCACATGCTCTACCGCTATGTCGATTGCGGCAGAGTACAAAGGGCGCGTTCAGGTTGTGGATAACCAGAGAATATCCGTCACACAGGAGCAGTCTGTGTACGATGCGATGAAATTGCGTGATCAGGGGAAGTCAGCTGCGGAGATTAAAGAGGTTCTTGAGCGGGAAAAACTTCAGGCAAGTATCTATATTACAGTAGACACGCTGAAATATTTAAAAAAGGGCGGGCGCATCACACCAGCGGCGGCAGCCATCGGCACGGTACTGAACTTAAAGCCCGTCCTCCAGATCCAAGGGGAAAAGCTGGACGCTTTCGCAAAAGTAAGAGGCTGGAAGGCCGCGAAGAAAGCGATGCTCAATGCTATTGAGAAGGATCTGAACGAGCGGTTTGCGGATGTGAAGGACGATATGATTCTCGGAATCGCATATACCTGTACTAAGGAAGAGGCAAAGGAGTGGGAGCAGGAGGTCATGGATCGGTTTCCCGGATACGATATCGTGGAAGGCCCTCTGTCGTTGAGCGTGGCGTGCCATATCGGGCCGGGCGCAATGGCTGTGACGTGTATGAAAAAGGTGTAGGGATCGGGATTTCTGAAACAATAGAATATAGCAGGCAGCAGAGCAGATATTGAGTGATGGTGGGGATATATTTTCCGCAGGTGTGGAAGCGGATTTAGCGCCCCCTTGCTAGGCAAGATGCTCTGCTGTTTTCTGTTTTTGCTTAGATCATGAGGGGGACGAGTCCTCTGCAGAACTTTATCTAAATAATTGTTGACAACTGGGAAGAGATGTGGTAAATTATTTTCTGCGTGAAGCAAAAAACAAAGTAGAGTATCCACTCTCACCATAGCACAATCGGGTGACTATTGGTCTGATATTGATGTATCGCTTCTCTGTTTTTGTGAGGGAGCGGCTTATTGATTTCGGGTGGATATGATATTCACTCGTTTTTTTGTGTTTTCGCATAGGGAACCTAAAGGAATTCATTTGACGGAGGTATACGACAATTAGCGATTTAATGATTAACGAGCAGATTAGAGACAGAGAGGTTCGTCTGATCGGCGCGGATGGGGAACAGTTAGGTATCATGTCGGCCCGCGAGGCCATGAAAATCGCTCAGGAGGCAGAACTTGATCTTGTCAAGATTGCGCCTACGGCGAAGCCGCCTGTGTGCAAGATTATTGACTATGGCAAGTATAAGTATGAGCAGACAAGGAAAGAGAAAGAGGCAAGAAAGAAACAGAAAACGGTTGAGCTAAAAGAAGTGCGTCTTTCCCCGAATATCGATACGAATGACTTGAACACAAAGATCAATAATGCTAAAAAGTTTATCTCAAAAGGAAATAAAGTGAAAGTGACACTGCGTTTCCGCGGAAGAGAGATGGCTCATGTTCAGCAGAGCAAGCACATTCTCGATGATTTTGCAGAGACACTCGCTGATATTGCGGTAGTCGAGAAGCCGGCGAAGATGGAAGGAAGAGCAATGAGCATGGTTTTAACTGAAAAACGTTAAAATATATCCCGGGATGAATATCCGGAAAGGCAGCACAATAAAGGAGGAAATTATCATGCCAAAGATCAAAACAAATAGAGCGGCAGCAAAACGCTTCAAAAAGACAGGTACAGGGAAACTGAAAAGAAATAAAGCCTACAAGAGCCATATCTTAACAAAGAAGTCGACGAAGAGAAAAAGAAATCTCAGACAGTCAACGATCACTGACGCAACAAACGTAAAGAACATGAAAAAGGTATTACCGTATCTGTAAAAATAGTTCAGCCATGCATTGAGCGAGGTACGGTTTTACGCACGGCGCGAGATGAACGGATGAAGGAAAATAACAGGTATCGTATTTTGATAGGAGGATTAAGAAATGGCAAGAATCAAAGGCGGAATGAACGCTAAGAAGAAACATAACAGAACACTGAAATTGGCGAAAGGATACAGAGGAGCACGCTCTAAACAGTACAGAGTTGCAAAGCAGTCTGTAATGAGAGCACTTACATCAGCTTACGCAGGAAGAAAGCAGCGTAAGCGCCAGATGAGACAGCTCTGGATCGCGCGTATAAACGCGGCTGCAAGAATGAACGGCCTGTCATACAGCAAGTTTATGTATGGACTTAAACTGGCTAACGTTGACATGAATAGAAAGATGCTGGCAGAGCTGGCAGTAAACGACAAGGAAGGATTTGCAACACTCGCGGCACTTGCAAAAGAGAAGGTTGCGTAGTAAAATAGAGATAGGAGCCCGGTCCCGGTTGGGATTCGGGTTTTTCTTTATATTGCGGGAAACGCTATGATTTGTCTGAAAAGGGGAGAAGGAAGGTTTACATATTGAAATAAAAACAGGGGAGTGGTAATAATGAGAAATCATGAAGTGACTGCAGAACAGCCTCTCTTGGATGAGAAAGGCAGAATTTCAGAACCCGGGTGGGCGCGGCGGCAGGTATGGAAGTATGAAAGGGAGAAGATTACGGCACCGAAATACCGAATCAAAGAGCGGGATTATTATTTGGTCATGAATGAAGGGTATGCAGCTGCGTTTACCCTTTCAGATGACGGGTATATGGGGCTTCAGTCTGTTTCCCTCCTGAATTTGAAAGAAAGATGGGAGCACACGGAGACGGTTCTCACCCCGTTCCCCATGGGTAAGATGAAGATGCCTTCTTCCTCTTCGGAAGGCAATATCGTTTATAAGGATAAACGGTTGCGTATGGAATTTAAAGTGGAAGAGGGAAAGAGAATGATCTCTTGTGACTTTAAAGATTTCTATCAGGGGAAGCCGTTCTATTGTGAGATTGCTTTAGATCAGCCGAGGATGGATACCATGGCTATCGCTATGCCATGGAGCGGTAAGAACGCATTCTATTATAACCAGAAAATCAACTGTATGCCCGCAGAAGGGTATATGGCTTATGATGACGTAACATACTGGTTTAATCCAAAGACGGATTACGGTACATTGGACTGGGGGCGCGGCGTGTGGACCTATGACAATACATGGTACTGGAGTTCAGGAAACGGTACTGTGGGAGGCAGGCCTTTCGGTTTTAATATTGGTTATGGTCTTGGGGATACGTCTGCTGCGACCGAAAATATTCTGTTTTATGATGGAAAAGGGCATAAGCTAGACGACGTGACTTTTCACATCCCTGAGGAGAATTGCATGAAACTATGGACTTTTACCTCTGGTGACGGACGGTTTGAGATGGAATTTGAGCCGGTGCTTGACTGTGCAGCGGGTATTTCTATGCTGGCGCTGTCCTCTGATCAGCATCAGGTGTTCGGGAAGATGAGCGGGACAGTGGTGCTGGACGACGGAAAATTTATTGAACTGAAAGATTTTATGTGTTTTGCGCAGAAAGTGCACAGTCGATACTGAACGCATTGCTGCTGGAAGAGAGTATCTGATGAAGATATCTGAAAAAAGTAGATGGAAAAATAGAATTTACCAAAATAAAAACCGGGCAGAAAATGAAAAGTAAGAAAATAAAAGATAAGGGTTGACATTCCCACTGCACCATGATAAAGTTTTTTTAAACCAGTGAGGAAGAGCAAGTAACTTCAAGATACTACTTTACAGAGAGCCCCGGATGGTGGGATCGGGACAGGAAAGTGGTGAGGCGAATGGACTTCTGAGGGCGAACTGAATACCGGGCGCGCAGCGCGGCCAGCGGATGCGGCGTCAGTTAGTAGGCGAGACGGAGACCAGACTTCGTTAGAGAAAGGAGCATATGCCAGTATGCATGAGAGGGTGTAGGATTACACCAAGCCGGGTGGCACCGCAGGAGTTTTGAATAATAGCTCTTGTCCCTGCAATAGTTATTTGTATGGGATGAGGGCTTTTTTGTTGTATAAAAGCCGTACATCCCGGAAAGGAGAAAAAAGATGAGAGAAAAGAAAATTCCTTACAAAATCTATCTTGAAGAGAGCGAGATGCCAAGAGAATGGTACAATGTCCGCGCGGATATGAAGAATAAGCCTGCGCCTCTTCTGAATCCGGGAACTCTTCAGCCCATGACAGAGGAGGAGCTGGAGGTTGTATTCTGTGAGGAACTTGTGAAGCAGGAACTGGACAATGACAACCGTTATATTGAAATTCCGAAAAAGATCCGGGATTTCTATAAGATGTATCGCCCGTCGCCACTTGTGCGCGCCTACTGTCTGGAAGAAAAGCTACAGACTCCGGCAAAAATTTATTATAAGTTCGAGGGGAATAATACGAGTGGAAGCCATAAGCTTAATTCCGCGATCGCGCAGGCCTTTTATGCAAAGGATCAGGGATTAAAGGGCGTGACCACAGAGACGGGCGCCGGACAATGGGGAACAGCGCTGTCGATGGCGTGCTCTTATCTTGATTTGGACTGTAAGGTATATATGGTGAAATGCTCTTACGAGCAGAAGCCGTTCCGCCGTGAAGTGATGCGTACTTACGGCGCCAGCGTAACGCCGTCTCCTTCTGATACTACGGAAGTGGGTAGAAAAATTCTTGCAGAGCATCCGGGAACGACGGGAAGTCTCGGCTGTGCCATTTCCGAGGCGGTCGAAGTGGCGACTCACACGGAAGGATACAGATACGTTCTGGGAAGTGTGCTTAATCAGGTGCTTTTGCATCAGTCCGTCATCGGCGTAGAGACGAAGACTGCCATGGACAAATACGGCATCAAACCGGATGTGATTATAGGATGTGCGGGCGGAGGATCGAATCTGGGAGGTCTGATCTCGCCGTTCATGGGAGAAAAGTTAAGAGGAGAGGCGGATTATCAGTTTATCGCAGTAGAACCGGCATCTTGCCCGAGCCTCACAAGAGGCGTGTATGCGTATGATTTCTGTGATACCGGAATGGTGTGCCCGTTGGCGAAGATGTATACACTGGGAAGTAACTTTATTCCGTCCGCAAACCACGCGGGAGGCCTCCGTTATCACGGCATGAGCTCCACCCTGTCACAGCTTTACCACGACGGATATATGGAGGCTCGCGCAGTCGAACAGACTGCGGTATTTGAGGCGGCAGAGCAGTTTGCTCGTGTTGAGGGTATTCTTCCGGCGCCAGAAAGCAGCCATGCGATTAAAGTTGCAATCGATGAAGCAATGAAGTGTAAGGAAACGGGAGAGGAAAAGACAATCCTCTTTGGACTTACTGGTACAGGATACTTCGATATGTACGCTTATGAGGCATTTAACGACGGAAAGATGACAGACTACATTCCTACAGACGAAGATCTCAAAGCCGGATTTGACGGAATACCAAGATTCCATGGAAATATGGAATAGCATTGAGCCATGCACAGAATATCCGGAATCCGTCTCGTACTTGTACGAAAGACGGAATCCGGATATTTCTGTATAGGGCGAGAGCCCGCAGCGAGAAGAAGCGAAGCGGAATCGAGCTGGCATGGCGAAAAGGAACAAGGAGAAAAATCCGTCTCGTACTTGTACGAAAGACGGAATCCGGATATTTCTGTATAGGGCGAGAGCCCGCAGCGAGAAGAAGCGAAGCGGAATCGAGCTGGCATGGCGAAATATTCTAAATTTTTTGAAAAGTAAATACAATTTTCAAACTTTAAAAATTTGAGGATTAAAGGTTGACTTTTCATGCGGGGAATAGTATTATATCACTTGTGGTCAGCGCCGTAGAGAGCAGATCACGAAAATCCAATATGGAATGCGGAAGTGTCGGAACTGGCAGACGAGCAAGACTAAGGATCTTGTGACATTCGTGTCGTGTGGGTTCAAGTCCCATCTTCCGCACTGGAGTAAATCTCGGAAGTGCTATAAATCTAGTGTTTCCGGGATTTTTCTTTTCCCGTCATAAGAAAAAGGGGCACCAAGGGGGCAAACTTATAAAATCTTTATGCTCTTTATTTGGTTGTTTTCTTTCTCTTTTAGTTTCTTTGTAGCGTGCAAGTATATTTCTTTCGTGATTTTCGAATCAGTATGCCCTAGCCTTCTTGAAATACTATCTTCACTCATTCCGTTTTCCATCATCAGACTCGCATGTGTGTGCCGGAGAGTATGAGGTGTAATTGCCCGCCCGAGCTCTTTTGTTGAGATTTTGCGGAGATATTTGTTATAGGCAAAGAAACTTATGTGTTCCCCATTATCGTCTGTAAAAAGTGGATTTCCGGCGTTCAGAGAGACGATTGTATTTGATATTGACTCTGATATGATATGTCTGCAAAGTACATATAGTTCGTCCTGCATATACACATCACGAATGGAAGTCCTTGTTTTTGGAGTAGTGATTATTTTGTTTACAGAATCATAGTTTTTTGTAACATGGATCACTCGCTCTTTAAAATCCAGATCCGATTGTTTCAACGCAGCAGCTTCTCCGAAACGCAGACCAGATAGGGTGAGGAAAAGCGTTAAGTTTTTCCATTTCTGTACTTTCATACCACTGATTAGAACAGCTACTTCTGTTGATTCCAGAAACTTATTTTCAATCTTTTCTCTGTGCGGAGTATCTGAGAATGGCTCCAACTTATCGAGATAAGCGATATCTCCGACATAGTCATTACGATATCCCCATCGAATTAGAGCCTTTAATCGCGTCAGATGCTCATTAAGGGTACCATGATTTTTACCGGTACTTAATAATGATTTACGGATATACCCAGCCGCTAGATTCTTTACCTTGGTATCTGATCCAAGAATCTTTTTTAGAGTCTCACATGCAAAATAATTTCTTTGGTAGGTTGAGTCCTTTACAGTTCTTTTTTGTTCTTCCCGATATTTTTCAATCAGTTCTTCGAGTGTAATGTCCTCTGAATTTGCACATACATCTTTTTCGGCATCCTCTATCTTCTTCGATATGGCCTTTTGAGCTTGTTTTCGGCTCTGAGGAGTATCTTTATCGAGTGTGACAGAAACGCGTCTGTATTTTCCTGTCAGAGGATCTGTGTAGCGCTCAATATACTTGTATTTTCCTTTCTTAGTTTGTTCTACCCACATGATATCATCCTCCCTTCTTTGAGTAAAATTAAATTAAAACTTAATTTTCTCAAAATAGGTACAAAAATAACAGCCCGTAGATATTTCCAAAATGGAAGCGACCACTTGCACGGTTGCCCGGGTAAATACATTACTCTTCTATACGGATCAGATTGCTTACATACGGACGTTTTCCTGACAGCACCTCGTCATAAAAATTCTGTTTCCAGTCAATATATGACACACTGTCCTCCAGTTCCTGAATCGAAGCACGCAGGGCATCCTGCTTTTTTGCAAGAAGTTCTTTTCTCCGAGGGATCGTAGACTGTCCCTGAAGACACAGATCCAGATATTCTTTCATTTCCTGAATACTCATTCCGCATTTTTTCAGGCAAATAAGATCCTTGATCCATTTGACATCTGCTTCATCGAATACCCGCCTGTTATTCTTATCACGCTTTACATTGGGGACAAGCCCTTCGTTGCAATAATATTTTAGGGTTTGATATGTCATGTCTGTTTCGCGGCACACCTGCATCATTGTATACATCGGAACATTCCTCCTCATCTCATTATCCTGATAAAATTTTTAAACTTTTTCAAATAAGATATTGACCGATTGTTACTATCGGATAATATAATCGGTTGTATAAACCGATAATTTCTAACGGATTATAGCATGAAATAAATTCAAATTCAAGAAAATCAGAAGGGAGAGATGTTATGGTATTCTATTTTACCGGTACAGGAAACAGTCTTTACATTGCGAAACAGTTGGATAGCCATCCGCTCAGCATCCCGCAGGTGCTCCGCCAGTCCAAGACAGAATTTACAGATGAAAAAATCGGTATCGTGGCTCCGATTTACGGGCATGAGGTTCCGGAGATGGTAAAGGAATTTATGCGAAAAACTGATTTTCGGACAGACTATTTCTACATGATCCTGACTTATGGGAACCGGCACGAAGGGGCTGCGGAACTGGTGGAACAATTGTGTAAAAGCTGCGGGATTACCGCCAGTTACATCAATGTGATCCGGATGGTTGACAACTGGCTCCCCGCCTTTGACATGGAAGAGCAGCGAAAGGAGGAGAAACATGTGGAGGAACAGTTAGATACGATTCTCCGCGATCTTTGTGCCGGGAAACATATGATTGCACCGGTCGCAAAAGAAGACCGCGTCGCGCACAGACAGTTCCTTGAGCGTATGAACAAAAGTCCTTCGGATGCGTGGCAGCATCTTCTGAAAATCGGGGAAGGGTGTATCGGATGCGGAATCTGTGAAAAGGTATGTCCATCGTCTTCCATTCATGTAAAAGACGGAAGAGCGGTACATATTCCGGGAAACTGCCAGACCTGTCTGGCATGTGCCCACGCCTGCCCCCAGAAAGCAATCGGCATGACTGTCCCCGAAAAAAATCCTCAGGCGCGTTACCGTAATGAGAAGATCTCTTTGCAGGAGATTATAAAAGCCAATTCGCAGATCTGAGATGAGGCTTTGTAAAAGGAGGAAATGTCAATGAAAAAATTTGTGAGTATTCTTTTGATATCTGTTCTAAGTCTTTCTCTGGCAACCTGCGGGCAGAATTCGGAGTGGACGCGGTCTCCGGGGCAAGCCGTGTTGTGACAGACGGGGAAGTGCTGGGCAATACGCAGTATATTGCACAACTGATACGGCAGGAGACCGGAGGAGATCTTTTCCAGATTGAGACGGTGCGGGAATATCCGGGAAGTCATGACGCGCTTTTGGAAGCCGCCTATGAAGAACTGGCTGACGATGCAAGACCCGAACTGGCGTCACAGATTGAAAATCTGGACAGTTATGATGTGATCTTTATGGGATATCCAAACTGGAATTCAGATCTTCCGATGCCGTTGTACACATTTCTGGAAGAATATGATTTCAGCGGAAAAACCATTATTCCCTTTACAACCCATGGAGGTAGCGGATTCTCCGGAACAATCCGTACCATTCAGGAACTTCAACCGGATGCCACAGTATCAGAAGACGGTCTGTCTATATCCAGAAACAGTGTGCCGGATGCACAGGGTAATGTGGCAGATTGGATTGCGGGACTGAATCTGTAAAACTGAGCACAGTAAAAATCAATAGAAAATGAGGAGGAATCATTATGGATGAATTTACATTTACTTATCCGACAAAAGTTTACTTCGGGGAAGGCATTGCGCAGAAGGTGTTAAAGCCTGAACTGGAAAAAGTGGGGAAGACCGTTATGCTGGCTTGCGGTGGCGGTTCCGTGAAAAAGAATGGGATCTATGATGAAATGGGGGGGATTTTAGAAGAGGCAGGAAAAGAGATTGTGGATTTTTCCGGGATTATGCCGAATCCCACCTATGCAAAGGTTCAGGAAGGAGCTGCGCTGGCAAAGGAAAATCATGTGGACTTTATTCTTGCTGTGGGCGGCGGAAGTGTGGTGGATTGCTGTAAAGTTATTTCCGCACAAGCAAAATTGGATGAGGATATTTGGACAATGGAATACACTTCCTATAAGTTCCCCACGGAGGGAATTCCGATAGGAGCAGTTGTGACAGCATCCGGCACGGGAGCGGAAATGAATTCTGGGGCTGTAATCACCTGTGAAGACAAGATGTGGAAAGGACCGATCCTTGGAACTGCGCCGTCGTTTGCTATTCTCGACCCGGCTTATACGGCTTCGGTTCCCAAAATGCAAGTGCTTTCAGGTGCATTCGACACATTAAGCCATGCCATGGAAACCTATTTCGGGAACTCAGATCAGGACAATGTATCTGATGATGTAGCGCTGGCTGTTATGAGAAATACGGTTGTAAACATGAAACGCCTGTTGGAAAACATCGATGATATGCAGGCAAGGGGAAATCTGATGTGGGACTCGGCTATGGCAGAGAATGGCATGCTGAAGGTGGGGAGGCTTACCGATTTTCAAGCACATCAGATTGAGCATCAGCTCGGAGCATACACAGACTGCAATCATGGGCAGGGACTTGCGGTGATTCATCCGGCATATTACCGGCATATTTTAAAGGATGCACAAGAGAAATTTACTCGGTTTGCAAAGGTAGTATTCGGAAAGGACACTGCGGAAGAAGGCATAGAGGCTCTGGTAGATTTTATTAGAGAGTGCCAACTTCCGGAAAAGCTTTCAGAACTGAGATCAAATACAGAGATTACACCGGAAATTCTGCGAAAAGTGGCGGACACCTGCAATATAATCAAATGCGGACCAAGAGAGCTTGACCGGGACGAGATTTATGAGATTCTGGTGGAGTGCATTTAAAGTGGCGGGGCAGGGGCATGATTCTGGTTTCCATCCACTGTGGCATACATATCAGGTTGCCGGCTAAAAAGAATGTTTTCTGGATGGCTGGTTGCGTGATTGTTCTGGCAGTAGGGATATGCTCCTTTATGGCGCTGGATATGCCTAACCGGTTGGTTCTCCGTGATACAGGAATGTATTGGTCATATTCGGGAATTCTGCTGTATTTTGCAAATGCAGCGGTGATGGCATTGTTTACAGGCATTGCCGCATCTGCCATCCGGCTTTTTATTCCTTTTCACCGGGGATAATCAGCTTTTGTCTTCCTGTGAGTTCATCAAGAGATACGCCAAAATAATCTGCAATTCGAATGAGCAGGAAAATATCAGGCAGAGTGATTCCGCATTCATAGGCGGAGATTGTCTGTCTGCCGATATTCAGCGCGGAAGCAAGCGTGGCCTGTTTGATGCCGCGCTGCTTACGCAGTCTTTTGATATTTTCCCCTAGTACATTGCCCATAGTATCTTTTGCATGTGAAACCTGTTTCTCTGATTCTATCATCAATTTTGGTAAAAAAGATTTTATATCCATAATATGAGTGCAACAATACGTTGTATTTGGATATCACGCCTGGATGTATAAGATAAAATAAATGTAAGAAAATGTAAAATACTAAAGGGTGTGAAACAGATTGGATAACCGGGTCAGAGAATTACGCAACGAAAAAGGACTCAGACAGGAGGATCTTGCCGAAAAGATCAATGTTTCTCAGCAGACGATCAGCCGGATCGAAAACGGCATCAACTCCTTTCCAGCGGATATCTTGATTCATATGACTAAGGTCTTTCATGTGTCAGCGGACTACATTTTGAAATTATCCGATACAAGAGTAACAGAAGAATGCCGTATTGAGGTGGAGAAAAAGCTAGAGCGGGGGCAGGATTTTTTTCAGGCCTTTGAAAAGCTAAGTCAGACAAATCAAGAGTTGATAAAATGTCTGATGAGGCAATTGGAAGAACAACAAAAATGATGCCCAGAAAGGAAAATACCGATATAGTCTTAGAATATAGACTATACCGGTATTTTTCAGTTTATGAAATAATAATCAGAAATTTAGCAAGTTTTTTGAGGCACAAAATCAAAACTTTGCCTGTGCCTGTGTTTTGGCAGACAGTATGCTTTTCTGATACTGTTTTGGAGAAAGTCCATATGTCCGTTTGAATATTCTAATAAAATAGTTAATATCATTGTATCCACATGCTGAGGCAATGTAGGCCACGGGTGATGAGGATGAATTGATGAGAGTGATTGCGCGGCGCATCCTAACTGTATGGATATAATCGGTCAGGGTGTCGCCGGTTTCTTTTTTAAACAGTGCTGAAAGATATGTCTTTGTCATATTAAATTTCTCTGCAAACAGATTCAGGCTTAAATCCTCCATGTAACAAAAATCAATATAGGAAATGATTTCCCGTATGACAGGAGAATAACCTTTCATTGCATGATTTTTCACTAGAAGACAGTATTTATGGATCATTTTGCTGCAAAGTGCCGGAAATTCTTTCAAGGAGAGTGTGTTGTTGATGGAGATGGCAAACTTTGTCGACAGATTGTCTATGTACAGAGGCGGAACTCCGCCTTCTTGTGCTGCTTTCCGGCACAGTGTGTTTAATATGATTGTGAAATTCTGCTGGTTGCGGATCAGATTCTTTGTTCTTGGCTGGATATAATAACTAGTGAATTTCTGGTGATAATTGTGCGCTTGCTCATAATTGCCCGTGGAGATCGCATTTAGCAGTTTGCTTTCAATATCGTAGCGTTCCTCAATGCTGGAGGAGGCGAGCTGCGGATAAACCATGAGCTGGTCAGTCTGAAAGTCCAGACTGCCAAAAGGATTGTCTTGGAGTGAAAAAAAAGAAATCGTATACTCCTGTTCAAATAGCCCTGATGCCAGATTCAGTACAATACCCAGCAGGTTGTCTGCTTTCTGGATCAGGGGCACAGAGTTGTAAAAGGCAGAAAAATCAATAAAAAGCCGGTCTGGTATTTTGTTTTTCTGCATGATCTTGTGAATGCTGTCATACTCGATCCGGTAATCAGAAAACGGGCCGATGGCAGTGATGCGGAGATCATCGCAGCCGAGAAATTCTTCCGGTATATCCACGAAAATGTAATGAAGGCTGAACTCATCTATATAGTGGATCAGTGTGCCAGGAACAAAGTGAGGAGTTAGAAAATCATATGTTTTGTTGTAATCAAAGTTTTCAAACAGATGTTTTCTAAATCCGTTGTCTATCTCCGGCAAATTCGAATTGTCCTTTTTTAAGACGGTCACATTTACATTTGTTGCCGTGATTGTTTTTTGAAATATATCCAGTCTGTTTAATCCCATTTCGTTTATCCTCTCTGTGAAAAGCCGGTACAGGCTTTCGATATCAGCGGTGCGAGCGGCAGCGCTATGCTTTTGTGTATCACATTATGAATCCAACTAGCACAATATATCTGAAAATTAGCACAAAATTTAAAACAAGAAAATATTACCATAATATTGTATGACTTTCAATACATTTTATTATAGAAAGTTGCAGAGAAAACAGTTATCGTTAGCGCAGTTAACGCAGATAGAAAGGATGTGACGCTATGAGCACTCCTCTTGGAGGGTATGTAAAGAAAAAGAATTATTTGGTCTGTATCGACTCTGACGGGTGCACTGTTGACTCTATGGATATTAAGCATATCAGATGCTTTGGTCCCTGCATGGTTGATGAATGGGACTTGCAGCCTTACAGGGAAAAACTGTTGAATCGGTGGAATGAGATCAATCTGTATTCTCTGACGCGGGGGATCAATCGCTTCAAAGGACTGGCAGTAATATTAAAGGAAGTTGATGAAAAAATCAGTCCGGTTCGGGATCTGGACTCCCTGTTAAGCTGGGTGGAAGAGTCAGACGAACTTTCCAATGCGGCGATCTTGCGGGCGGCAGAGGAGATGGATAGTCAGTGTCTCAAAAAAGCTCTGCACTGGTCCGAGGCGGTAAACCAAAAGATCCGGGCCCTTCCTCCAGAGGAGATCAGGCCTTTCCCCGGCGCGAAAGAAGCTATTGAGAGACTGCATATGACCTGTGACATTGCGGTTGTATCTTCCGCAAATCACGAGGCTGTGATGGAGGAATGGAGCAGATTCGGTCTGCTGGAGCATACGGATGTTGTTCTAGCACAAAATGCGGGAACGAAGACAAACTGTATTCGGGCGTTGCTGGAGTTTGGATATGACACAGACAAGGTACTGATGATCGGTGACGCTCTGGGCGACATGGAAGCGGCAGACAGAAACGGGGTTTTATATTATCCCATCCTTGCCGGATATGAAAAAGAGAGCTGGCAAGGGATCACGGAGGGGCTGAAACACCTTATGGACAGTACATACGAAGGAGAGTATCAGCGGAAACTAAAGACGAGATTTATTGAAAATCTATCATAAAAAGAAGAGGAGGGACATCATGGTCAACCTGAAAGAAAAACCGTATTACCTCAATGACAGGCAAATACAGTGGGTGGAGGACACCATTGCCGCAATGACATTGGAGGAAAAGATCGGGCAGCTATTCGTTAATATGGTAGCAAACGAAGAAGAAAGAAAACCGGAGAATATCAAAAAAGTACTTGATACATATCATCCGGGGGCAATCCGCTACCACAACGCTCCGAAAGAGGAATTGTGGGACATGGCTGACTGCCTGCAGAAAACGTCAAAAGTACCGCTTTTGATCGCGTCTAACTGTGAGGCGGGAGGAAATGGCGGCATGCAGGGAGGAACTGCGCTTGCCAACGGAGCCGCTATGGCTGCCATGGATTCAGAGGAAATGGTATTTAAGATGGCGGAAATATCTGCCAGAGAGGCGGCGGCGGTAGGCTGTAACTGGAACTTCGCTCCTGTTGTTGACCTGACATACAATTGGAGGAATACGATTGTACAGCTCCGTGCGTTCAATGATGAGCCGGACGATGTCATACGTTATTCAAAAGCATTCTTTAAGGGAATGAAGACGCAGAACATTGCCACCTGCATGAAACATTTCCCCGGAGATGGTACAGAGGAAAACGATCAGCACCTGATCATGGGAATCAATGAATACGACTGTGATAAATGGGACGCTACTTTTGGAAAAGTGTATAAAGCTCTGATTGATGAGGGCGTCATGACGATCATGGCAGGGCATATCGCCCTTCCTGAGTACTCGAGAAAATTAAGACCCGGGATCAAAGATGAGGATATCCTTCCGGCAACGCTGGCGCCAGAATTGATTACAGATCTTTTGAAAGGCCAGCTTGGGTTTAACGGTCTTGTTGTAACAGACGCCTCACATATGATCGGAATGTTTGGAGCTACAATGCCAAGATGCGAACAGGTTCCCCGAGCGATCGCAGCGGGATGCGATATGTATCTTTTCTTCAATGACAGAGAAGAGGATTTTGGCTATATGATGGACGGATATAAAAACGGAATCATCACGGAAGAGCGCTTAAATGACGCACTCCACAGAATCCTCGGCGTAAAAGCGGCGCTGAACCTCCATACACTCCAAAAAGAACAGAAGCTGATGCAGCCGAAAGAAAATCTTAGTGTTGTAGGATGCGCAGAGCATCATAAAGCAGCTGCTGAGATGGCGGATAAATATGTAACCCTTGTAAAAGACCGGCTGAACTATCTTCCTATGACACCGGAGAAGTATAAGAAAATCAAACTGGTCTACATCGGTTCCGAGGCAGTTGTGATTGCAGGAACAAAGTTCAAATCCAACGATGAAAACATTATTAAGGACATTGTTTCCCAGCTTGAGGCTGCAGGCTTTGAAGTGGACGCAGAGACAGCGGGCAAAAAAGGGAAAATGGAAGAATTTAAAAAGAAATATGACTGTGTGCTGCTGGTGCTGAATGTGCAGGGATTTGCCCAGTTCAATACTATGCGGGTGAAATGGGACGAGCCTGCAAAGCAGCCATGGTATATGTCAGAACTTCCTACCTTTGTTGTTTCTCTCAGCTACACAAACAACTTGATCGACGTGCCTATGGCAAGGTGTTATGTTAACGCTTATATGGATCACCATGAGGCATTTGAAGCAACCCTCAATAAGATGATGGGGAAAGGCGAGTTTACAGGAAGATACAATGAAAATGTATTCTGCGGAAGATGGGAGACAAGATTTTAAACCGCTGTTTATGAACAGTGGGACAGGAGGTTTAATATATGGGACAAATTAATACAAAAGTAAAACCCTTTGGCTGGGCGGATAAAATCGGATATATGTTCGGTGATTTCGGAAATGATTTTACCTTTATCCTGTCATCCAGTTTTATGTTAAAATTTTATACAGATGTTATGGGAATCGACGGAGCGGTAGTAGGTATCCTGATGATGGTATCCCGGTTTGTAGATGCGGTTACAGATGTGACCATGGGACAGATTGTGGACCGCTCAAAACCTACAAAAGATGGAAAATTTAAACCGTGGATCAAAAGGATGTGCGGCCCGGTAGCAATTGCCTCATTTTTGATCTATCAGTCTGGATTTGCTGATATGGCGTATGGTTTCAAGGTGGCGTGGATGGTTGTTACATACTTGCTGTGGGGTTCCATTTTTTACACCGCTATCAATATTCCTTATGGATCCATGGCATCAGCGGTGTCCTCTGATCCGGACCACAGGGCGCAGCTTTCTACATGGCGCTCCATTGGCGCGACGCTTGCAGGACTTGCTATCGGCGTCGGGACACCGATGGTGGCATATGTGGTGGTAGACGGCAATACAGTTATGTCTGGAAGCCGCATGACGATCATTGCCGGTGTTTTCAGTATCTGTGCAATCATCTGTTATGTACTTTGCTTTAAGTTAGTAAAAGAGAGAGTTCCAGTGCCTGCCAATACAAATAAACTTCAGGTGGGACATCTTATAAAAAGCCTGGTGACGAACCGGTCTCTGATCGGTATTATCGCCGCGGCAATCCTGCTGCTTCTCGCGATGCTTGGAATGCAGGGACTCGCTGCATATGTTTTTCCGAATTTTTATGGTTCGGCGGCTGCCCAGTCAACTTCGGCGATGGTGGGAAGTATCGGTACTCTGCTGATCTGTGCGCCGCTGGCATCCAGACTTTCTTCTAAATTTGGGAAAAAGGAAATGTCTGTTGTCGGCTGTTTTGCCGGGGCTGTAGTTTATGTTATCTGTCTTATTGTGCAGCCGGATAATCCGTATGTATATGTAGCTTTCTATGGACTGGCTTATATCTGTCTGGGATTTTTCAACACAGTGATATGGGCGATGATTACAGATGTTATTGACGATGCTGAAGTAAAGAATGGAGTGCGTGAGGACGGCACGATCTATTCTGTGTACTCTTTTGCGCGCAAGATTGGTCAGGCACTTTCATCTGGACTTGTAGGTGGACTGGTAAGTATGGTGGGCTACACCCAGGCGACAGCTTTTGATCCGGATGTTACGTTTAATATTTTCCGCATATCCTGTATCGTTCCGGCCATAGGGCTTGCAGCAGTTGCCTTGGCATTGGCAGTGCTCTATCCTCTTGGAAAGAAAAAGGTTCAGGAAAATGTTGCGGAGCTTCAGAAAAGAAGAGAAAATGCACAGAATTAAAGTATACAGCAGTGTGTAAGAGCAAACAAAGAAAGAGAGGAGAACAGTATGTTATACCCAATTTTGACACCTTCAAGACTTTTAAGTGATTTGAGCGGAGTATGGGACTTTAAACTAGATGACGGAAGCGGTTTTGAAAAGGAGTGGTATAAAACCCCTCTTGAAGAGCCTATGACCATGCCGGTTCCTGCTTCCTACAATGATCTAAAGGAAGGAGTAGACTTCCGTGACCATTACGGATGGGTGTTCTACCAGAGAAATATATCTATGCCGGCTTTTGTGAAAAATCAAAGAATTATACTTCGATGCGCGGCGGTTACTCACGAGGCAAAAATTTATCTCAATGGAACCCTGATCTGTGAGCATAAAGGGGGATTCCTGCCTTTTGAAGTGGAGATAACAGAACATCTAAAAGACGGAAGTGATAATTTGCTGACCATAGCTGTCAACAATGTGATCGATTATACAACCCTCCCGGTAGGCGGAAAATCTGATATGTTAAGCGGTATGACTGGTTTTGGCGGTGGGCAAAGCGCGGGAAAACCGAAGAACAATCCGAATTTTGACTTTTTCAATTATTGTGGAGTTACAAGACCAGTCAAGATTTATACAACTCCGAAAGACTATATTGCGGACATTTCACTTGTACCAGAAGTAAACGGTACGACGGCTCGTCTGGCCTACTGTGTAGAGACCGTGGGAAAAGGCGTATGTAAAGTAGAGGTGTTTGACAGAGAAGGGAATCTTGCCGCGCAGGCAGAGGGCACGCAAGGAGTATTGGAAATAAAAGATGTGCATCTGTGGCAGCCGCTTAAGGCATATCTTTACGATGTCAAAGTGACATTTGGCGAAGATGTGTATACTCTTCCATATGGTGTCAGAACAGTCCGGGTGGAAGGAACAAAATTCTTAATCAACGAAAAGCCTTTTTATTTCAAGGGATACGGAAGGCATGAGGATACGTTCCCTAACGGACGGGGAATAAATCTTCCTATGAATACAAAGGACATGTCTTTGATGAAATGGCAGGGAGCTAACAGTTTCCGCACAAGCCATTACCCGTACAGCGAGGAAATGATGGGGCTCTGCGACGAGGAAGGTTTTGTAGTCATCGATGAGACAACAGCGGTAGGCATCAATCTTAAATTTGGCGGCGGGGCGAACTTTAACGGCCAGAAGATCGGCACATTTGACAAAGAGCATGGGGTACAGACACAGGAGCACCACAAAGAGGTCATAAGAGACCTGATTGCAAGGGATAAAAATCATGCCTGCGTTGTTATGTGGAGTATTGCCAATGAGCCGGATTCCGCGGGAGAGGGCGCGTATGAATATTTTGCTCCCCTTTATGAGCTGGCAAGGGAGCTGGACCCCCAGAAACGCCCGTGTACGCTGGTAAGTGTGCAGATGGCGACTACTCCCCAGACAGACTGCTCTTCAAAGCTTAGTGATGTGATCTGCCTGAACCGTTATTATGGATGGTATTTTGGCGGACCAGATCTGGAAGGACCTGAAAAAGCGCTGCGCGCGGAGCTGGATCAGTGGAGAGAGATCGGAAAGCCCGTTATTTTTACAGAGTACGGGGCCGACACTGTCATGGGAATGCATGACACAACGCCTGTGATGTATACTGAAGAATATCAGCTGGATTACTACAAGATGAACAACGATGTGTTCGATGATTATGATTTTGTAATTGGTGAACAGGTGTGGAACTTTGCGGATTTTGCCACAAGCCAGAGCCTTTTAAGGATTCAAGGAAATAAAAAGGGAATCTTTACAAGGGATAGAAAACCAAAGCTTGTCGCTCACTATTTCAGGGATAGATGGCACGGCATTCCAGAGTTTGAGTATAAGAAATAAGAGTACGCCCGGACGGCTCTACGGTTCTAGCTTATACACAGGAGGCTGTAGACGCGCTTGACATGGAAAAGATGTTTGCTAACTTGAAATATTTCCTTGAACGCATTATGCCAGTCTGCGATAAGTACGATATCAATATGGCAATTCATCCAGACGATCCGGCGTGGAACGTCTTTGGCCCGCCAAGGATCATTATAAATAAAATAAATATCCTGCGTCTGATGAAGATGGTGGACAATACGCATAACGGTGTTACCTTCTAAAAGATGTCTGTTATGACAATGCGGTCAGGTATTTCCGGTTCTAAGCTTTTATAGTTGTCAGCCATGTCCTTAGAAAAAGGGCATGGCTTTTTCCTTTTTTAACAATACATAAATGCCTTTTGCATAAAGTACAATACTGATAGCACCTTTTTTGTAATTATATGATATAATTACAATAATTTATAAAAACCGGTCAATAATATCTGAATAAGAAGGATGGAGGAAATCTTATGTTAGAAAATGTTGATCTGACGAAGAAAGTGTGCAAAGAAGAATATAAGGAAAAGATGACTCAGCTCGAAGCAGAGCTTGGAAGGCTCCAGAGAGTGTGTAAAGCATTAGAAATTCCAATAATGATTGTTTTTGAAGGATTTGGCGCTGCGGGAAAAGGACTTCAGATCGGACGCCTTATCCAGAGCATGGATCCAAGAGGGTTTGAGGTATATCCGATCAAGAACGAGACAGAAGAGGAACAGATGCATCCATTTATGTGGAGATTCTGGACAAAAACTCCGGCAAAAGGCAGGATTGTTATCTTCGATGGAAGCTGGTACAGAAGAGTGCTTATCGATCGTTTCGAAAAAAGAACGAAAAGCAAAGATCTTCCCGATATATTTCACTCAATTAACTCATTTGAAGAACAGCTTGCCGAAGATGGAACTCTGATTATTAAGTTATTTCTCCATATTGATAAAAAGGAACAGAAGAAACGGTTTGAGAAACTGGAAAAAAATAAGGAGACAGCATGGAGAGTGACACAAGGAGATAAGGAACGAAATGCCCGTTATGACGAGTATGCCGCGATGATGGAAGACATGCTGTTTAAGACAGATACCGATTATGCCCCGTGGACGATCATCGAGTCCATGGATAAGCGCTTTGCAACTTTGAAGATTTATATGACAGTTATCAAGGCAATGGCGGATCAGATTGAGAGAGTAAAGATAGAAAAGGAAGGAAATACGCAGGCGGCTGCCTCTCAGATAGATGGGGAGATGAGGGGGGTTCAGGTATCTATTCTCTCAAAGGCAGATCTGTCGCTAAGTTATACAAGGAACGAATATAAAGAGAAACTGGACAAACTTCAGAAGAAGACGGAAAAGCTTCACGGGGAATTATACCGGAGAAGGATCCCGGTCGTGCTTGGATTTGAAGGATGGGATGCAGGTGGGAAAGGCGGCGCAATCAAGCGTCTGACAGAGAGAATGGATCCCCGCGGGTATGTAGTGAATCCGACCGCGTCTCCAAATGATATCGAGAAAGCGCATCATTATCTCTGGAGATTTTGGCGGGCAATGCCAAAAGACGGACACGTGGCGATTTTTGACCGGACATGGTACGGGCGTGTTATGGTAGAGAGAATTGAGGGATTCTGTACGACGGAAGAGTGGAAACGGGCTTACAAGGAAATCAATGATATGGAGAAAGATCTCTATGACGCGGGCGCTATTGTGATCAAATTCTGGATGCATATTGATAAAGATGAGCAGGAAAGGCGTTTTAAAGACCGGCAGCAAAATCCGGAAAAACAGTGGAAGATCACGGATGAGGACTGGAGAAACCGGGGAAAATGGGATTTTTATGAGGATGCGGTGAATGAGATGCTTATGCGGACGTCCACAGACTATGCGCCATGGGTTGTCGTGGAAGGTAATGACAAGTATTATGCGCGGGTCAAGGTGTTAAGGACAGTTACAGATGCCATTGAAAAACGCTTAAAAGAGGGGAGATGACAATGACGATTAGAGAACAGCTTGAAGAGCGGGAGATAGAGTATTTAAGCCCATATGCCACAAGAAGCAAAGATTCAAAAGGGAGAAAGCGTGAAGAATCTCAGTGCGACATACGTCCGGTTTTCCAGAGAGACAGGGACCGGATTCTGCACTGTAAGGCATTTCGCCGCTTAAAACAGAAAACACAGGTGTTTCTTCTGCCAGAAGGCGATCACTACCGAACCCGCCTGACCCATACATTGGAAGTATCCCAGAATGCGCGTACCATCGCAAAGGCATTGCGGCTGAACGAAGATCTGGTAGAGGCGGTGGCTCTGGGACATGATCTGGGGCATACTCCTTTCGGCCACGCGGGTGAAAGGGCGCTTAACAATGTGTATCATTTCTCACACAGTGAGCAGAGCCTCCGAGTGGTGGACAGTATTGAGAAAGAAGGAAAGGGATTGAACCTGACATGGGAGGTCAGAGACGGCATTCTAAACCACCAGACAGCGGGAATTCCCCATACTCTGGAAGGAGGAGTTGTGCGATTGTCCGATAAGCTGGCATACATTTATCACGACATGGACGATGCGATCAGGGGAGGGATATTGACAGAGGAGGATATCCCCGCAGATATCAGAGATATCCTCGGAAATTCCTGCAAGGAAAGATTGAATACGCTGATCCATGATGTAATTACTAACAGCATGGACAGCCCGGAAATCCATATGTCCCCGGCCATTGACAGGGCAATGAAGGATCTGCGTAAATTTATGTTCGAAAATGTTTACTTGAATCCCAAAGCAAAAGGAGAAGAGGATAAAGCGGTACATATGATTGAGCAGTTATTCGAATATTATGTACGGCATCCCGAAAAGCTTCCGAAACAGTTCAGGGACGCACTGGAGAAGACAGACAATACGAGGGAGCAGATTGTGTGTGATTACATTGCGGGAATGACGGATTCCTATGCCGTAAAAAAGTTCCATGATTATTTTGTGCCGGGTGCATGGAAGATTTAAAAAGAAAATTGAAAAAATAAAGGAAAGCAAAAACTTTTGTCGAATATATAATATAGGGTATTCTTTTATGGAGGGCTGGCATGTATTATCCGGATGAACTGATCGAAGAGATAAGAACAAGAAATGATATTGTGGATGTAATATCGGGATATGTCCAGCTGCAGAAAAAAGGCAGTTCTTATTTTGGGCTTTGTCCGTTTCACAATGAAAAATCCCCGTCTTTTTCCGTGAGCAGGCAAAAGCAGATGTACTATTGTTTCGGGTGCGGGGCAGGGGGGAATGTGTTCACATTTCTTATGGAGTATGAGAACTTTTCCTTTGTTGAAGCGGTGAAGTTTCTTGCGGACAGGGCAGGGATACAGCTTCCCGAGATGGAATACTCAAAAGAAGCAAAAGAAAAAGCAGATTTAAGGACATCGATCCTTGAAGTCAACAAAACCGCAGCAAAGTATTTTTATGCACAGCTGAAATCTGAACAGGGAGCTCAGGCATATACATATCTAAAAGACAGAGGACTGTCAGACGAGACGATCACGGCGTTCGGCCTTGGCTATTCGAATAAGTACAGCGACGATTTGTACAAGTATTTGCGGGGAAAGGAATACAGTGAGGAACTCATCCGGCAGGCAGGTCTGATTAACACAGACGAGCGTCATGGAGTGTATGACAAGTTCTGGAACCGGGTGATCTTTCCAATCATGGATGTGAACAACCGGGTTATCGGCTTCGGCGGACGAGTCATGGGCGATGCGAAGCCTAAATATCTGAACTCTCCAGAGACAGCCGTCTTCGACAAAAGCCGGAACCTGTACGGATTGAATCGTGCGAGGACATCCAGAAAACCGTATTTTCTTCTCTGTGAAGGCTACATGGATGTAATATCACTCCATCAGGCAGGATTTACTAATGCAGTGGCTTCTCTGGGAACGGCGCTTACGCCCGGACATGCTTCGCTCATCAAACGGTATGTGCAGGAAGTTTATCTAACATATGACAGTGATGAAGCAGGGACAAGAGCTGCGTTGCGCGCAGTGCCGATCTTAAAGGAAGCGGGGATTTCAGTAAAGGTGATCCGGATGTCTCCTTACAAAGATCCAGATGAATTTATTAAAAATATGGGCGCTGAAGAGTACGAGAAACGGATTCAGAATGCAAGGAACGGTTTTATGTTTGGGTTGGAAATGCTCGAGAAAGATTACGATATGGCGTCCCCAGAAGGAAAGACCGAGTTTTTCCGCGAGGCAGCAAGACGCCTGATTGGATTTGAGGATGAGCTGGAGAGAAATAATTACATTGAGGCTGTAGCCTCCGCGTACAAAGTAAGCAGAGATAGTCTGGAGAAACTAGTGACAAAAACTGCGGTGAGAGCGGGAATGGCAAAACCAGTCGCACGTCCAAAACGGGGGGATGGTGCAGGAAAACCAAAGGAGGATGGAATACTCACCTCCCAGAAGGCGCTCCTTACATGGATGATCGAAGATGAGAAACTGTACGGAAAGATCAGCCAGTACATAGTCCCCGAAGATTTTACCGGGGACATTTACCGAACAGTGGCGGAGCTTCTGTATGAACAGTATGAAAAGGGTGAGCTGAATCCTGCGAAAATACTCAATCATTTCACGGAAGAAGATGAACACAGAGAAGCGGCGGCTCTCTTTCACACGAAAATACGGCAGCTCAGGACAAAAGAAGAAGAGGAACAGGCTCTCAAGGATATTATACATAGGGTAAAGGCTCACAGCATCGACGTGCGCACAATGGAGCTCGATCCGGCAGATATGGCGGGATTGCAGCGACTCATGGAGGAGAAGCGCAAGCTGGAGAACCTGAAGGCACTGCATATTTCTATTGATCATGGATAAAATAAAACAAGATAGCCCGCGCTTTCGCGCTGGCGCAGGAAGGATGGACACATGGAAGAAAACACACAGAAATTTCTGGAAAGAATGAATGAACTGCTAGCTTTAGGAAAAAAGAAAAAGAGCATACTTGATGTTCAGGAGATCAATGATTTCTTTGCAGACATGGAACTGAATACCGAGCAGATGGAAAGGGTGTTCGATTTTCTGGAGGCGAATAATATCGATGTCCTGCGCATCAACGTGGATGCTGATGATGCAGATGTAGATATCGATGATATTATTTCCGATGAGGCAGAAGTGGATATGGAGAATATCGACTTGTCTGTTCCAGAAGGTGTGAGCATCGAAGATCCGGTGCGCATGTATCTTAAGGAGATTGGTAAAGTACCCCTTCTGAGCGCGGAGCGCGAGATCGAGCTTGCAAAGAGGATGGAAGAAGGCGACGAGGAGGCAAAAAAGGAATTGGCAGAGGCAAACCTCCGTCTTGTTGTCAGCATCGCCAAGCGTTATGTGGGAAGGGGAATGTTGTTCCTTGATCTGATACAGGAAGGAAACTTAGGTCTTATCAAGGCTGTTGAAAAATTCGATTATCATAAGGGCTATAAATTCAGTACCTATGCCACATGGTGGATTCGCCAGGCGATTACAAGAGCGATCGCAGATCAGGCGAGAACGATCCGTATCCCAGTTCATATGGTAGAGACGATCAACAAATTGATCCGTGTGTCGAGACAGCTTCTTCAGGAGCTGGGAAGAGAACCGCTCCCGGAGGAGATTGCAAAAGAACTGGACATGCCTGTGGAGCGTGTTCGTGAGATTCTCAAGATTTCTCAGGAGCCGGTATCCTTGGAGACTCCTATTGGTGAGGAAGAAGACAGCCATTTGGGAGACTTCATTCAGGATGATAATGTGCCTGTTCCCGCTGAGGCGGCAGCGCAGACACTTTTAAAGGAGCAGCTTGACGAGGTGCTTGATACATTGACAGAGAGAGAGCAGAAGGTACTTCGTCTCCGGTTTGGCATGAATGATGGACGTGCCCGCACACTGGAAGAAGTGGGTAAGGAGTTTGATGTTACAAGAGAGCGTATCCGCCAGATTGAGGCGAAAGCACTCAGAAAACTTCGTCACCCTAGCCGCAGCAGAAAACTAAGAGACTACTTGGACTAACAGTTCAGGCATACATCGGGCGCGAAGCCAGACCATGCTTGCATGGGACTGCAAGCGCGAAGATGTATGGGGTGAGCGCCTGCACATGAGCAAAGAAGCGGTGAAGCCGCAATAAGCACGCTAGTGCGTCTTTGCGAATGGCGCGTCTGAACTTATATAACAAGTAAAGGAACAGCAAACTATGGAATTATCAAAGAGACTTCGGATGGTTGCCTCCTATGTGACCGACGGATATAGATTGGTGGATATTGGAACCGATCATGCCTATATTCCAATTGAACTTGTCCTTGAGAAACGGATTCCATGGGCGATTGCTATGGATGTGAACCGCGGGCCTCTGGAGCGTGCGGAATCCAATATCCGTGAATACGGCTTGTCAGAGAGGATCTGCACTCGGCTGTCCGATGGTTTTGCATCTCTTGGTGTGGGGGAAGTGGACAGCGCGGTCATTGCCGGAATGGGCGGTGGACTGACTGTCCGTATTCTGAAAGAAGGAAAACGTGTTGCAGGTACGCTAAAAGAGTGCATCCTGCAGCCTCAGTCTGAGATTGAAAGAGTAAGAGCCTTTCTTTTAAAGGAAGGTTTTTTGTTTATTGCAGAGGATATGACAGAGGAAGAAGGGAAATATTATCCGATGATGAAGGTGGCCCCGCCTCAGAGCAGGACGGAGGAGGAGGGAAAGTATCCGGATTCATTGGCATGGGATGAGACGGAACTTCTCTATGGGAAATATCTGCTTCAGAGCCGCAATCCTGTACTTCGGAAGTATCTGGAACGGGAACAACAGATCAAGAGCGGCATATTAAAAGGGCTCAATAGCCAGAATTCTGCAAGAATTTTTGAAAGGCGCAGGGAACTGGAGAAAGAACTTGAACACATTGAGAAAGGACTGATGCGTTATGCTGTGTAAGGAAATTATTCAGGTTATCGAAGCAACCTATCCTAAGGAAGCGGCACTTGATTTTGACAATGTAGGGCTCCTTGCTGGGAGATCAGAGAAGGAAGTGAACAGGGTATATGTTGCCCTTGACGCCACAGACGCGGTTATTGACCGTGCGGTTAAAGAAGGGGCGCACATGCTGATTACCCATCACCCGATGATATTTTCCCCGTTAAAAAAAGTGACGGATGAAGATTTTGTAGGAAGCCGGATTGTAAAGCTGATCCAGAATGACATCTCGTATTACGCAATGCACACGAATTATGATGTGCTTGGCATGGCAGAGCTTTCAGAGAAGATACTGGGCATACGCGATACGGAAGTGCTGGATATTACCATGGAGAAAGAAGGAATACCAGAAGGAATCGGGCGGATCGGAAGCCTTGAGCATCCTATGACATTGAAGGAATGCTGTGTGTATATCAAGCATAAATTGAATTTGGGAAGTTTGAAAGTATTTGGAGACATGGACGCGAAAGTATCAAGACTTGCCATTTCACCGGGATCAGGGAAGTCGGTGATCGGGGCGGCAGCCGCAAAGGGCGCTGATGTTTTAGTGACGGGAGATATTGGGCACCATGACGGTCTGGATGCGGTAGAGCAGGGTCTTGCAGTTATTGACGCAGGGCATTATGGGACGGAGTATATTTTTATTGACGATATGAAACGGTTTCTTGAAGATAAACTTCCGGCGCTTACAGTTATGACAGCCCCGGTTATCCATCCGTTTCAGGTGGTATAAGGAGGGACAGAGTTGACGGAGCATATGTGCAGAGTCACTATAGACGGTGAGACAAGATTATATGCGGAAGGTACAGCTTATCAGGAGATCGCGGAGGAATACCAGCCCCGTTATGAGCATCAGATTGTACTTGTATTTGTTGGAAAATACCGGCTGAGAGAGCTGAGGAAATGTGTGGAAGAAGACTGTGAACTGCGCTTTGTCACGACGGGAGATCCTATTGGGCATGCCACATACAAAAGGAGTATGTGTCTTCTTCTTGTGAAGGCGGTTCATGATGTGGCGGGGCATGACAAACTCGAGCGCGTGCGTCTTCATTTTTCTGTGGATAAGGGATATTACTGTACTGTGGAAGGCGATGTAGAATTGACACAGGATTTTCTCGGGAAAGTGGAAGCGCGCATGAGAGAGATTTCCTCAGAAAATGTACCCATTGATAAACGCAGTATTCATACGGACAGTGCGGTGGAATTGTTCCACAGGCATGGAATGTATGATAAAGAGCGCCTGTTTGAGTACCGGCGTGTATCCAAAGTAAATATTTACAGTATCAATGAGTTTGAAGATTATTATTATGGGTATATGGTTCCTGATACAGGATGCTTGAAATATTTTTCCCTGCACCTGTACGATCAGGGATTCGTCATCCAGATGCCGACGCGGGAAAATCCAGAAGAAGTGCCGGAATTTAAACCAAGTCCCAAGCTTTTCCATGTGTTAAAGGAGTCCGTGTTGTGGGGGGACGGTCAGAATATTGAGACAGTGGGCGCTTTAAACGATATGATTACAAAGGGCGATATGCGGGAAGTTGTACTTGTTCAGGAAGCCCATCAGGAACGCCAGATTGGGGAGATTGCAAAGCAGATAGCGGACAAGGGAAACGTGCGGTTTGTTCTTGTGGCGGGGCCGTCCTCATCCGGGAAAACGACGTTCTCACACAGACTTTCTATTCAGCTCCGTGTAAACGGGCTTAGTCCGCACCCGATCGCGGTGGATAATTATTTCGTAGACAGGGAACATACGCCGCGCGATAAAGACGGAAATTATGACTTTGAATGTCTGGGAGCCATTGATATTAAGCAGTTTAACGAAGATATGAGCAGGCTTATCAGAGGAGAGGAAGTCCGCCTTCCGATATTTGATTTTAAAACAGGAAAGCGGCAGTATGAAAACCACCCTAAGAGACTCGGGGAGAAGGACATCCTCGTGATAGAGGGGATCCATTGCCTGAATCCGAAACTGACGGAAATGATGGACGACGAGAATAAATTCAAAATCTATATCAGCGCTCTGACTCAGCTCAATATCGACGAGCACAATCGGATACCGACCACGGACGGCCGCCTTATCCGCAGGCTTGTAAGGGACGCACGCACCCGTGGAGCGTCGGCTGCGCGCACGATCTCCATGTGGCCTTCTGTGCGCAGAGGAGAGGAGGAGAACATCTTCCCATATCAGGAGCAGGCAGATGTGATGTTCAACTCATCATTGCTCTATGAGCTGGCTGTGCTCAAGCAATATGTGGAACCATTGTTGTTTGGGGTGGATAAAGAATCTGAGGAATATCTGGAAGCAAAGCGCCTGCTGAAATTTTTCGATTACTTTGTAGGGATTGGGAGCGAGTATGTGCCAACCAATTCGCTGCTAAGAGAGTTCATCGGCGGCGGATGTTTCAATGTATGAGTGCCTTATAAGATGAATTATATTGAGAAGCAAAAGAAAAATCTCCGCATCAGCGGAGATTTTTAATAGCGGAAACTGGATTTGAACCAGCGACACCACGGGTATGAACCGTGTGCTCTA
>DSTMC04003__coassemble_857_pt1 | contig 33844 bp, 36 predicted proteins | sample DSTMC04003__metabat2_high_PE_018 | metagenome-assembled genome bin DSTMC04003
GACACAGAGCAGTGGGATCATGGGATCAGGATTATGGTGTGACGGAAAGACAATCAAAGCTGGAGCGGAAACAGGCGAGGGAAAACATCTGCTTAGATCGCGGACAAGCTGGAAAAGGAGCAGTCTGTAATAGAGGAACTAATTAAAAATATTTAAATATAAAAAGTTCTCATCAGGGGAAATGGAACAGTGAAAAGAACACGTCGGATAATGGAATTCGGGGTGTTTTTTTATTTTTATATAGTAGGAAAATGCCCTTTTGGAAAGGATGCTTTACGGCTTTATTTGTAGAAAATTGTCAAATTTACATAATATAACCATAAAAATTTCAATAAAATACAAAAAATATTCTATGTTTTCTGATGGGGAGTTCAGCTACACTGTCATTATGAATAAATGACATGCAGAAATGTCAAAAAAAGGAGGAATAATGTAGTATGAAAAGAAAAATCGCATTATTGGCTATGGCAGCAATGATGGTAGCTTCGCTTACGGCATGCGGTAGCGGCGGCGGCACATCAGATGGCGGCAGCAGCTCAGGTTCAAGTTCGGATGTAGCGAATGCTGACAAACCGCTCGTTTGGTTCAACCGTCAGCCGTCTAACAGCTCCACAGGCGAGCTTGACATGACGGCTCTGAATTTCAACGATGATACATATTATGTAGGATTCGATGCGAACCAGGGAGCAGAGCTTCAGGGAACAATGATCAGAGATTACATTGAGGCAAACATTGATACAATCGACCGCAACGGTGACGGAGTAATTGGATATGTCCTTGCGATTGGAGATATTGGACATAACGACTCTATCGCGCGTACAAGAGGTGTCCGCTCAGCTCTTGGAACAGCGGTTGAGACTGACGGAACAGTAAACAGTGATCCGATTGGAACAAACACAGATGGATCCGCTACAGCTGTACAGGATGGAACACTTGAGATCAATGGAACAACATATACGGTTCGTGAGCTTGCTTCACAGGAGATGAAGAACTCTGCGGGAGCTACATGGGATGCGGCTACAGCAGGAAACGCGATCGGAACATGGTCCTCATCATTCGGCGATCAGATTGATATTGTTGCTTCCAACAACGACGGTATGGGAATGTCAATGTTCAATGCGTGGTCAAAAGATGAAGGAGTTCCTACATTCGGTTATGATGCAAACGCTGACGCAGTTGCAGCTATCGCAGAAGGATACGGTGGAACAATCAGCCAGCATGCTGACGTACAGGCTTATCTGACGCTTCGTGTTCTTCGCAACGCACTTGACGGCGTTGATATTGATACAGGTATCGGAACAGAGGACGAAGCGGGAAATGTTCTCAGTGACGACGTATATGTATACAATGCGGACGAGCGTTCCTACTATGCGCTGAACGTTGCGGTTACAGCTGAAAACTACACAGACTTTACAGATTCCACAAAGACATATGAGCCGGTATCCAACCAGCTTGACGAATCAACATCACCGAAGAAGAGTGTATGGCTGAATATCTACAACGCTTCTGATAACTTCTTAAGCTCAACATATCAGCCGCTTCTTCAGAAGTATGACGATCTTCTGAACCTTGATGTTGAGTATATCGGTGGTGACGGACAGACAGAGTCCAACATCACAAACCGTCTCGGAAACCCGAGCCAGTATGATGCGTTCGCGATCAACATGGTTAAGACAGACAACGCAGCTTCTTACACATCCATTCTTAGCCAGTAATCGCTAACTTGATATAGGAATAAAGAGGAGGGGGTTTAATAGGGAGAAGCAATTCTCCCTATTACCTTCTTTCAGGGAAATGTAGATTGTAATAATACATACAGGAGTAAAAACAATGGCAGATAAGAAAGATGATATCGTCTTATCGATACGCGGCATGAGTAAGTCCTTCGGACGGAACCGTGTGCTCGACCACATCAATCTCGATGTAAAACGCGGCACAGTCATGGGACTTATGGGAGAGAATGGTGCCGGGAAGTCGACGATGATGAAGTGCTTGTTTGGCACTTATCAGAAAGACGAAGGAACAATCTTCCTTGACGGAAAGGAAGTAAACTTTTCAGGCCCCAGGGATGCGCTTGAGAATGGAATCGCAATGGTGCATCAGGAGTTAAATCAGTGCCTGGAAAGAAATGTAATGGACAACTTATTCCTTGGGCGGTATCCGGTAAACTCTTTGGGTGTGGTTGATGAAGGAAGAATGAAAAAAGAAGCTTCTGAACTTTTCAGAAAACTGGGAATGACGGTCAACCTCACGCAGCCGATGCGTAACATGTCTGTTTCACAGAGACAGATGTGTGAGATCGCCAAGGCAATTTCTTATAATTCAAAAGTAATTGTTCTCGATGAGCCGACTTCTTCACTGACGGTGCAGGAAGTTGACAAACTCTTTGAGATGATGAATATGCTGAAAGCTCAGGGAATCGCCCTGATTTATATCTCTCATAAGATGGATGAGATCTTTGCGATCTGCGACGAAGTATCCGTACTTCGGGATGGTAATCTTGTTATGACGAAGAAATCTGAAGAGACAGATATGAACGAACTGATTGCGGCGATGGTTGGAAGATCTCTTGAAAACCGTTTCCCGCCGGTAGACAATGTCCCAAAGGATGTGATTTTCTCAGTTCAGCATTTGTCCACCAAATTTGAGCCTCATCTTCAGGATATTACATTTGAGGTTAAAGAGGGAGAAATCTTCGGACTGTATGGTCTGGTTGGTGCAGGACGGACGGAACTTCTGGAAACGATTTTTGGCGTTAGAACAAGGGCGGCGGGACGAGTATATTTAAATAACCGCCTCATGAATTTCAATAGCGCAAAAGAAGCCATGGATCACGGTTTTGCCATGATTACTGAGGAACGTAAGGCGAACGGGTTATTCCTGAAGGGAGACCTTACATTTAATACGACAATTGCGAACTTAAGTCAGTACAAATCCGGCCCGGCGCTCTCTGATTCAAAGATGGTGAAGGCGACATCCAAAGAGATCAAGATCATGCATACAAAATGTATGGGGCCGGACGATATGATATCGAGCCTTTCCGGAGGCAATCAGCAAAAGGTTATTTTCGGTAAATGGCTGGAGCGCAGCCCGCAGGTCTTTCTCATGGACGAACCTACAAGGGGAATCGATGTCGGGGCAAAATACGAAATATATGAGTTGATCATCAACATGGCAAAACAGGGAAAGACGATTATTGTTGTCTCATCTGAGATGCCAGAGATTCTGGGAATTACGAACCGCATTGGTGTTATGTCAAACGGACACCTTTCTGGGATTGTCAATACAAAAGAGACAAATCAGGAAGAGCTTTTAAGGCTCAGTGCGAAGTACCTATAATGAGGGAGATTGAAGGATATGGCGAATGGAAATAGTAAAATCCTTACGGTGGAGCAGGAGATGGAACTCCGCAAACCGATCGAGGATTATGTCGGTAAAATTCAGGAAAAGATTGACAGCCTGCGGGTAGATGGCACAGATAAGGTTATCGCTCTACAGAGTGCCATTGACTCCATAAAGAAAGACAAGAGCCTTACCTCCGGAGAGAGGGAGAATCGGATCGCTCAGGCAAAGAAAGAGATGGAGAAAGCAAAGGCTGTTGAGTCACAGAACAAAGACCAGATATCAAAACTGATCTCTGACGCTGAGGCTTATATTAAAGCGCGCTTTGACAACGAGTACTTCCGGCCTGTTAAAGAAAGCTGCATTCAGGAAAAAGTCGTTGCAAAAGAAAAATATCAAAAGAAGATCGCAGAGCTTGCGAAAGAGCATCAGCAGAATATGTCGAAGCTTTCAGACCAGCAGGAAATTAAAGACGAGAAATATGTGTACAAAAACCGTCTTTTTGATGCCAAACTGGAACTTCAGAAAGATTACCAGACCATCAAAGACAGACAGCATGCTGCCTTTACATGGAAATATCACTTGATTGATCTCCTCCGTATGTCTAAATTTACATTTATGGAGACGAGATCACAGAAATGGGAAAACTACAAATACACATTCAACCGCAGGGCATTCCTTCTGCGCAACGGACTGTATATCGCGATCATCCTTATCTTTATCGCGCTGTGTATTATCACACCGATTGTAAAGGGGTCGCCGCTTCTTACATATAACAACGTATTGAACATCCTCCAGCAGGCTTCGCCGCGAATGTTCCTTGCACTTGGCGTTGCAGCGCTGATCCTCCTTGCAGGTACAGACTTGTCCATTGGCCGTATGGTTGGTATGGGCATGACGATCGCAACGATTATCATGCATCAGGGAGTAAATACTGGCGGTGTGTTCGGTCATATTTTTGACTTTACATCCATGCCGGTTGTAGGAAGGATGGTCTTAGCGCTTGTAATGTGCGTGGTTTTCTGTACGTTCTTTACAACGATCGCGGGCTTTTTCACCGCGAAGTTCAAGATGCATCCGTTCATCTCTACGATGGCGAACATGCTGGTTATCTTTGGACTTGTCACATATGCGACAAAGGGAGTTTCCTTCGGTGCGATCGAGCCTACGATCCCGAGCATGGTAATCCCGAAAATCGGCACATTCCCGACGATCATCCTCTGGGCGGTCGCGGCGATCGTGATCGTATGGTTTATCTGGAACAAGACTACATTTGGTAAAAACCTGTACGCTGTCGGTGGAAACGCAGAGGCGGCGTCCGTTTCAGGTATCTCCGTATTTGCCGTAACAGTCGGCGCGTTCGTGCTGGCAGGTATCCTCTATGGATTTGGTTCATGGCTTGAGTGTCTGAGAATGGTAGGTTCCGGCTCTGCCGCTTATGGACAGGGCTGGGAGATGGATGCCATCGCTGCCTGCGTTGTCGGCGGTGTATCCTTTACCGGTGGTATCGGAAAGATATCAGGCGTGGTAGTTGGTGTATGTATCTTTACAGCACTTACATACTCCCTGACGATCCTTGGTATTGATACGAACCTTCAGTTCGTGTTCTCTGGTATTATTATCCTCGTAGCGGTAACGCTCGACTGTCTGAAATATGTTCAGAAAAAATAATAATTTATGTGGTGGAAGGAGCCGGGCTCTTGGGAGTTCCGGCTCTTTCCATTTACAGTTTTTTCTGCCTTTGGTATAATGTACGCGAACACGGGGAATCAAGCGACGCGAAGTGGCATTTGATTCCTGTGCGCCAACCATGACGACGCGGAGCAGAGTCATGGTATAAAATAGGGTATGCTATACAGGGAGAAACGCATGGATAAATATACGGTGCTTTTGGCGGATGACGAGGAAGAAGTCATCCAAGTGATCATGAAAAAAATTGACTGGGAAGGACTGGGATTTTCCGTAATCGGATATGCTAACAACGGCGTGAAGGCGCTGGAGATGGTGGAAGAGTTCCAGCCGGATGTGGTCATGACAGATATCAAGATGCCTTATATGGACGGCATGGAACTGGCAAACCGCATCAAGTCAGAATATCCCGCCACAAAGATTCTGATTTTTACGGGATTTGATGAGTTCGAGTATGCGAAAGAGGCGGTTCATCTCGAGGTGGAGGAATACCTGTTAAAACCGGTCAATTCCGTGGAACTGACAGATGTATTTTCTTCTTTGAAAATCAAACTGGACCAGGAGATTAGCGAGAAACAAAATGCGGAGATTTTGCAGAAATATTATATGGAGTCCCTGCCTCTCCTTCAGGCAAACTTCTACTCTACTCTGATCGACGGAAGGATCAGAAAAGACGAGGTGGATAAATATATATCGGACTATCAGATCGCGCTGGAGGGTCCGTATTTCTGCTGCCTTGTCATTCATACATCATCGGGACAGGTGCCCGAGAATATGAGCCCTATGCTTCTTGCGACGTCTGTGCAAAAACAGGCGGAAGAGCATCTTGGGAAGAAATGGGGGGCAAAATGTTTTACTTATTTGGGCAATACAGTGCTAATCACCCAGTTGAAAAGTGAAAATGAGGTTTCGGAGCTGACAGATGAGTGTGACCGTTTCTGTAAATATGCGCGTCGTATTATAGGTGCTGTTGTGACGGTAGGCGTGGGGCAGGTATGCAGTGATATGCTTGAGCTTTCTCAATCATACAGCAGCGCACGGGAAGCGGTTTCCTACCGGATAATATACGGCGCTTCCCGTGCGGTCAACATTAAGGAGGTCGCACCGCAGGAAACAGGGGATACGGAGATCATAAACGATGCAGAGCTGGCAAACTTATTCAAAGCAATCCGCATGAGTTCAGATGAGGAAGTCAAAAAGGCCGTGAACCGCTATCTGAATCATGTGGCGTTCCCTGTCAAATCGTTGCAGCAGCATCATGTGATGGTGATGGAGCTGGTCAGTGCCCTGTATCGGTTTGAGGCGAACAATGATATGGAGATCGAGGGATTTTCAGAGGATATGCGCACACTGTATGGCCGTCTTATTGATATGGATCCGGAGTCATTGCGAAATTGGCTTACAGATATTTGCCTTTCTTTCCGGGTCAACCTGATCACCGCGCGGAGCAGATCTACCAGATCTTTTGTACAGCGCGCGGAAGAGTATGTAAGAGAGAATTATGCGGATGAAGAGCTGTCGCTAGACAATGTTTGTCAGGTGCTGGGAGTGTCAAATTCTTATTTTTCTTCCATGTTCAAAAAGGAGAAGGGAACTTCTTTCATTGGGTATCTGACGGATTACCGGATGGAGCAGGCATCGAGGCTTCTCATTGAAACGGATGAAAAGAATTATGTTATAGCGAAACAAGTCGGCTATGCAGATCCTAATTATTTTAGTTATGTATTTAAACGGCGGTTCGGTGTGTCTCCTGTAAAATACAGGACAGAGCACAGGGAATCGCAGGCGGAGTACACAGAAAGTGAAAGATAAACATTTTGGATGGATAAAAAAACGCCAGTCAAGAGGTGTTCAGCATACGATTATGATCGCGTTTTCCGTGATTTCAATGTCCATCATGCTTATTGTCGGAATTGTGCTCTACATGAGATTTTCTACATTATCCCGCGAGGAGATGGTGCAGAGTACGGAAAAACTTATGGAGCAGACGGGAGAAAACTTAGAGGATTATCTGGTGAGCATGAGACAGATCTCGGATGCTGTGTATTACAATGTTATAAAGGAAAATGATTTCACCAGTCAGGAGCAGGGTATCAGGACGGGGATGCACCTTTTATATGAGGCAAATAAAGACAACCTGCAGACTATCGCTCTGTATGATAGTGACGGGAATCTGATGGCGGCGGAGCCGGTGGCAGATGAGAAAGCCTGCATTGAGGTCGCAAGGCAGAGCTGGTATATGCGGGCAGCAGAGGAGATGGAGAACATGCATTTTTCCACTCCCCATATCCAGAACCTGTTTGATGATGGGACGCAGCGTTATTACTGGGTGATCTCCTTAAGCCGTGTGGTGGAACTTACGGACAAAGGTGTGTCTCAGCCCGGCGTACTGCTTGTTGATATGGATTATTCCGCGATTTCACGGATGATGAATCAGATCAATACGTCCAACAATGGGCAGTATTATTATTTGTGTGACAGAAATGGTGAAATTATCTATCATCCTAGGCAGATCCAGATTAGCGATGGTATCAGTAATGAGAACAGCGGCACGGTATCAGAATATAAAGACGGCATATATAATGAGACTTTTGAGGGGCAGAGCAGGCAGGTTGTAGTCAATACCATCAGTTATACAGGGTGGAAGTTGGTCGGCGTCATTCCTAATTCGGCGTACACATCAGGAATGCTAAACGTCCGTTACTTTATCATACTGGTCATGCTTCTGATGGCGATGATGCTGGTTATCATCAACCGAATGATTTCTGCAAGGATATCAAGGCCGATCCTCAGGCTGAATGATTCTGTCATGGAGTATGAGGCTGGGGAGAAGCCGGAGATCTATATTGGGGGGCCGGCGGAGATTCAGCATCTCGGATATTCGATCCAGAGATCTTATGAGCAGATTGACAGTCTGATGAAGCAGATTGTTACGGAACAGACAGAGAGGAGGAAAAGTGAGCTGGACGCGCTGCAAAGCCAGATCAATCCTCATTTCCTGTACAATACACTGGAGTCGATTACGTGGATGGTAGAAGGGGGAAGAAATGACGAGGCAGCGTTTATGATCTCTCAGCTGGCGAAACTTTTCCGCATCAGTCTCTCCAAAGGCCGGACAGTCATTACGGTAAAGGATGAACTGCAGCATGCACAGAGCTATATGAATATTCAGAAGATCCGGTACAAAAACACATTTTCCATTGTCTTTAATGTGGATCCTGATATCTATAGCTATTGTACGGTAAAACTGATTTTACAGCCTATTCTTGAGAATGCCATCAACTATGGAGTGGCGGGAATGGATGATTCGGGGGAAATCTTGGTTACAGGGAAGGAAGAAGACGGCGCCGTCATCCTTGCGGTTTCTGACAACGGGCTTGGTATGTCGGAAGAGGAAGTCAGGCTTGTCCTGACAGACAGCAATCGGATTCACAAGCACGGTTCCGGTGTGGGACTTGTGAATGTTAATAACCGCATCAAGATACTCTTTGGAAAAGAGTATGGCCTTACGGTGGAAAGTGAGCCTGATGAGGGGACGACTGTCTCTATCCGGCTTCCGGCGGTACCGTATACGGGGGAAACCCGGGAGATACTGGAACAGGGAAGGACTTTCGGCAAGGATGAAATCAGAGAAACCTGACGGGCGGGGCAACGGCAGTCGGGGAATGGACAGGCAAGAAGGAATTGAAGATGAAGAATGGAAAGAAATTGTTCATTTTAATAGAGGCCGTACTGGGGACGATGGTTCTAATCGTTGTCTTGCTTATGGTTATGGAGAAGAGAGACGGGGGACTTGATAAAGTTTCTGTAATTATACCGAATGCAGAGGACAACCAGTGGACAGCTTTCCGCTACGGGCTTGAAATGGCGGCAGAGGATTACGGGACAGAGATGTTCGTTGTCAGTACTGGGGCTTTACTGACTGTGGACGAAGAACGCGAACTCATAGAAGCGGAGATTAGAAACGGCGCAGATGCAGTGATCGTTAAGCCGGTTCCGGGCATTCTCGCGGAGGAGATGATCCGGGAAATGAATGTGAGGACTCCCATCATCCTTGTGGGAACTCCGGATGATCCCACCGGGACGATTGCGGGGATTCCTGTTGTGGAGCCAGATAACTATGAGATGGGAAGAGCGCTTGCAGAAGAAGTGATTGCGGATTACGGCGAAGAGCTTCAAGGAAAAACTGTTGGCATTCTCTCGAAAACCGGGAGGCTTTATGCCTCCGCACAGAGGGAAAAAGCGTTTCGAGAAACACTTGAAGAGTCCGGCGCGGTTATCCGCTGGACAATCCGTTCTTCCGCAGAGGAAGAGGAGGAGAGCCTGTTGGGAAAACAGCCGGAAGTGGATCTGGTGGCAGCATTTGACGACGACAGCATGACAGAGGCGGGAGAATACTATTCATCAGCCGACCATCAGGAAACGAGGCTTTATGGAATTGGACATTCTACCGAGGCGGCATATTACTTGGATACAGGAGTGGCTCAATGTCTGTTGGTGCCGGATGAATTTAATGTGGGTTATCAGAGCATGGCAGAAGCGCTCAGAGCTCTTTCCCCACGTTACGGCAATTCCCGGAAAGAAGAAATTACCTACACAGTCATTCGAAGGGAAACATTGTTTACAGAAGAAAATCAGGAGATCCTCTTCACAATGAGCCAATAAAAGAGCATAAGGTGAATTATATGATTCGGAAGATGAAAAGCAAAAAGTTAAAAAGATGGGGAACAATATGTGTAGCAGCGCTGACGGCAGGAGCGCTCCTGTGCAGTTGCGGATCGCAACAATTTGTTGCGAAAAATAAAATTCATGTGGGTGTGACTTATTATAATCAGAGCGATACCTTTCTTAACGAGTTGCTGGAATGTTTTGTGGAGGATCTGAAAGATTCGGGAAAGGACGCCGTTGAGACGACTGTGACAATACGGGATGCGGCGGGGTCCCAACGGACGCAGAACGATCAGGTGAAAGAACTGATTGATGCGGGATGCGATGTGCTTTGTGTCAATCTGGTAGACCGGGCTGACCCTTCGGAGATTATTGACTTGGCGAGAGAGTGTGACGTTCCTATTGTATTTTTTAACAGGGAGCCTGTGGCGGAAGATCTTCTGCAGTGGGATAAGCTCTATTATGTGGGCGCGGATGCGGAACAGTCAGGGATCTTGCAGGGAGAGCTTGCCAGTGATCTGATAAAACAAGACGGCAGCACGGACCGGAATGGGGATGGAAAGATTCAATATGTCATTCTCGAAGGGGAAGCCGGGCATCAGGATGCTATTATTCGCACGGAGAACGCGGTAGAAACCATGAAGAATAACGGTGTTGAACTGGAGAAGCTAAGCTACCAGATTGCCAATTGGAACCGCGCACAGGCGCAGAACAGGATGCAGCAGATGATCGGGCAGTACGGGGACGGGATCGAGCTTGTTCTTGCTAACAATGACGACATGGCACTAGGAGCGGTCGACGCTTACGAGAAGTCGGAGCTGTCCGAGGAAGACTATCCTGTGTTCTTTGGGATCGACGGGACAGACGTGGGGGTTCAGGCAGTTGCGGACGGCGCCTTTGCAGGAACTGTGTATAATGATAAGGAAGGGCAGGCAGAAGCTATGGCGGAGCTTGCCGTAGTTCTTGCGACAGGGGACGGACTTCAGAATCTGGAATTTGAAAGAGGAAAGTATATCTATCTTCCTTATGAGAAAATCACCCGTGAGAACGTAAGCACATTTTTTGAGGCGGCAGTGCCGGGAGAGTGAAACAGACACAGTATTTTGGGAATGATTTCACATAAATTGAATATCCTAACAGTAGCGTCTGTGCATAGACACTGTGAACAGAAGAAGCAAAAGGGACATTCAGACGACAGCCTAAAGTTCGGGAGAAAAAACATGGGAACGAAAAAAGATGTTTTAATCAAACAGATCTTGCTGGATTTGATTTATAATATTGCCGGGAGTATTCTCTATGCTGCCGGCATCTATACATTTGCGGGAAACGGGGGATTCGCTCCGGGCGGAGTCTCAGGTCTAGCGCTCATTATGAATCATCTTTGGGCGCTCCCAGTAGGTACAGTTACCCTGCTTCTTAATATCCCTCTCATCGCGATCAGCTATAGGACAGTAGGGAAACGGCTGCTTATCAAGAGCGGAGTGACAATGGTAATCTCCACGATTTTTCTTGATGTGGTATTTCCGCTGTTCCCGGCGTACAGTGGGAACCGCATGATGGCGGCCCTTTTTTCCGGCGTGTTTCTTGGAGCGGGTATGGCGTTGTTCTATATCCGGGGATCATCCTCGGGTGGGATTGATTTCCTTGCGCTTACGATCAAAAAGAAGAAGCCGCATATCACCATCGGCATCATTACGATGCTCATTGATCTTGCTGTGATTCTTCTGGGAGTGCCTGTATTCGGAGATATAGATTCTGTCCTGTACGGTGTGCTTGCCACTTTCGTGGCCACTGTTGTGATTGATAAGATTTTATACGGCATTGGGGCGGGAACGCTGGCGGTTATCGTTACGGGAAAGGGAAAAGAGACTGCCAAGCGCATCGCAGAAGCCGTTGACAGGGGTGTGACTTCCCTAAATGCGGTGGGCGCATACACAGGACAAGAGAGGGATGTACTTCTGTGTGCTTGTTCCAAAGCGGAAGCCTACATGATCAGAGCCGCTGTGCGGGAGGCGGACAAGGAAGCCTTCATTATGTTCACCGAGACGAGCGAAGTGTTCGGGGAAGGCTTTAAGGACGCAGGGGAGTGATCCTTAGAACAGAGAATAGAAACCATATGGAGATAAGGAACCAAGACCGACGCTTGCAAAATGTGGGTTCATGACGTACAATAAAGTGCATATGATCCACGGAGGAAGGAAGCGCGGTCTTCTTTTTGTGCGCATAAGACAGCGGAGGAAAGATAATCAATGGAAATGATACACGCTAAGCAGCTTGTATATGAATATGCTAAACGGGATGAAGAGGGCAATGTCATCGGAACAGACCGCGCCATAGACGGCGTGGATATTGATGTGCCGCAGGGGGCTTTTGTCGCGGTGCTCGGCCATAATGGATCGGGTAAGTCTACGCTGGCAAAGCATATGAATGCCATCCTTGTGCCCACGGGCGGGACGATGTGGGTGGACGGAAGGGACACGAAAGATCCGGCGGAGCTGTGGAATGTACGCCAGAGCGCAGGGATGGTGTTCCAGAACCCGGACAATCAGATCATCGGTACTGTAGTGGAAGAGGATGTTGGTTTCGGTCCGGAAAATCTGGGTGTGCCCACAGATGAGATATGGAAAAGAGTGGAGGACAGCTTAAAGTCGGTGGGAATGATCGAATACCGGAAATCCTCTCCCAACAAATTGTCCGGCGGGCAGAAGCAGCGTGTGGCGATCGCGGGTGTCATTGCCATGGAACCGAAATGTATCGTTCTGGATGAGCCGACCGCCATGCTGGATCCTAATGGGCGGCGAGAAGTGATACACGCAGTAGAAAAGCTGCGGAAAGAGAAACATGTCACGGTCATCCTCATCACTCACTATATGGAAGAAGTGATCGACGCGGATCAGGTGTTCGTCATGGACGCGGGGCATATAGTTATGCGCGGGACGCCGCGGGAGATCTTCAGCCGGGTAGATGAGCTGAAGACTTACAGGATGGATGTGCCTCAGGTGACCATGCTGGCGGAGGAATTGAGAAAACGCGGGCTTGATATTCCGAGAGGTATTTTGAGAAGGGAAGAGTTGGTGGAGGCGTTATGTCGATTGCGTTAGAACATGTCAATTATGTATACAGCCCGGGGACGGCATATGAGAAGATGGCGCTTAAAGATGTCAGCCTAGAGATCCCCCAGGGACAGTTTGTGGGAATCATCGGGCACACGGGTTCGGGCAAATCAACCCTAATCCAGCATTTGAACGGCCTGATGAAAGCTACGTCAGGGAAAATCCTGTATGAAGGGCAGGATGTTTATGGGGAAGGGTATGATATGCGCGCGCTCCGCGGGCGGGTCGGACTTGTGTTTCAGTACCCGGAGCATCAGCTCTTTGAGGTGGACGTCATAAGCGACGTGTGTTTTGGTCCAAAGAATCAAGGGCTTTCCTCTGAGGAATGTGAACAGAGGGCTAGGGAAGCGCTGGATCTTGTGGGATTTCCTGAAAAATATTATAGACAGTCGCCGTTTGAACTGTCTGGCGGGCAGAAACGCCGCGTGGCGATCGCAGGTGTTCTCGCTATGAAACCGAAAGTGCTTGTTCTGGATGAACCTACTGCAGGGCTTGACCCGAAGGGCCGGGATGAGATATTGGATCAAGTAGAACGTCTTCACAAAGAGACGGGGATGACGGTTATCCTTGTGTCCCACAGTATGGAGGATGTGGCGCGTTATGTGGAACGGATCATCGTTATGAACCGTGGCGAGAAGATGCTGGACGGTACGCCCAAGGAAGTGTTCCGCCACTATAAGGAACTGGAACAAGTAGGGCTTGCCGCGCCACAGGTAACCTATGTAATGCACGATTTGAAAGACCGCGGGTTTTCTGTTTCTCCGGATGCAACAACCATCGCAGAAGCGGCGGATGAGATAATGAGGAGTATTCAATGATCAGAGATATTACGATTGGACAGTATTATCCGGCGGAAAGCCGGATACATAGGCTGGATCCAAGGGTGAAGATTGTCTGCACCCTGATTTTTCTCGTGTCCTTGTTTATACAGAACAGCCTGCTTGGGTATGTGATTGCGACCTTGTTTCTGGGGACAGTGATCCGGCTGTCAAAAGTGCCTCTTAAATTCATTTTAAAAGGGCTCAAACCTATTGTAATACTGCTTCTGTTCACGGTGGTAATGAATCTGTTCCTTACAAGGGACGGTGAGACTCTTATACATTTTTGGATTTTTACAGTAACTACGGGAGGGTTGCGCACATCTGTTTTAATGGCGGTACGCTTGATGTATCTGGTGGCGGGATCATCTATTATGACGTTTACAACCTCTCCTAATGGGTTGACTGATGGGATGGAAAAGCTGCTGCATCCACTGAATAAGATCAATGTGCCGGTACATGAAGTGGCGATGATGATGTCCATTGCCCTACGGTTTATTCCGATTCTTTTGGAGGAGACTGACAAGATTATGAAAGCGCAGATTGCGAGGGGGGCGGATTTTGAATCAGGTAATATCATTCAGAGAGCGAAGTCAATGATTCCGATTCTAGTGCCGTTGTTTGTATCTGCGTTCCGTCGCGCCAATGATCTGGCTATGGCGATGGAAGCGCGCTGTTATCATGGCGGAGAAGGGCGGACAAAGATGAAACCCCTTCGATATAAAGGATATGATGTGGCAGCGTATATCCTGACGCTTGCGTATCTTGCCGCGATCTTTGTGATTGGGCGGTATGTGCCGTTTAAATTATGGATATTTTAAGGAGGCAGGATGAAAAGGATCAAACTGACCGTTGCGTATGACGGCACAGATTACTGTGGGTGGCAGATCCAGAAAAATGGGATTACAGTGGAAGAGGTGCTGAACAAGGCGTTGTCTCGCTTGACAGGAGAGAAGATCACGGTGACGGGGGCAAGCCGTACAGACGCGGGCGTTCATGCGCAGGGAAATGTGGCGGTGTTTGACACAGATACACAGATCCCGCCAGAGCGCCTCATCTATGCGCTGAATACAGTGCTCCCTGAGGATGTGGTTGCGGTAAAGTCGGAGGAAGTGACCGCGGACTGGCACCCACGCAGGCGCGTATCCGTAAAAACGTATGAATACCGCATCTTAAACCGTGAACTGCCTGATCCGGTAAGACGCAGGGACACGTATTTCGTCTCCTTTCCGTTAGATTTGGAGCGGATGAGGGAAGCGGCGGAATATTTAAAAGGGACGCATGACTTTAAGTCCTTTTGCAGCGCCCAGACTGCGGTGAAGGATACCGTGCGCACGATCTACAGTCTGGACATCCGCAAAGAGGCAGACATCATTACCATCCGTGTGCGTGGAAACGGTTTCCTTTACAATATGGTCCGCATTATCGCAGGAACGCTGGCGGGAGTGGGGAGAGGGTATTTTGAACCTGAAGAGATAAAGAAGATGCTGGAAAGTAAGGACCGCACAAAATCTGGAGTTACTGCGCCTCCGCAAGGGTTGACTCTGCTGGGGATTGAATACAAAAATAGTAATAATTAAACAAAAACCGTTGAAGAACTCGGTAAACAGGGGAAGTTGTGCTATAATGCCCCCGGATATAAAAACAGGCAAATGTCTATTGTAGGAAAGACATGAGACTTTTAGGAAGAGAGGAAAGGGATCAATAATGGATAAGAACAACTCAAGTGTATTAAAAGTATTTGGTATTGTAATGATCCTGTTCGGCGCGGTATATGCAATTCTTGGAACAGTGGCCCTGATGGGGGAATTAGGAGGACTTCTTCCGGCACATGCTGATCAGGAGACACTTATCGTTGTCCTCGCGTATGGGGTTGCGCTTCTGGCGATCATCTGTGGTGTGGCGTGTGTGAAAGGCGCGGTAGGCGTGTGCCGTCCGCTGGGACTGATTTTTGCCCTGATTGGACTCGCATCCCTGATCTATATGCAGGTGACACAGGGAACATTTAATATCTTTGACTGCATTGCAATGGTATTCGGTATCGCGATCTTTGTGACCGCAGGCAAGAAAGACTAGTATTGGGGACGTAGTAAAATTCGATTTTACTACGTCCCCAATTCAATTTTGACCTGTCCCCAATTCAACTGGCTTCAGCAGACCGTAGAAGTAGGAAACAGTCGCGCCGCCGTCAATAAGAAAACTGCGTCTGTGATAAAACTTTCCTTATTGTTTATAAGCAATTCCGCCACATTTATCACTTCATCCGCTGTTCCGGGGCGCCTGTCAGGGCATTTCTCGAACATATTTTTGGAGAAATCTCCCCGTGGTCCGTTAAGCTCGTCGATAGCGAGAGGAGTTGTTCCGTTGGAGTACAGGCTAGCTGTATTATGTCTGTTTTCATGTATGAGAACTTTCCTTTTCTTACCCTTTTGCTCATATTATAAAATCATACAGGTATGGGATCAATTTGAGTTATATGGCTATCGAATAAGTTTTTCTAATGCGAAATGGCCGCTACCGTATTATGGGGCAGCCATTTGGATAAATGGGCTGTTATGCGAACTTGTCTTTCAGAATATTCGCGAATTCTTCGATATAGTAACCGGAATTAACCTTTTCCCAGAACAGACAATAGTTCCGCGTAATCTGTTCCTTCCCCCGGTAAAGAGGGATACGCAAGATGGAAGTTCCCGGCTGCCGCGGCTGCAAAGATAATCGGTTTTTAAGACTGCATCTTTGTCGCGGACAATTTTAGCTGCTTTACTGTGGATCTATTCATAATCAGCAATTAAAACCAAACTTTTTATAGGTTTGATATATTTTAATTATAGCATATTGCTGTGGCACATAGGGAGATATCTCGGGCGGGAGAAAAACCACAAGATAAAAAATAGAAAAACTGATCGCTGGTCTTTGAAAATCCCCTTTGGTATGCTATGATAAGTTTATCGGTACTGCCGGAGTGTTGCAACGGTGCGCAAAAGTGTTCAAGCCTTTCGAGGTTGAGAAGCAAAGGAGATGAAGTGGGATTACCCGCTTCATTATTCTGTGATTCCGGTGTACATCATAGGAAGTGAGGAGGAATAGAAAATGAGGATCTATGAGGCAAAGGACTATCAGGAGATGAGCAGAAAGGCGGCGAACATTCTGTCAGCGCAGGTGATCTTAAAACCAGACAGTGTGCTCGGGCTGGCGACAGGTTCCACTCCGATCGGTATGTACGACCAGCTTGTCGAGTGGTACAAGAAGGGAGACCTTGATTTTTCAAAGGTGAAGACGGTTAATTTGGACGAGTACAAAGGGCTCACACATGACAATGACCAAAGTTATTACTATTTTATGCATGAGCATTTGTTTGACCGCGTGAATATCGATCCGGCAAACACAAATGTCCCGGATGGAACAGAGGAAGATCCGGAAAAGGAATGCGCGAGATATGAGAAACTGATCGAGTCTATGGGTGGCGTTGACATTCAGCTCCTTGGAATCGGACACAATGGTCATATCGGATTTAACGAGCCTGACAGCACTTTCGCAAAGACGACACACTGTGTGGATCTGGCAGAGAGCACTATTGAGGCGAATAAGAGATTCTTTGCTTCTGTAGATGATGTGCCGAGGCAGGCGTACACGATGGGGATTGGCACGATCATGAAGGCGAAAAAGATCCTTCTTATTGTAAATGGCGAGTCGAAGGCAGACGCTGTGGCAAAGGCGTTTTTCGGACCGGTCACACCGGAAGTTCCGGCGTCTATCCTTCAGTTCCACAGTGATGTGGTTGTGATCGGCGACAGTGCTGCCTTGTCAAAAATCCCAAGATAACGGGAGTGATTTTAAAAGGCGTGAAAAGGAGCTGGTTCCCTGTGGGGAGGTGACCGGCTCCTTTTGCAAATTCAGAGGATATTCGGGAGGAGCAACGTGATGACATATATTCTTGAAGTGTGCGTGGACAGTGTGCAGTCCGCTGTTGCGGCACAGAAAGGTGGTGCAGACCGGGTGGAACTTTGTTCCGCTCTGGTGATCGGAGGCCTATCGCCTTCAGTGGCAATGTTCCGGCAAGTAAAGGAAAATACGGATCTGAAGATCCGGGTTCTTCTCCGGCCCCGGTTTGGGGATTTTTGTTATGACGAGTATGAGTTTCGGACGCTTAAAGATGAGGTCAAGCAGTTTCGCGAGCTTGGAGCGGACGGGGTGGTGATCGGAATCCTGAGGCCAGACGGCACTCTTAATATGGAACAAATGGAAGAACTTGTGAAAGCAGCGGGGGATATGGGGATTACAATGCACCGCTCCTTTGATGTGTGCAGAGATGCCTATCAGGCGCTGGAACAGTGCGTCTCTCTCGGGATCGATACCATTTTGACTAGCGGACAGAAGAGAACCGCGTGGGAGGGAAGGCGGCTGATTTCAGAGCTTGTAAAGCGCGGGGGCGGGCGTATTGATATTCTTGCAGGCGCGGGGATCGGTCCGGATGTGATTGATCAATTTGCAGAATATACGGGCGTGCGTTCGTTTCATATGTCCGGCAAGAAAGTGCTGGAGAGCCGGATGGAATTCCGCAGAGAGGGAGTGCCCATGGGGATTCCCGGATTCAGCGAGTTTGAAATCTGGCAGACGGATGAGGAGCAGGTTCGAAAAGCGGTGGAGATTTTGCGAGAGAAATTGGAATAAATGAGCTGCCGGGACATAAGTGATTTGCTGGAACTTGACTTTGCCAGATGCTTATGCTATATTATGCGCAGACAAAATCATAGAAGCCCGCATAGGGCGAAAAAGAATACAGGCTGTGAAGAGAAGAAGTAGCAGACAACCGCGAAAACAGAAAGCTGCCGGGAGATGAGAGGCGCATGATACGGTGTTTGTGAATACATCTTGGAGCCCCGCACCGAAAACTTTGTCTCGCGTTCCCCAAATCATCATTGGAGCGGGCGTTGATAAGTAGGCTGCGGCGGAGTGGCACACGTTACTGTGCCGAATGAGGCCGGATGTATTTATGTCTGGTGAATTAAGGTGGTACCACGGTGCAAGTTAAGCCGTCCTTATTGCGGAAGCAGTAGGGACGGCTTTTATCATACAGAGATGAGGGGACGATGAAAGAAGAAAATAATAAAAATACAAAGAAACAGCAGATCATTGATAATTATGAGATGCAGAGGGAGAAATATCTGGCCGAGGGATATGAGGAAAAACAAGAAGTTATTTCAGTTATAAAAGCGAATATCATGGCGTTTGTAACAGCAGGGCCGTTTGCTCTGGCAGGTATGCTGTTATGGATCGTAAACAGGACAGGGAGCTGGTTTGATTGGAGGATTATGAGTTTAGTCCTAGTCTGGGCAGCGTTTATTCTGTCTATTGTTGTACATGAGATGCTTCATGGCATGGGGTGGAGTATTTTTGCTCGGAAGGGCTGGAAGAGCATCCACTTTGGTGTCATGTGGGAATATCTCACGCCGTATTGCCATTGTAAGGAACCTCTGCGGCCGGGGGCTTATCTTTTCGGAGGGTTACTCCCGTTTCTGATTCTGGGGATCGGTATGTATATTGTTGCATGGGTGAGCGGCAATTCTATTCTGTATATATTAAGCCTGTTAAATATGCTCGCAGCCGGCGGTGATACAACTCTTATGTGTATGCTGCTGAAGTATTTCGGGAAGGATGTAATGATTTTAGACCATCCCACAGAATGTGGATTTATTGCTTTTGAACGTAGGATGAGCTAGGATACGGTCAGGAAAATCAGGAAGATGGGATAATCAGATATATAAGGATAATCATGATATAAAAAATTCAATGGGAAAAGGAGAGAAAGAACATGGGAATCTATGAAGAACTTCAGGCAAGAGGGCTGATTGCCCAAGTGACAGACGAGGAAGGGATCCGCGATCTGGTAAACAGCGGAAAAGCAGTCTTTTATATTGGGTTTGATCCGACGGCGGACAGCCTTCATGTGGGGCATTTTATGGCGCTCTGCCTTATGAAACGGCTTCAGGAGGCGGGCAATAAGCCCATCGCCCTCATCGGAGGCGGCACAGGTTACATCGGTGATCCTTCGGGGCGCAGCGATATGCGCAGTATGATGACGCCGGAGCAGATACAGCATAACTGTGATTGCTTTAAGAAACAGATGAGTAAGTTTATCGATTTTTCCGAGGGAAAGGCCCTCATGGTAAACAACGCGGATTGGCTGCTTGACCTCAACTACGTGGAGATGCTTCGAGAGGTGGGGCCGCATTTTTCCGTAAACAGGATGCTGGCGGCAGAATGTTACAAGCAGAGGATGGAGAAGGGCTTAAGCTTTCTTGAGTTCAACTACATGATCATGCAGGCTTATGATTTCTACGCATTGTTCCAGAAATATGGCTGTAACCTACAGTTTGGCGGGGACGACCAGTGGAGCAATATGCTGGCAGGTACAGAACTGATTCGCCGGAAGCTGGGTAAGGACGCGGGCGCGATGACCATTACCTTGCTTCTCAACTCTGAGGGCAAAAAGATGGGCAAGACACAGTCCGGCGCCGTATGGCTGGATGAGAACAAGACAACTCCGTTCGAGTTCTACCAGTATTGGAGAAATGTTGCCGATGCGGATGTGCTTAAATGCATCCGTATGCTGACATTCCTTCCCCTTGAGGAGATTGACAAAATGGATTCGTGGGAAGGCGCGCAGCTCAACACCGCAAAAGAGATCCTTGCGTACGAGCTGACGAAGCTGGTGCATGGAGAGGAAGAAGCGAAGAGGGCGCAGGAGAGCGCGCGGGCGCTGTTCACACAGGGAAACGCTGATCAGATGCCTACGACAGAACTTGCGGATGAGGACTTTGAGGACGGCAGTATCGACATCCTTACCATGCTTGTGAAGGCAGAACTCGTTCCGTCCAAGTCAGAAGCAAGACGCGCGGTGCAGCAGGGAGGAGTTGCCGTGGACGGAGAAAAGGTGAGTGATATCAAAGCGGTCTATGCGAAAGATGCGCTTACAGGAGAGGGCGTTGTCTTAAAGAAAGGCAAGAAGAATTTCCGCAGGATCGTGGCAAAATAGATACGATAGATATATAAGATGCAATGGCGCAGCTTTCCCATGGAGGCTGCGCCGTGCTATAATACAGAGAAGCGGAAGTGTTCAGGGAAACAGATATATGTTTCGGGCAGAATTTACAGGAGGGATCATATGAGTATGAATCAGACGCCTGCGTCGGAGCGGGTGCATATCGGTTTTTTTGGAAAGAGGAACGCGGGGAAATCAAGCGTGCTAAACGCGGTGACAGGACAGGATCTCGCTGTCGTGTCCGATGTAAGGGGGACGACCACGGACCCGGTATATAAGTCTATGGAACTCCTTCCCCTCGGCCCGGTTGTGATGATGGATACTCCGGGTATCGACGATGAGGGTGAGCTGGGCGAACTGCGTGTCAGGAAGAGTTATCAGGTGCTCAACAAAACGGACGTGGCGGTGCTAGTCATTGACGGGGGAGCTGGGGCTTCGCCTGAGGATGCGGCGCTTATAGAGAGAATACGGGAAAAGAGGATTCCTTATATTGTTGTTATCAACAAGAAAGAGATTGCCCTGCCCGGAATAGTAGAAAATACAGTAAAGACATTGGGGCTGGCGGAGCCGGGAAGGGCCGGACAGGAACGCGAGGAAACTATGTGCAGAGTTTTGCAGGCTAGTGCTCTTACAGGTGAGGGCATTAGTGAGTTGAAAGAGCAGATCGCCGCAGCCGCCAAGACAGAAGAACCGGAGCAGTATCTTGTGCGCGACCTGCTTGAACCGTCTGATATTGCGGTGCTTGTCGTGCCGATCGACAAGGCGGCGCCCAAAGGAAGACTGATCCTTCCCCAGCAGCAGACGATCCGCGATATTCTGGAAGCAGACGCCGTATCGATCGTTGTGAAGGAAAACGAGTTAAAGAATATTCTGCCGGAGCTTCAGAAAAAACCAAAGCTGGTTATCACGGACAGTCAGGTGTTCGGAAAAGTGGCGTCAGATACACCCGACGACATTTTACTCACATCTTTTTCTATCTTGTTCGCAAGATATAAGGGGGATCTGGAAAGTGTGGTGAGGGGTGTGACGGCGCTGGACACTCTGGAGAACGGGGATACGGTACTCATCAGTGAAGGCTGTACGCACCACAGGCAGTGCGGGGATATCGGTACGGTGAAGCTCCCAGCTTGGATCAAAGAATATACAGGGAAAGACGTGAATATCGAGACGACTTCCGGGACAGAGTTCCCCGATGACTTGAGCGCATACAAAATGATCCTCCACTGTGGCGGCTGTATGCTCAACGAGCGGGAGATGAACTACCGCCTTAAATGCGCGGAGGACCAGAACGTACCCATGACAAATTATGGAATTGCCATCGCGTACATGAAAGGGATACTTAAAAGAAGTGTCGAAGTATTCCCGGATATATATAAGCTGCTTTAAGGTGAGCGCAAAGGTGTATACTAGGAAAGCGCTCCTTTGAAAAAGAACTGTCCCCGCGGTCAGGGATAGTTCTTTTTAATGGGTACAATATTTACGAGTACAGCATCATATATTTTAGGACAAACAGGACTGTGAGTACGTACATAAGTGGTGAGATTCTCTCCCTCTTCCCAATGAAAAGATTGATTCCCACATAGGAAATGATGCCAAGAGATATCCCTGCGGATATGGAGTACATAAACGGCATGGCAATTAGGGTGATAAATGCAGGGATTGCCTCACTAAGTTCTTCCATGTCTATCTTTACTATCTGCTGCATCATCATGAATCCGACAATGATGAGAGCTGGAGCTGTGGCAAATGATGGTACAGCGAGAAATATGGGCGACAGGAAAAGTGACAGCAGAAAGAGAAAGCCTGTGACGATTGTGGTAAGCCCGGTGCGCCCGCCGTGAGCGATACCCGCTGAAGATTCGACGAATGTGGTAACTGTTGAGGTGCCGAAGACTGCTCCGACCGTCGTTCCCACCGCGTCGGAGAGCAGGATGCTGCGCACCTCGGGGAGTTTTCCCTTCTCGTCAAGCATATCTGCTTTCGCAGCGCAGCCAATAACCGTTCCGATGGTGTCAAACATATCGACAAAGAGAAGTGCCAGCATGATCGTGATAAAGTCCATGATCCCGATGCCTGAAAAAGACATTTTTAAAAATGTGGGAGCCATGCTGGCGGGCATTGAGAAAATGCCCGAGGGCAGCAGGCTGTAGAATCCCGCGTCCGGATCCGGCACATACAGTCCGGTGAGCTGGCAGATAATTCCAAGGATCCATGTAGCCCCGATGCCGATTAGGATGTTTCCTCTGACTTTCTTTATGAGAAGGATAGCTGTGATCAGGACACCTGCCGAGGCGAGGAGCACGGTGATCCCTTCGGAGCGGAAAGTTCCGGCTTCCATGGATGCCTTGAAGGAGAACATGCTCACAAGAGTAGTGCTGTCTGTGACAATGTGCGCGTTCTGGAGCCCGCTAAAAGCGATGAAAAGCCCGATTCCAACTGACACGGCAAATTTCAGCGTCTTTGGAATGGCGTTGAAGACCGCCTCGCGGACATTGGTAAGTGACAGCAGGATAAAAAGGAGCCCTTCCACAAATACCGCCGCAAGCGCCACATGCCAGCTATATCCCATCTGCCCGCAGATTGTGTAAGCGAAGTAGGCGTTAAGCCCCATTCCGGCCGAGAGGGCAAAGGGGAGATTTGCGGTCAGCCCCATCATGAGGCATGCGACGAAAGAAGCCAGAGCAGTCGCTGTGAAGACCGCGCCCGTGTCCATGCCTGCGTCTCCCAGCATATTGGGGTTGACGGCAAGGATGTAAGCCATTGTCGTAAAGGTCGTGATCCCCGCGATGACCTCAGTTTTCACATCCGTATGGTGCTCTTTGAGCTTAAACAATTTTTCCACAAACGATACCCCCTTTAATATTCAATATATCGAAAATTCACTGTATCCAGCACGCCCCGCGGCGTGACACGAAGCTGGAGTATGACGGGGAGCGCAAGGAAGGACAGTGTGATAAACGGTTCAATATCTTCCGGAACGCCCATCCTGTGAGCCTGCAGTATCATGCGTTCCAGCTTTTTGTTCACTTCATGGAAACCTGCCTCTGACATCAGTCCCATCACGGGGAGAGGCAAGGTGTCATATACATTACCCTGACATGCGAGGCTGTAGCCTCCCTGCGAGCGGATGACCGCGTTGACGGCAGCCGCCATATCCGCGTCATTATCCCCTACGACGATGATATTATGCGAATCATGAGATACGGAAGAAGCGACAGCGCCGCCTCGGATGCTGTACCCCTCGCAGATGCCGATACCGGTCAGCCCGGTTCCCTTGTGCCTTTCAAGAGCGGCTACCTTGCAGAAGCCGTCTGAAGGGATATAGTTCTCTGTCTTTTCAAAATGTCGCCGTACGTCAGCTGTCGTGATCTGGGCCGGGTTCAGCTGTATCACATGAGGCTCATCCTTTGTGATGGGCAGACGAAAGATGTCGGACGTTACAGGTTCCAGCCGGACGGTATGCTTTAGGGCGTCGGGGCATTTTCGGATCACAGGCGTCTGAGCGGGATCTAGCCTCTTCCCCTTGTGATAAACGGTGAGGATGGTCAGGGTGTTTATATCATCCGTGGTGATGAGGTCGGCCTGCCGGCCCGGAGCGATGGCGCCGAGGTGATGGAGCCCGTAACATCGGGCAGTGTTGATCGTCGCCATTTTGACCGCCTGTACGGGCGGGATGCCAAGCCGGATTGCCGTTCTTATATTATGATCAATGTGCCCCTGCCTCAAAATATCTTCTACATGTTTATCGTCCGTGCAGAAAGAAAAATTTTCCGTGCAGATACCGTCGGATATAATGCCGTTTACAATGTCTTTTAGATTGTGGGCGGCGCTGCCTTCACGGATGTGGACGTGGAGCCCTCTTCGCGCTTCCTTCAAAGCGTATTCATAAGAGGACGCCTCGTGGTCGGTGCGTATGCCTGCCGCGACGTATGCGGACAGGTCTTCATCGGAGAGACTGGGCGCGTGCCCGTCTAATATCCTGCCGCCGAAAAGCTCCAGCTTCGCATGGAGCCCAGGCTCGCCGGAGATAACGCCAGGAGCATTCATTACTTCGCCCAGACCTAGGACGCGGGGATTCTCCAGATAAGGAGCCATTTTATCTGCTGTCAGGATACAGCCATTGTCGTCGAAATCCGTTGCGGGCACGCAGGAGGGCATCATGACATAGACATTTGCCGGGCTGTGTTCCGTCTGGTCAAGGATATAATCAATCCCGTCTGTACCGCTTACGTTTGCTGCCTCGTGGGGGTCGACGATAAAGGTGGTGGTCCCGCAAAGCGCCGCAAGTGATATAAGCTCGTTTGGTGTGACCATGGTGGACTCCAGATGAAGATGCGCGTCGATGAAGCCGGGAAGAACATACTTCCCGCCTAGATCGGTTTCCTGCCTGCCTTCATAGCCGGAGCCGACGGCGGCAATCCTTCCCTCTGTGATGGCAATGTCAGCGGCATATATCGCGTCCGTAAACACATCGACTACGCGGGCATTTTTCAGAACAAGGTCTGCTTTCTCCCGGCGCAGGGCACAGTCAGAAAGTTTCTTGTATATAATATGGTTCATGGCAGATCCTCCTTTTACTGACATTCTAAATATTGGGGATAACGAAAACAAGCGTCTTTCGTCAAAGGTGAGAATATGTGTGTGAAATGACTAATTTTAATATTACGTGATTGTACTTAAAAAAATACAATTTTTCATAAAAACTACTTGAAATAAATTCCTGAATCTTATATACTAATGAGGCTGTGACATGATAGCGATGAAGCGTGAGGTTGCCGCCGAAGTGAAAAAATAAGCAATGGCGGGTTTTCCGTGGAGCGAATGTCAAGTTAGGAAACTGGCGACAAGTCACTGTACGAATCACAACAGTATCTCGTTTTTGCGCGCGGAAAACCGCCGTAGCAGGAGTTGAAAAAAGCGAGAGCGCCGTGTTTGTTTCTCACGACACACACGGGAGAGTGTACAGTCACCGCTTGTCGTACTGAAGTTAAAAGTACGAAAAGGAGGCGACTTTTTTTATGGCAAGTCAAGTAATGAGAATCACACTGAAAGCGTACGATCATCAGCTCGTTGATGCGTCCGCGAAGAAGATCATCGAAACTGTAAAGAAGAATGGTTCACAGGTGAGCGGACCGGTGCCGCTGCCGACAAAGAAAGAGGTAGTGACAATTCTTAGAGCGGTACACAAGTACAAAGACTCCAGAGAGCAGTTCGAGCAGAGAACTCATAAAAGACTGATCGATATCATCACGCCGACACAGAAAACTGTGGACGCGCTTTCCAGACTGGAAATGCCGGCTGGTGTTTACATCGATATCAAAATGAAAAGCAAATAAGCAGTAACGATCCTAACATTTAGGATGAGCGCAGTTTTGCGCTCCGCTGTAAATCACAGGAGGTAATCATAATGAAGAAAGCTATCTTAGCTACAAAAGTTGGTATGACTCAAATCTTCAACAACGAAGACGGAAGTCTGATCCCTGTAACAGTCCTTCAGGCTGGACCGTGTGTGGTAACACAGGTGAAGACAGTTGAGAACGACGGTTACAAAGCCGTTCAGGTTGGTTTTGTTGACAAGAAAGAGAAGATCGTCACAAAAGACGGCAGCGGCAAAAAAGCAGTCGCGCACAGAAACGGCGTAACAAAGGCGGAGAAAGGCCACTTTGATAAAGCTGGCGTATCCGGAAAGAGATATGTAAAAGAGTTTAAATTTGATAATGCAGAGGAATATGCTCTTGCTCAAGAGATCAAGGCGGATATCTTCGAGGCGGGCGACCACATCGATGCCACAGCGATCTCCAAAGGTAAAGGTTTTCAGGGCGCAATTAAGCGTCACGGACAGAGCAGAGGACCTATGACACACGGTTCCAAGTTCCATCGTCATGCCGGTTCCAACGGCGCTGCATCTGATCCGAGCAAGGTGTTCAAAGGCAAGAAGATGCCGGGACAGATGGGTAACAAAAAGATCACAGTTCAGAATCTTGAGGTAGTAAGAGTTGACGCTGAGAACAACCTGCTTCTCGTAAAAGGTTCTGTGCCGGGTCCGAAGAAGTGCCTTGTGACGATCAAAGAGACAGTAAAAGGCAACTAGGCTGACAGGTAAGAAAGGAGGAACACACAGATGGCAAAAGTATCTGTTTACAATATCGAAGGTAAAGAAGTTGATACACTTGAGCTGAACGATGCTGTATTTGGTGTTGAGATCAACGATCACTTAGTACACATGGCAGTTGTGAATCAGCTTGCAAACAATCGTCAGGGAACACAGAAAGCTAAGACGCGTTCTGAGGTTTCCGGCGGCGGAAGAAAGCCGTGGAGACAGAAAGGAACAGGCCACGCAAGACAGGGTTCAACAAGAGCTCCGCAGTGGACAGGCGGCGGCGTAGTATTCGCTCCGGTTCCGAGAGACTACTCATTCAAGATGAACAGGAAAGAGAAGAGAGCGGCTCTTAAGTCCGCGCTCACTTCCAGAGTAGAGGAGAACAAGTTCATCGTAGTTGATGAGCTGAAATTCGACGAGATCAAGACAAAGAACATCCAGAACGTTCTGAACAATTTGAACGTGAGCAAAGCGCTCGTTGTACTGGAAGACGGCAATACAAATGTTGAGATCTCCGCTAAGAACATCCCGGATGTCAAGACAGCACGCACGAACACAATCAACGTATACGACATCCTGAAATACAACACAGTGATCGCAACGAAAGCTGCTGTTGCAAATATCGAGGAGGTGTACGCATAATGGCAAACGTTCAGTATTATGATGTAATCCTTAAACCGGTTATCACAGAGAAGAGCATGGATCTGATGGCTGACAAGAAATATACATTCCTTGTACACACAGAGGCTACAAAGAATCAGATTAAAGAGGCTGTTGAAAAAATGTTCGAGGGAACAAAGGTAAAGAGCGTTAACACAATGAACCTTGACGGTAAGAAGAAAAGACGCGGCATGACCTTCGGAAAGACAGCAAAGACAAAGAAAGCGATCGTACAGCTTACAGAGGACAGCAAGGATATTGAGATTTTTGAGGGGTTATAAGACTTGCCGAAGGCAAGCGTCAGCGCAGGCTGAGGCTTAGTCGGACCCCGTTCGGGGAGCTTAGCGAGGTCTTTTCGAGCCTAGCGAGCCGAACTGTAAGCCGATTGATGAAATAGTAACCGATAAACAGAGCACCCTCGAGGCAAAAGCCTCTCGGTCGCGTTACACGCTCAGATAATTTCATATAATCCTGCTCATGCAAGCATAGCAGTCTTATCTGAAATCATCCTCACTCTGTTTATCCCGGATATACGGTGCAAATCCGTGAAACGAATAATTAGAGCAGACGAAAGGAGAGACAGTAATGGGAATTAAAACATATAACCCATATACACCTTCCAGAAGACAGATGACAGGGTCTGATTTCTCTGAGATCACAAAGACAACTCCTGAGAAATCACTCCTTGATTCCAAGAAAAGAAACGCAGGCCGCAACGCACAGGGTAAGATCACTGTAAGACACCGTGGCGGCGGAGCTAAGAAGAAATATAGAATCGTAGACTTCAAGAGAAAGAAAGACGGAATTCCGGCTAAAGTTATCGGTATCGAGTATGATCCGAACAGAAGCGCTAACATTGCGCTGATCTGCTACGCAGACGGCGAGAAGGCATACATCCTTGCTCCGGAAGGATTAAAGGATGGAATGACAATCATGAACGGCGCGGACGCAGAGGTAAGAGTAGGAAACTGCCTGCCGCTTTCCGAGATCCCGGTTGGTACTCAGGTACACAACATTGAGCTTTATCCGGGGAAAGGCGGACAGCTCGTACGTTCCGCTGGAAACAGCGCACAGCTCATGGCGAAAGAAGGAAAATATGCAACCTTAAGACTTCCGTCAGGTGAGATGAGAATGGTTCCGATTATCTGCCGCGCATCTATTGGTGTGGTAGGAAACGGGGAGCACAACCTGATCAACATCGGTAAAGCGGGGCGTAAGCGTCACATGGGCATTCGCCCGACAGTGCGCGGTTCTGTTATGAACCCGAACGACCATCCGCACGGTGGTGGTGAAGGTAAGACAGGTATCGGCCGCCCGGGTCCGTGTACACCGTGGGGTAAACCGGCACTTGGTCTTAAGACCCGCAAGAAGAAAAAAGCTTCCAACAAGCTGATCGTAAGAAGAAGAGACGGTAAAGCGATTAAATAATCAGATTCACAAGGAGGTTAGAACCTATGGCTCGCTCACTTAAAAAAGGACCATTTGCAGACGCGCACTTACTGAAAAAAGTAGACGCTATGAATGCATCTGGTGAAAAATCAGTTATAAAGACATGGTCACGCCGTTCTACGATCTTCCCGTCATTCGTCGGCCACACATTTGCTGTACATGACGGAAGAAGACATGTGCCGGTATACGTTACAGAGGACATGGTAGGACATAAGCTTGGTGAGTTCGTTGCAACAAGAACTTACAGAGGCCACGGTAAAGACGAGAAGAAGTCGAAAGTCAGATAAAGATTCTTATATTTTGAAAGGAGGGTTCATCCATGGCAAAAGGACATAGATCCCAGATCAAGAGAGAGAGAAACGAGCAGCAGAAAGACAGAAGACCATCAGCGAAGATCTCTTACGCAAGGGTATCTGTTCAGAAGGCATGCTACGTTCTTGATGCCATCAGAGGTAAGGATGTAACAACAGCACTCGGAATCTTAGCATACAATCCGAGGTATGCTTCAACAGTGATAGAAAAACTGCTTAAGTCAGCGATTGCAAACGCTGAGAACAACAACGGTATGAGCGCAGACAACCTGTATATCGAGGAGTGCTACGCGAACAAAGGACCGACAATGAAGAGAATCAGACCGAGAGCACAGGGTAGGGCTTACAGAATCGAGAAGAGAATGAGCCACATCACAATCGTGCTGAATGAAAGATAGGAGGGCATTATGGGACAGAAAGTTAATCCTCACGGCTTGAGAGTCGGCGTGATCAAAGACTGGGATTCCAAATGGTACGCAGAGAAAGATTTCGCTGACAATCTTGTTGAAGACCACGAGATCAGAACATTTTTGAAGAAGAGATTATACAGCGCCGGAATCTCCCGCATTGAGATCGAGAGAGCGTCCGACCGTGTTAAGATTATTGTTTATACAGCAAAACCGGGCGTTGTGATTGGAAAAGGCGGTTCCGAGATCGAGAAGGTGAAAGCAGAGCTTGCAAAATATACAGATAAGAAGCTCATCGTGGACATCAAAGAGATTAAGAGACCGGACAAAGACGCGCAGCTCGTAGCTGAGAACATTGCTCAGCAGCTTGAGAACCGTATCTCCTTCAGACGTGCCATGAAGTCCTGCATGTCAAGAACAATGAAGGCTGGCGCGCTTGGAGTAAAGACATCCGTATCTGGACGTCTTGGCGGCGCAGATATGGCTCGTACAGAGTTCTACAGCGAGGGTACAATTCCGCTTCAGACTTTAAGAGCTGACATTGATTATGGATTCGCAGAAGCTGACACAACTTACGGAAAAGTCGGTGTAAAGGTTTGGATTTACAAAGGCGAGGTTCTTCCGACTAAAGCAGATAAGGAAGGGAGCGATAAATAATGTTAATGCCAAAAAGAGTGAAACGTCGTAAACAGTTCCGTGGTACTATGAAGGGCAAAGCCCTCAGAGGTAACACGATCGCATATGGTGAGTACGGTATTGTTGCAACAGAGCCGTGCTGGATCCGTTCCAACCAGATCGAGGCAGCCCGTGTTGCCATGACACGTTACATCAAGCGTGGCGGTAAGGTGTGGATCAAGATCTTTCCGGATAAGCCGATCACAGCGAAGCCGGCTGAGACCCGTATGGGTAGCGGTAAAGGTACGGTTGAGTACTGGGCAGCAGTAGTAAAGCCGGGCCGTGTAATGTTTGAGATTGCAGGAGTACCAGAGGAAACAGCTAGAGAGGCACTTCGACTTGCAATGCATAAGTTACCTTGCAAATGCAAAATTGTTTCTCGCGCAGACTTAGAAGGCGGTGATAACAGTGAAAACTAATACATTTGTAAAAGAATTAAGAGGGAAATCCGTAGAGGAATTAAATCAGGAATTAGTAGCTGCTAAGAAGGAACTCTTCAACTTAAGGTTCCAGAATGCCACAAACCAGTTGGACAACACAAGCAGGATCAAGGAAGTGAGGAAGAATATCGCACGTATCCAGACTCTGATCACAGAGGCCGGAAGAGCTTAGTGATGCTTGAGCACTTGACGAGGTGTTTTCGAGTCTAGTGTGAAAGTAGATGCTCTGAGCGGAGCGAAGAGGCATCTTCCTTAGATGCGCTCGAACTTAGCGAAAAGAACTTCCTTAAAATGATTGAAAGGAGAAAGAAAGTTGGAAGAGAGAAATCTTAGAAAAACCCGTGTGGGCAAGGTTGTCAGCGACAAGATGGACAAAACGATTGTTGTTGCAGTTGAGGACCATGTAAAACACCCGCTTTATAAGAAGATCGTAAAAAGAACTTACAAACTGAAAGCTCACGATGAGCAGAATGAATGTAAGACCGGTGATACAGTTAAAGTTATGGAAACAAGGCCGCTGTCAAAGGACAAGAGATGGAGACTTGTGGAAATCATGGAGAAAGCGAAATAATTTAAAGGAGGTTTACCTGCATGATACAGCAAGAAAGCAGACTGAAAGTAGCAGACAACACAGGCGCGAAAGAGTTATTATGCATCCGTGTGCTTGGCGGTTCTACGAGAAGATATGCAAGCATCGGCGACGTGATCGTTGCGACTGTTAAAGATGCAACACCAGGCGGCGTTGTTAAAAAGGGAGATGTCGTGAAAGCCGTAGTTGTCCGTTCTGTAAAAGGCGCTCGTCGTAAAGACGGTTCCTATATCAGATTCGACGAAAATGCCGCTGTTATTATAAAAGACGATTTAAACCCGCGTGGAACACGTATTTTTGGACCAGTAGCCCGTGAGCTTCGTGAGAAACACTTTATGAAGATCGTTTCTCTGGCTCCGGAAGTACTCTAGGAGGTGCCTATAAATGTCAACTATGAAAATTAAAAAGGGCGACACTGTAAGGGTCATCGCCGGAAAAGATAAAGACAAAGAAGGCAAGGTTCTTGCCGTAAACAAAAAAGACGGTAAAGTCCTGATCGAAGGCGTCAACATGCTGACAAAGCACACGCAGCCGAGCGCTGCGAACCAGAACGGCGGTATCGTGCATCAGGAAGGCTACATCGACATGTCCAACGTAATGTATGTACACAAGGGACAGACGACAAGAGTAGGCTTCAAGATGGATGGCGGCAAGAAAGTGCGTTTCGCTAAGAAGACCGGCGAAGTGATCGACTAATTCGAGGAAGGAGGTTCAGGACTTTGAGTAGACTGAAAGAACAGTATAAAAATGAGATCGTTGATGCAATGATCAAAAAATTCGGTTATAAAAATATCATGGAAGTGCCGAAGCTCGACAAAGTTGTTATCAACATGGGCGTTGGCGAAGCAAAAGACAATGCAAAGGTTTTAGAGTCTGCGGTAGCTGATATGGAGAAGATCGCAGGCCAGAAGGCCGTTGTTACCAGAGCGAAGAATTCAGTAGCTAACTTTAAGATCAGAGAAGGTATGCCGATAGGATGCAAGGTGACACTTAGAGGCGAAAAGATGTATGAGTTCGTTGACCGTCTCATCAACCTTGCGCTTCCGCGTGTGCGTGATTTCAGAGGCGTGAACCCGAACGCGTTTGACGGAAGAGGAAACTATGCGCTTGGAATCAAAGAGCAGCTGATCTTTCCGGAGATCGAGTATGATAAGATCGACAAAGTCAGAGGTATGGATGTAATTTTTGTTACAACGGCTAAGACTGACGAGGAAGCACGTGAATTATTGACACAGTTCAATATGCCGTTTGCTAAGTAAAGGAGGGAAAGACATGGCAAAGACATCAATGAAGATTAAACAGCAGCGCAAACCGAAATTCTCTACAAGAGAGTACAGCCGCTGCAGAATCTGCGGACGTCCGCACGCTTATCTGAGAAAATATGGAATCTGCCGTATCTGCTTCCGTGAACTGGCATATAAAGGACAGATCCCGGGTGTTAAGAAGGCAAGTTGGTAAGGAGGAATCAAACACATGAATATGAGCGATCCTATTGCAGATATGCTTACAAGAATCCGTAACGCAAACACTGCAAAACACGATACAGTTGATGTACCTGCATCCAAGATGAAGATTGCTATCGCAAACATCCTGCTTGATGAAGGTTATATCGCAAAATATGATCTTGTAGAAGACGGGCATTTCCAGACAATCCACATCACGCTGAAATATGGCGCTGACAAGAATGAGAAGGTTATCTCCGGTCTGAAGAGAATCTCCAAGCCGGGTCTGCGTGTTTATGCAAACACAGAGGATATCCCGAGGGTGCTCGGAGGTCTCGGAACAGCGATCATCTCCACAAACAAAGGTGTTGTAACAGACAAAGAAGCAAGAAAACTCGGCGTAGGCGGAGAGGTATTGTGCTTTATTTGGTAAATAACATCCCGTGAGCACAGAGGAAACACAGAGGTAACACCCTCAGTGCTAAACCTGAAAATACCTCGTTAAGGACTGAGGTGTACGTTCGCACTAAGTTCGTAAAAACCTCACTAAGTGTTCACAGCAAGTGCTCAATGCAACTGAAAACAGAGCAGCCTAAAGCCGTTGCTCCGAAAATCTAAGTTAAGGAGGAAATAGGTATGTCACGAATCGGAAGACTGCCGATAGCAATTCCAGCAGGTGTGACTGTGGAAATTGCAGAGAACAATATAGTGACTGTAAAAGGTCCGAAGGGAACTCTCACAAGAGAGCTTCCGATAGAAATGGAAATCAAAGTTGAAGGTGAAGAAGTAACAGTAACAAGACCGAACGATCTCAAGAAGATGAAATCTCTTCACGGCCTGACAAGAACACTGATTAATAACATGGTCATCGGTGTTACTCAGGGCTATGAGAAAGTGCTTGAGGTAAACGGTGTAGGTTACAGAGCAGCCAAATCAGGAAATAAACTGACACTGAACCTTGGATACTCTCACCCAGTCGAGATGACTGATCCGGAAGGCATCGAGACCGTTCTGGAGGGTCAGAACAAGATCACTGTAAAAGGTATCGACAAAGAGAAAGTCGGACAGTATGCAGCAGAGATCAGAGACAAGAGAAGAC
>DSTMC04003__coassemble_867_pt1 | contig 33128 bp, 29 predicted proteins | sample DSTMC04003__metabat2_high_PE_018 | metagenome-assembled genome bin DSTMC04003
CACTGCCGGACGGCCCCATAATAGCGACAAATTCTCCGTCGTGAATGGTTGCGGTGATCTCTTTCAAAACAGGATAATCTATACCTTTTGAATGATATGTTTTGGAAACCTTTTCAATCTGTAACATAATTTTCGCCTTTCTTCATTACTGGATTTTGATTTACAAACTCATTCTAAAAGGCAATTTTCAAATATCTATCAAACGCAAAAAATCTCCCTGCAAAATACAGGGAGATTTCAGAAAAAACATTTTATTCGGTCATTCCAAAGCAAACAGTTACAGATGCGCCCGCTGTTTTACCATTCGACAAAATGATATTGCCGTTATGCCGCTCGCATAAGATTTTACAGATATTAAGGCCAAGCCCTAAATGCTGCCCGGTATCAGACTTTTTCTCTGTCGTATAAAACGGGTTTGTTGCAGATTTCAAAGTGGTATCATCAAAGCCTGATCCATCGTCTTTTACAGTGATTGAGAAGGAATCATTTTCAACAGCGTATCGTATAGATATGGCAGATTTTGCATAACGAGCGGCGTTGGATAATAGGTTTTCAAAAACCTGTAAGACAATTTCCTGGTCAACAGAAAGGCTTGTAGCAGCAGTTTTATCCGATATGGACAGTTTCTTGCTCCCACAGACCATTTTCGCAGTATCATTTAGCGTTGCAATGAAATCGCTTGATATAAGCCGTCTCCTCATAATCGGCACATCTTCAAGCCGTTGCAATGTATTCATAGAAGAAACATAGCTCTTTAGGCGTTCAATTTGTCCGGCCATTACCGTATAGGTTTGCATAGCATCGGCGGAACTCAATTTCCCCGTTGGCGTATATTTTTGGAGAATACTCAAATGTCCTTCAATCACAGTAAGCGGTGTTCGTAGATCGTGAGAAAAAGCAGCATTTAGCTTTTTGCGCTCATTCATCTGACGCCACATTTCACGATTGTTATTTTCCAGAGTAGAGCGCATTTTCTCAAAAGCTTTGCACAGAAATCCCATTTCATCGTTTCTGTCGTACTCAATCGAAAAATCCAAATCATTTGTAGCTATTCTACTTGCAGACGTGGTTAAGAGTATAAGAGGCTTTCTGATTTTACTTCTATAAAAAATAAATCCTGCCAAAATGAAGCAAGTAAGATAGGTGACGGGCGGCAATATCCATATGCAAAGTTCATATAACCACATAATTTTTCCATCATGTTCTGAAAGCAGAAATGTAGATTGATTTCCCCATACTCTTTCAGAGTTAAATCCTTCGACCACTTCTGAATACCGAAAGGCAATATCTCTCTGTGCATTTGTGAGTAAAGTTCTTTCCACTTCTACAAACAGCATTGCAAGAAGAAGAAATATAACGGCAAGCAAAACAAATGTAGGAAGGATTGATAAATCGTTCAATTTACGTTTGATTTTTCCCATTTATAGCCCACTCCCCAAACGGTTTCAATGTATTGTTTGGCTCCAACGGCGGCAAACTTTGCGCGGATTTTCCTAATATGCTCTGCTACAACAGAGTTATTTCCCAAGCCGTCTAACCCCCATGCAGCCTCGTAAAGCCGTTCCTTATCAAAAACCTGCCCTGGGTTTTGTGAAAGCACTTCGAGTATATCAAATTCCTTTTTCAAAAGAGGGATTTCTTTTCCATCCCAATATACTGCTCGCTCTAAATAATCGACCGCTAATTGTCCATCAAACAAAACACGGGACTTTGCTTTACTGCGATTTTCCCGGCGTAAATGTGCAGACACTCGCGCTCCCAGTTCGTCAATCGAAAAAGGTTTTACAATGTAATCGTCCCCTCCAGCGCCAAATCCTTTGATTTTGTCGCTATCGGCTACATTCGCTGTTAAAAACAGGATAGGGCAGGAAACAAAATCCCGTATACTTTTACAGAGTGAAAAGCCATCTATATCCGGCATATTGATGTCGAGTAAGATAATATCAGGCTGTTTCCCTAATTTTTGCAACGCCTCTTTTCCTCCAGCAGCAGTAATTACATGATAACCTTCAAGAGAAAAATATTGTTTCAGCATATCTAAGATTTCAATTTCATCATCTATTACCATGACTGTCTGTGTCATTTCCACACCTCCACAAAAATGATTTTAGCAATCATTTCTCAAATCTCTATCAATTTTCCGTTTTCTATCAACTGGCTTTTCCGCCCCCCTTGGCATTAGCCATAGTATCACTATTTTTATCACGCTGGGAATACAGCCTGCGGCATATATAATATCCTATTTCATTTAAACACTATATCACAAAACATATTTCCTATATTTGTAAACTTAATAATTATTTGTGGAGTTTTACTATCTATTTCAAGCATCATAATCCCCCCGGAAAGTCTTGCCTCATTTGTCAAAAGTCCAACTGAAATTAATCTATCATACTTATATGTAATTGTCATTTCGTTGGTAACCCCTTTATTTACATAAGCTTCTTTCAAATTTGAAATATCTGATATAAACAAACGGTCTGTTATATCACATAACTCACAAAATTCATCCCATGAGATGCTGTTATCAATATAGGCGGCATAAAACCGTGCTTCAAATATAGATTTTATTGTGTCTATATTTTTATTTAGAAGTATTAAAACTCGTCCCAATTCTGCTTCCATCAATTTAGGGTTTTTCTTTAGCTTATTCCGATACTTATCTATTTTGGCAGAGGATATCGTACAGCTATTAAATTCTTTAATAAAAGACAACGTCTGCCTAAGCAAATTTCTATCATAAATATTTTGAGCAAATTTTCCTACGTTAACAATCGTTCCCACAATAGGTATATCTTTAAGTAAGCCGTCTTGAAGAATTGAATCAATTCCTAATTCAGCAAATTCTATTCCTATCTCCGAAATTGAGGTCTCAAAAAGTGATGTTTCAAAAGCTGGTACTAACTCATTCATGTCCTTCTATCCCTTCTTTGTATGATTAAAATATTACCTCGATTATTTTTTTTTAATACCATATTCACTTGATTTTATCAAGATGTTTTCGCCAGATTATTCAATACCTTCGGGCAAAAAGAAACATTTTCGCATAAATCTATAATCCTGCCATTTTTTCTCACCCCTCTTCACTCTACGGAAACTGATATACATTCCGCAAAATAAAGAAACACACCACATTTACAAAATATCCATTCCGAAAATCTCTAAGCATATCTCTATTCCGGCCAAAATATCTACCTTTAGAACAGCAAAAATGGGATGCTTATCCGCACCCCATTTTCGCTATTTTCCCTTATTTACGGGCATTTTGCCCTTACTATTGCCAAAAGATATGTCTCTGCAAGCAACTATATCTTGTGGCATTCAAACCATTTTTCATTGCATTTATACAACATCTCGTGTGAGCAGAGCGACTGTTTCAACGTGCACCGTATTCGGAAACATATCTACCGCCCTTACTCTCTCCAGCGCATACCCTCTCCCGCACAGCATCTTCAGATCCCGCGCCAGCGTAGCGGGATCGCAGCTCACATACACAATCCGCTCCGGCGCCATTTCCGTGATCATCCGAAGCAGTGTCTCATCGCATCCCTTTCTCGGCGGATCTACAACTACTACATCCGCGCGCGCTTCATTGCTGGCGAAACCCTCTCCCTCATCTGCATGTTCCTGATACCACTTTGGCAAGACTTCCTCCGCCTTGCCCACAAAGAACTCTGCGTTTATGATCTCGTTAAGCTTTGCATTCTCTCTTGCGTCTTTTATGGCCTGAGGCACGATCTCCACACCGTACACCTTTCCCGCCTTTTGCGCCAGAAACAAAGAGATCGTTCCGATCCCACAATACAAATCCCACACAGTTTCCCCACCTTTTAAGTCTGCATATTCCATTGCAAGGCTGTAAAGCTTTTCTGTCTGTACCGGATTTACCTGATAAAAGGACAACGGTGAAATGTGGTACTTGATATCTCCGATATAGTCCGTAATATATTCCTGCCCCCAGAGCACTTCAAAAGAATCCCCCATGATGACGTTTGTCTGCCGGGTATTCATGCTCATTGTGATACTCGTCATCCCCTTGATCTTCGTCAGTTTATCAGTGAGGCAATCCACATGAGGGATTTTCTTTCCATTTACCACAAGGCAGACCATGATCTCTTTCGTGGTGAACCCATAACGGATCAAGACATGACGAATCAGTCCTCTGCCAGTCTTTTCGTCATAAGCGGAAATTCGGTTTTCTTTCATAAAATCGAGGATAGTCTCCAAGATCTCCCGATTGACAGGCACGCCAAGAGCACAGTCTGTATTGGCGATGATATCGTGGGTGCGTCCGGCGTAGAACCCTGCCACCGGATTTCCTTCTTTGTCCGTGCCAAAGGGAAACTGTGCCTTGTTGCGGTAGAAAAACGGCTCGTCCATGCCGACGATAGGTTCTGTCACCCTGTTCAAAAGCTCCGGAGAGAATCCGCCGATCCGTTCCAAACTGTTCCTGACTTTCTGGTTCTTGAAAACAAGCTGTCTTTCATAGGACATTTCCTGTATCTGGCAGCCTCCGCATCTGCGGGCAAAAGGGCACTTAGGCTCTACGCGGTCGGCGGAGGGCTCAATAACTTTCATAAGTCTTGCATACCCATAGTTTTTCTTTGCTTTCATGACCTTGGCTTCCACCGTATCTCCCATCACAGCATCTTTGATGAACAAGGGATAACCGTCCGACTTTCCGATCCCTTCCCCGTTCACTCCCATATCCGTGATCTTCACAACCGCCATATCATTCTTCTGCATATCTTTCTCCTCTTAGAAAATCAGGGACATAGCCCGCGTGATATCCTCCGCGTTTTACGTCCCCTGACTCCTGTGTTCTCTTAATTTTTGTATGTTTATTCCCCGGAAGTTCTCCTTAAATTTGACTCGAACAACTTGTTATATCCCAGCCAGTCTGTCCCTGTCTTTCCCTTGAATATCTCCGTCAGCGTTTGCATTTTCGCATCCGCATTGTCTGCCAGATTAAGAGCCAGCGCTTCTGCCAGAGCTGGTTTCTTGGGCGAGCCGTACTCCAATTCCCCGTGATGTGCAATAACGCAGTGCTTCAACTCATTAGCAAGCCTCTCTGGGAAGTCCGGGATCGAACGCAGTGCGTCCCCGAGCATCTCCACACCGATCACAATATGCCCAATTAGCTGTCCTTCATCTGTATAGTCATTATCAGGAAATGTAGAAAGTTCCCTCGTCTTTCCAATATCGTGGCACATTGCCGCCGCAAAGAGCAGATCCCTATTCAGTATGGAATATGCCCTCGCAAAATACTCACACATATGGAGCACGCTCAGCGTGTGCTCCAGAAGGCCTCCTGCAAACCCGTGATGCACAGTTTTTGCTGCCGAATGTCCTTTGAATCTCTTAATAAACTCACTGTCATTTACAAAAAAATACTCCAAAAGCTGTTTCAAATATGGATTGCTAATCTGACGGATATAGGCGGTCAGCTCTTCATACATCCCGTCCACGCTTTTTTCCGTAGTTGGCATGTAATCCGCAGGCTCATACTCGCCTTCATCAACCTTGCGGATCTGTTTGATATTCATCTGCAGATTGCCATTGTAACTAATGATTTCGCCGTATACCTCAATGAAATCTTTTTCATCGTAATCGGCAATTCCCTGAGAATTGGGATCCCACACTTTTCCGTCTAGTATCCCTGTCTTATCTTGTAAGAGCACATTGTCATACGGTTTCCCGTTTCTTGTCTCTGCGGAACGCTTGCTCTTGCACAAGTATACATTCCTGATCGTCTCGCCTTCATGAAGCCCGTTGATATATCTCATGTCTTTCCTCTTTCTATTTTTATTCGCTGCTTCCAATCGTCACGGTAAAGTCGATATCCACATAACCTTCCACTCCCAGCCGTTTCCCCTTGAACTTAACCTCATCTCCGGTCTTGGTCTCAAGAACCGTCCTCTGGTATGATACGATACTCCCTATATCTTCTCCTGACACTGTACAAATCACATCTCCGATCTGGATGCCTGCCGCCATCGCCGGAGAATCCGGATCAATATCTACTACATAAACCCCTGACGGTATGCCCTGCTCCTCTGTAAGCTGTGATGTAACTGTCGTTCCATACACCCCTACGTATGGCACACTCTGCCCATTTGCCAGAAGTTCAATCACTGATTTCAGATCTGAAATGGCATATGCGTTTGCCATGGAATTTTCAGTCTCCGTCCAGACCGACGAAGAGATCATGCCAATGACTTCCCCGTCCATGTTAAACAGGATTCCTGTTCCTTCCTGCTCTGCCGGGATATCAGTCGCCAAAATGTCATACTCCCCATCGAAGAGCGCTTCTTTATAATCTGTTGAACTGATCACCCCGTATGCCATTCCGTCAGCATATCCGAACATATTTCCCAGAGCGATCACTACATCCCCCTGTTTTACCAGATTCGAATTTCCGAGAGTCGATACATTAACCGCAGACCATGTAGAATCTGAGATATTTCCCCTAAGCACACTGAATACCGCCAAATGGGTATTATTGTCCCGTCTTTTCAGAGAGGCGCTGTATGTCTTGCCATCCTGAAACGTAACTGTCCACTTCGACGCCATCCCGCACACTGAACTATCCGCAAGGATCAAAAGTTCCTGTCCATTGTCTGCAGTTATCACTCCGGTAACTCCGTCTGATATCCCAGTCATATCCGCGTCCCAATCCTGTTCTTCCATGACCGGTTTTACTGAGACAAGTCCTTTTCCCGCTTCCTCCGCGCGTTCCTTCATGCTCGCCATCATTTCCTCATATGTCCCGGCGTCAGCTGCAGGCGCCAAAGCTTCCTCTGTGTCTACGCTCTCCGCAGTCTCCTCAGATGGTTCTTCATCCTCAGGAATATTTACAGTCTCTAGTTCCCCTCTAAACCAGTTCTGCACCAGAGGTTTAAGCGCAAAAAAACCAAGGCAGGCGAACACTCCCAAGATCACCCCGTATATAGCAATCCTCACGAACTGTTTTCCGAGCTGTTCCCTGCTGATCGGTTTTGGTTTTATCGTCTCCCTCAAGAAGGAGTATTTCTTTTCTTCTGAGCCCTCTTCCTGACTCAGATCGTGATCTTTGTCGTTCGGCATGGACATCCTTCTCCTTCGGATTCTAGTATAACCGATTCAGACTGATTGTTCAATTCCTTTTGGAAAAGCCTTTCCTTTATCCCCGGAATAAGGTAAACTATCTTCAGAAAGTTTTATAATATAGTAAGGAAGTATCATGAACCAGAAGACATTGACAAAACTTGAATTTGATAAGATTATAGATCTTCTTTCCGAAGAGGCGGGTTCCTTTCGCGGCAAACAACTCTGTCACCGTTTAAAACCTATGACAGACCTCGGAAAGATCAATACATTTCAGGAGCAGACCGCGTCAGCATTTACAAGGATCATAAGAAAAGGGAGAATCTCCTTCGGGGATGCGGCGCCTGTAGAAGAATCCATGAAACGCCTTGAGATTGGAGGCGCCTTAAATATCTCGGAGCTTCTGCGTATCCGCCGGCTTCTTGCCAACACCGCCCGGGTAAAATCCTACGGGAGGCACGACACACAGGAAGACTCCGCAGATTGTCTGGATGTTTATTTTGATCAGCTTGAACCGCTCACGCTGCTCTCCTCCGAGATTGAAAGATGTATCATCTCAGAGGATGAGATCAGCGATGACGCCAGCAGCGCGCTAAAACATATCCGTCGGAGCATCAGCAACCTAAACGGCCGGGTGCACACCACCTTGTCCGGACTTGTGAACGGATCCTTGCGGACATATCTTCAGGATCCGATCATCACCATGAGAGGCGACCGCTACTGCATTCCCGTGAAAGCGGAGCACCGCGGACAGGTACAAGGGCTGATCCATGACCAATCCTCCAGCGGCTCCACTCTGTTCATCGAGCCTATGGCTGTGGTAAAACTAAACAATGACTTAAAAGAACTCTACGCCAAAGAGCAGGAGGAAATTCAAGCAATTCTCGCCCGGCTGAGTGAAGATGCCGCCCAGTATATCGAGGAAATCCGCACAGATTACCGCACGCTCACTGATCTGGACTTCATCTTCGCACGAGGTGCGCTGGCGCTTTCCATGCGGGGAAGCCGTCCGATCTTCAATGAAGAGGGACGCATCCGCATCCGGGAAGGACGTCACCCCCTGCTGGATCAGAGAAGCGTCGTCCCCATCACAGTATCTCTGGGAGAAGATTTCACACTTCTGATTATCACTGGCCCGAACACCGGTGGAAAGACTGTTTCTTTAAAGACAGTCGGACTGTTTACTCTGATGGGACAGGCTGGGCTTCACATTCCTGCACAGGACCGCTCAGAGCTCGCCGTATTCCGCCATGTCTACGCGGACATTGGGGACGAACAGAGTATCGAGCAAAGTTTAAGTACGTTTTCTTCTCATATGACAAATATTGTGTCCTTCTTAAAAAAAGTAGATGAGCGTTCCCTCGTCCTCTTTGACGAATTGGGAGCAGGCACCGATCCCACAGAGGGCGCTGCCCTTGCCATCGCGATCTTGTCCTATCTGCACGCACGGGGCATCCGCACGATGGCTACCACTCATTACAGCGAACTGAAGGTATACGCGCTCTCCACTCCCGGTGTAGAAAACGCTTGCTGCGAGTTCGATGTAGAGAGCCTTCGGCCAACTTACCGGCTTCTTATCGGTATTCCTGGAAAAAGTAATGCTTTCGCTATCTCGAGCAAGCTTGGTCTGCCGGATCATATTATCGCCGATGCGAGAAAACGCCTAAGCGAACAGGATGCCTCTTTTGAAGATCTTCTGACGGATCTTGAAACAAGCAGGCGGACCATTGAAAAGGAGCGGGAAGAGATTGCCGCATACAAGCGCGAGGCAGAGAGCCTGAAACAGCAGGCAGCACAGAATCAGAAAAAACTGGATGAACAACGTGACCGCATCATTCGGGAAGCAAACGAAAAAGCAAACGCCATTCTGCGGGAAGCAAAAGAAGTAGCGGATGAGACCATCCGCAATTTCTACAAATTTGGGAAAGAAAACATCTCCGCAGCTGAGATGGAAAAGGAGAGGGAGCGCATCCGCAAAAAGATCAAAGACACCGCTTCTTCCTCTGATCTAGGCGTAAAGAAACAAAAAAAGCAGCATAAGCCCTCTGATTTCAAACTAGGGGAATCCGTTAAGGTACTGAGCATGAACCTGACCGGAACTATCAGTTCCCTGCCCGACGCCCGGGGTAATGTGACCGTACAAATGGGAATCCTGCGCTCGCAAGTCAACATCTCAGATCTTGAGATCATTGAAGAGCCGTCCCCGTACGCGCCAAAGAAATTTTCCCGGACCTCCAAAGGCCGGATCGGCATGAGCAAATCCCTTTCCGTAAGCACAGAGATCAATCTGCTTGGCAAGACTGTGGACGAGGCCGTGGCGGAACTTGACAAATATCTCGACGATGCCCTGCTCTCCCACTTAAATACCGTCCGGGTGATACACGGCAAGGGCACGGGCGCCTTAAGAAAAGGCATCCATGAATATTTAAGACGGCAGAAACATGTAAAATCCTATCATCTTGCCGAGTTCGGCGAAGGAGACGCGGGGGTGACAATCGTAGAACTAGGATAAGAATAACAGGTATATAGACGCACGGGAATTCCCCATTCACATTTACAACTTACAAGGAGGTACTGAAAATGATCGGGAAACAAAAGATCCTCATCGTCGACGACGATGAGAACATCGCAGAGCTGATCTCGCTCTATCTTACAAAAGAATGTTTTGATACGAAGATCGTATACAACGGAGAAGACGCACTGGACGCATTCGATTCATACCAGCCTAGCCTGATCCTCTTAGATCTGATGCTCCCGGGCATTGACGGTTATCAGGTCTGCAGGGAGATCCGTGCGAAAGCGTCCACTCCCATCATTATGCTCTCCGCCAAAGGAGAAGTCTTCGACAAAGTTCTTGGTCTGGAACTGGGCGCTGATGATTATATGATGAAGCCTTTTGACTCCAAGGAAATGGTCGCCCGGGTACGCGCTGTGTTACGCCGTTACCAGCCTTCCAGATCGGATGCGCTGGAGCGAGAGAAGACAAAGTGCGTGGAGTACGACGGCATTACCATCAATCTGACCAATTATTCTGTTGTATGCGACGGGCAGAATGTAGAAATGCCCCCGAAAGAACTGGAGCTTCTCTATTGTCTTGCCTCCTCTCCAAATCAGGTTTTTACAAGAGAACAGCTTCTTGACCGAATCTGGGGTTATGAATACATCGGAGATACAAGAACAGTAGACGTGCATATCAAGCGCCTGAGAGAAAAGATAAAAGATCACCCCCACTGGAGATTGAGCACCGTCTGGGGCATCGGATACAAATTTGAAACGAAGTAAAAATAAATCCTGCGCGCAGGATTCTTGCCAAAAGGGCAAAAGATCCGCTCAAGGAGTAAAAAGCATACATGAAAAGCATACTGCATTTAAAATTTATCGTCTTATACATTATATTTGGGTTTCTTTGTTTGTTTACAACCGCGACGCTCACAACACAGCTTGTGGAGGATCGCATCGCGGAAGATACGTCGCGCACACTTTACAGAGAAGCCTCGCTGATCGCAAGCGACTATCTTCCATCCTATTTTACGAATGATTCACCGCTCTACGCGGTTCAATCCCAACTTGCCGCCATGCGCCTGTATCTAGACGCCTCCCTCTGGTTTGTGGACAATACAGGAACTCTGATCACTTCGTCCAACATCGAGGGAACATCAGCGCCCGAGGCGATCGAAAAGTTTGATCCTGCGGAGATTGGCGGAAATCAGTATATCTCTGGCACCTATCATGAATATTTTGATGAGGATGTTATCACTGTCATGGCTCCGGTAACACAAGGATTTCATACAGAAGGATATCTCCTGATCCACAGCCCAGTCTCCAATATTGTGGAGCGCTGCAATTCCATCATGATTTCAGTTTACATCACCTTAGGAGTCATCTTCCTGTTATCCTTTATCTTCCTTCTGGGCGTTCATTTTATCGTGTACCGTCCGATCAAGCAAATATCAGAAGCCGCAAAACAATATGCTCTGGGAAACTTAGATTACGAGATCCCTGTCACCACCCACGATGAGGTCGGTTATCTCTCCGCTTCCTTAAACTACATGGCGGCACAACTGAAAGATATGGACGATTATCAAAAAAAGATTGTGGCAAATGTATCTCACGACTTCCGTTCTCCCCTCACCTCAATTAAGGGTTATGTGGAAGCCATGGCTGACGGAACGATTCCACCGGAACTGTACGGTAAATATCTAAACATTATCCTTTTTGAGACCGAAAGGCTGACCGATCTGACAGGAGATCTTCTGACACTGAATGAATTTGACACCAAAAATCTCCTTTTGAATAAAGAAGAATTTGATATTCAGGAAATGATTAAAAACACAGCCCAATCCTTCGAGGGTGCATGTACCCGAAAACACATCTCCATCGAATTACTCCTCATGCCGGGCGCTATCCTTGTATTTGCTGACAAACGTAAAATCCAGCAGGTACTCTATAACCTGCTGGACAATGCCATCAAATTCAGTGAAAATGAATCTTCCGTCACCGTGGAAGTGACTGTAAAGGGCGATAAAGCCTTCATCTCCGTAAAAGACCACGGAATCGGCATCCCCCGCAGGGAGCAGAACAAGATCTGGGAGCGTTTTTACAAGTCAGATCTCTCCCGTGGAAAAGATAAAAAAGGGACTGGTCTGGGACTTTCCATTGTAAGAGAAGTGATACAGGCCCACGACGAGCACATCAATGTCATAAGTACGGAGGGCGTAGGCACAGAGTTTATCTTCTCTCTAAGCCGCGCCAACTAAAGGTATCACTCTATAGTATTTACTTGTACAGCATCGCCTGCACAGACGGACTATCCATGTTGTCACGATCCACCCACGTATACCCAGTATCTACAACTGCCTCGTTTCCGATCTCTAAAACTGTGCGGGCGGCGGCGACGACTGTGGCATATCCCATCCCAAAGGGATTCTGTACAACAAGTCCGTCGATCACTCCGCTCTCCAGAGCCGCAATCTGGTCTTCTCCCGCATCAAATCCCATCAGAACAATATCCTCTGTCTTTTTCATGTTTTCAAGCGTATCTGCTCCAAGCATAACCGCATCTGCGTTCGTCCCAAAGCATCCCGCCAGATTCGGATGCTTTTCCAGATAATGGCTGACTACTTCCTCATCACTCATCTGATCCGCGATGGAATTGACATCCTCCAGCTTTGCCTTGGCAGTCTCTGAGATGTCTGCCTCCTGATCTGTATTACCTGCGTTTTCATCTCCGCTGGAATCCTCCAGACCCGCAGCCGCTTCCGCCCATGTGGCCAGTTCCTCTGCCGCCACACCGAGTTCTTCCGCTGCTGCCTGACGCTTCAGCTCATCTAGACGATCCATGTAAATGGTCTCCACAACCGACACATTCGGATAATTTTGGGCAATAGCATTTTGAAACGCTTCCGCCCTCTCTCTGGCATTCGCGGACACGGAATCCTGAACGATCAGCGCCACCTCGCCACTATCCTCAATAGCCGTGCAAAGTTTCTGGGCTCCCGTTCCCGCCGCCTCAGTATTGTCTGTCATACATGTGCACTGGATACCCTGATAGCTGTTACCTGAATCAAATGCCACAATAGCAATCCCGTTCTCACTGGCAAGATCGAACTGGACAGCAGATGCGTTCTCATCAATACTGGCAATAGCAATCACATCGGGATAACGCGCCATCTCCTCATCTAAAATATTAACCTGCTCATCGATATCTTCGCTGTCCGACGGAGCGTTAAACAAGACTTTTATCTTGTCATCTCCTGTGTAACCAAGTTTTTCATTGATATCGTCTGCTGCCTGTTGGACTCCTTCCTGCACCTGATTCCAATAAGGAGAATCTGACAGTTTCCCAATAACCGATATATAAGTTCCTGGCTCTAGTTCAAGATCGTCGATATTCCCATACACCGCTGGAGACAGCACGTCTAGATTCGCCTGCCATTCCGGCTCATCTGCCGTTTCCCCTGTAAATACATTTTCTTCTCTATTGCTGCACGCGCAGACACTCATAGCCGCGCAAAGCGCCAGCGATATAGCCGCTATCGATTTTTTCCCCATAGTTTCCCTCCATATTTATCAAAAACCTTTTTTATCATACACCAAAGCCGGCAAAAAAATTGTGAATTTTTTATTAAACTTGAAGAATCTCCTGCCCTATGATACAATTTTCCAATATACGCGAAAGGAATGAGTGATAAATGACAACTGAACACATCTGTATTATGATAGCTATCATTATCTATCTGGGCGCGATGCTCTATGTGGGCTACCGCTGTTCAAAAAATAATCATGATACCGCAGACTTTTATCTTGGAGGAAGAAAACTCGGACCACTTGTGACCGCCATGAGTGCGGAGGCTTCTGACATGAGCAGCTGGCTTCTTATGGGGCTCCCCGGGCTGGCATACCTGACCGGCATCGCAGACGCAGGGTGGACCGCCATCGGTCTCGCTATCGGAACGTACGTTAACTGGAAGATCGTTGCAAAAAGAATCCGCCGCTACACTCACGTAGCGGGAAATTCTATCACCCTGCCGTCATTTTTCAGCAATCGTTACCGCGACAGTCACAAGATTCTCCAGTCCATTGGAGCAATCTTTATCGTGATCTTCTTTATCCCTTACACGGCGTCTGGTTTTGCGGCATGCGGAAAGCTGTTCTCTAGCCTATTTGGTGTAAACTATGTTGGCGCAATGCTCATCAGTGCTATTGTCATCGTAGGCTACACCACTCTGGGCGGATTCCTCGCGGCGTCGACGACAGACTTTATCCAGAGTATTATCATGTCTATTGCTATGATCATTGTGTTTATCTTTGGCATCAACATCGCCGGAGGAATCTCCGCCGTCATTGAGAACGCGCAGTCTCTGCCGGGATATCTGACCATGACGACAACATATGACCCGGTAGCAGGCGTGGAACAGCCCTATCCCCTCATCAGCATTATTTCCATGATCGCGTGGGGATTGGGATACTTTGGCATGCCTCACATTCTTCTTCGCTTCATGGCAATCGAGGATGAGAATAAGCTTACTCTTTCCAGAAGAGTTGCCACCACATGGGTTGTAATCTCCCTTGCCGTCGCCGTTCTAATCGGCGTGATCGGACTTGCCATGAGCGATACCGGAGCGCTGACGGTGCTTACCGGTTCTGATTCTGAGACGATCATTGTGCGGATTTCAGATCTTCTGAGTACATACGGTATCGTGCCTGCGTTCCTTGCAGGGACAATCCTTGCAGGAATTCTTGCTTCCACGATGTCAACGGCGGATTCACAGCTTCTTGCCGCATCTTCTGCTGTATCCTCCGATCTTCTCGGCGGTATTCTTGCGAAAACTGCCTCAAAGAAAAACACGATGTTTGCAGACCGTATTACGCTGATTCTTATCTCTGTGATCGCCGCTTTTCTCGCAAGTGATCCTGATAGTTCTGTATTTAACATCGTATCCTTTGCATGGGCGGGATTTGGAGCCGTATTCGGACCGGTCGTCCTCTTTGCCCTGTTCTGGAGACGCTCTAACTGGCAGGGAGCTCTTGCAGGTATGATAAGCGGAGGCACTATGGTATTCATCTGGAAATATCTGGTTCGCCCCATGGGCGGCGCTTGGGATATCTATGAACTGCTTCCCGCATTTCTCATATCCAGCGCCATGATCGTGATCGTAAGCCTTGTCACAAAAGCGCCATCACAGGAAATTACAGAAGAATTTGACAGAGTATAACAATATTTCATACTTGATTCAGTGCATACTGCGTACTTGATTTAGTACACACAAATCTCTTGTATATTTACTTTTCTTGTATTAAAATAGACATATCGGAAAGGACATCCCCTTTTCGGAAATCAAAAAAGGAGGATACATACTATGGCACACGTAATTAGCGATGAATGTGTAAGCTGTGGTACTTGCGAAGGCGAATGCCCGGTAGGCGCTATCTCCGAAGGCGATGGCAAATACGTTATCGATGCTGATGCCTGCGTTGACTGCGGAGCATGTGAAGCCGCATGTCCAACAGGTGCTATCTCAGCAGAGTAAGGATATAAAATCGCAAAGTGATCACAAGCACAAAAGGATGCTCCAAGGCTGTTTTACAGCTTCGGCGCATCCTCTTTTTATGCAAATATGTCGGAACTTCCTGTCGGAACTTCACGAACGATTCTCCCGCTTCTACAGCCTTCCCTATGATATAATGTCCTTAAAGTCGGGATAGTCTTAAAAAAGCTCAGCTGCAAGACTTTCCCCTTGATCAACAGTTCAGAATAGGAGGTATAAATATTAATGGGTGAAGTCAGATTCATGATTTCCGAAGCTGCTAAACAGGTGGACGTAGAATCTCATGTCCTGAGATATTGGGAGGAAGAACTGGGTCTTACCATTGGCAGAACGGAGATGGGACACCGGTATTATACCAAAGATGACATTCGGCTTTTCTGCTGTATTAAGAAACTAAAAGATGAAGGAATGCTGTTAAGAGATCTAAAGCCGCTTATTCCAGAATTAAAGGAGACCCGTCTAAAGTTTAAGAAGCCTGACTCCACTGTCAAGCCTGCTGCTGTCACAACACCAGCTCCCGCTGAGTCTTCGGCAGCTTCTGTACCTTCCACCGAGACCACAGAAGCTGTGGAGGTTGTAATTCCTATCGACAAAGTGGAACAGATGCGCGCTCTCGTAGGCGACGTGTTTCGCGAAGCGCTGGCTGAAAATAACAGTATACTAAAAAATGACATCAGCAGTACAGTAACTACTGATGTCATCCATGAGATGGATTTTCTCTTTCAGGCAAAAGATCGCCAGCAAGAAGAGCATTTCCGCAAATTGGACACGCTTATCCGGCAGCAGCAGGCTGCCCGCAGGGAATCCGCAAAAGGAAATCCTATCATGAAGCTGCGCAGGCTTTTTACATGAGTTGCGTCCGCACACCTCGGTGCGGATGGCAACTGCCTCTTACTGCTGCCGCAGTTCATTCCCAAAACGTGTGTACTGCGGCATCCATGCCAGGCGCACGGTCCCAATCGGGCCGTTTCTCTGTTTTGCTATAATAATCTCCGCGATATTCTTATCCTCCGTATCTGGATTATAATAATCATCCCTATAAATAAACATACATACGTCCGCATCCTGCTCGATTGCTCCTGATTCACGGAGATCTGAGAGCATAGGGCGTTTGTCCGTTCTCTGCTCCACGGCACGAGAAAGCTGTGAGAGAGCAATAACGGGAACATTCAGTTCGCGCGCGAGCCCTTTCAGGGAACGCGAGATCTCTGAGATTTCCTGTTGGCGGCTTTCATTCTTCCTTCCCCCGCTGCCGCTCATAAGCTGCAGATAGTCAATAATAATAAGATCCAGACCCTGTTCCAATTTATATTTTCTGCACTTGGAGCGCATCTCCGATATGGAAATGCCGGATGTATCATCTATGATCATCCTCGAATTTCCGATCGTGCCTGCTCCTTCAATCAATTTCTCCCAGTCTGTATCTGAAAGTGTTCCCGTGCGGAGCACCTGGGCATCCACATGAGATTCCAGAGAGAACAGACGGTTTACAAGCTGCTCCTTGGACATCTCAAGACTGAAAATTGCCACGGCGAGATTCTGCCTGAACGCCACATGCTGGGCAATGTTGAGCACAAACGCCGTCTTTCCCATGGACGGACGGGCCGCGATCAGCACCAGATCCGATTTCTGAAGTCCTGAGAGCTTATAATCAAGATCAATGAAGCCTGTGGGGATTCCGGTAACAGTTCCCTTTGTCTTAGAGGCCCGTTCAATCACGTCCAAAGCGTTTAATACGACTTGCCGGATGGGAACATATTCCTGAGAATTTCCATGCTCCACAAGTTCAAACACCTGCTTTTCCGTCTGTTCCAGTATCTCGTCAAGAGGGCGATTTTCCAGATAGCACGTATTCGCGATCTCCTCATTGATCTTAATCAGTCTCCTCAAAATCGCCTTGTCCTTTACGATCTCCGCGTAATACTTGACATTTGCTGATGTCTGCGTCCCCGCCAGAAGTTCACGGGCATACTCCATGCTACTGATCTCTGGCGGCACATCCTTTTCTTTCAAATGCTCCTGAAGGGTGATCAGATCTACAGGGCGTCCTTCTTTGAACAGTTCCACCACCGCGTCAAAAAGAATACCATATGCTGACTGGTAAAAATCGTTCCCCGTCAATATCTCTGAAGCGACCATGACAGCGTCTTTATTCATGAGCATCGCCCCCAGCACTGCCTGCTCTGCCTCAATGCTGTGGGGCGGTATCCGTTTCATTGCTGCTTCCATATCCATGAAGAATCTCTCCTTACACTTCTCCTCTTATGTTTCTGTTCTGATCTTTTTTCTATGATCCTTCTTCTAAAACCCTTCTGATTCTATGCTTCTTCCTTAACAACCACCTTAAGTTCTGCTGTCACTTCGGGATGAAGCTTTACAGCTACGATATGAGTTCCAAGAGACTTGATCGCCTCCTTTAACTGAATCTTCTTTTTATCTACGTCAAGCCCCATTTGCTCCTTCACTGCAGCAGCGATCTCCTTGCTGGAAACAGAACCGAAAGTCTTGCCTCCCTCTCCCACTTTAATAGACAGCTCCACCTTTCCTTCCGCAAGCTCCCCGCTGAGGTTCTTAGCCGCCTCAAGATTTTCCAAAGCAATTTTTTTCTCATTATTTTTCTGAAGTTTTAAGTCGTTTAAGTTCTTCCCCGTCGCCTCTACGCCTAATTTTTTCGGCAGGATAAAATTTCTCGCATATCCGTCGTTTACATTGACAATATCTCCCTTCTTCCCAAGAGATTTCACATCTTCCAATAAGATAATTTTCATGTCTTATATATCTCCTTCCTCAATCATCTGATCAATTGTCTCTTTCAAAGTACTGATAGCTTCCTGAATATTCGTGTGGTCAAACTGTGCCCCGGCGGAATTGATGTGGCCGCCGCCTCCTAGCTTCTCTGCTATGATCTGCACGTTCACTTCATCGATGGAACGGGCGCTCAGATAGATTTTACCTTCATATACCGTCAAGACAAAGGATGCTTTGATCCCACTGATATCCAGAAGTTCGTTGGCTGTCTGAGCTGCCAGCACGGTCGGGCTCTCTATATCGCCCGGGCACTCTGCGATAGCGTATTCCTTTCTGTAGACTTCCGCCTTTCTCATAGCTTCTGCCTTTGCCCTGTAAGATTCCATATCATCCCGAAACATCTTGCGCACACGGGTGATATCCGCGCCACATCTTCTTAGAAATGCTGCCGCTTCAAACGTGCGCACGCCAGTGCGGTTCATAAAGTTCCTCGTATCAATCATGATACCTGCGTACAGACATTCTGCCTCCACAGACGGAATTCTAATGTCATCTGCAATATACTGCAGAACTTCCGCTACCATCTCGCAAGTTGACGACGAGTATGGCTCCACGTATGACAACACTGCGTTCTCAATGACATTGCTGCTCTGCCGGTGATGATCCAGCACCGCCGTCATCCGGGAGCGCTTAAGCAGCTCCGGGCATTCCGTCATCTGCGGTTTGTTCGTATCTACGACAATCACCATCGTATTGTCCGTAATATAGTCAAGCGCCTGATCAGACGTAAGGAAAATGTCATCCTCGTACGCCGAGCTCTCCGCAATTTCATCGTACAAAGGATGTACTGATTCCGTCACAGTATTGATAACAATATGCGCTTTCTTCTCCAGACTGACTGCTGCCCTGTAAAGCCCCATACATGCCCCAAACGAATCCGGATCCGCAATCTTATGCCCCATGATCATAACTTGATCCTTTGTAGCAATAAACTCCCTAAGCGCCTCGGCCTTCACACGTGCCTTCACGCGGGTATTCCTTGCAGTCTGTTCTTTCTTGCCTCCGAAATATGTGATCCCGTTGCAGTCTTTGACAACCGCCTGATCACCTCCCCTTGCCAAAGCAAGATCGATAGCCACGCGGGCATACTGATAGCTTAAGGCATAGGTCGCTGTATTCAGTCCTAATCCGATACTAAGCGTAGCTGACCGGGCGTTTCCGATATTAACCTGCTTTACCTCCTCGAGAAGGGAGAACTTATCCTCAGCGATCTTCCTATAGCTCTCCTTCCTCAGAACAATGAAGTATTTATCCTTCTCCATCTTCTTGACAATACCGTCCACATCATTGATGTATTTATTGATTTTCCTGTCAATCAACGCAACCAGAAGCGACTGGCGGACCTCTTCTACGCTTTCCATAACCTCATCATAATTGTCGATGTAGATTAAGCCGGAGATCATCCGCTGTTCTTCATTTTCCTTGATATATGCATTCAGCTCTGTAACATCCAGCATGGACACTGCCACAAAGTATTCTTCTTCCTCTGGAATCTGCAGAAGTTCTTCCTTTTGACTGAATCCCTTCAGAGAGACGCGCCTCATCTCTACCTTATAATCCCGGTCATTGTAGGTCACTTCCAGCTCCGCATGGCCGATGTCCCCTCTCGGGAACACGCCGGGATGTAGTTCGGGTATCATCTTGCTTAAATACTTTTCTTTCCTCGGACCTGTCATCAGAGCAATAAAAACATCATTTCCCCAGAGAATACGTCCGTCCTTCATCGTAATGGCATACGGCACGGCAAGTTCTTTTAACAGCGTGTGCTCAATCCCCTTATACTGAGCGGAAAACTGTATCAAATCCGCCAAGATCAAAGACCGGTTATAAAAATATAACCCGCCTGCGATCATTAGATAAACTAGGATGAACACGCTCATAATAAAGCCTGCCCGCTTGTCGACAAAGTAGACCCATACATCCATTGCCACCAGCAGGACTGTCATGATAAGCGGCCAGTTCATATACATTCTAAGCTGGCCTTTTAAACGCATCTTGTTCTTTTTCTTTTTCATAACAATGTCACTCCGTCTGTACTTCTCAGGTATGCACAATATCTGTCATAAAAAAACAAAAACTCTAATTTCCATTGTAACGTCTTATTATAACATCTTTTTCGATTTTTTACAAAGTTCTGTGTTCCCTAGATGCTATAATATCCGTCTTATTATATCATGCAAGGCTCTGCCTTTCAATTCATCTGTTTACATCCGCAGCATTTCCACGATGTAATCTCATAAAAAGAGAAGTTCCCTTAGCAGACTTAGAATAAAGCATAATACTGATAAAAAAGCCTTTAAACATTATTTCAATGTCTAAAGGCTTTTAACGCTTATTAAACTTCTAAATTAAAATTAGTCCTGAACATACGGCATAAGAGAAATATGTCTCGCCCTCTTGATCGCTACTGTAAGCGCTCTCTGGTGCTTTGCACAGTTTCCTGTAATTCTTCTCGGAAGAATCTTGCCTCTCTCAGAAACATACTTTTTTAACTTTGCAACATCCTTGTAGTCGATCTCATTATTCTCTTTACCACAGAATACGCACACTTTCTTTCTTCTGCGTGCCGGGCCTCTTCTCTTGAAACCGCCCTCAGGTCTGCTTCCCTTTTCGTAAGCCATGATGCTTCTCCTTTCCCTAGTTAAACGGTAACTCCTCATCAATGCCATCGGGGATATTCATAAATCCGTCGCCTGCCGGCGCGCTCGGTGCCGGAGCCGGAATGCTCTGCTGGTAAGAGCCTCTGTTTGCCTCGCTCTCAGCCCTGCTCTCCGCGAACTCCTGCTCTTCCACGACCACTTCCGTTGTGTATACCCTCACACCGTCCTTGTTCGTGTAGCTACCTGTCTGGATGCGTCCGGAAACGGAAACGCGCATCCCTTGACGGAAATATTTCTCTGCGAACTCAGCGGAACGCCCGAACACGACGCACGGAATAAAATCTGCCGTCGGCTCATTGTCCCTCTTAAATCTGCGATCAACAGCAACTGTGTATCTCGCAACTGCTGTAGCGTTCTCGCCCTGTGAATATCTCACTTCAGGATCTCTTGTCAACCGTCCTACTAAAATCGCTTTATTCATATATACCTCTTTCCGCTTATGCTTCCTGTTTCACGCATAAATATCTGAGCACGTTGTCCATAATGCGGATACGCTGTTCCACTTCGCCCGGAACAGTAGTCTCAGCCTCGAAGTGTACGAAGTAGTAATATCCTTCTGTCATCTTCTGGATCTCGTAAGCGAATCTTCTCTTGCCCCACTCATCCACGTCTGTCACGTTGCCGCCGAAACGTGTGATCAGTGCTTTCACTTTCTCGATTACGTCTGCTCTTGCTTCGTCTTCGAGTTTTGCGCTCACAACAACAGCTAATTCATACTTATTCATGTTCTTGCACCTCCTTATGGTCTCTGGCCCCCGGCTTCACTCCGGGAACAAGGAATTATGATCTCTGCGGAACTAATTCCGAGAGTATGTCACGGTTATACATAATACCATAAAGAGACAGATGTTTCAAGCTTTTTTTACAATGTTCCTAGTGTTTTTTTCAACCAGCCTGCGCGGAACCATAATCTGATGCCCGCACCCCGCGCATTTCAGCCGGAAATCCGCTCCGACACGCAGGACCTCCCAGTCTTTGCTGCCGCACGGATGCGGTTTTTTCATTGTGATGATATCTCCCACACTGAATCTGTCCGCCATTGTCTTAGCACCTTCCTTTTCTCCCTATCCATATCCCACAGCCTTCCTCCACCTGCAGTGCAACTTTGATTGCCGGCTTGTACCCTTAGTCCTCCGCTGTCAGTACTCCCTGAACGATAAATCTCTCATCGTCTCTCACATTTGTACAAGTGGACAGGGTAACAACCTTTGACTGTGCGTTCAACTCCACATCCACCTGATAGTTGGAAGATTCTCTGCAAGTCTGCAGATATGTCTCATAATCCTCATCAGAAGCAAAATCTATCGTGTAGTTTTCTGCCATATCCTTCACGACTCCGGCCGCAAATATTGTGTAAGTACGCACCTTCCCATCAGGTGTATAAATGTAGAAATTTGGATTTTCCTTGCAAAATGACTCGCTTTCATATTCAAGAAGCTGCGAAAACATTTCACCGCCCACATTCATATGATGCCCGTAAATGATCGTATTCCTGTCGGAAAAATCCGAGCTGTTGTTCATATCCATGAAGATCGCTCCCAGCCTGTTGTCATTTGCGGAAAATGTCTTCGTCAGGTATTCCTTATTATCTGCGCTCTTAACTACCGGATAACTGATAATCTCCGGCTGATCAAACCGTATCCATGCCACTGTATCTCTGTTTTCTCTTAACAAAGCATCAAAGTCCACGCTGAATCCGCTTCCATCCTCATCCGCCGTAACTGCGATATCTTTAATATTATCGTATTCCATGCCGCCAGAATAATAGGGGACCAGCGTTATCACAAGCTGATACAAGGCAAATACAAACACACAGACTGCCGCGATCAGCACGGCGCCGGACACGATGTTAAACGCCGTTCTTTTCTTCTTTCTTCTGTCCTTTTCTTTTCTTCTGTCCATCTGACTGCTATCTCCTGATTGTCTGTTCTATAATTAAAACCCGAGATTTTCATCCACAAGGATGATCTTAAATCTCTTCGGTATTTTGCTGAACCGGGTGACCATGATCTGACAGCAAATACAGGCCGGGCTCTTACAGTCAAAGCAGCTCCCATTCTTCACACATGGGGTATCGATACCGAATCTCTGCGTATTGATAGGCGCCGCCTCATTCCTTGCCCTGTGCATTGCATCCTCCTCTGACTTTACAACCTTGTTCATTCCCACAATGAGAAGCACATTTTTCGGACCGAAAGCGTATGCTGCCACGCGATTTGCATTTCCGTCAATATTGACAAACACGCCGTTTTCGCTCATTGCGTTGACGCTTCCCAAGAACCAGTCACAGGTAAAGGCTTTCAAAGCGATCTCATGTCTCTCCTCCAGCGTCTCTGCCTTATCCCTGTCATAAAATTCATAATTCCCCGAGCAGATCGCATCCAGAAGTCCCACCTCACGCACGGACATAGAACCTCCCATATTGATACTGCTCCCTTCGGGAATAAGTTCAAGGGCTTTCTGCACGGCTTCTTCCTTCGTCGCCGCATAATAAGCTTCCATGTTTCTAGATTCCAGCGCCTTTACAACACGCTTCCCAAGCGCCTCGTTTCTTTTCTGCCTCACATCCATCTTAACACCCTCCCTTTCTTTGCCATAAAGATCTGTCCTCACTGTCATAATTACGAATAGTATATCACTTTACACCCACGATTGCAAAATCAGCGTATCCCCAAGTTGAACATGGATTCCATCTCATCCATCTGCCTTATAACGCCTTGGCGCCTCTCATCGAAAAGCAGCCCCTTATTGTACCTGTAATACAGATCGCACCCGTTCTCCTGAATAAACCATATCCCGTAATAATTCGCATTGAGCTCTGTGACAAATGCCACCATCTCCTGACTTTCTCCAAAAGCCGCTTCAAGGAACAAAAAAGCATTCTCCAATTCCTTTGATATGTGATCTGTCAGAATATCCAGTTCCTGTTTCTCTTCCCCAAACATCTCCCTCACCTTGTCTGATTCCTTCACCGTAGAATCCCCTTTGAGAAGAGTGGTAAACCGCGTCAGTGTATCGATCACCCGGATCATTGTATGCTCCTGCTCTTTTGTCAGAAGCTCCGCGCACTTCTGCTCCTTAAGATCCCTCCGGGCCGTTTTTTGTATATCCTCCAGTGTAAGAGCCTCCTGACTGTCTCTCCAACGGGTCAGGTATCCATACAGCTTCCCTACATAAGCATCCTGCTCATAACACTCCCTGAACAATCCGCCCAGCTTGCCGTTGAGCAGGCTGATAATGCTTAAATGCTCATCAAACGGAGCACTTCGTATCTTTTGAAGTGTGACGGCATCCCACTTTCCCTCCAGAAGATCCCCTACCTTATAATCCGTCTTATACTTGTAATACAGTTCCAGATAATTAGCAAAATCCTTGGCCGCCGTCCTGTGCTGGATGTACTGGTATATCACATCTCTATCCACAGATTTTTCCAGTTCCTCATAAACCCAGATCATTTGGGAGAGATCCTCCCATCCTCTCGCCGTGACAAAAAGCTTACCATCCACTGTATTTTCCATGCGGTAGAAGTTCTCCTTGCGCAGTTCCAGATAAGAGATGACCGACGGATGTATTCCCTGCCGGTACGCGTACTCTTTCCACACAGACAAATCCGCCTCCACATCAATCTTCTTTAACCGATCCAGCGTTACCACGTCGAACTCACGGACAGACTTATTGTATTCTGGGGGATTGCCAGCCGCCACGATGATCCATCCATCAGGAACTCTGTGGACGCCGAACGTTTTCCCCTGAAGAAATTGGAGCATGGCCGGGGCAAGCGTCTCTGACACACAGTTAATTTCATCGATAAAGAGGATCCCTTCCCGTATCCCTGTTTGCTCTATCTTTTCGTATACAGAAGCGATGATTTCGCTCATTGTATACTCTGTCACAGAGTAAGGCCGGCCGCCATATTCTTTTTCTTTGATAAACGGAAGCCCTACTGCGCTCTGCCTAGTATGGTGAGTGATAGTATATGCCACCAGACCGACCTTTAACTCCTTTGCAATCTGCTCCATAATCTGGGTCTTGCCGATCCCCGGCGGCCCCATAAGGAGCACAGGGCGCTGACGGATGACGGGAATCTTATACTCTCCGAAATCATCCTTTAAAAGATATGCTTCGACTGTATCTTTAATCTCTTGTTTTGCACGCTTAATATCCAAATTATCTTCCTCCTGAATCTTTCTTCCTTCGTCCGCCCTGTTTGTGCCGGGCGGCGTTTTATTTTATCATTGTGTATGCCGGTGGCTCTGTTTGATCTCCTCTTCGCTCAGGATCAGTTTGATCGCCCACGGCGGCACATCCACATCTCTGTAATCTTTTTCAAGGAACACAAACGCGCTCCTGTAAGACGGCATCTTGCCCGGATATATCCCATATCCATCCGTAAAGTAAAGCAGTCCCTTCAGATTCATGAACTCCCCTTTCCGGATCAGGCCGTCCACATATTCAAACGCCGGGCGGAAATCTGTTCCCCCTTCACCGTACAGTTGAAAATGTTCCATGTAATCCTGAAGTTCTTCCTTCGAAGTGATCTTTACGTCTTGATGTACTTTTTCATCACATTGGATGATATGGACGTTCACCTGATGAAAGAAACTCTCGTTTTCCCGCAGGACACTGTAAGTTTCCTCAAGAAATCTTTGCACCAGCTCCCCTGAGCAGGACATTGACGTATCTATCACAATGGCAAATTCCTCAATCTTGCGCATCTCTCTCGTCTCCAGAGGCTCGATCAGTGGCAGATTGCCATACAGGGACAGTCCGTAAGTATAGAACCCATAATCAAACGTATCCGGATCTGTCTTAATCTCCTCACGGAATACAGAGAACTTTCTTAAAAATTCACGATAATTGTAGCGTTCTCTATGTTCCACCTTAAGTTCCCCCAGAAGATGCCCGCTCTGCTCCGAGGCCTCTTTGGAGAATGTCTCCATATCCGTCTCCATCTGCTCGCCGATATCTTTCCATTTATTATTGAGCTGTTCGTCCGGCGGGCGCTTTTCGTCATCGCTCTCCCAATACCTGTGATCGTCTACGTAAAACTCTTCCTCCAGCGCTGCCAATTCCTTTTCCGTCAGATCCCATTTCTCCATTTCAAAAAAGATCCGCTCTGCATTGAGCACATGCCCGGTGTCTTCTAGCTTTCGGTATGTCTCCCGCCTTAGTAAACTTCTCGACCAGCGCACGGGACGCAAATCGCACCCATCAATAATATGCTCTGCTGCAATATCGCAGCTCACATTCCAGTACCGCTTTGCGAGTTCTTTCTGATCCATATTTCCCTCCCGGGCGTGTCGGAGTTGGCCCGGCTCCGGCTTCACTATATGCCGGAAGACACAGTGAAGCACCATATGAAGGTATCCCCGGTTGGCAAGAATCCTGTTTTCCCTGTACAGGCCTCCCAGCTCCCGCGGATGAAAATACATCGTATACCCATCCGTTCCGAATGGGCTAACCCCGCTGTCCATCTGATACGCGAAACTACTCAGCGCCACATCCATGAACCGCATGGAAAAATATAGTTCGTCCCGGCAGATAGATAATATCTGCCTTCCCAGCCGCTCCACCGCATCTGTCACTTCTCTCTGTTCCTGCTCTCCTGCAGGGATGTCCTTTCTCATCATGTATTTTCCCTTTCGTTCCCCGCTTATATATTACCATTCATATTTTCTTTTCTTCTCCGGAAAGAGCCTGTGCTTTTCGTTCATAAGAAATACCAGCTCTTCTCTCTGTCCCATCCGCGCCGCGTAGTCTGCAGTTTTGACAAGCGACCGCCTTGTCCACAGTCCTCTCTCTGACATTGCCCGCAAAGCCTGCATATTCCCTGTCTCTGTCAGCCGGGCGCCGATCTCTGCGCCGTGTTCCTTCACATAAGCTTCATAGGCGTTTCCCGCCTCCTGCGTCAACCCCACAGGATACAAAAGCCTCGAAAAAATCAAGTCAGAAAGCACATCTATGTCATCCCACGCCCTTGCCACTGAGAATAAATCGTCATATTTTCTGTAATCTGGTTCTTTATTGTAGAAGCATTGGCGGTAATTATTACCTGAGCCGTGATGCTGGGTAAATAAAATCCGAGCCGGTGTGTTCTCCACTGCTTCCTCATAATGCTCCGGAAATACTAGCCTTGCTTCCTCTGTCTTTGTCTGAAATACCACGTCAATCCTCTGCCACAAATCTCCCAGTATATCCGGCACGCAGGATCTCTGTCCCCTCAAAAGACGCACATTCAGCCTGCAAAGCGCCCTGCATCCGGTAAACGCGCCGCTTCCCACATCCGCTAAAGCGTCTGAAAACCATAATTCCCTCAGATTCCGGCATCCATAAAAAATGTAACGCCCGATCTGTTCCATACTGTCTGGAAATATAACGCTCTCCACCCTCTCTCCGGCAAGCAGATGTTCCTTGTTCTGAAACAGATGATTCTCATCCGTCTCATAGACAAGAATATCTTCGTCCTCCCGATCCTTTCCCATGGAAAATGTGTACGCTGCCGCGCGAACCACCAGCCTGCCATGTATCTTCTCCGGCAGTTCCACATGAGGATCTAAGCCAAAACAGCGCACGATCTCCACTCCATTTGCCGTGTTCCTATAATGTATCTTCACTTTTTTCTGACCTCTCCAACTCCATCCGCTCTGTTTAGATGCGGAAGCCTCATACATTCTGACGTTTAAGCAGTTCTCTGATTGCATAAGCCACGCCGTGCTCATTGTTAGACTTGGTGACATATTTTGCCGCGGCCTTCACTTCTGGGGACGCATTCTCCATCGCAACCGTTGCTCCAAAATCCATCTCCAGCATGGACAGATCGTTTAGGCTGTCCCCAAATACCATCACTTCATCCATGGCATACCCAAGACGTTCAATATAATTTTTCAGCACAGGGCCCTTCTGCGCCCGCACATCCGTAATCTCCAGATTGGTCGGAAACGAAGAAGCCACAACAATATCCCGGTTTTCCCCAAGCACCTTATCAATCTGCTCCAACATATCTGTGTCATCTGAGAAAAGGAAAATCTTATACACCGGGATTTTCTTCTCCTCCATCTCCTTAAGTCCGGATACCACCTTTGAGTTCTCCTTGATCCTGCGGTACACCGAAGTTTTCAAGATCTCTTCCCGTGTCATGTTTTCATGAAAAAGCTGAAGCTCCAGTATAAGGCTCTCCTCCACCTCCTCTGGCGTACCCACGCGGTAATCGTATCCATCCGTACAGAAGATCACCGATACCGGAAATTTCTTCACACTCTTATACACACGCCTGCATAGTTCCCTGCTCAAAACCCTCGTCTCTATCACGTTCTGCATGGGATCCCGCACCTCAGCGCCGCTGCCCACCACGTAGTCACAGACAAGCCCAGTATCCTGAAGCTCTGCCATCGCTCCTTTAAAATTGCGCCCTGTGGCGATCATAAAACGTATTCCCGCCTCCTGCGCCTCCTTTATTGCCTCGAGAGTTTCCGGGGCGATCCTATGATCGTCTCCCAGAAGCGTCCCGTCCATATCGCTTGCTATTACTCTAATCATACCGCGTCCCTTTCTGCCATTTCAAAATTCTTTTTTCATTATAAATACTTTTCTCTCCTTCTGTAAAGAGAATACTCGGAATCCTTTTTTTGCATGAACGCAGCCTGCTCTTCTCCTTTTGCGCCCCACCTTTAAAGCAGAGGATTATCTGTTCCATATTCAAGTGTCTTCTCGTATCCAAGTGATTGTTTCCTATTCTTTTTTTAGGTGGTATACTGTTCTTATAATTTATCTTTGAAGCACACTTTTACACAGTGCAGGGAACAAACTTACACTACACAAAAATACGGGGTACATATCCATGCTTGATTTTTTAAGAGAAGAAGGAGTCAGCAAACACATTATCAAAGGGATTGAATATTTCCGAAAAGCCTACCCATCCAATGCCGCGGGGGAAACATGTCCCCGGTATATGTATTACGGCAGGGAAGTCTGGGAACAGGCTGCGGAGGCTCTGCTTTGCGGAGAGAACCTGCTCCTCGCAGGGTCTAAAGCAACGGGGAAAAATGTCCTTGCGGAAAATCTGGCAGCGCTCTTTGGACGTCCCTCCTTCAATGTATCTTTTCATATCAATATGGACGCCTCTTTTATGATCGGGGCAGACACCTTCCGGGACGGGAAAGTCACCTTCAGGCCGGGGCCAGTCTATCAGAGCGCTTCTCTGGGCGGTTTCTGCATCTTAGATGAGATCAACATGGCGCGCAACGAAGCGCTCGCAGTCCTTCATTCAGCATTAGATTTCCGCCGCATCATCAATGTGCCCGGATATGACGCTGTCACAGTGCATGACGCCGCCCGTTTTATCTCTACAATGAACTACGGCTATGCCGGGACACGGGAACTGAACGAAGCGCTTGCCTCACGCTTCATGATCATCCACATGCCGGAGATTACAAGAGAAAATTTAGAAAAGCTTCTACGCAGAGAGTTCCCTGACATGAAAAGTAAGTTCGCAGAGCAGTTTTCCGGGCTGTTCATAGATATCGAAAAGAAATGTAAAAGCGGCGAACTCACGCCAAAGGTACTGGATCTGCGAGGTCTTCTGGATGCGGTACGTCTGATGCACGCAGGACTTTCCCCCGTTCTCGCATTGGATATGGGAATCACAAACAAGACCTTTGACAGCTATGAACAATCCCTTGTGAGGGATATTATCTCTTCAAGGATATCACAAAAAACAGACGCTGCTTCCCTATTCGGCTGACAGCGCCGTTGTCCCGCCGAACTAAAAAACAATCTCAAAAGGAGTACTACCATGACCGACACAGACTGCCGCTTCTTAGCACGACGCCGCGCCCTCAATATGGTATGGACCGCCGCCGGTGAATATGGGTTCGATCCAGTATTTCTGGCGTTTACGCAGGATGGGCTTCCAGACTTTTATCTCAATTCCATCATCGGATATGTACAGAAATGGTATGACCGTGATACCATGAACAGGCTATTCGACACAATCGGGAACACGGTTTTGAAAGAAACTCTGGACGGCCTGCTTTGGATCGGACTGGAGAACTGTTCCTTTTTAAGAGAAGTTCGGGAGCGCCCCGTCCTTTCTGAAATGCGCCGCGTCTGCGCAAAATCTTTTTTCAATCAGCAGCTCACTAAATCCCGCCAGCAGTGGATGTCTCAAAACAGCCTTGTCTACGCACTCCAATCTGCGCGCTGGCGGACTGTGCTCGGAAAAGAACCCGGTCTTATCAATCCATGGGAGAAAAAACTCTTTGAAGAGCTGGCTTTTCGCGAGGCATGGGACGCAGACCAGATTACATCCCATGCCACAGACATATTCCGCCGCTATTTCCGCCTTGGGCAAAGCTCTCTTCCCCTCTCTCTTTTTGCAAAATTCCGCGGAAAAGCAGGCAGCCTCATAAAAAAAGGGCTTCCTCACCGCGTTATACGCGCAGAGGATCTCATATTTACCAGCGACAGTGCTGGAAATGGGATTATCACCCCGAGAAAAGCACGTACCTTCGGACCGATCTCGGCATTACAGGAAGAAAATGACCGTCTTTATATTGAAAGCTGCTTCGGTTTTCCCCTGTTCGGGTATGATGAAAATGCCCGGGCAGAAGAAGCATTCTGCACGGGACATCACCGGGAATGCCATCTGTATTTTGCATCCGGCCAGCGCGCCCCGCATACAGGGGACGATCCTCTTGTCTGGCGGATGGTTCGCGGCGCGCAGGTGCAGGCGGGCCGGAACCGTTCTCACTATCAGGACAAACTCCATTTCTATCAGAATAGTATTACAAGACTTGCGGAACAGATACGCAATGCCCTGCTTGTATATCCGCAGCCCTCCCTCGTACGAAGCCGTTCCGGCGCCCTTGCCCCAGCAGAGATCTGGCGGGCTGTCTGGCTGGACGATGAACGGATCTTCACCGAGACATTCCAAGAGGAACAGCCTGATTTCTCCGTGGATCTTATGCTGGACGCATCTGCTTCCCGGCTCCAGAATCAGGAAGTCATAGCCTCACAGGCATATGTTATTGCAAAGAGCCTACGCCTCTGCCATATCCCGGTGCAGATCTTTTCCTTCCTAAGCCTGAGAGGGTATACAGTCATGCGCCTCCATTGCGGATACAATGACAAAGATGAGGACAAAAAGATCTTCGACTACTTTGCCGCGGGATGGAACCGGGACGGTCTCGCTCTCCGGGCGGCACGCCGTCTGATGGAAGATTCCCCTGCAAAGAAACGCATCCTCATTGTGCTGACTGACGCAAGTCCCAACGACGACAGGCGGATGCCCTCTGACGTTCATGACAAGCACCGACTAAGCCGGAATTACTCTGGAGAAGCAGGCGTAGAAGACAGCTCTATGGAAGTACATTCTCTTCAGAAGTCTGGCATTCACGTCATGGCAGTCTTAAGCGGCGGGGACGGGGACAGACAGGCGGCGCGGAAGATCTACGGGGATGATTTTGTACGGATTGAAAATGTCAGAAATCTATCTGATGCTGTGGGAAGCCTCCTCCAGAAACAAATAGAAAAAATGCGGTCATAACAGACCGCATTGCCGAATTATATTTTATATGAAAAATCTATTGCCAGACGCCCCGTGTTTCCTCACTACTCAAGCATAATGCTTTTGACCGGCTGTCTTCCTGTTTCTCTTGAATAGAGGCTCATAATCAGTTCATACGAAACAACAAACATCACGAAAGAAACCACAAGCGTTTTATAGCCAAAACTATATTCCGGTATATTTTCAAAGTCAGCAAAAACAACCTCTACCATAATTCTGAGCAGAAGATACTAGTAAGCTGTCCTAACTATAAAACCGACATAGGAAACAGGGCAATAATCTCCAAAAATAAAGCTGCCGCATTCTTTCTCAGAATATCCGAACACTTTCATCATTGCGATAGTTTAGTTTTAGTGTTCGCTTTTGCCACACTCCCCAGAGACATCTAAGTCATTCCAGAAAAACAAAATGCCGAAAATCCAACAAAAGCTATACCGCTTCAACACAACAATAAAACAATTCTTATATCACTGGCCCAACACAGTGTATATCCATCGTACTCACATAGTGAATAGCTTCATTTTTTGTCATTTGCCCGTTCAAAACCCGGAGCAGCATCTCAAATGCCTCCTCCCCGACTTCCTCAATGCTTTTTTCTCCGATAATGATCCTTCCCGCATTTAAATCCATATCATACTTCATTCTTGCATAAGTATTTGGATTTCCACAAATTTTAATAACAGGCATACTCGGAAAACCCTGCGGAGCCCCTCTCCCTGTAGAAAAGCACAAAAACTGCGCTCCTGTAGCAGCCATCCCAGTAAGAATTTCCGGTTCCCGCCCAGGGGCATCTTTGATCCAAAGACCTTTCTGGTCTGTAACCATATCCGGATATTCCAGTATCCCCTGAATTGGACGATGACCGCTCTTAACAATGGCTCCCAGCGATTTTTCCTCTATACTGGAAAGCCCGCCCTTAATATTACCGGGAGTTGGCTGGCCGCCGCGCATATCCTCTCCAATAGTTTTTGCGCGGTTCTCCATGCGCTCTACGATTTCATAAATCTTTTTTCCTATTGGCCCTTCGGGGCCCCCAACTGCCCTCTGTGCAAGAATATGCTCTCCTCCAATAAATTCTGTGGTTTCACCAAATACTACTGTTGCTCCAAAATCCACTAATTTATCTGCCACATACCCGATCACACAATTAGACGCCATACCACTTGTGGTGTCGGAAGCCCCGCATTTGATTCCCATAACCACATTAGAAATATCTACCGTTTCTCTTTGAAGCCCTGAAATTTTCTGTGCCAGTGCCTGTGCCAAGTCTGTCCCCCTCTGAATTGCCCGGCTCATCCCGCCTAGTTCTTGGATCTCAATCAATTCCACTGGTTTTCCCGTAGAGGAAATCTCTTGATATAGCCTTTGGGTATCTGTTCCTTCACATCCCAAACTCACAATGAGAACAGCGCCTACATTAGGACTGCATCCCAAACTGATCAATGTGTCCGTCACCCTTTTTAAATCTGTAGGAAGCTGACAGCATCCCTGATGATGGAAGAATCCAACTGTTCCTGCCACCTGACGGCAGATTGCCTGTGCTACATCTGTAGCACAAATAACACTGGGGATAACTCCAACAAAATTTCTGCTTCCAACTTTTCCATTTTCACGTACATAACCCTGAAATGTATATCTCATCTTCTCTTCCCCTTTTCTATGTTACAGATCTCCTCTTCCTCGCATAGCTTCCATATTATGAACGTGAACATAATCTCCTTTTTTAATATCTCTCACAGCACGTCCTATGGATTCGCCATATTTTATAATAGGTTCACCGACTTGGATATCCCGAACCGCCACTTTATGCCCGTACGGAATGACTTCGGTCACAGACATCATTTCCTCATATCCTGCCCGGTCTTTTACCCTGACAGAAGTCCCCTTTGTAATACCGTCTGCGAAGATCGTCGCCACATTATCTTTCTCATCCACCTGCAAAGCTATATTTAACTCCATATC
>DSTMC04003__coassemble_898_pt1 | contig 30952 bp, 29 predicted proteins | sample DSTMC04003__metabat2_high_PE_018 | metagenome-assembled genome bin DSTMC04003
TGAGTCTATATGACCAGTTCAGATTGTTAGGAGGTGCAGTCATGGCTAAATGTGCTATTTGTGAAAAGGGTGCTCATTTTGGTAACAGTGTAAGCCACTCTCATAGAAAAACACCGAAAATGTGGAAATCAAATGTAAAATCTGTCAGAGTTAAGACAGAGGGCGGTTCCAAGAAAATGTATGTATGTACATCTTGCTTAAGATCCGGACGCGTTGAGCGTGCTTAATCAGACGAACATTATCGGGATAAAATGACACGGAAAAATAATCGCGGCTGAAAACCAGCCGCGATTATTTTTTTATCTTCTCAACAACAGAATAATTTATATCCGACTACTAGCAGCACTATCGTAAGTATCACGCCCCATACCAGATTCGGAAGCAACATCATGATAAACATACCGATCGCTGTCCAGAACATCGCAAACCCGCAAACTTTTTTCATACTCACACTTCCGAAAAGTCTGTTGGTACATTATATGCTCTGTTCCTCTTTTTATTCATCTTCATCTGAATCGAGAATGTCCTTTACGTCGTCCTCTGTCATACGGTCTTCCTTCTTAGACGTGAAACGGTCTACCACATCCGGCACAAGGTCAAGAATCTTTGTTACCGTATCCTGATTCTTGATATTGACAAGTTTTGTCTTCCCGTCTTGGATCACGATGACAGCACTCGGTGACATTTTCCCGCCGATGCCTCCCATTCCTTTTTCTTTCTTCTCACCTGAAAATGCACCCGCTCCGATACCAAAAGATACATCTACCAGCGGAAGAATAATCGTTCCATTGATATGGATTGCTTCCCCCACGACGGTTTTGGATGACACGACGCCGTCCATCCCCCTGAACAATGATTCAAGTGTTGACTTAAAATCGTTTTTTGCATCAGTCATTTTTTTGTCCTCCTCATATGACCTTGTGATGTTTCATTCTAATTTCTAATATTTCTATATTTTTTGTGCAATATCCTTGTCATCATCTTACAATTTGAAATTGCGGATGTGACGGTATGTGGCGCGCACATTCTTATCTAACAGCATGTTCCATGCCAGTACCAGCGCGTGTATTGCCCGTATCCTGCCCTTTATGTCAGCCTTTCCCCTGAGCACTTTATGCTCGAAATCAGGTTGAAGTCTAGTAAATTCCCCTATAGACGGATAGATCATACTTAACAGTGCAAGGGCATATCCGGTTAATGCAGGATCTTCAAATCCAAACTCAAACCATATATCCGCCTTCCGGGGCTTCAGCGACTGTAAAAATCTGCGTATCTCTTTTATCGCCCGTAAAAAAGCATTATGGTGTGTCTCATTCTCAATGAAGGAAAGAAGTTTGTCTTTTTTCTTTTCTAATGTCCTTATATTATCACAAAATTTTTGAAATGTATATTTTATCTTACCCCAAAATTCCTTTAATTTTTCGGACAGGGACGGTCTTTTTTTCTTCTCTGGTTTTTTCTTGGGTTCTTTCTCCCGTCTCTCCTCCTCTTTCTTTTCCTTTTCCTCCCGCTTCTTTTGCTCTTGCTTCCGAGTTTCCTCCCCGGCTGCATGCTTTTTTTCAGGCAGAGCCTGCCATGATACTGTTTTTTCATCACCTCCGGAACTATCTTTTCCGGCATCAGCACCGCTTCCGAAGCTTTTCCATGCGATTCTCAACCGCCACGACATTTCTCCGTCTGTATAGGACACTCTGCCTGATACTAGACGGAAAAGCCAGTGGAATTTCAGCCCGCCTCTCATGCTTTCACGAGTATTCTCCACCGAAGCTTCAAGCCTGTAAGTGAATGGACTCAGAAGGACGACAAAGAACACTAGCAGAACGAAAGCCAGTATTCCCAATATAAGAAATCCGAAAATTTTTAAAATAAGGAGAATGATATGTAACATCCGCTCTACCGTCCTGCCTTTTCAAATTCTTCCTGACGTTTCATAATGAACCGTCGCACATTGGCGTCTCCCGTTTCTTTGTACACCTGTTCCGTAATATCTCTTGTGATAGCAACCGCCTCGCTATATCCTGCGGCAATTCCCACGACAAACAGTTCTTCCTCTTTGTAAATGCGCTGTTTTAGAAGCGCACTGGAAAAGAACTCAAGATAATTCTGCTCACCCTGAGCCAGAGTGATCACATACACTTGAGGCTGAAGCCTGTTATTCGCCAGCTTTTGTATGATTTTTTCCTTTTTTTTCCGCCAGCATTCACTGACATACAGATCACAGTATAATCTTATCCGCATAGCCGTTCTCTTCCATCGTTTTACTGTCAGTTATAATAAGAATCCAGTATGTTACCTGCTATGGAAACCGCTTTCCCTCCGGCGCTTCCATCGGAGCCCTCTGTAATCACACTGATGACTAATTCCGGATTATCTACATTAGTAAATCCGACGAACCACGAGTGAGTCCTCTCCCCGTCAGACAAACTATACTCGGCTGTTCCTGTCTTACCTGCTGCTGTATAAGACTTTCCACTTAAGACAGAGCCGGTCCCCTCGTTGACGACCGCGGTCATATAATCTTTGAGCTGAGCTGCTTCCTCTGAAGTCATCAGTCTCTTGTAGCTTTTAGGTACGTTTTTACGCACCTCAGATCCTGTATAATTTGTTACCCTTTCCACCAGATAAGGCTCCATCAGCGTTCCGCCATTTGCCACCGCCTGTGTAATCAAAGCCATATGATACGGGCTCACCGTTGTCTTTCCCTGCCCCATGGCAGTCATCATGATCTCCGCATCGCCGGAGTTCTCCTCCAAAGCAAAAGAACTCCTTTTGTAATCCAGAACTCCTGGAAGAGGAGAATTGAAAAGCAGATCCTCTGCGGTTTGGCGGTAATCACTAATATCCAGCAACATTCCGATATTACAAAACGAGGAGTTGCAAGAGTTTGCAAAAGAACTTCTCAAATCTTCAAAGCCATGCACGGTTCCATTAAAACACGAGATTGACGTATCTCCCACTTCTATCTTTCCGGCGCAGTCATAAGTGTAGGACTGGTAATCTGAATTCTGTCTCATATATGCAAGTGTGGTGACGATCTTGAACACTGATCCAGGTGCATAAGATCCATTCATCGCACGGTTTAACAGGGGGCTGTTTGTCTCATCCGAGATGAGCGTATTCCAGTCGGCATATATACTGTTCGGATCATAGTCCGGCTTGGATACCATGGATAAAATCTTCCCGGTATCTGCTTCCATAACCACCACGGCTCCCCTGTTGTCGCCTAAGGCGTCGTATGCCGCCTGCTGAAGATCCGCGTCCAGTGTGGTTACCACGGTATCGCCACGGTCCTTTTCCCCGTTAAATTCATTTTGTATCCGCTCTACAAAGAAGGCATTGGATGTCAAAAGTTCAAAGTTTTCTACAGACTCAATCCCTGTTTTTCCAAGCTGTGGATCGCTGTATCCAATCACATGTGAAAAGACGGAACCGTAAGGATATACCCTTGTCTCTGTTCCATCTTCCGCCACATCAGTGCGAGCGAGGACATTACCGTTCCTATCTGTGATATCTCCCCTTATGACATTTTCGGCAAAAGCATTCTGTCTCTGATTGTAAGGGCTGTTGACAAATGTTTTCGCCCGCACAATGGTGAAGTACACCAGATATCCCATAAGTGCGATGAACAGGATCACGAACAGATATGTGATCCATGCAAATTCTCTATTTCGGGCGCGCTCCTGCTTTTTTGCGCGTCCTTTGTCTGGGGACTTCCTCGAATCTCGGTTCACCTTTCGCCGCTTTTCGGGGCGCTGTTCTTCCCATGCCATTTCCTGACTTCCTTTCTTTCTTACGCTTTTCTCTCTCCAGCTTTTTCTCTTCGTCCTCCCTCAATATATACAGCCCCTGTATAATGCCGAACATGATCATCGTACTCAGCATAGAGCTTCCCCCGTAACTGACAAAGGGAAGAGTCATACCCGTGGAGGGAATGAACTTTGTCACACCTCCAACCTGAAGAAACACTTGGAAGATGTAGCATGTCCCAAGTCCTAACGCGACCAGTTTATAGAAGCTGTTGTGAAGTTCCATCGCAATATTCAAAAACATTACATAACAGCTCACACAGATTAGAATAATACAGAGCGCGTAGATCACTCCCATCTCCTCCGTGATTGCCGAGAAAATAAAATCTGTCTCAGCCACAGGGATTGTATCCGGCTGTCCCTGAAAAAGCCCCGCGCCAAACCAGCTCCCCATCCCGATAGCAAAAAGCGACTGCGCTACTTGATAGCCGCTGCCACTGTATGTCGCAATAGGGTCCTGCCACGCTTCTACCCGGACTCTGATATGAGAGAACAAATGATACCCTGCTACTGCCGCCAGAACTCCCGCCCCAAGTCCAGCCACCGCATATAGGGGCTGTCTTGTCGCCACGTACAGCATGACAAGATATACTACAAAAAAGATCAACGCTGCTCCCAGATCCGTCGATACCACGAGTATGAGTACATGGGCCGCAGCAATCGCGGTAGTCACCACAACATTTTTAAATTCTGTGGAATGGTTCAGGCTCGCAGCCACGAAAAACACAAACAATATCTTTACAAACTCCGAAGGCTGGACATTGATCCCGAACAATTCAAATCCCAGTTTTGCCCCGCCGGACGTAGGACCAAAAATTGCAACTAACAGAAGAGCTACTCCTCCTACTCCCGCATAGATATACGTCCATTTATCAAGAAATGTAAGTTTCCGTATGAGAACCGGTACAATCAGCCCAAACACAATTCCAAGTATCACAAAGACGAGCTGGCGCACCGCCGTTCCATAGGGCGATTTATTGTCGGCGGAAAGCCTCGTGATCATGATCATCCCCGCCGTTATAAGCATACACATATTGTTGACGACAAGGCGGGATACGTTGGGATAGATAAGGTTGTACAGAAGAATCACCGCAAGAAGCACTACAAAAAGCGCTCCGTAGATAAATAAGATGCGAATGTCTTTCGTGTAAAAAAACATAGCGAAAAATGCAGTGAACTGCAGCAGGAACATAAGGATGTCCTGCCGGACGAGCACGCGCTTTTCCTGAGCCTCATACTCTCGCGTAAAGATTGAAAAACAGGAGAACGTGTAAGCCGCTATTAAAATAATAATGATGTATTTTGATAATTGTACAATAATATTTGCCATATTCCCACCTGATTATAGTACCCCACGCTTAAAATGCCCTTGTGTGTATACAAATTCCGGGGCACTCTGCCCGTTTTCCTCCGAAAATGCCTTCATAAGCTGCGTGGTTATGAGCCTTGTCTGCTCTTCTGTCTCAATACTGAATTGAATCCTAAGCATGGGAGGAGCAAGACGTTGGATTTCTTCCCTGTTCATGCCAAGATACAGAGGGCTTGTGTTGTAGATTACATTAAAACACTCCCCACATACATTTTTCACGGGAAACTGATTCCCTAACCGGTCTGTGAGCATTGTTATCCCAGTATTGCCGTCGCATTTTCCCATGGTCTTTTTCAGGCACTGGGCGCTTATCATGACCGGGAGATGCCCGTATACCGCAAACTCCGCCTCCCTCATTCCAAGTTCGGACAACTCCTGAGCGTTCAGCTCAAAAGGCGCAGTCATGCCAGATATCCCAAGATGTTTCCAAAATACTTTTCCATATTGGTTAAACACATATAGATTATGGTCCAGAATGATCTTTTTGTCAAATCCAAGCTCCTTTAAAAATGAATACTCTTCCATATTCCGGATCAATACGCCAGAGAGAGGGAGTTCTTCAAAAATCTTACAAATATCCGTCCGATATGCTTTTCCCCTTTCTCTGAAAATGTACGGCATGGCAAGAAATATCTCACAGCCGGATGCCTTCATCTCCCTAATCATAGATCCAGCATCATGGGGGTTTCTTTCTCCCTCTGCATCTCCACTCTTATTCTTCGTCTTTGGGAATGCTGTCTCAATGAGAGAGAGCTCCACATAGACACGCTGGATCTTATCTTTGTTTTCTGCCGCAAAATCACGTACCTCCCTAAGCTGGCCTTCTGTCTCCGCAAGAATAGAAAACTGGGGGTTCCACTGTCCCTGCGCATGACTTGACACGCCGCAGCTCTCAGTTATCTTTGCAGTCTTAGAATAGATCTCATCATACGCCTTATTATCAGGGCAGCGCTCCAAAGAGCGGGCATATGAAGAAAATATCTGCTCTTTCAATCCCTCCAGCGCAGCTCTTCTCAAAAGATTGAGCTGTCGAACCGGCAAAAAAATATGATCATCTTTATAAATATCCAGTTTCTTAAAAAAGAATTCCGAGTTCCCAGTCTTTTGTATTTGCTCCCGGATACGTTCCTCATCAAGAGGACGGTTTTCCGCCTGTAACACACACTCTTCTGTCTCTGCTGTAAAAGAAATCACTTTTCCATTTTCTTTCCAAAAATCCACGGTCAGATAAGCTGGGGAAGACACAGAGAGAGTCAGTGTTCCCGTGATTCCCCTTTGGAGAGCTTTCTCAAGATAATCTGCTTGAACAGAACGGATCAAAGACTCGTTGCGCACACGGTTTAAAACTGTCCCCGGATCCATACGGACGCCTTTTTGCACAAGAAAAGAAATCTTTTCTCCCTTTACGACTGCATTACCAAGCGTATGATTCCCTTTTCCACCTGCGACTTCTACAACATCCCCGGCATTTAAATCCGTCACTGCCTCTGCATACAGCTCTCTTCCCTTCTGGAAACAGACTTTCAAAGCAGGAACCCCCGCATGGTTTGGACGGTCAAGAGCCATCATTTCCCTGCCGTTATGTGTCTTATAATAACTTTGGGAAAAACCGCCCCGGTTATACAGATCCATAAGCATCTCCTTGTCTTTGGGAGACACATGGTATCCCTTTCTCCCCTCATGAAGATACAGATCTGTATATTTCCGGTACATAGCCGTAACTGCAGCTACATACTCTGGTTTTTTCATCCTTCCCTCAATCTTGAAGGAATCGATTCCAGCTTCCGCAAGATCCGGGATGATTTCTAATGTGCAGATGTCCTTCGGACTTAAATAGTACTTCTTTTCACCGCCCGCCGAGTAAGGCAGCCTGCACGGCTGGGCGCACTGTCCCCTGTTTCCGCTCCGTCCTCCAATCATACTGCTTAACAGGCATTGCCCAGAATAACAGTAACAAAGAGCACCGTGGACGAAACATTCAATCTCAAGTCCTGTCTTATCATGGATCTGTCGGATCTCCTGAAGGGAAAGCTCTCTTGCGGGGACCACTCGTGCCACACCCTGTTCTTCCAGAAATGCCGCCCCGTATGCCCCCGTAATGGTCATCTGTGTGCTGGCATGGATGTCCATGCCAGGAAAATATTGCCTTACATACTCCAAAACGCCTACGTCCTGTACAATAACCGCGTCTAATCCAGCTTCATATAAGGGGGATAGATACGGATAGAGTTCTGTGATTTCTTTGTCCTTGAGGAGTGTATTTACAGTCAAATAAAATTTCCGTCCGAACAGATGCGCTTCCTTGATCGCAAGGATCAGTTCCTCCTGTGTGAAATTATCCGCATACGCCCGAGCGCCGAATCTTGAGCCTCCTGCATAGACTGCGTCCGCTCCCGCCGCAAGAGCAGCCCTAAAAGATGCATAGGATCCAGCTGGAGCAAGAATCTCAATCCTGTCCGGCGTTCTGCTGTTTTTACTTTTCTTTTTCCCCGAGTACATATTTGTCATATCCTGTCCTTCTTTGTTCTCATATAATGAAACAGGCTGTCGTTTCTGACAGCCCTCGTATTGTTTATCTTCTGCGGTTTTTCATCTCTGTTTCCAGCTTCACGATCTGCATCTGGAGATCATTGTTCTCTTCCTTCATCTTCGCCAGTTCTTTCTCTGCGTTCTCCAGCTTGATCTGGGCGGAAATCAGTTCGTGCTTCAGGTCATACATTTCTTTATCCTTCAGCTCGATATCGCTCTCAAGGGAATCTCCCTGCTTTTTTGCTTTAAAATAATCGTCTGCGATGTTCAGGGCGAGAAGTACATTTCTTGTGTCAGCGCTCTGTTTTCTGTATCCCTCGCTGTTCGCACATTCTGTGATCTTGTGATTCAGGTAGGAGGATACTTTCTGCAGATACTCCTCGCCCTCAAATCCACTCAGGGTGTATACCTTTCCCCCGATCAATACTTCCGTAAAATGTTTTGCTGAACTCATAGCTTCCTCCTCGCGTTTCTTACCAGTCCATTATAAACGATTTCCCATGAAAAACCAATAGTTTTTTACACATCTTCCCTGATCATTGGTATCCCCAGATGTCTGTACGCCAGTTCCGTAACAATCCTTCCTCTAGGCGTGCGCTGGATGAAACCGTTCTTTAAGAGATACGGTTCGTATACGTCCTCCAGCGTGCCTGCGTCCTCGGAGGTGGCCGCAGCCAGAGTGTCAAGCCCGACCGGACCTCCCTGAAATTTCTCAATCATCGTCAGCAGGATATTCCTGTCGATATGATCCAGCCCGTATTTATCCACATCCAGAAGATCCAGCGCATAGTCTGCCACTTTCTCCGTGATTCTTCCGTCGTATTTTACCTGTGCAAAATCGCGCACTCTTTTTAGCAGGCGGTTAGCAAGCCTTGGAGTTCCCCTGGAACGCCTTGCAAGTTCCAGCGCTCCCTCCTCCTCGATCTCCACACCGAGTACTTCCGCCGAGCGGAGGATAATCGTCTTAAGCTCTTCGTCTGTATAGAATTCCAGACGGTTCACTACGCCAAAACGGTCTCGTAGCGGGGCGGTAAGCATACCGACTCTCGTCGTGGCGCCGACTAGGGTAAACTTCGGAAGATTCAGGCGGATTGAGCGCGCTCCCGCTCCCTTCCCAATCATAATGTCAATGGCGTAATCCTCCATCGCCGGGTATAGCACTTCCTCAACCTGACGGTTCAGACGGTGGATCTCATCCACAAAAAGAACGTCATTTTCCTGAAGACTGTTCAAAATCGCCGCCATCTCTCCCGGCTTTTCGATTGCCGGACCGGATGTCACCTTCATATGAACGCCCATCTCGTTGGCGATGATTCCCGCAAGGGTTGTCTTACCTAGTCCGGGAGGTCCGTAGAACAGCACATGGTCCAGCGCTTCCTTACGCGCCTTCGCGGCTTCTATATATACCTTCAGTGTCTCCTTCGCTTTTTCCTGCCCGATATATTCCGTTAGAAGCTGAGGGCGCAGTTCCCCCTCGATCTTAATGTCTTCTTCCAGATTCTCCGTCGTGATGATACGTTTTGCCATAGTCTGTGTGATTCCCTTCTCTTTTGATGGAGACTTGTCTTTTAATAATGAAACTTTACTCTGCCATTGCCCATTCTCCATCTGTTAAAAGTCAGAATAAATATTTCAGCGCCTCTTTCAGAATATCTTCCACCGTCGTACAGTCCGCGGATGTCTTCTTCACAGCGCGCATACTCTCCGAGCTGCCGTAGCCGAGAGCAACAAGCGCCTGTACTGCCTCTGCCTGCATATCACTGTCCGCCGATACCACATCGCGGTCTGACGCTTCTCCTCCATGAGCGGCATGCTCGAGCATTTCCTCAATATCTACTTTATCCTTTAGTTCCACGATTAGCTTCTCCGCTGTCTTCTTCCCGATGCCCGGCGCTGCGGAGATCGCTTTTGCGTCTCCAGACATGATTGCGAAGCGCAGTTCATCCGGACTCATGCAGGAGAGGATATTCAGCCCTCCCTTCGGTCCGATGCCACTCACTCCGATTACCAGCTTAAATATCTCCAAATCGTCCCTTGTGAGGAAGCCGAAAAGCTGCATGGCGTCCTCCCGCACATTCAGATAAGTGTGAATCTTCACTTCACTGCCCGGCTGTGGAAGAAGGGAGAGCGCTTGCTGGGGCATGAACACCCCATAGCCCACGCCTCCCACGTCGATCACTGCTTTCTCCTCTTCCACTGCCGCAAGTTCTCCTCTTAAATATGAGATCATCTGTCCGTTTCCTTTTCTTAATTTTATTCTGCCTTATTTTAAGATCTTAAATTTATCTCAAGCGGTAGTATAAGGAAAGTTTTTCAGCCTCCTTATCACCTCTTTGCACACCAGACCGATCAGGGCGCCTGTCACCAGTCCCGAGATCATCAGCACTGGAAGATAGTATCCGACCTGATAAGTTTCCACAACAAGCATTGCTACAATGAGTTGACCAATATTGTGTGTCACGCCGCCTGCCATACTCACTCCAATCACACTGAAACTACCTCTTTGTTTTATCATGGTCATAGCAGCAAGACTTAACAGGCCTCCTGCGAGACTATACAGAATGGCAAAGAGATTGCCAAAGATAAATCCCGCAAGGACAATACGGATGACAGACAAAAGAAATGCGTCTTGCCATCTTGCCTTATACAAGACTGTAACAATAACAAGATTCGCAAGCCCCAGCTTCGCCCCCGGGATACCGAAATTGATGGGAATCAGAGTCTCCACATAGCTGAATATAAGTGCCAGCGCCGTAAAAACGCCAAAATATGCCACTTTCCCTCTCATCGCACAACACCGTCCAAACTACTATCCGCACTGTTTTGTACAGAGACAGCTACCTGATTCGGAAGACAGATAATGCTTTCCCCGTTCCTGCTGATCTCCCGGTGGTGTACGCAGATCTGGTCCGGGCAGTCTGCCTCTTTCATATACACCTCTCCCTCTTCGATCACTACTGTATTTGTGCCGCTGATATCCACTGTCTGATCTTCATTGAGCTTATATGTGCCGAAATGGTCTCCATTTACTGTGATTAAGACAACTGCCGCTTCCTTGTCAAAAGACAGATTCAGCATCAGCTGGACACAAAAGATCAGGACCGAGAGAACAATCACAGCTGCCGCTAAGATCCAGTCATTTCTCTTCATATCCGTACCCCTTTACCTCAAATATCATAGCACACCGACTTTTATAATGCAACCATGCGTTCGATTGTATGTTCGATTGTTCTTTTTGTGGAAACATTATATAATATCCAAAAGTACGACCTGAAAGGAATATCAAAATGATAAACAGAAAAAAAGCGCATACTTATGCTATGGCACTTATATCAATACTGATCGTCTCCGCTCTTGAAGGCTGTTCCTCTCCCCCTAAAAATGAATCCTTATCTATGACAGGAATTTACTTTGATACGGTTGTCCAGATCGAAGTATGGGACGCCCAGCAGACAATCCTCGACGAATGTGAGGAAATCTGCGCTCAGTATGAGCAGCTCTTAAGTCCCACCATAGAGACAAGCGAGGTATCAAAAATCAATCAGGCGCAAGGTGCGCCCGTTACTGTGTCAGACGAAACGGCGCAGCTTATACGTCTTGGAATAGAATATGGGGAAATCTCACAGGGGAAATTCGACATCACAATCGCCTCTGCGACTAATCTGTGGGATTTCCGGGACAATAAAGAGAAAGAAATCCCGTATGCCGAAGCCCTCTCAGAAGCGGTCAGTCACATCAATTACCATTCTGTCAAGGTCGACGGCAACACCGTCACCCTTACGGACCCGGAGGCAAAGATAGATCTTGGGGGTATCGCAAAGGGTTATATTGCAGATAAACTAAAAGAATATTTAAAAAATCAGGGCGTGGAACATGCCCTGATCAATCTTGGGGGAAATATGCTTGCCCTCGGAGGACGCCCCGACGGATCTGATTTCCGCATTGGGATACAAGAACCCTTTGCAGCAGACGGAACCGTGCTGACAAACCTTTCTATCTCAGACAAATCTGTTGTCTCCTCCGGGAATTATGAACGATATTTTGAAAAAGATGGAATTATTTATCATCACATCCTTGACCCTGATACCGGATACCCCGTACAGAACAATCTGTATCAGGTAACTATTATATCCGACAGCTCTGTTCAGGGAGACGCCCTTAGCACCACCTGCTACGCTCTTGGATTAGAAGCAGGAATGGAGCTGATACAGAATACGGACGGTGTGGAAGCAGTGTTCGTCACGGACGATCTCGAGGTACACAAAACTTTATGAGGCATGGAAATATGCCATATATAAATCTCTTGTCCACAAATAACAAATGGATAGTTGGAGGAAATAATGGTATCAATAAAGAACAAAAAATATTTATCCTTAATTTTAGGATTTCTTTTCTTGTTAGTTGCATCGGTTATAGTATATCGGGTTGTCTTTATTTACAATACAAGTTTAAATATCTTAATTCAAAACAACTCGAATTTATCTTTGAAAGAGTTAAGTGTTTATTGCAATAGCACGAAACTTAACACCACACACATTCTTGAATCTGGAAAGTGCGTCGATTTGAAACTTAATCTTCCAACAGATTTCGTTGAGGGAAATCTTCTGTTAAGCTATGAGGAAAATGGATTACAGAAGGATTTTATCCTTTGCGGATACATAGAACATGGCTGCTACAAGAAAATCAAAATAGTATATACCACAGACAATGAATTTCAGATAGAATAGGACAGTAAGAAGCTATCGCATCTATGATTTCCTAATCACTGATGCGGCAGTTTTGAAAACAAATAAAACACTTAATCTTTTTCATTTGTTTTTCTTCTTCCTAATCTAAATAATTTACGAAGCGTGAAAATATCCCAAAGATAAATCTCTTATCCACAGATAACAAAAAGTATTGAACATAAAAGCATAAACGCTTAATGTACAAACTATAATTTGAAATGTACTATTCATGCCTCTTACCTTAAAATATGTTATACCCTATCTGTACCACTACCCAGTATCTAAACCTAACAATTTGCATTCATCCCTGCCAGATATCCCGTGCTCCACGCAATCTGAAGGTTATATCCTCCGGTCACCGCATCCAGATCCAGTACCTCGCCTGCAAAGAAAAGCCCTTTTACCAGCTTCGACTCCATGGTACTGGGATCAATCTCCTTTACCGACACACCGCCCTTTGTGATGATCGCTTCTTTATATCCCCGAAGCCCCGTAAGAGTCATGGAGAAATCCTTTATCAACCTTACAAAATGAAGCCTCTCTTCTTTCGTGATCTCGTGAACCTTCTTCTCCTCCGGGATTCCCGACAATTCCACTATAACAGGTCTTAACTTGGACGGGAACAAACTGTCCACCGCATTCTTAAACTGACGGTTATGATTCGTCTCAAACTCTCTAAGTACTCTCTTGTCAAGCTGCTCTTCCGAAAGAGCAGGCTTGAGGTCGATATGCAGAGTCAGTTCTTTTTCTTTCAGCTTCTTTCCTACGATACTGCTGGCGCTTAAAATGACAGGTCCTGTCACTCCGTAATGGGTAAACAGCATCTCGCCAAACTCCTGATACAGCTTTTTCTTCCCGTCCGTTACACAGATCTCAATATTCCTTAAAGAAAGCCCCATCAGTTCCTTCGCATACCATTCTTTCACTTCCATGGGTACAAGGGACGGCAGAATCTCTGTCACTTGATGTCCACATGCTTTTGCAAAACGGTATCCGTCGCCTGTAGAACCTGTGGACGGATAAGAGATGCCGCCCGTCGCGACGATCACCGTGTCCGCATACAGTTTCTTCCCTGAAGTGAGCACAACGCCCTTGATGACATGCTCCTTAAGAATCAATTCTTTTACTTCCGCTTGGAGATAGATCTCCACACCGAGCTGCTCCATCTCCCGTTCTAGCGCGCGGATCACATCCGAAGAATGGTCGGATGCTGGAAAAACTCTCCCTCCCCGCTCAATTTTCGTCTTTACACCCAGCCCTTCAAAAAAATCAATGACCTGGCTGTTTGTAAAGCTGTAAAAACTGCTGTATAAAAACTTTGGATTACTGACTATGGCTGAAAAAAGGTCTTCCGTATCCGCCGCATTGGTGATATTGCAGCGTCCTTTCCCAGTGATAAACAGTTTTTTCCCGAGCTTTTCGTTCTTTTCGAGCAGAAGGACTTCTCCTCCATTTGCCGCGGCGGTGATCGCCGCCATCATACCCGCAGCCCCTCCGCCGATAACCAGCACCTTACTCATCTTCTGCTTCGTCCTTTCCTGCCTTGCCCGCCGAAAAATGATCCGCTTCATCCACTGAAAAAGAGTCACTCACGGGATTGAGTTCGTCCCCGCTGTACACTTGGTATTCTCCCCATATCTTTTCCAGCGTCTCTAATGTGTCAATGACTTCTCCCTGCTTTTTCATGCACAGTGCTACCACCAGCGCATTGATTACGCTTAACGGCGCCACAAGAGAATCCACGATGGACGCCATGTCGCTGCGCGCGATGAGGTTGCAGGAGGAATACAGATTCATTGGGGAATGGATACTATCCGTCAGCGTGATGACCTTTGCTTTCCGATTACTTGCAAATTCCAGCGCTTTTAAGGTGCGCATGGAATAGCGCGGAAAACTGATCCCGATAATCACATCATCACTGCCAATACGGATCAGCTGTTCAAAAACTTCGCTGGAACTATTGGTATTTACAACAATTACATCTTCACAGATCAGGTTCAGATAAAACGCGAGGAATGACGCCAAAGGCGCACAGCTTCTAATACCGATAACATAGATCTTTTTTGCATCAAGAATCGTATTGATGGCAAGGTCGAAGGCCTTGTGGTCGATCACAGTGAGAGTCTGCTTGATTTTCTCGATGTCTGACTGAAGCACAGTCTCAAGAATCTCACTCTGGCTGATCCTTCCATATGTAACCTCCATCCTCTGGATGGAATTCAGTTTATTCCTAACTAGTTCTTCCAGCGCTTTCTGGAATCCCGGATATCCTTTATATCCCAGCTGAATGGCAAAACGCACAACTGTCGACTCACTGACTCCCACAGTCTCTCCTAATTTTGCCGCGGTCAGAAACACTGCCTTATCATAATTGTCACACACATAATCCGCCAGACGCCGCTGTCCTTTGCTCATCTTGGCGTATTTCTCTTCGATCCTTAAGATCAGTTCATTTGCTGTGTTTTCTGCTGTTTCCATGTCAATCTTGTTCCTTCTTATTCTTTCTTATTTTTCTTCTTTCATTCCATAGTATCCTATACAGGACGGGTATATATCTCAAGCCATATCCGCTCCTCTTCATCCAAATAAGGCGATACAGTCTGAAACACATTTTTATGATACTCGTTGAGCATCTCCCGCTCTTCATGAGTCATACGCTCTGGCAAAATAGCGTCCAGATCAACAGGCACAAGAGTCAGAGGTTCAAATCTCATGAACTGCCCGTATTCATTTTTTTCATCCTCGCACACCAGAAGCTCATTTTCGATACGGATACCGTGGGATCCTTCAACATACAGCCCCGGCTCGTCGGTGATAATCATATTCTTCTCCAACACGGGAGCTGGCGTTCTCCCTTCTCTCCATCGGAAATTGATAGGAGCTTCGTGGACATTCGTCAGATATCCGACTCCATGCCCTGTGCCGTGGTTAAAGTTCACTCTTTTCTGCCAGAATATCTCCCGCGGGATACAATCCAGATTCGCCCCGCTGCACCCGTATAAAAAAACGGTATTCATCAAATGGAGCATCGCCCGGACCACAAGGGTAAAATCCTCCTTTTCTTTCAGAGAGATCTCCCCCAAAGCAACGGTTCTTGTAATATCTGTGGATCCCTCAAAATAGTGTCCCCCTGTGTCCATCAATAACAGCTTCCCTGTTCCAAGAGGCGCATTGCTTTCCTTAGTGGCGCTGTAATGGACAACCGCCCCGTGTTCAGCAAAGGCGCTGATGGGCGCAAAACTAGCGCCTAGATAACCACTCTGCTTTTCCCGGAATTGTTCCAATTTCTCTGACACTGATATTTCTGTCAGCACACCAGTCTGTCCAAAACTGCAATCCAATATTTCTTTCTTCAGCCAGTACAGAAATTTCGTATGCGCCACTGCGTCTTTGATATGAGCTTTTTTGATATTTCTGACTTCCGTATCGTTTTTTACACATTTCATCAGAACTTCCGGATTCTCTTTTTCAACCACGCAGGCGTCCTGCGGAATCAGCTTATATAGGGCGTAACTTGTCCGTTCTGTATCAAGCAGAATCGTGGAATCTCCTGGCAGTGAAGACACCGCTTCTATAATCTCTTTATAAGGTCTGACAATAATATTGTTTTTTTGAAACACATCTCTGACTTCCGCCGGGAATTTATCCCCATCCGCAAACAGCTCCACCCTGTCTTTATACAAAAGAAGATGGGACAGAACAAGGGGACAATATGCGATGTCATTTCCCCTGATATTCAAAAGCCACGCAATATCATCCAAACTTGACAGAAGATGGATGTCCGCCTGTTCCTCATCCATTCTCTCACGGACGCGCCGAAGTTTCGACCGTACATTCTCCCCGGCATATCTTTCCTCCAAGAGAAAGGCGCTCTCTTTGGACAGAGGTGGTCGGTCTTTCCACACCCTCCCCACAAGGTCATGCGCACAGCGAAGACCGCCTTGCTTTTCCTTGGCGATCCTGTCATAAACAATCCCTTCCGAAATGCCAGTACACTGACCGTCAAACCCGATTACGCCATTTTTCGGAAGTTCTTTTTTCAGGAAACTTTCGATCGTATCAACCCCCGGTTCCCCCATCTTATAGAGAGAAACTTTGCTTCCTCTCAGTTCTTTTTCCGCCTGTATGAAATATCTTCCGTCCGTCCACAGACACGCTTTGTCCTTTGTAAACACCGCGGTTCCGGCAGAGCCGGTAAAACCGGTCATAAACTGCCGTGCTTTGAAATATTCTCCCACATACTCGCTGTGATGGTAGTCGGTGGACGGGACAATATAGATATCAACGCCCTCCCGCTTCATCTCTGCGCGAAGAGCATCTATTCTGTCAGAAACATTTTTAATTGCATAATCATCAGCATAATTATTAACTTTCATCAGGCTCCTCCTGCTGCTTGAGCTATACACTTGTTATATAATACCACCAAAAATCATATTACACAAATAAAAATAAATAAAGCAGAATATCCGCAGAACTATGTTGCGTGAACGGCCGAAGCCGCGATGCAATCATAGTTCTGCGGATATCGTACATTTAGAGAAAATAAAGTTTCAGATACTCTTATCTTTTATACCGGATATGCTCCGTTCTTTGTGTCAGCCACTGTCGCATCAACTTTCGTCTGTTGCGCCTGTCTGTACTTAAAGAAGTCTACAGCTACCTGTGGGAAGAGCGCATATGTCAGCACATCCTCATCCTGCTGCATCCACTGCCCGCACTCTTTACGGAGTGTGTCAAGCTCATTGGGAATCAGGTCAGCCGGACGGCAGGTAATGATATCTGCGTCCTCTCCGAGAATCTTCTTCTGAATTTCTTCGTTCACAGGTTTTACAGTCGCGCCATATCTTCCAGCAAGGATATCCTTTGTCTCCTTTGTCGCCATTTTATAGCGCTCGCCTAACAGCACATTAAATACTGCTTGTGTTCCCACAATCTGTGAGGATGGCGTGACAAGCGGCGGCTCGCCAAGGTCTTTGCGCACGCGCGGAACCTCTTCTAACACCTCATAGAACTTATCCTCTGCCCCCTGCTCTTTGAGCTGGGAAGTCAGATTGGAGAGCATGCCACCCGGAACCTGATACAGAAGCGTCTTAATGTTCACGCCTAAGTTCTTCGGATTTAAAAGACCGCTGTCAAGAGCCTGGTCGCGGATCGGACGGAAGTAGTCTGCGATCTCTGAGAGAAGTCCCTGATCCAATCCTGTATCGTACGGCGTTCCCTTAAATGTCTCAACCATAACCTCTGTCGCCGGCTGGGAAGTTCCCAGAGCGAACGGAGATATGGCTGTATCGATGATATCAGCGCCTGCCTCAACAGACTTCATATAAGTCATGGAAGCTACACCGGAAGTATAATGTGTGTGCATCTCGATCGGGATGTTAACTGCTTCCTTAAGAGCTGTGACAAGCTCTGTCGCCTGATACGGGCAGAGAAGCCCTGCCATATCCTTCACACAAATAGATTTAGCGCCCATGTCCTCGATTCTTTTCGCTAGATCCACCCAGTAGTCCAGTGTGTATGCATCGCCCAGCGTGTAGGACATTGCGACCTGAGCGTGAGCTTTCTCTTTGTTCGCCGCAGTAACCGCTGTTTGAAGGTTTCGAATATCGTTCAGGCAATCAAAAATACGGATAATGTCAATGCCGTTGGCAACGGATTTCTGAACGAAATATTCTACCACATCATCAGCGTACGGGCGGTATCCGAGGATATTCTGACCGCGGAACAACATCTGCAATTTCGTGTTTTTAAAGCCATCTCGGAATTTTCTCAGCCTTTCCCACGGATCTTCCTTGAGAAAACGCAGTGAGGCGTCGAATGTAGCCCCGCCCCAGCACTCTACCGCATGGTATCCGACTTTGTCCATCTTCTCGACAACGGGCATCATCTGATCTGTTGTCATTCTGGTGGCGATCAGGGACTGATGCGCGTCACGCAGGATGGTCTCTACTATTTTAACCGGTTTTTTTTCTATTTCTGCCATTTATATGTCCTCCATTTATTACTTAACGCCAAAGATCGCCATAAATGTTCCCGCTACTACTGCTGTACCGATAACTCCCGCCACATTCGGACCCATGGCGTGCATGAGCAGAAAATTCGTCGGATCAGCTTCAGACCCGACTTTCTGGGATACACGTGCTGCCATAGGCACGGCGGATACTCCCGCGGAACCGATCAATGGATTTACCTTGCCCTTTGTCGCCCAGCACATGAGCTTTCCAAAGAGAACTCCCGCGGCTGTACCAAACGCAAATGCGACCAGTCCAAGGATAACAATTTTGATCGTATCCATATTCAGGAACGCTTCCGCGCTCGTTGTAGCACCTACGGATGTACCGAGCAAAATAACAACGATATACATCAGGGCGTTAGCCGCTGTATCTGTAAGCTGTCTTACTACGCCGGACTCTTTGAACAAGTTTCCGAGCATGAGCATGCCGACAAGCGGAGCCGTTGTCGGAAGAATCACACAGACAACAATCGTAACAATAATCGGAAAAAGTATCCTCTCTAGTTTTGATACTGGGCGGAGCTGCTCCATCTTGATCTTGCGCTCTTTCTCTGTAGTGAGCAGCTTCATAATCGGCGGCTGAATGATTGGCACCAGCGACATATATGAGTAAGCCGCCACCGCAATCGGACCTAAAATCGCTGTTTGCTGTAGTTTACCAGCAAGGAAAATGGATGTCGGGCCGTCAGCACCGCCGATAATAGAGATTGCCGCAGCAGCCTTGTCAGAAAATCCCATTGCCATCGCTCCTAAATAAGCGGCAAAGATACCGAACTGTGCCGCCGCTCCGAGGAGAAAGCTCTTCGGGTTAGCGATCAGGGGGCCAAAATCTGTCATTGCCCCGACACCAAGAAAAATCAGCGACGGAAGGATAGACCATTCGTCAAGTAAATAGAAATAGTACAAAAGTCCGCCTGTCCCGTTGGATGCGTCTTCGGGATGGATCATGATATCAGGATAGATATTCACAAGAAGCATACCGAATGCAATCGGGACAAGCAAAAGCGGCTCAAAGCCGTGTCTTATCGCCAGAAAGAGGAATACGCAGGCAACACCGATCATGATCAGGTTTCCCCATGTGAGGTTCATGAAGGCAGTCTGCTCTACGAGGTTCCCCAATGTTGTTGAAATATATTCCATTTGTAAGACCTCCTAGGTTGGTAACTAGTTTAATGTGGCAAGCACTGCTCCCGCCTCTACGGAATCGCCCACTGCCACGTCAATGCTGGCGATTGTTCCTGCCTCCGGAGCAACGACCGGGATCTCCATCTTCATCGCCTCGATGATAACGACTGCGTCACCCGGCTGTACGCTCTGTCCAACGCTTGCCGGGATCTGGAATACCTTTCCTGCCGCTCCCGCCTTTACCTGAATCTTACCTGAGCCTGACGCTTTCGGAGCCGGAGCTGCCTTTGGCGCTGCCGCTGATACCGCCGGAGCCGCTTTCGGAGCTGCCGGTGCCGCACCCGCGCCTTTTTCCTCAACTATCACATCGTATACATTTCCGTTTACTGTAATCGTATAATTTTTCATTTTATGATCCTCCTTATCAATTCCATCTATTTGATTTTCTTCTCTTGATTGAGCGTACGATAAATCCGTCTGTAGATGTGCCTTCCGCCGCCGCGACCGCCGCTGCGATCACTGCAGCAAGCTCACCGTCATCTATTTCATCCGTCGCGGATGCTGGAGCTGCCGGTGCGGATTCCTGAACTGTCTCTGCCTTGGGTCCCTTTCTAAATTTCTTCTCAAGAACAGGAATCAGTTTAAACAGTGAAATAATAAAGGAGATAAAGATCAGTACCACGAACACGGTTCCCATACCAAGGATCGTGTTTAGGGCTGCTTTCTCAAGGATCTCACCCGTTGTATAGTGAGCGGATACCGTGATGCTCTCCATATTCATACTTTCGTCAAAAGCAAATTCGATGGTGCCGTCTTTTTCTTCAAAATCTGCCTCTGCGCTAAGTGTCGCTCCGTCGTTTGTTGTCTCCATGGTATAGTCTCCGAGGCTGACAAACAAACCGCACTCATCCTGTCCCACTTTCCATGCCTCGATCATTGTAAGGAAGTTTTCCCCCGAGACTGGAACGCCAGTATTGAGAAGCGTCAGATCCAATTCCAAATCCGACATATCGGAGAAACTCTCAAAGTCTGTTTCAGACATTGCACTGAAGTTCTGGACGATAAAATCCGCGTACTGCTCAAGCATTGCCTGATCATATTCTGCCGTATCGGACTTGCCGCATCCCGTGAAACCGAAAACAAGGATGAGGACAAGTCCTATTAAACTGATTTTTTTCTTCACTTCGCCTCACCTCACTAAACCGTACCGTGCTTCTTATCCGGCCGGTCCTCTCTCTTTGTGAACAGCATCTCAAATGAACCGATCACATATTTCCTTGTGTCAGCGGGATCAATGATCGCGTCTACATAGCCTCTTCTCGCCGCTGACATCGGGCTGGACTGCAGATCTCTGTACTTATCTGCCTTCTCTTTCAAAGTGTCAGCGTCCGCATCCGCATACATGATCTTCGCCGCAAGATCCGCTTCCATCATGCCGATCTCAGCCTCCGGCCATGCATAAACTATGTCCGCCCCCACAGATTTGCTGTTCATCGCGATATATGCGCTTCCGTAAGCTTTGCCTACGATTATATTCACCTTCGGAACTGTGGCATTCGCAAACGTATATGTCATTCTCGCCACTGCTCTTGCCATGTTCTTCTCCGACTCTGTCGTGGCGGCAAATCCCGCCACATTTGTCAGGGTGAGCACCGGGATTGAGAAAGCGTCGCAAAAGTTTGCAAAGTCGATGGCCTTTTTACATCCATCCACTGTAAGCGCACAATCATAAGACGCTTCTTCGGTACCGTCAGCGCCGTATATTTTTGTGCGATTTGCCACTGCTCCTACCGTCATGCCATTGAGACGGATAAATCCTGTCACCATTTCTTTTGCATAATCCTTCTTCATCTCGAAAAAGATCTGGTCATCTGCAATCTGTGAAAGAACGATGGAGGCATCCTCCGCCGCATTCGCAATGTCCGCACAGACACGATTCAAATCATCTGTGCATTCCTCATAAGAAAGATCATCCTCATAATTTGCAGGGATCATACATACAAGAGTCCGGATCTGTCCAAGGATATCAGCTTCTGTTCCGATGGCGTCCACCAGCCCTGCTGTCGCGCTCTGATACTGTGCGCTTGAAGTGTCGCATCTGGAAATTTCATTTCCTTCCAGAGCATTCGGAGAATTCACAAAAAGCTTTCCTTCTTTCTCCTCCATAAATGTAAAGTCGGCCAGTCCAGGAACTACAGCAAGCCCTCCACCGCACATACCGAAGATCGCCGCGATCTGGGGAACAACTCCTGAAGCCATGCTCTGTTTATAGTATAGGCTTCCAAACGCTTCCAGAGCGTCCGTGGCTTCCTGAAGCCTTAAGCCTGCACAGTCGATCAGTCCGATCACCGGCGCGCCCATCTTCATCGCCATGTCATAGATATTAGCGATCTTTTTCGCATGCATCTCTCCGATTGCCCCATTGAGGACCGACGCGTCCTGACTGTATACATAGACAAGGTTACCGTCGATCACTCCGTATCCGGTGATGACGCCATCGGACGGAGTTTCTTTTTCCTGCAGGTTGAAATCCGTACTTCTGGCAGTAACAGCACCGCCGATTTCAACAAAACTGCCCTCATCAAGCAATGTGGCAATTCGTCTGCTTGCTGAGTTTCCTGTTGCATTGTAGCTCATATCCTAGTCCTCCATATTGATAAATTTGTTTAAAATAAAACCAAAATTTCTGCCTATTTTAGTATATATCAATATAGTCCAAATTTCAATTTAAAAATCAAAGGAATTGATAATTTTTTCACATAAAATGGAGTTCGGCGAAGGAAAAGAATACAATAGGCAGAGGGCCATATATCCTTTGCGGACCCGCTTCATGATATATGGCTCTCTGCCTTCATTCACATCCTCGTCAATCCCTGTTTACTTTCGATTGCGGTATTGAACCGGAGTCATATTATACATCTTTTTAAACACCCTGTTAAAGTGCTCTACGTTCTGGTATCCTACCGATTCGGCTATGCTCTCCACCGTTGCGCTGCTGCTCTTTAACATTGCTCTTGCTTTCTTCATGCGGATCTTTTTTAAGATATCCCCGAAAGTCATTCCCGATTTTTCCCGAATATATTTCGAGAGGTACGGTTTCGAAAGGAAGAATTTTTCTGACAAAGAATCCAGCGTCACATCTTTATAATTTGCATAGATGTAGTTAGTGATCTCTAAGAGCCGTTCATCCTTTCCTGCCTGCGATTCTGAGATTTCTTTGATTTTATTTACAGCGACCACAAGAGCCTCGATGGATGCTTTGATAATGTCGGCGTCGATACCCACACCCCAGTAACGCTGTTTATTGCATACCACACCCACATAGGCGACAGCTCTTGAAGAAGAGCCTTTTGTCAATGAATGCTCCTCATAAAAGGATAACTCGTAACTGACGTCAAAATAATGTTTGATCGCATTGCTAACCGCGTCCAGACGCCCGTTTCCAACGCCCATGATCTTACGGTTATTACCGTTATGATGGATGGTCGCCTCTGCCATAATGCCATCCTCCTGCTTGAAGTGGCACTCATCCACCGTAAACACCGATTTCGCATTGATATAATTGTCCTCGAATATGTGGTATACCCAGTCCGGCGTAAGCTCTTTGTGCGCTTTGTCGGAGACGTCTTTGACGAGATACCCGACCTCCTCTTTCATCTTCTCCGGAAGGCTGATTCCAAAGCTCTGTTTCAAAATATAGTTTACTCCGCCCTTTCCGGACTGGCTGTTGATGCGGATGACGTCGGAATCATATCTCCTGCCCACATCCTGCGGATCAATCGGCAGATAAGGCACGCTCCATTTGTCGCATTTCTTCTCCTCTCGCCACGCCATTCCCTTTGCGATAGCGTCCTGATGAGAGCCTGAAAATGCCGTGAACACAAGCTCTCCCGCATAGGGCTGGCGGGGCGAAACACGCATGCGGGTTACACGCTCATACACTTCACAGATATCACTCATATTTGAGAAATCTAATCCCGGATTAACACCTTGAGAGAACATATTCATTGCCAGTGTAATGATATCCACATTCCCAGTCCGTTCGCCATTTCCAAAAAGAGTTCCCTCAATCCGGTCCGCCCCGGCAAGAACACCTAACTCTGCGTCGCTGATTCCTGAACCGCGGTCATTATGTGGATGCAGGGATAGGATCACATTTTCCCTGTGGAGCAAATGCTTGTTAAAATATTCCACCTGACTTGCAAATACATGAGGCATCGCATTCTCTACTGTTGTCGGAAGATTGATAATCGCTTTATTCTTTTTGGTCGGTTTCCAGATATCCAGCACGGCGTTACACACTTCAAGAGCATAATCTACCTCTGTGCCCTGAAAACTCTCCGGGCTGTACTGGAATGTAAAGTTCCCGCTTGTCTCCTTTGCCAGACGTTTCAAAAGTTTTGCTCCATCCACAGCAATCTGCTTTATCTCGTCTTTATTCTTACGGAACACTTGCTCTCTCTGCGCCACAGATGTAGAATTATACACGTGGATAATTGCATGAGGCGCGCCCTTGACTGCTTCAAACGTCCTCTTGATGATATGTTCTCTTGCCTGCGTCAGCACCTGAATCGTCACATCGTCGGGAATCATGTTCTGCTCGATGAGCGTTCGCAAAAACTGGTACTCTGTTTCAGACGCAGCTGGGAATCCTACTTCAATTACCTTAAATCCAACATCTATAAGAAGTTGAAAAAATTCCAGTTTTTCATCTAAACTCATAGGCTCGATCAGGGCCTGATTCCCATCGCGCAGATCTACGCTGCACCAGATAGGAGCTTTGTCGATAGCGTCCTTTTTTACCCAATCATAGCAGGGCTCTGGTGGCATAAAATAACTCTTTTCATATTTCTTCCAATTATCCATCTTCACGCATCTCCTTATATTTAATCAATTTGATTGTTTTATTTTATACTCACCCATACTATCACAGGTACAACCGATTAACCAGTGGCAATTTTAATCATTTTTATTGATTTATTTTAATCAACATGCAAATTTATTCTGCTTTCTGTCACAAAAATTGCCCCATTACATATAAAAGACATGCCATAAAGTTCCTTTTCCCAACATTCTCTGCCGCAAATACAGGGTAATACGCCACAACCTTTCCGTTTACCGTGTATGTAATACTTCCCAACCTATCCCCCGCTTTTACAGGAGCTGGTATCACAGATGGAATGTCCGTCTGTGTCTCAATCTGTTCGGAGCTGCTTAACAAAAGCCGCCGCATTCCTCCTCCTGTCCTGAGCTTTGTCTCAACCGGTTCCTTCTGTGGGAAGCCGTCTGCCAGTCCGTTTGCCACTTTTACCGTGTCATCCGATAATCCGGGAGTGATCTCCTGATAAAAATAATTTTCGATGCCATAGGTCATCAGCTTCCTTGTATCCGCCCATTTATAACTTTTATTATTCGGCCATCCACATGCAAGAAGAGCAACAATAAAAGTCCTGCCGTCGTCCTGAAGAGCACCTACATAGCAATACCCTGCCGCTGCGGTAAATCCCGTCTTTCCAGAAAGCGCCCCGTCCATCATTTTCAGAAAAGCATTGTGATTGACACAAGAATAATTTCCGTTTCCCGAACAGTCAGAAAAAGAATAACTGGGCGTTCTTGTAATTTCAAGGAAGTCTTCTTTTTTCTCAGAGTCCATGACACAATATTTCATAATACGCGCCAGATCATTGGCCGTTGTGTGGTGGATACCCGTCTCATCCTGCTCATCCAGACCATTCGGTGTAATAAAATATGTATGATCGCAGCCAATCTCCTCAGCCTTTTCATTCATCTTGTGGGCAAATCCTTCTACGCTGCCACTGATATGCTCCGCAATCGCCACTGCGGAATCATTGTGGGATTCTAACATTAAAGAGTACAGAAGATCCCGCAGATAAAATTCCTGCCCCTCCCTCATTCCAAGGCTCACCTCCGGCTGCGCAGACGCTTCGCCGCTTACACCTACCCGATCAGATAGATCTCCTTCCTCTAGAGCCAAGATACATGTCATGATCTTCGTCGTACTTGCCATCGGCATCTCGTCCTGACCGTTTTTTGCATATAAAATACGCCCTGTTTCTGCATCCATAAGGACTGCTGACTGGGCGTATAACTCAGACGGCTTTATTTCCTCTGCCTGCACCTGCCAAATCGGACAGTATCCAGAGAAAGGAAACCATGCACAGGCCGCCGCGCAGAACAGGGTGGCCACCGTCTTTTTCCATTTCTTGAGTTTAACCATAAAGGACCTCTCTGACGGTTCTGTCTTATCCACACTATATGCGTTTCTGTACAGAATTATTATCTGCCTCCGTCAAATGTCCAGCTTTAACTGGGCTTCATCCTCTGCTTCCTCTTTAAAATGAGCAATCTGTTCCTGATCGAGTACAGGAAGTTCATCAAGAGAATGAATGCTGAACCTGCGCAGAAACTCCTCAGTCGTACCAAAAAGCAAAGGTCTTCCGGGCGCATCCAGCCGCCCTGTTTCCTCCACAAGCCCGTATTCCACCAGTTTGTTTACCGCATGGTCTGTCTTTACACCGCGGATCTTCTCGATCTCCAGCTTTGTCACGGGCTGTTTGTATGCGATGATGGATAGCGTCTCTAAAAGCACGTCCGTGAGCACATACCGTTTCGGCTGCTTTGCCACACGGATCAGGTACTCGTACATTTCTTTCTTAGTACAGAGCTGGTAGGCATTGTCAAGCTCAATAATCTTGATTCCCCTGTCTTCTTCTTCATAGCGGTCCATCATCGAATGGATCAGCTTTTTCGTGGTTTCTTCATCATGCCCGATGGCATCGGCCAATTTATCCAGTCCGACAGAATCTCCCATTGTGAAAAGGATCGCCTCGACCGCGCTTTGCAGCTTCTCAATCTCCATCTGTATCTCCTGTCCTTTCAATCATGATCTCACCGCAGGTATCCTCCTGCTCTACCAGTATCTCTCCCAGCTTCATCATCTCAAGAATCGCCAGAAATGCAACGACAACGTGCATCTTGCTGTGCTGCTCTTCGAGAAGCTGTCGGAAGCTGAATTTCCTGCGGGACTTCATATATCCGCGAATGTATGTAAATTTATCTAAGAGGGACACTTCCTCTTTTTCGATCTTTCCGAACTTACTCCTCACCGGGTCTATCTTGTCTGCCTGGCGTTTCATTACATCCTGAAACACCGCATTAAGACGCGCCAGTGTAAGATCTCCTAAAAGAAGATCCAAATCCACTGGTTCCGCATACTCTTGAACCTCCTCAGGAATCGTGGGCTTTTTGTACAAAACAGAATCCGCGTCCGTCTGACGGTCCTTTAGCTCATATGCCATATACTTGTACATTTTATACTGGAGCAGTTGTTCTACAAGCTCCCGTCTCGGATCTTCCTCTTCCCCGTCTTCCGTCACCTCTTTTGGAAGCAGCATACGGCACTTAATATCCAGCAGAGTCGCCGCCATGACAAGAAATTCGCTCATAACATTTAGATCTTCTCTCTGCATGTTCCTGATATATTCCATGTACTGATTTGTGATCTCAACGATGGGGATATCATAGATGTCTATTTTGTTTTTATCAATCAGATGAAGCAGCAGATCCAGAGGACCTTCAAATACTTCCAGCTTTACCGGTATTCCCATACTTACTCCCTAAGTGTTCATTTTATAATATACCAATAGTATATTATACGAGAATACCGGTATTTTTACAATGTTTTTTTCTTCTCTCGCCAAACGGCTATATTTGATGTTTTTCTTATTCTCCGCCGAGGCAGATGCAGACAAGTTCTGGTGTATTAAAAAAACGGATGTTAAGCGTGTGCGTACCAAGCCCTCTGCTGACGATCACCGTTTGATCCCCTACTTCCGTCATCTCTCCGGAATATTTCGGGAAGAGAAAGCCCTGGGGCGTCACGATCCCACCAAGCACTGGCACACGCACAAGCCCTCCATGGAGATGTCCGGACAGTATCATGTCTGCGCCCCATTCCAGATAAGCATCCATATATGCCGGATTGTGAGCCATAAGAATCCTATAACTCTTATCTGCTTTCTTTCCTCCATTCTGGGCGTTCCCTGTTGTTTTTTGTTCCCTGAAATATCCCGAAATCTTCTGCGCAGTCAACGGGGTCTTTTTGAATTTCTTATAGGAAGCCGGAGGCAGTTCAAGTCCATATATGATAAGTTCCGCCGAACCTAATTCCACACGGATGCTCTGGTTTTCGAGAAAATATATCCCTCTCTTAGTCAGTGTCTTTTTATATAAAGCATAGGCATCCCCATATGTCTTTGTATCTTCTTTCATCCTTTGCTCATGATTACCATTTGCGTAAATAACTGGACATATCCCGGGAAGCTCTGCAAGAAATTTCAGTGCCGTATTATAGGGTATGTTTTCCTTTCCAACTAGCATATCTCCGCCAATCAGGATCAAATCTGGTTTTTCAGAACGGATACTTCCAAGTAATTTTTCGTTGTCTTTTCCATATGTCCGGTTATGCAAATCACTGAGAAACAGAATTTTTACATCCCGTGCAGTCCCGGATAATTTCTTCGACCAAACACTGTAACGAGTGATGCGGAAACAATGCAGTTCTCTGTATATTTCAAAAATCAAGGCCAAAACAGCAACTACAAGTATTAGTAAAAGAATCATCAAAAATATATTCATTTCCAGCCTCTCCTTTTCTGCCACACTTTCTGTCATAAGGTAATAGGTTCACCGGCAGAATCCGATTTTTATTATAAAGGATAACCGAAGGGAAAAACAATCCTGATATGTAAAAAAGGAATGGATCCCCATCCCTTTTTTACACTTCTCACAGAGCCAGTTCTTTCAGCGCTCTTCTTAGGAAGTCCATAATCCCTGCTTTTTTTACGCTTTTCTCCGCGATCAACTCGCTTCTGCCAATCTCCTTTCCGTCAAGCTTATAAACAATATAGCCGACCACATCACCTTTCTTTAAGGGGGCTTTAACCTCTTTCTCCATCTCGATCTTCTTCTCAATACTGTTTAGATCTGCTCCCGCCGTATCCAGATAAGAAAATGGATCTGCGCGCTGTACGCCGACAGTATCTTCCACACCGCTTTCTACTTCTATATCTTCAATTCCCTCCTCTTCTTCATCCGTGTAAAGCTGACACCTGCCAAAACCATAATTCAGAAGTTTTACGGCATCCGCAAACCGCTCTTTTGAATTTTCCGCCGCCATAACAACGGCAATCATTTCGATCCCATTTTTCTCACCAGTGGCAGAAACACAGAACTTTGCATCACCTGTAGAACCGGTCTTAAGCCCTGTGGTATATTCATACTGGCGTACCAGTTTATTCGTGTTCGTCAAGCCAAACTCCGTCGTCCCTTTCTTTGTCGTATGCGTAATGTTTTCCATCCATATCATAGAATAATCATGCACCTGAGGGTATTTTGTGATCAATTCACGGGACATAAGGGCAATATCACGCGCACTGGTTACATGCCCTTGTGCATCCAAACCGTTGCAATTGACAAAATTTGTATTTTTCATGCCCAGTTCCTTTGCCCGTTCATTCATCCTGCGTACAAACTCTTCCTCGCTGCCACATATGTACTCAGACATCGCCACACAGGCATCATTTGCGCTTGCCACGGCGATACATTTCAACATCGTATCGACCGTCTGTATTTCTCCCGGTTCTAGAAATACCTGAGAGCCACCCATGGACGCCGCATATTCAGAAGTCGTGACCTCATCGTCCAGTCCGATACTTCCTTCTTCCAGAGCGTCAAAGATCAGAAGCATAGTCATGATTTTAGTGACGCTTGCCGGCGGCCGCGCTGTGTCTGAATCCTTTTCAAAAATAACCGTTCCCGTTGAGGCTTCCATCAGAACTGCTGACGGCGCACTGATCTCTACTGCAGGCTGCGTCTGTTCCGCATCTTCCGCTTCCGCCTGCTCCTGCTCTGCTGTCTTTTCCGTTCCCTCTTCTGCCGTCTGTTCCTGCGCTGAGCTTTCCCCTTGCTCTTCTTCCGCCATAACATCTACAGGGATATACAGACAGGACAAAAGCAGAACCATACTCAAAATAAATGACTGAACTCGTTTCATCACGATCCCTCTTTAAAAATTCGTCTGTTAAAAATATAATCGCAGGAGAACTAAAATATTCGCTTTTCCACAGAGTGATGATTGACTTTTGTCATGCCCGGGCGTATATTAGTCACGGGAGAATAAATCAGCAGTTTAATAAGGAGGTTATTCATGGAATCTCGGACTTATTATGATATTTTAGGGGTTTCCAGAGATGCGTCATTAGAAGAGATCACCGCAGCTAAAAATGCTTTGGCCAAGGTATATCATCCCGACGCGAATATACATAAAGATATAGACACCACTGCTTTTATGCAGGAAATACTTGAGGCTTACAGAACTTTATCCGATCCCCAAAAGCGCAAGGAATATAACCGTGATACATTCGGAGAGACAATGCGCGTATTCCGCACGTTCAAAGTCGGACCAGAGGATGGTGAAAAGGAAGATCCTGTCTCATTTGTCACTTATTGGAACACAGCTAACCGATTAAACGATATCTTAAAACAAAGCCTCCGCCTGATGGAACGGGAAGCTCACAAAAAGAAATTGCCTCACCGCATTTTTAAAAAAATCGGCATAAATAAAAAGCAGGAAGAAAGCGAAACTTTCCGCAGTAAGCAGATCGCTCAACTCTCCGCACAGGCAGTACAATACATCACCGCCCTTAAAATGGCGGGAATTCCTATGGAATACTGGACGCCGGACGCAATGAACTGGGTGCTCATTCGATGGGGGCAGAAACAGACTACCGACTACCGTATCTTGTTTTCACGTTACGATACATTTATCGAAGAGACAAAATCCGGCACTGAAAAACTGCGGATCAAAAATCAGAACCGCCAGTTTCATCACAATTTAAAAAAACTGCTCTCCTACGCGCTAGAGGCGTAAGAGGCAGTCTTCTAAGAGGGCTTCGCAGCCCTCTTTTACGTCTGTGTAAGTCACATCAAAATTCCCGGTATACCATGGATCAGCGATATCCGCACCTCTCCTGTCCGTAAAATCAAGAAGCTTGGACACTTTGGCATCGGGATCATTGTTCCCGATAATCCGGTTGATGTTACGGATGTTCCACGAATCCATCCCAATAATATAATCAAACTCATCGTACTCTGACGCGCGCATCTGACGGGCGCGGTGATCACCGCATGGAATTCCCACTTCCTTTAACTTGTGCCGGGTACCGTGGTGGACTGGGTTGCCGATCTCCTCGCGGCTAGTCGCTGCGGAGTCGATGTAGAATAAGGAGGACAGGCCCGCGCGGGCGACGAGATCCTTCATCACATATTCAGCCATAGTGGAACGGCAGATATTGCCGTGGCA
>DSTMC04003__coassemble_1204_pt1 | contig 20774 bp, 19 predicted proteins | sample DSTMC04003__metabat2_high_PE_018 | metagenome-assembled genome bin DSTMC04003
TATTCCATCCATTGGTTTTACCTCCTTATTTAATTGATATCTATCTGAAACTATTCTTTCAAATAGTGTTTTTTGATTTTGTCTGAATTAGTATCCCATTGGACTATACCTCTTACTTTCTTAGTTTATGGATTAAAAATTAAGTTTTTGGTGGTCCGTCCTCCTTTTCTTTTGATAGGTTTATAATAACTTATAATAATAGAAAAGTCAATATTAAATCAGAAAAAAATAATATTAAAAATAAATAAACTGAAAATTGAAACTTATTCACAAATAAAACAGATAATATTTGCGAGATTAAGAGGACATGGGGGAGGAGGAATCTGGAGAAAGGAAAATCTGTGTGACTAAAAAGAAAGCCCCGCAGGACTTTCCTTATCTTCAGAACATTCAGGAGAAGTGTAAGCTGGTCTGCCGTCTTGCCTCATCTATAACTTTAATTGTATCCAGAGAATATTGCAGATACTTGTGATTCACTTCGCCGGCTTCGATCAGCCTTATAAATTCCTTCACTTCATATATCATATTATTGTCCGCTGGAATAAAGGATAATTTCTCTTGTTCACCGCCGTCGAGTGTATCTCTAGAGCTTTTCCTAAGCCGGAGTTCCAGCTTTTCTGGTTTGCTGATATAATCGATCAGGATCGAGCCGTCTTCTCCATGGAGGACACTGGGGTTTACAGAGACAGAGATCTTTGAATATACTGCCTCCGCAGTCATATCTTCATACTCCATGAGCACGATTCCGCTGCCGTCGAAGCCGTTTGAAAGCTTTGTGGAAAGAGCTTTCACGGCTTTGGGCATTCCAAAGAGGCGTACGAGAGAATGGATACAGTACACGCCGATATCCATAAGTGCAGCGTTTCCTATCTTCGGATTAAAAGCGTTTTGGACAACGCCTTGGCGGTAGCTGTCATACCGGCTGGAATATTGGCAAAATTCGAAAGAGGCACGGCGGAGTTTTCCAATCCGGGGCAGAGCCTTCTGGATGATATCGAATGCGGGATCAAAATCTGGGCGCATTGCCTCCAGTAGAATCATGTTATTTTTGCGTGCGCAGTCGATCATGGAACGGACTTCCTGTTCATTCATTGCCATAACTTTTTCGCAGAGGACATGTTTTCCACTTTCCAGCGCTTTTATTGTCTGAGTACAGTGCGCGAAGTTGGGAGAAGCGATATAGACTGCGTCCAGCCCGGAGTTGAGAAACATATCATAATTTGTATAGACACAAGGGATCCCGTGCTTTTGAGCAAAGACGTCCCCAGTTTCCTGTTTGCGGGAATAAATTGCACATACTTCTGCGCCCGGAACTTGTCTTGTGGCATCGCAGAAATCATCGCTGATAAAATTAGTGCCGACCATGCCGATCTTAAGTTTCATTGGTGATCCTCCTATGCTTTGAAGAATATTTCCGATGCTTTGATCAAGTATTCTGTGTCCAAGATACCAGCTGTCTCATAGGGGGAGTGCATGGCAAGTTGGGGAAGCCCGATATCCGCCGTGTTGAGCGCCACCCGTGTGTTAGAGATATTGCCCAATGTGGAGCCGCCTGTCATATCAGAGCGGTTGGTAAAGGTTTGGACTGGAACACCGGCCTGCTTGCAGATATCCCGGAACATAGCAGCGGAAATACCATCTGTACAGTATTTTTGGTTCCCGTTGAATTTGAGGACGATGCCGCCGTTTAAGTATGGGCGGTTGGAAGGGTCTGCCTTATCAGGGTGATTCGGGTGGACGGCATGGGCATTGTCCGCGGAGATCATAAAACTATCCGTCAGATGGATCAGGTAATCTTCCTGTGTGTATCCCAGACTGCTGTGTATCCTTGTGAGCGTGTCGTACAGGAAAGTGGATGCAGCTCCCTGCTTTGTTTCACTTCCTACTTCTTCATTATCCAGTACGCAGAGGACGGGCATGTGCGTGCGGGAACGATGCCTCTCGGTCTTTTCAGAAGCAGTTGTGGCTTGGCCTATTCCGGCTGTTCCTGCGAGGAAACCTGAGAGGGAAGCGAATACGCACTGGAGATCGTCCAGCCTTCCGCAGGAAATAAATTCTTCAGAACCGCCCCAGACACTGGTTTTCTGCCTGTTGTAAAGGAAGAGATCGTGACCGAGGATATCTTCTTTTTGCACGCCGGCGGATTCCGCAATGATTTTCATAAAGGAATCTTTTGCTGTGAGATTACCATAGAGAGGGAGCATATCCTTTTGCATGTTGTATTTATAGCCGTTGTTGGCATCCCTGTTCATGTGGATGGCAAGGCTGGGGATGAGGACAAGATCCCGGTCAACGTTCACAAGTTTAGAAATATAACCGTTATGTTTATCTTTTACGATGACACGGCCTGCCACAGAGAGTGGGCGGTCAAGCCATGGCGCGCATAGCATACCGCCGTAACGTTCGGTATTGAGCCGGATATAATGCCCATCGGCGTCCAGCTCGGGATTTTCCTTGATCTTAAAAGCGGGTGAATCACTGTGGCTCGCCATGATATGCATGCCCGACATTCCGTCTGCCGGGATAACGAATGCAACGATGGAAGAACCGTTGCGGATGACAAAATATCTTCCTCCTTTTTTGATCTGCCATTTCTGGTTTTCATGTAATTGGGTGTAGTTGTTTTTCAGAAGGATATCCGAAATATTGGAAATGGCGTGGAATGGGGTCGGACTTTGTTCTAGAAAATGCGAGAGTTCTTTTATGATCATCTGGTTCATGAGAAGAAATTCACTCCTTTGTATAATGTTTGGTTAGCTGTGGTGGGTTTACGCATGAATGCATGGCAGCCAGCGTTAATTTTAGGATATATTTCAGTTACTGCCCTGTCAAGACAGAAACTCTCTTCTAAGATCGATCATTCCCTTTACATTCCACGTTTTCGTCCGTATACTGAAAGGAAGAAGGAGTTGATGATATGCGGATATTAGTGGCAGAGGATGAGCGGGATCTTAACGGTATTATAACAACCTGCCTTGAAAGAGAGCATTATAGTGTGGATTCATGCTATGACGGGAGAGAGGCGCTGGATTATCTGGAATGTGCAGAGTATGATGCGGTCATACTGGATATCATGATGCCTGTGACAGACGGACTTAGTGTCCTCAAGGAAATGCGACAAAAAAATAACAGTACTCCGGTTCTGTTGCTGACGGCGAAAGACAGTATTGAAGACCGCGTGACCGGGCTGGACGCAGGGGCAAATGATTATCTTGTGAAGCCGTTTGCATTTGAGGAATTACTTGCGCGCATCCGGGTGCTTTTAAGGAAGCCTGCACAGACGCCTAAGACCTGCTATAAAGTGGCGGATTTAGAAGTACATATGGATACGCAGCAGGTTTTAAGAGGCGGGAGAGAAGTGAAGCTTTCGGGCAAAGAATTTGCTCTGCTCCGCTATATGGTACAAAATGAAGGGATCGTATTGTCCAGAGATAAGCTGGAAGAACATTTGTGGAATTTTGACTATGCGGGTGGTTCTAATGTAATTGACGTGTATATTCGGTACCTCCGCAAAAAGCTGGATGAAGGCCATGAACCAAAGCTGATCCATACCGTGCGGGGATCAGGCTATGTGCTTAAGGCAGAGTAGAAAAAATGATACAGTGGGAAAGATAGAGACCAAGAAAGGTGCAAATCGGAGAGTAAGAATATGAGACAGATATCTCTGAAATTAAAACTGACATTGCTTTATACATTTTTTATGATATTGCTGACATGTGTGGCTCTGGCGATCCTTTTTTCCCTGAGCAGCAGGGAGGTTCTTGCATCTGTGCAGAACAAATTGGAGCGCAGGGTTCAGGAGAGCGCGGAAGATGTGGAGTACCGCAGCGGCCGTCTGCACCTTGGCTCGGATTTTTACTCTGTTGTGCAGGACGTATATCTGTCATTATATGAGGAAGATCAATATTTCCTGTATGGGAGGCTTCCCTATGGATTTGATCAGCAGCCAGAGCTTATGGACGGCGCGGTAAGAACGATCCGCGATAATGGGCGGGAGTGGTATGTATATGATATGTCTTATCAGGTGACGGAAGAGTACACCGTATATATCCGTGGCATCACATCAGTGACTGACGCGGAGGAAGGATTTACTGTTACGCTGCGCTTTGCGTTTATTCTCCTTCCTCTGATGGTACTGGCAACCGCGGTAATTGGATATAGATTTACGCATCGGACGCTTCAGCCAGTGCGTAAGATAACTGATACTGTGCAAAAAATACGCGAAGATGCGGACCTGTCAAGACGGATTGGGCTGGAAGAAAAGAAAGGACAAGATGAGATACATGTCTTAGCAGAAACATTTGACGATATGCTCTCAGAGCTGGAGACGGCATTTTTGAGGGAAAAGCAGTTTACTTCGGATGTGTCTCATGAACTGCGTACCCCCATCAGCGTGATCCTTGCACAGTGCAATGCGATTCTTGCGGGAGATTCTTATACGGATGAACAGAAAGAGGAAATTGCCTTGATTGAGAGGAAGGCACGGGGAATGTCGGACATGATTTCGCAGCTTCTGTTCTTATCCCGCGCGGATCAGGGACGGCAGCTTCTGAACATAGAAGAGATCGACTTAAGTGAACTTACAGGAATGATTGTGGAAGAAGAACAGATGCTTGCAAAAGAAGAGGGTCGCTCAGTCCGTATCGAAGCTCAGATTGAACCGGGCATACTGGCGCAGGCGGATGAGACACTTTATATCCGTATGGTGACGAACCTGATTTCAAATGCACTCCGCTACAGCAGGGAGGGCGGCACTGTGGAAGTGTCTCTGGAGAGACAGGCAGGAGAGATCGCCGGCAGGGTGACGGATCACGGAATAGGTATTTCAAAAGAGGCGCTGCCGCATATATGGGAGCGTTTCTTCCGGGCGGATTCTTCGCGCACGGAAAAGGGGCACTCTGGGCTGGGACTTTCTATGGTGAAATGGATTGCGCAGGCTCACGGTGGAAATGTATATGCAGAGAGCGAAGAAGGAGAGGGCAGTACATTTATTTTCCAGTTCCCTGAAAAGCAGGTGAAGGGCGAAAAATAAAAAATATTATTTTGATTTCTCTAATGTTTCTTTAATCTTTGTAGGCTACATTTATAAAAACAAAACAGCATGTATGTGCAAAGAAATTAGCAGTTTTGTATTAGAATAAAGAACTGGGCGCACAGGAAAGAGAGGGATCAAGATGACAAAGAAGAGAAAAATATCAATGACACTGCTGTCAGTCATGCTTGCGGGCCTGCTTGCCGGATGTGCAGGCGGACAGCTTCCTCAGAATCAGCAGCAGAGCAGCATGGTGCAGACAGACGGAAGCTCCACAGATAGAGAAGCGGAACTTCAGGCAGAGGTAGATGCGCTGCGGGAAGAAATAGATGCATTGAAGAAGGAACAGACAGATCAGACGCAAAGCCAGACGGATCAGTCACAAAGCGGGGAAACACAAAGCCAGACAGGACAGGATACAGCGTCACAGGGACAGGCTTCCCAGTCTGGAACGACAAACAGCAACACAACTTCAGCGAGACAGGGAAACAGTATCTCCCCTAACGTCGCCATCAGTATGGAAGAAGCGAAGAGCATTGCACTTGCCAGAGTTCAGGGCGCGTCGGAACAGAACATGTCCATCAAGCTGGACTATGACGATGGCTGGTACGTGTATGAGGGTGAGATCATGTATGATGGGATGGAGTATGAGTTTGATATAGATGCCAATTCAGGCACTATCCTTAAGTGGGAACAAGAGCGTTGGTAGGAAATAACAAAGAATTAAATACAAGATAAGAGAAAGAAGAATTATAAGAAAGTTGAGGAAAAGGCTATGAAAAAATTAGGGAAAAAAGCAATTATCGGAATTTGCGCGGGAGGAGTGCTGCTTGTGGCAGCCGTGGCAGTTATCTTAATCATGGTGCTTAGGGTCAATCCAGTAGAGGCGCAGAATATCGCACTTTCACAGACTGGAGGAGGAGAGATCGTATCACAGGAAGTCAGCACAGAAGGGCTTTGGAATGAATACAGCTATACAATCGTAAATGGAGACAACTGGTATGAGATCGAGATCGGCGGCTTCGGCGGGATAGAGGAATTTCAGTCAGGCACCGGAGATGGATATCTGTATTAGTGTATTAACAGATACTTGACGGAACATGCACCTTCTGATATAATCCAGAAGGTGCATGTGTATGATATATACAGATGGATGCTATTAGCAAGGCGCAGTAGCCAAGTGGTAAGGCGTGGGACTGCAACTCCCTGATCACCGGTTCAAATCCGATCTGCGCCTCTTTTTAAAACAAAGAGAAATGCTGAATTATCGGCATTTTTCTTTGTTTTTTGCGAATTTAGATCTAGCGTACATAAGGAGAACACGGCAAATGAGCGAGCAGGCTATTATGGAAGGGGATCATCGGTATAAAATTTTTAACCGGGATGTGATCAAATATATTTCGATGTTTACGATGCTGTTGAATCACATTGCACAGGGGTTTTTGACAAATGGAACTATGGTCTATAAGCTGATGCAGTCCATCGGGTATTTTACCGCGCCGGTTATGATTTATTTTCTGGTCGAGGGATATTATTACACACATTCCCGGAAAAAATATTTTTTGCGCTTGTTTTTATTTGCAGTGCTTTCGGAATTTCCCTTCTGCTTGCTCTTCGGGCTGGCGAACTATGGGCGCCTTGCTTTTTATGGGATGAACATGCTGTTCACGCTTTGCCTGTGTTTTCTCTTGATCTGCGCGATGGAGAACTGGTCCAGCAATATCCTGAAAGCCGGGGTTATAATCGCGGTGTTCTTTGTAAGCAGATACTTTGACTGGCCCTATTATGCGCCTTTGTTTACTTTGCTATTTCTTTTGGCGCGGAAGTCTGGCAGGAAGCCGATGCTTGCTGCGTCGTTCGCGGTACCGGCAGTTTTGTTTGGCGTGTATTACAATATTGTGCCATACATCTTATATGTGGGGGTTGTGCCGCCCATCGCCGTGCTCTACTGCGTTATGGATATAGCGGCTATTGCGCTGGCAGGAGTGTGTATCATGTGCTTCTATAATGGAAAGAGGATAGAGCGGGGAAGAACGTTTTCAAAATGGTTTTTCTACTTGTTTTATCCGGTGCATCTCACAGTTTTGTCACTGTTATTATACGTCAGACTGTAAACAGATGAAGATGCCATAAATTCAGTATTTTTGTCTGTTTTTATAGAGATTTTATTGACAAAGAGCAGATGTAGAAGGTATTATAACCATAAGAATACAAACCTTCCGGGTTGTGTATATGACGGTGATAATAAGAAAAGCATAAAAATATAAAAAGTAGGCAAGGTGAAAGAGGCAAGTGCCCGCAGGGGCGTGAGGTCGGAGAGGAGGAGAAATGCAACTAAATATAACAACTGACTATGCCATCCGATTGCTCTTGTCCCTAGGCAAGATGGGAGTAAAAAAGGCGGGGCCGCTAATCGCGGAGGAGATGATGATACCACCTAAATATATTCTGAAAATATCGTCAAAGTTACGCGCGGCGAAACTGATAGGATCTGATTCTGGTTCTCAGGGAGGTTATTACCTGATGAAGCCTCTGGAGGAAATTACATTGATGGATGTGCTGAGTGTCATGGAAAGCACTATAAAGATCAATCGGTGTCTGGAACCGGACACATACTGCAGCCGCGGCGGAGTAAAAGATTGTCCAGTACACAGATTCTATCTGGTGATGCAGCAAGAACTTGAAGAAAAGTGGTTGTCTCAGAGCCTAAGTGGGATTATAGAAAAATACAAAAGTACATGGAGTAATGAGATTATCGGAATAGAAGATGCGCGAAAAGAAATATCCATACGTCATACATGTAAGGAAGAACAGCAGGAAGAAAGACTTTCGATGTCAGAGAAAGGAAGATAAGGAACGTGGAGAACAGAGAAGTAGAGGGGCTCAGTGGGATCGCCTCTTACATAGAAGAGATGGAGTTTAAAAAGAAGACGCTCGGTGGCTGTGACGAAGAGGACGTCATGGAGAAGATTGGCATTATCTGTGACAAATATCAAGAAGTGATCCACAGACTTTGTGAAAGGCAGGGCCGGATGGAGGAGAGAGCGCAGAAGATGCAGGATGAATACCAGAAGAAAGGTGGCGAGCTGCTGGAGAGCATAAATCAGATTCATGAGTACCGGGAGCATACGCTGAAAAAGGCGGAGGAAGAGGCTGCCCAGATACTGGAAGAGGCACAGAAGAAAGCTAAGGAAGAGGAGAAGAAGATAGCGGAACTCCAAACCCAATATTTAAGGGAGCAGCAAGAATATATAAAGAAGACAAACAAACTAAGAGAAGAGGGCGACTTCTTCTGCGAAAGAGTCAGAGAAATACTGAAACAGATTGAAAATCTGGAGGACAGTCACAAAGTTGAGTGAGGAGAAAATGCCGGGTGGAGAGGTGCGGCAGGCTGTACGTACCAGACTGGAAGAAGAAAAAAAGGATAAAAGAGACAGAAGAAGATGGGTGCTTGGAACAGTGGCCCTACTCTTGCTCATATTCTTGCTGACCCGCGTATTTTTTGGCGTGGCGGTGGTGGAGGGAAGCTCCATGAGCCCGAACTATATGGATTCTGATCTGGTGTTATTCACCAGACTACACGGTATGCTGGAACGGGGAGATGTGGTTCTTGTCCGGTCAGACGACAGTAAGGTACTGATCAAGCGTGTAGTGGGACTGCCCGGGGAGGAAGTGTATATCGACCAGAGAACAGGCGCCGTCATAATAGACGGAGAAGAACTCAAAGAGGAATATACAGAAGCGATTACCCGGCGGAGCAGTATACAGGAGTATCCGATCATACTAGGGGAAGATGAATATTTTGTGCTGGGGGATAATAGGGAGAATTCTACGGATTCGAGGGATTTCGGTCCGGTATCATCCACACAGATAAAAGGGGAAATACTTGTAATACTAAGGAAAGGATGATAGAAAGGAGAGGACATGATAAACAGAAAAGAAGCAAGAAAAAGATTAACTGCGGTAATGGCCTCGTTGTTGCTGGGCGGAACGATATTTACTAACGTGTGCTCGCCTGTAGTGGCAGAGTCCGGAAGCGATCCGCAGGTAAGTCAGGATACGCCAGTTGTAGAAGTTCCGGAGATGGATACGCCGGCTACAGAAGATCCGGGAACCGATACACCAGAAGTAGAAACTCCGGGAGCCGATACACCAGATGTAGAGGTACCGGGAATTGATACACCCGGTGCGGAAGATCCGGGAACAGACGTACCGGATGTAGAAGATCCGGGAACAGATGTACCAGATGTAGAAGATCCGGGAACAGATGTACCGGATGTAGAAGATCCGGAGACAGACGTGCCGGATGCAGAAGACCCGGGAACGGATACACCAGATGTAGAAGATCCAGGAACCGATGAGCCAGATGTAGAAGATCCGGGAACGGATACACCAGACGGAGAAGCTCCGGGAACAGACGTGCCGGATGCAGAAGAGCCGGGAACAGACGTACCAGATATAGAAGATCCGGGGACAGGCACTCCGGATGCAGAGGAGCCGGAGGTACCTGCGATAGATACGCCTCAGCCGGAGGCTCCCGCGCCTGAAACACCGGTACCGGATGAGGAGACAAAGCCAAGCAAGCCAGTGTATTTCCGAGATAACCATAGGGAAGCATATTATGAAGAACGTACATACGACCCGTCGGAGGCTTTCGTAGACAAAGGAGAGAAGATCAAGTACAGCACAGATATGCCGCTTGAGAATATTCCTGCCTTTATTACGCCGGAAATGATCATTGGCGCTCTCAAGGTGCAGGATGAGTATGGCTATCCGGCTTCCGTTACGATTGCCCAGATTATACAGGAGTCAGGGTTCGGTATGTACGGACCGTATGGAGATGAGGGACAGGGGCTCTCTTATCTTGCTTATCAGTATAACAATCTGTTTGGAATTAAGGGGACAGGCCCTGCCGGTTCAGTGAATATGAAGACCGGGGAACAGACAAAAAGCGGAGAGAGCTATACGATCCGTGCAGGATTCCGCGTGTATTACACCTATACGGAGTCCATCGAGGACAGAGCGGATCTGCTAAGCAGGGTTTATAGCGATCTGATCGAGGGCGTCAATGACGCTAATACATTTGCTATGCGTATCGGCAGCAGATGGGCGACGGATATTAACTATGCGGAGAATCTGATTCGCCAGATGGAGACTTATGACTTGTATCGCCTTGACCGGATGACATTAGGGGAGTTCAGCGAGCTCCTTGGTGATTTCGCAGATCCGTGTCCGGGTTCACATCTCACAAGCGAATTTGGCTGGAGAGAGTTCAGGAACTCTTACCATAAGGGGATCGACTTGGGGACAGGAAGCGAGAATATCCCGGTTTACGCTGCGGCGGCTGGAACAGTTGTAACAGCGGGATGGAGTGATTCGGCGGGATACTGGATCGTAATCGATCATGGAGATGGACTTGTGACAAAATATATGCACCACAAGGAGCTGTATGTAGAAGAAGGCGACAAGGTGGAAAAGGGCCAGCAGATTGGACTGAGTGGATCAACAGGAGATTCTACTGGAAATCATCTTCATTTCCAGTTGGAGATTAATGGAGCGGCAGTAGATCCTCTGCCGTATCTGTACCCGGAAGAGATCAGTTCTGATTCGAACGGAGAGATACAGTAAAAAAGTAAAAGGATTTGGGAAATTGATTGAAAAAGTGTGAGTTTTTTGCCAGCGGCTAAGGTCGCTGGCAGTTTTTATTACCGTTCTTTGAAATTCCAGACAACAACTTTTTTACTTGCCTTATATTTATACATGCCGTATACTACTGGCTAAAGGATTTGAGTGAGGAGAGGACGGGCGGACAAGAAATCGTCCGTCAGGCTACAGACAGATGATGACTAGAAAACAAATGAAAAAACAGGGAAGGATTTCCCTGAAAAAGCACTATGTGATTTTTGTGGCAGCGTGTCTGATCGCAGCGTTTCTTGCTGCTGAGTTCAGAAGCTCGCTGAATTTTTCTACGGCGCAGACATACGAACAGACTTATGAGCAAATTGAGACGGATACGAGTGATCCAGATGACTCGGGGAGCTATCTGATCCGGACAAGTATGCGCAGTATCGGGTGGGAAGATGTTCTGCGCACAATCGTTGAGGATAACACAGAAGCGGGAAGAGAGATGTCAGAGCAGATCCGGAAAAATGCCATCGAACATGCGGAGACCGGGAATCCGGCTTTCGGAAGAACCCGGGGCGTATTCTCTGGGATTGTGAATCAAGTCAGTTCAGGGTCTATTATCGTGACGGCAGTGGCGGCGATGGCCTCGGTCACCGGCTCAGAGAACATAGGCGTGATGGTTATGATTATTCTTGGCGCCATCTTCATGTTCCTATTCTGGTTTTTTGTTCAAAATACATTTTCAGTAGTGATACGCAGGGTGTTTCTGGAGGGAATGGAATATAAGAGGGTAACGCCCCAGCGGTTTGTATTTTTACTGCGTATTCGGAAATGGATGAAAGCATCGTGGATTATGTTTGTGAAATATGTGTTTTACTCGCTCTGGTGTCTTACCATTGTCGGGATCGCTGTGAAGCGGTACTCCTATTATATGGTGCCTTTTATCGCGGCGGAGAACCCAGACATGACGGCGAGGGAAGCGATTACTTTATCAAGGAAAATGATGGCGGGACACAAATGGGAGTGTTTTGTCTTTGAGTTGTCGTTTGCCGGATGGGAACTTTTAAGCATGGCGACGATGGGGCTGTTTGGGATTCTCTATACGAACCCTTATAAGATGGCGTCATTTACACGATATTATGCAGGGCTGCGGGCGCTTGCCAAAGAGAAAAATATCCCGGGTTCTGAGCTTTTGTATGATACGTATTTGTATGAAAGTGCAGATCCGCGGCTTATAGAACAAACATATGCCGACGTGCTTTCTGTAGTGGAAGATATGCCGGAAGATGAGCCGGAACTGTCTGGATGGAGAGGCTGGCTGGCAAAGAATTTCGGGGTGCTTCTTTTCAGACGGCAAGAGGAAAGGGAGTATGAACAGCGACAGGCAGAAATGGTAAAGATCTATGATTTGATTGACGACGCACAGGGAGAAGCGTATCCTGTAAGACTGTATCCGGTTCCGGAGGAAAGGCGGCGCAAACTGGTGCAGTCGTTGAATTATATGCGGCATTATTCAGTATGGTCGCTGATTGTGATTTTTTTAGGGCTATCGTTCTTTGGATGGCTCTGGGAGGTGGGAATGCATCTTGTAAGTTACGGGAATTTTGTAAACCGAGGTGCTCTTCATGGCCCATGGCTTCCCATCTACGGGACGGGCGCGGTCCTGATCTTGACAGTTTTGTGCCGTTTCAGACGGAACCCTGCACTGGAATTTGTGGCCACTATTGTGGTGTGCGGATTTCTCGAGTATATGACTTCCCTTATTATGGAGATTGCAACAGGGGGGATGAAATGGTGGGATTACAGCGGATATTTCCTGAACTTACATGGCAGGATCTGCGCGGAAGGCCTTCTGGTGTTTGGTATTGGAGGGCTGGCGATTGCATATGTGATCGCGCCTATAGTGGATGATATTGTCAGCAAGATTAGCGAGAAAAAATTGAGAATAATCTGTATTGTGCTGCTGGCGGTATTCATAGCTGACGCGGGATATTCCCAGATTCATCCCAATGCGGGCAGAGGCGTGACGGATATTGAGGCTCGGAAAGAATTACAGGAAAAAGAGGGAACTACTGTGGTGTAGGATATATGGTATCCGGGGACCAGAACGTCATAGAGAATGTGATAGAAAAAGGACAGGGCTTTATAGTCCTGTCCTTTTTCTTGTGGCTACATCTTGGAAACGAAAGTAATCAGGGTGATGCCTTGACTGTGTGTACTCAAACTGGATCCCTTTATCGTTAAAAGTCTGGCTGGTGATGACAGCCATGCAGTTGTAGCCCTTTAGGTCGATATATTTTTCGTCTACTTGCGTGACGTGTTCGACGGTGAGTGTCCTCTTGCTTGTGGCGATTGTCAGGCCGAGTTCACCCTCCAAATATTCGTAGATGGATTGCCCGGCGATCTCTGGAGTCAGGTTTGAGACGACCTCCTTTGAAAAATAGTTGTGGTCAAGGATCAGAGGAATGCCGTTTAAGAAACGAAGCCTCTGGATATAGTAGAGAGGAGTTCCTTTTTTGAAGCCGGTCCGCCTTTCTATTTTCTCATCCGTGACAATCTCTGTAAATTGCAGTACTTTTGTCTTGCTCACACGTTTGTTGCGGATCGTGGATTCTTTGAAAGACTCGATCCCTCCCACGGTGAATGCCGCCTGTTCCACCGGCTGGTAAATATTTCGGACCCCTCTGCCGTGCATGGGCTGTACATAGCCGTCTGCTGTCAGTTCTGCCAGCGCCCGCCGCACAGTGTTGCGGGAGCAGCCGTATTCATGAATGAGCATATGTTCGGATGGGAGTATTTCCTGATAAGCATAGATTTCTGTTTCAATTTTTTCTTTTAAATCTTTGTAAATCGTATCGTATTTCGCTTTTGGCATAATGGTTTTCCTCTTGTTTAAACATCTTCTTATATTATAAAACTCACCATCATAAAATCAAGAGAAAAATAATTTTTGCCTGATGTTCTGACTGAATCTACAAAAAACAGGGTATGATTTTGTTAACATTTACTGAATCAGGTTTATTTTATTTTTGAAGATTGACATGTTTAAACAAGTGTGATAAATTATAGTTGTTCAAACAAGTGCGGGGAAGAACCTAAAGAGATAAGGTTCTCCAAACAGTGCTCCCATAAGTAAGAATGTCAGGAAAGGAAGAGAAGCGATGGGAAAGTATGAAAATGACGTGAAGCGTCTACTGGATCTCGTAGGAGGCAAAGAAAACATCCAGGCAGTCTCCCACTGCATGACAAGGATGCGTTTTGTGCTCGCAGATCCGAAAAAGGCAAATGAGAAAGAGATTGAAGATCTGCCGAGCGTAAAGGGTACATTTACACAGGCGGGACAGTATCAAGTTATCATCGGAAACGATGTGGCTGTATTTTACAATGAGTTTACCGCTTACGCGGGTATTGAGGGTGTGAGTAAAGATGCGGTGAAAGCCGCGGCAAAGACAAATCAGAATCCAGCCCAGAAGATTGTCGGTACGCTTGGTGAGATATTTGCGCCCCTGATTCCTGCTCTTATCTGCGGCGGTCTTGTGCTGGGATTTAGAAATGTGATCGGTGAGATCAATTTCTTTAATAACGGTACGCAAAGCTTGGCGGATATCTCTCAATTCTGGTCTGGTATGTACAACTTTCTCTGGCTTATCGGTGAGGCAGTGTTTCATTTGCTCCCGGTAGGTATTGTGTGGTCAATTACGAAGAAGATGGGAACAACACAGATTCTTGGTATTGTCCTTGGATTGACACTGGTATCGTCACAGCTTCTAAATGGATTCAGCGTGTCATCCACAGCGGTGGAAGATATTCCGATGTGGGATTTCGGATTTGCAAAAGTGCAGATGATTGGTTATCAGGGGCAGGTTATCGCGGCGATGATGGCAGGGTTTGTCCTTGTATACCTTGAGAAGTTTTTTAAAAAGATATGTCCGGAAGTGGTCAGTATGATCGTTGTTCCGTTCTGTTCTCTCCTTCCGGCGGTTCTCATTGCGCATACGATCGTAGGCCCCATTGGCTGGAAGATCGGCGATGCGATTGGAAATGCAGTATATACAGGGCTTACATCTGATTTTCGGTTTATTTTTGCGGCGGTTTTCGGCCTGCTGTACGCTCCGCTTGTTATGACGGGTCTGCACCATATGACAAATGCGGTCGATTCGCAGCTTTTGGCGATCCCGCCAAAGACGACGATCCTCTGGCCAATGATTGCGCTGTCAAATATCGCGCAGGGTTCAAGTGTGCTGGCCATGTCCGTTCTCCAGAAGAAGAACGAGCGCGCGCAGCAGGTTAATGTACCGGCATGCATTTCCTGTTACTTAGGTGTTACGGAACCGGCGCTCTTCGGTGTCAACTTAAAATATGTATTCCCCCTTGTATGCGGTATGATTGGTTCCTGCTTTGCGGCAATGATTTCTGTGGGATGCGGCGTACAGGCGCTGAGCATTGGCGTGGGCGGCCTTCCGGGTATCTTGTCCATTGTTCCGCAATATTACCTGACATTCCTTCTTGCAATGGCAGTGGCCATCGTGGTTCCATTCCTTCTTACATTTATTGTAGGAAAGATAAAATTGTCCGCGGAAGACAGATATGGAAAAAACCGTGGAAACGCATTAACTGCGGAAGAAATATCCGAATCGGGACAGACTGATTCTGAAGTGAGCGCGTCCAAAGCGGATGCGGAAGATGTAAAAGAATTGAAATCAATTCTTGACGGGAAAGTGATCCCGATCACGGAAGTACAGGATGAGGTATTCTCTCAGAAAGTGATGGGAGACGGTGTTGCCATCGAGCCGGAGAATACGGTGGTGACCGCTCCATCAGATTGCGATGTGTCTGTTGTTATGGCTGATACAGGACACGCGTGCGGGCTGACGCTGGCAAATGGCCTTGAACTTCTGATTCATGTGGGCGTTGATACCGTAGATATGGGTGGAGACGGGTTTAAGCTTCTTGTAAATGAAGGGGATCATGTAAAGACAGGAGATCCGCTGATTGAGTTTGATCCGAAGAAGATCAAGGCAGCAGGACATCCGTGCACGACGATGCTCATTGTGACGGGTGAAGGAAAAGCGTCAGGCGTCACCATGCACACAGGTATGGAGGCGAAGGCAGGAGAGACAACAGTGATATCATGGAATTAGTCAGGGAAAGGTGTAAAATGGCAGAAAAAGATTTTCGGAAAAGCGTAGTATATCAGATTTATCCCAAGTCATTTTGTGATACAAACAAGGATGGGCTTGGAGATATCAGAGGCGTAATCAGTAAACTGGATTATATAAAAGAGCTGGGTGTGGATTACATCTGGTCTACCCCATTCTTTGTATCTCCGCAGAATGACAATGGTTATGACGTAGAAGATTATTATAATATTGATCCTAGATATGGTACAATGGCCGATGTGGAAGAACTTATCGCCGAGGCTGGCAAACGGGGAATCGGCCTGATGTTCGATATGGTGTTCAACCATGTATCCACCCGCCATGAGTGGTTCCAAAAAGCGATGGAAGGAGACCCGTACTATAAAGATTTCTTCTTCTTCCGAAAAGGGAAGCCGGACGGAAGTGCGCCAACGAACTGGGAGAGTAAGTTTGGAGGAAGCGCATGGGAGTATGTAGAGAAGTTTGACGAGTATTATCTGCATCTTTTTGATGTGACGCAGGCGGATCTGAACTGGGATAATGAAAATGTAAGGAAAGAAGTACAGAAGATTGTGCGTTTCTGGATGGATAAAGGTGTGAAGGGATTCCGCTTTGATGTGGTAAACCTGATCAGCAAAGGCGCTTTTGAGGATGATACCGAAGGTGACGGGCGTAAGTATTATACCGATGGGCCGAATATTCATAAGTATTTAAAAGAGCTCCACGATATGACGTTTGGGACGGACACACAGATTGTGACAGTGGGAGAGATGTCCAGTACATCCATCGAAAACTGTTATCAGTATGCAGGGCGCGATACGGGAGAACTGTCCATGGTATTCAGTTTTCACCATTTGAAAGTTGATTTTATGGGAAATGAGAAGTGGGTTCTTGTACCGGCTGATTTTCAGAAATTGAAAGATATTATTTTTGAATGGCAGACAAAGATGACAGAGCATAATGCGTGGAACGCGGTGTTCTGGTGTAATCACGATCAGCCCCGCGTAGTATCCCGCTTTGGCGACGAGGGAAGATACTGGAAGCAATCTGCGAAAATGCTGGGCACTATCATCCACTGTCTGCGTGGTACGCCATATGTATATCAGGGCGAAGAGATCGGCATGACAAATACGGACTTTACGGATATCAGCCAGTTTCGTGATGTGGAGAGCTTAAATCATTACCGTATCCTTCAGGAAAAAGGGCTGAGCGCATCCGACGCGTTCCGCATTATCCAGATTCACTCACGGGACAACGGGCGTACACCGATGCAGTGGGATGGTACAAAGTATGCAGGGTTCTCCTCTGAGGACGGCAAAGAACCGTGGATCGGGGTAAACGAAAACCACACGAAGATCAATACGGCGGATCAGTTAGAGAATGAAGATTCTATCTTCCGCTATTACCAGAAACTGATTGTTATGAGGAAAGAACTGGATGTGATCGCTTACGGAGATATTGAGCCGCTGGCTGAGGGAGACTCGTCTGTGTTCGCGTACCGCAGATGCTGGAAGGGGCAGGAATTGATCGTGACGGCAAACTTCTACGGAAAAGAGTACGAGTGGAAGAAAGCTCCGAAACTGGAAAGATTTAAGTGTGTGCTGGGAAATTATCCGGATACAAAGATCCCGGAGAACGGCGGGCTAACGCTTCGGCCCTACGAGGCGGCAGTGTGGTACAGCCCGCAGATATAAAAAATAAAACATGTGAAGAAAAGGGTGCCGCATTTATGAGTAGCAATCATAGATGCGGCATTCGTTTATTTTTTGTGGAATGTATTTCGATACATATATGTAATATGCACTAAAAAATATATATTGTTAGAAATTTTGCTATAAAAATAAACAGGAAAATTGTTATTTTAATTAATATAAATGGAGAATATTATAAATGTATAGATAAAATCTGTGAAATATAGTGGAAAATGTATAATATGGAATAATGAGGTGAATCTGGGGAGCAGATGACAGAAAATACGAGTATTAAATTATCAGGGAGGAAAACTATGTTAAGTGAATATCTTAATGAGAAAACCATTCAGACAAATATTAGAGCTGATGATTGGAGACAGGCTATACGCAAAGCAGGACAAATCCTTGTGGATGATGGAAGCGTACAGTCTACATATGTAGATGCCATGATAAGAAACGGGGAGGAGAACGGAGGATATTTTGTATTAGTTCCGGGAGTAGCTATTCCTCATGCAAAAAGTGAATCCGGGGTAAATAAAGTGGGGATGAGCTTAATGACTCTAGAAAATCCTGTTAATTTTCTTGAATCACCGAATAATCCTGTGAAGCTTGTAATATGTCTGGCGGCAGTCGATAACAGTACTCACATAGATGCGCTGAAGCTGTTAGCGGCTTTCCTTGGCGATGAGTGCAGAGTGGCTGAGGTGATGGCGGCAAAAGACGGAAAGGAGGTTATTGAGATACTTAAACAATATAATTAGAATTTTTAAAAGTTTTATGAGAAAGGAGGTGGGAAAAATGAAGATCGTATGCGTATGTGCGATGGGATTGGGCAGCAGTTTGATATTAAAAATGAATGTGGAGAAAGCGCTAGAAAAACTGGATTTAAAAGAGGCCGTAGTGGAAGTGGCGGATACAGGATCAGCAAGAGGAGCAAACCCGGATATTATTGTTTCTTCTCATCAATTTTGTGAAGAATTGGCGGATATGAATCTGCCGCTGATAGAAGTGGTAAATTATACGGATGTGCCTTACATAGAAGGAGAATTGAAAAAAATACTCGGGATTTGAAAAAAGAATTTCCCCTCCCTCAATGGTGAAATATCCATGGCAGGAAATTCTGTTCATTGTAGGAAAGGGAAGAACTCCATCGCTAGTGTAGCATGAAATCATATTTCTGTTAAGTGGAAAGAGGGTAAAATATTTTAAATTTTTGTTAATTTTTGTAAAGGAGGAGATCATGGATACGTTGATCAGTATTTTAACGTCAATTATCAGTCAGGCGGCTGTGCTAGTTGCTCTGATCAGTTTTATAGGTCTTGTCGCACAGAAAGCATCTGTAGAACGGGTCATGACAGGTACATTAAAAACTTTTCTGGGATTTCTTATCATGCAACAGGGGTCTAACATTATTACGGGTATGCTGGATCCGCTGAATGAGGTTATGATGGAAGCCTTCAATATACAGGGAGTTATCCCTGTGAACGAGGCTATTACAGCCATGGCTTCCGAACAGTATGGCACTAAAATGGCATTTATTGCATTTTTCGGATTAATTGTAAATATTCTGCTTGCGCGGTTTACACGGTTTAAATATATATTCCTGAGCGGACATCATACGATCATCATGGCGGCGCTGACAGCAGTTATGCTCTCTATGTTTGGTCTGCCGACCGCGGCAGTTATCGCGATTGGTGCCGCTGTAGTGGGTATCATGAGCGTGCTGACACCTGCGATTTCAATGCCGTTCATGAGAAAAGTAACAGGTGGAGAAACCTTCGCCCTTGGACACTGGGCTACCACGGGATATATTTTTGCGGGATTTATGGGCAAAATTTTCGGGAAAAACCCAGAAGAGACATCCACGGAAAAAATGGAGCTTCCCAAATGGATGGGATTTTTCAAAGAGCCGGTTATTCTGATGGGAATAGGAGTATTTCTTATTGAAATCGTCTGCTGTATATTTGCGGGAAGCGAGTTTGTAGCAGGATATGCAGGCTCGACTCATATGGTTGTATGGGCTTTGATGCAGGGATTTATTTTCAGTGCAGGCGTATCTGTTATCCTTCTGGGAGTAAGAATGATTCTGGCAGAACTTGTGCCTGCATTTAAAGGAATTGCAGAAAAGATTGTCCCGAATGCAATCCCCGCACTGGATTGCCCGACAGTATTTACGTTTGCTCCAAACGCGATTATGGTAGGCTTTATCGGATATACGATCGGTCAGTTTATCGCTTTTGGCATATTCCTTGCCACTGGAATGACAGTAATTATTCCCACATTGCTTCACAGCTTCTTTATGGGCGGCACAGCAGCCATCTTCGCGAATGCTGCCGGAGGAAGGCGAGGTGCATTTATCGGTTCAATGCTTACGGGAATCTTAAATAACGTGCTATGTTCATTGTTGTTCCCTGCATTTGCAGCAATGGGATTTGCCGGAACAACATTTGCTGATACGGATTTTTCCATTATTGGTTTGATATTCTACGGAATTGCACATCTGATAGGTGCAGCCTGAAAAACGGAAATAAAAGCGGTCTGTGTAAACTCTGCAGGCCGCTGTTAATAAAAAGCGGAGGGAAATAAATGACAGAGGACATTTTCAGAGATAACTTTGAACGATTAAAGACCAGTATGAACACTGCGAAAGATGAATATTTTAAACCTTCTTACGACTGTATTGCGATTACAGCAGAGGCGATCAGGCACGGAAACAAGGTAATGCTGTGTGGAAATGGCGGCAGCGCCTCCACGGCGTCACATATTACAAATGATTTTATAGGACATATGAGAAACTGGGAGCGGGTCGGATACCCGGCTATTGCGCTGACAGCGGATATTTCCGTGCTGACCGCGCTGACAAATGATTACGGATATGATCAGGTCTTTTCGAAACAGGTTGCGGCACTGGGAAAAGCGGGAGATGTTTTATGGGCATTCAGTACAAGCGGTAATTCGGGAAATATTATAAAAGCAGTGGAAACAGCGCAGGACAAAGGGATAAAGACAGTTGTATTTACAGACTGTAAAGGAGGCAAGCTTAGAGAACTTTGCGACTTGTGGATTCCGGTCAACAGCGATCATGCAATGATTACGGAGGCGCTGCATTTGTTTTATGTACATAGTATTGCGGAATCTATAGAAGCTGTACTTTCGCCTGTTTGAGGAATACAAGCCCGGACAGGAGAAGATGGAGACAAGAAATAGACAAAAAAGCCATGGAAAAAATAAGTCCAAATGATAAAAAAAGAATTATAAGGGTATTAGAAATATATCATAAAACAGGAA
>DSTMC04003__coassemble_1217_pt1 | contig 20540 bp, 13 predicted proteins | sample DSTMC04003__metabat2_high_PE_018 | metagenome-assembled genome bin DSTMC04003
TTTCTGTCCTCCACTGGCTTTTATACATAGCACCAGTAAACGGCTCAAAATAGTACACCTCTCCACCAATTTTCTGCTGTCCGTACAGCATCTCTCCTGTATCCGCATAGTACACTCTTTTTTCTGGAAGGTCATACCAGCCTGTTATCATAGCTCCGGTTCCACTATTAAAGCAGTACCATTTGCCATTTATCAGCTGTTCCCCATATAGCATTTTCCCTTCCTGCGAGTAATACACTGTTTTCTCTGGAAACTTGTGCCAGCCGGTCACCATTTCTCCTGTTTCTTCGTCAAAATATCTCCAGCTATTGTCTATACATACTTCACCTTTCGCCCGTTTCCCCGATGACAGATAGTATACTTGTTTCCCATTTTCTGTCCTCCACTGGCTTTTATACATAGCACCAGTAAACGGCTCAAAATAGTATACTTCCCCATCTATTTCCTGCTGCCCGTACAGCATCTCTCCTGTATCCGCATAGTACACTCTTTTTTCCGGAAGGTCATACCAGCCTGTTATCATTTTGCCTGTAAAGGCTTCAAAACAGTACCATTTCCCATCTATCAATTGTTCCCCATATAGCATTTCCCCGGTATTTGCATAATACACTCTTTTTCCCGGAAGATCATGCCAACCCGTTTTCATCGCTCCATTATTCTCGGGGTCAAAATAATACCATTTACCACTGATCAGTTTTTCACCTAATGCTTTTGTTCCATTTTCATAGTAATACTTATTCCCTTGATTATCCGTCTCCCAATAGCCCTTGCTCAGTCCAAGATACTGCGCAATACCGGTAGCGTCCGCCACACCAAGCTTTTTAAGCCCAGCCTCTGTTTTAAGGAAATTATTTGCGTCACTGCTGTTGCTGATAAAAGCATGTTCTATGATAATACCGGGAATCCCTCGTTCCTTACTATATATCTGCACAGAAAAATAATCTGACAACGATCCATCTGGATAGGTCTCTCCAATAGTCGTCGGTTTGCTATATATCGACCTTTCGTGAAGCCCTAAGGCAACCAGTTCATCCAAAATTTCACGGGCAAGTGCTTCACCTTTTTCACCCACCTCAGCTTTCCAGTTTCTATTTGGGACAATAATCTCCGCTCCATTTGCTGCGGAACTAACAGAAGAATTCAAATGGAAACTTACAAATATCTGAGCTCCGGCATCCGCAGCCGCATTCACTCGTTTCCCAATATCATCCCCCGAACTGCTGGAACCGGGATTAGGGCATGATGCGCCGGTGCGGGTCATATATACCTTAACACCCGCATACTGTTCTAATTCTTCTTTACAATAATTTGCAATTTTAAGAGTCAATTCTTCTTCTTTTAAACCATTTCCCTGAGCGCCAGCATGGGTACTGTCATGCCCGGGATCAAGCGCCACCACAATATTTCCTGACTTCGCAGAGCGGGAAGTACTGTTCTGACTATATGTACTCACACCAGCTGATGCCATATCTGCACTGACAGCATTCAGAGCGTTCTGAATACTATCTTGCGCCTCCGCAACTCCATTCTCGTCGATCGTTACCACTGACGCTCCTACTGGAGACGCGTCTGTTGATTCCTCTTCGATCGGTTGCAGCTCTTCAATCCCCGCATACTCCTGATTAACTCCAAATTCCGCAGTTACACCCTCATCTTCCAAAATGATTTTCTCTTCTGTATCACCCTTATACAGATTTAGGCTAACTACATGATATGTCCCGGTATAGGCCTCCCCAGAATACTCTTTTTCAAATAAGTAGAGACTGCCTTCTTGTCTTGCAAGCTGCCATTCTTCCTGATTCCCGGCATCATCTGCAACTGACAGAGTAACTGTGTCTGCCAAAAGTTCATTCTCAAAATAAAAAACAATTCTCTGCGTGCCCGGGGTCTCTAAATATGGGCTTTCAATATAGACAAAGTTGATTATACTGTCTGATTGTTCATTCTCCTGCAGCACTTCTGTTTCTTTTTCTTCCTCACCAGATATCACTGCCCCTGTAGACATTGCATCCGCTGTCCCGTTCACTGCAGAATCTGGAGCCGCCGTATTCGGTGCTGCGTCTGCCGCATTGTCTCCCCCAGACGGTGCCACTTCCTCTGTGCCGTTTTCAGGATTTGCTGTCTGCCCTGTTCCTTCTTCAGAAATCCCCTTCTCTGTATCTGTGGTACCTTCCGAAATTCCTTCTGCCGCAGTCTGAATATCTTTTGCATCCGTTTCTGCTCCGTATGCCACCGACATATTCCCCAGCATCATACATACAAAAAGTATTCCGGCTATCATTCTCATCAGTTTCTTTTTCATTATTACATACTCCTTTGTCCTAAAACTGCAATTTCTAGTTTAAAATGTAATTTTTCCACTGTATCCATCAAAATTTGCACCACTAGATGTTTGCAGCACATTCCCCTCTTCTGTCAAGCGGATACCGTCACATCCATAAGTATCAAGATATGTATTGACAATACACCCGATAATCTCTGTCTCCCCTGTCGTCCCCATGCTCCGTATACGTTCTCCGGTTGCAGAGTTAAAATCCAAATCAATCTTCTTTTCTGCTTCATTTATCTTAAAATTCAAGATTTCACAATCTTCTGAAAGAACTCCTTCTTCCTTCAGGATATTCCATATATCTTTTTCATTTTTTACTTCTGCTGTCTTTGTCACAATTTCTGCCGTGTCAGCATCTACATAGTAGATAGTAGCATTCATGACCTCTGTATCAGCATTCTGAGTGGTAGAAACTATCTCTTCCTGCTCCACATCCGTCTGATCTTCTTTTAATTCTGTCTCAGACATTTCCTCTTGCTCTCTTGTTTCTTCAATCTCGGCATTGGTATTCTCACTTGCATCCTTCCCACATCCTGATAGTAAAAAGAATGTCATACTCAACACCATAGCCTTACATATAAATATATATCTTTTTCTACTCATCTGCCCTTCCTCCTTATTCAATGTTTGTACTCCTCACCTTTACAATATATCAATTAACTGTCAGCTTTTCAATAGCTTCTGCTACTGAACATTCCCTATCGTGCTTGCCACAAGGTACTGATCCCCCATGTTATCCGTAAGATAGACGTCGACATAATAGTCCCCTGTCGCATAGTTGAAATTAGGAACACTTACAGTTGCAACATAACTTCCATCTTCTTGAAGTTCTGCCTGTATCCAATGTAGATCACTCTGATCTTCTGCCGTCCAGATCGCTGCCATAACCATTGAGATTCCATTTTCCGCATTCTGGATATCACTGATTACAATCTGAAACGAGCCCGTTCTATAATCATATGGAAGCGTCTCTGCAGCCGCCGTCGGTATCCGTCCCTCCCGGATCAGCAATTCTGTATTGTTTTCATCAATGCCCTCTGACAGCCTGTCCATTAGATCTGATTTTTTCATAAGTTCATTATTCATCTGATCGACGCCATACTGTTCGATTAGCGTCTTTTCCCCTGAAAACAGATTTGTTCCCAGACCCAGCCGTTCTCCCTGAATCTGCACACCAAGACTTGCGAGCGTTGTCGGAAAATTGTCAAAGGTAGAATACTCTCTCTTCTGTTCAGGATTCTCTGGCTCCACAGCCGAATTGATATATGCTGTATAAACTTTCCTGTCATAATCACTGTCGATATCTTCACAGAAATCACTGTCCATGGTCAGATGGTCTCCTGATATAACTATAGTTGTATTATCATAAAAATCCTGCTGTTGAATCCATGAAACAAACTCACTCACCTGATTGCTGGAACACGCCAGTACATTTGCATATTGGTTATCGCCATACTCGGTACCACATAGCTCGCATACATATCCATCTTCAAAATGGGTGTCCGCTGTCAGCAAACTAAGATTAAATGGTTGATCCTGTGAGGCAAGTGACAAAAGCTCTTCCTTGGCATACTCAAAGAGCTTTTCGTCTTCATAGCCCCACCATACTCCATAGTCCTGCGCAAGCTTTCCGATTTCTTTGTAATAATACCAGTCTTTCACACTATAATTTCCATGATCAGAAAAATAAAGACTACGTCCTCCAAAATTTCCGTCTGATCCAAACAGAATCGTCTGATTATAGCCCTGATCCTCCAAGATATCTCCTAAAGCTGTCAGATCAGGCAGGAAATTCTCCTGTGTATCCATTGAATTCCCATCAATAGGAAGATACAAATGAAGTCCCGAAGTCTGTGCAAAAAGTCCAGCTACCGTCCACGTGGCATAACTCATAGCATATGAACCGTTCAACTCTTGTCCGGCGCCTGAGAAGTCTTCGTTCTCCATGGCAATCTGCGTCAGTTCGGGAATGTAGTTTTCATCATATGCGCCGCCATCTTCCTGACTGCTGTATGTAGTTTCCATGGATTCAAGAAAGATATAGATCAGATTTCTTTTCTGCTCTGGAAAGGTAAGTTCTGTCTCTGCTGGATCCACGTAATTCGAATCGATAAATCCCGAATTTGTATTTCTATTTTCTATGTATCCCTTTACATCCAGCCGCGCCCACACTGTGTGAACGTCCAGAGCAACAATGATTCCAGATATCAGCACAACTGAAGCCACTGTTATCCAATGTATTTTTTTCTTTTTTCGGAATAAAGCAAGGATACTGGCTATAAGAAAGATTACAAGCACAGTAACCGGTACGCATGAATCTATATAATTATTGATCATATCCTTGCTAGTACCTTCCATGGGGGACTGAATCTGAAACATCAATTCCTGCATAGACAAATTCGGCCATGTTTTAAACATCCACCTGACACTTACGGATAGGAGAACGCTGGCAGCCCCTAACAAGACTAAGAACAATCCTCCTGTAAGAAAGAGAATTTTACCAAGAATTAACTCTGTTTTTTTATTTTTCATATTCTAATAAATCATCCTCTTTGTTATAATGCACAATTTGTTTACATCAAATTTAATTATATAGCTATTGTTCCATTATTCAACATCCAAATTTTACATTATCATTACATTTGTTGATTTTTATAGTATAACATTATAAACAATTGCCAGCAAAAGACCGAAATCTGCCCGTAAAACACAGATTTCGGTCTTCCCCCTCGTTAAATAATGTCTGATATAACGCCTGTTATTTCATCTAAAATTTCTCTCAATTCAATTGTTCTCCGCTCTCCAACATTCCGCCATTTTCCACAGTATTGATCAAACTAATAATCTCATCCACGGAACTCTGATCCGGGTACATTACGTATACCTCCGTACTGCTTGCTGAATATGGATAGTCCGTGGCATCAATTCCTTTCGCCGCAACGGACTGAATTGTCCACGAGGCACCTGTAGAAAGCTGATCCTTTACCACTGCATTGATCTGAGGCTGCGAGATATTTGTCTCAACACCCTGTCCTACCTGATTGATGATACTGCTTGCTTTCAAGAGCATAGTCGGAGATAAGACTTTCTTCAGCATTGCCGTAATTACTGCCTGCTGATTCTTGCCTCGCTGGTTGTCCCCATCTGCCAGATTATGTCTCTCCCGGCAGAATGCAAGTGCCTCTTCGCCGTTGAAACTATTCCAGCCCTCTACAACTTCCATCTCATGACCGGACTCCCAGCCCGTGGTAAAGGCATACTCCGAATATACATCCAGACCGCCGAGAATATCTACTACTTCCATCAAAGCGGTAAAGTTCACCTTTACATAATAATTGATGTCTGTCTCATATAGGGCGCCAAGAGTATTCATAGAAGCGTCCACCCCGTACAGGCCGGCATGAGTCAGCTTATCACTCATACCTCCGGAAATTCCCGGTATAGGAACGAAATAATCCCTTGGAGTCGTCACAAGAAGGATCTGCCGGGTCTCCGGGTTCACGACAGCGATAATATTCACATCGCTGCGCTCACTCTCCCGGGCCTGTGCGGCGTCTCTCTCATCGCCATACACGTCAATACCGCTGATGTAAACGGCAAAAGGTTCTGTGATCAGGCTGTCGTCCTCTCCGGATCCTCCCATGTTAAGCGCCGTCTCTATCTCATGCTCATATATGATTCTGATTTTGCTACTATAATCCGGAACTGCTTCCTCAAGCAGATTTGTATAACTGCTGTCGTAGATAATGGCCTGTACATCCCCGTTAATCAGGCTTTCTCCCTGTTCTTCAACGGAAGCGTACTCCTCCATATCAATATCTAAGCCTAGTTGTTCCTGAATGTCAGCTATTGCAGTCTGCATGTTCTGAGCGTCTTTTTCAAACTGAACTCCAAATTTATAACCTGCAGCGTCTTCCAGCGTCTCGGCCGGGTCGTCTGCAAGAACCGCTACTAACATCGTATCCTTTTTTAATCCGCCGCTGGTGATCTTCGCGATCATGTTGTTCGTCTCCATAATATGATACGCTCCATAGATCAGAACGCATATCAAAAGAAGACTGTATATCTTCCCTGTAACCCCGCGCTTTTTGCGAAGCGCCTGAGACATAAAAGCAAGACACCACAGAAAGAATAGTACCATTGCTGCCAGCGCCAGATAATTTGCAGGAAGCATGTCAAGCAAGAAGACAACTCCCATAAACACCAAGCTAACCAATGCCTGAATAACCAGCAGAAAACTGCCGATCCTGTTTTTTGACGGACGGGAATATCTTTTGCCCGTATTCCCATTTCTTTTTCCGGCCTGTCTTGTGGCCGTCTTTTGTTTCGCCATTGTAAAACCCTTTTCTTACTTATCTTTATCCCCCAAGTACAGCACTTTTCGTCACTTCTCCAAAAATCCAATTAGCTATACAACTTCTCAGGATATAATCCATCTGTGATCAGAGCCCTGACGGAATTCATCACTGATTCACGGTCTTCCTTGTATGTTACGCCAAACCACTGGTCTTCTGATTTTAGTACCTTTACGCTTATTTTCCCCTCTTGCAAAAGGTCTCCGATAATGGTCGGAAGCAGGTATTCTGCTTTTAAATCTTCCGAAGAAGTTTCTTTTAAAAAAGCTTCAAACCCAGTTTCCAAAATCCCAAAGAAATCCGGAGTAAGACCCCACATGTTCATGGACACCTGCGAGCCGGCATGGATCGTCCTCTTCTTCCCGTCGTCTTCCCTGATTACTGCCAGTCCTCTGTCCTTTTCAATATTATGGGTCTCCACAATCCCTGTGAGCATGCCTCCCTCATCAACTGTGCACAGCCCACGGGTCACTCCGCCGTTATCGCTGAGTGTATTCTCCAATATGAAGCCAATCATACAAGCCTGTATTTTACCAGTATCCTTAAGACTTGTCAAATATATATACGCCTCGCGGTATGCGCTTTTCCCATAATAATCATCTGCATTGATTACAAGGAACGGTGAATCTACCACATCTTTGCAACACAGAACAGCCTGTCCTGTCCCCCATGGTTTTGTTCTCTCCGGAAACTTTTCCTTGTATGCCGCAGGTATATCATCAAGTTCCTGATAGACATAAGATGTTTCAACTTGCTTTTCAATACGGTTTCCGATGATCTCTTTGAAATCTTTCTCTAAATCCTTACGGATCACGAAAACAACCTTGTCAAAGCCTGCCTCTATGGCATCATAAATCGAGTAATCCATAATGATCTCTCCGTTCGGGCCGACCGGTGCAAGCTGCTTAATCCCTCCGCCAAACCGGCTGCCGATCCCCGCCGCCATAATCACAAGCGTTGCTTTGCTCATAGATGAATCCTCCTATTCTCCCAGCCCGGCCTCAACGAGCTGTACCAGTTCTTTTAAAGCCTCGTCCTCATCATTCCCCTCACAGACAATCATAATCTCGTCTCCGCTCTTAATACATGCGCCAAGAACGCTGAGAACACTCTTTGCATTCGCCGTCACATCTTCTAGTCTCGTCTTCTTATGGATCGTGATCTTGCTGTCGAACTGCATTGCTGTCTTACAGAACAGTCCCGCGGGTCTTAAATGCAGCCCGGTTGGATTCTTGATCCTGACTTTTCCGTTAACCATCCTATATACTCTCCTTGTATTTTCCCTGTACAATTTTCTTACAGAAACCCGTCAGTCACTTTCCTGCCCCTGATCCGTCTGATTATCTGGGATTTGCTCATCTGTTTTTTCCACCAGTGTCAGCCTGACTGTCACTTGTTCATCCAGTGTAATCCCATCCGGCAGATCAACCGTTACCGGAAGATCATATGTGCCCGGCGTAGTATAATCCCTAAGATCCACAGAAACTGCATTGCTGATATCCAGCGTGCTTAAGCGCGCCTCATCGCCGCTCACATGAATTACAATCTCCGCTCCTGTCTCATAATTAACTTGAAGGGTCTCGTGCAGGTTATTGATTCTAAGTGAACTTACCAGAAAATCAATTGAGCGGGTACCTTCCTGTTCCACTTTTAAAGTAACCCTGATATCTGCTGAACTTCCATCCACAAGGCTTACGCCTTCGGGCAGATATTCTGTAATATCCACCGTCTGCTCTACCGTCCCAGACGCACCGCTGATATCCAGCACGGAACCCGGTATCGCAATCTCATTAAATCCTTCCAGATCATCACTTTTCCCACACACCTGAAGACTTTCCGGAGTACTGGTAACTCCTGTGTACTTATATCCTTCCGCAGGAGTTCCCGACACATTAAGCACGATAGGAACACTCTTTAATTTCAAGACTTCCACGGAAACCGTAATGCCGCTCTCTCCTAAGTCATTTTCTATCTGTGGCGGATTCAGCACGTTCCCGTCTGCGTCATACAATCTAAGCTCCGCTGTCTTCTCCTGATCTGATGTTATACCGTCCACATCCACTCTTGCTTCCGCCCTGTCGATCTGTGACAATACAGACTCAGCTCCAGTAATCGTTACCTGCTCCGGATCCACTGTCATATCGCCAAGGATATATCCGTCTGCCGGTTCATTATCTGCTTTCACGCTCAGAGAAAGCACCTTCTTCCCGGACTTTTCTCTTTGAATCGTCAGGTTCCGGGGAATAGCTTCTGCTGATTCATACCTTCCACTGTAATCGGGAAGCGATATCTTGATGGGGATGAGTCCTGTCGCCGTATCCATCTCTGCCACATCCGCCGTAGCCACAATATCTTCGGCGTCAAGTTTCTGGCTTATGTCACGAGTTGCGTAGACTACCACCGAAACAGTCTGCTCGCCTACAACCTGATACACATCCCCTGCTGAAGTAATAATATCGTCATTGACAATTGTCACAGGAATGTCCCTGAAAGTATTGCTGACAACCGGGTTGTCAAAATTAACCACAATCAGCCAGAGAAGCGCCGAAAAAATGAACGCGATGACTTTCAGCCCTAAATTGTTCGTCAGCTTATATTTATTCATCATCTGCTTCATGATCTGCGCCATCCTTTCCGTATAGTGAATCTTTTCTGTTCAGATTTTCTATACTGAATCTGGCTCAGCCTCTCTCTTAACTCTTCGCGGCTGACCCCGCGTGTGAGTCTGCCTCCCATTGCTACCGATACCGTCCCTGTCTCTTCTGAGACAACGATCACTAAGGCGTCGCACACCTCGCTCATCCCCAGAGCTGCTCTGTGTCTGGTACCAAGATCCTTGCTGATCGACATATTGTCTGAAAGAGGAAGATAACATGTGGCTGATGTGATCCGGTCTCCCCGGATGATGATTGCCCCGTCATGCAGAGGCGTATTATGTTCGAATATATTGATCAATACTTGAGAAGACACTTTACAGTCCAATTCAATCCCAGTCATCTCATACTCATTGAGACGGATCGCTTGTTCAACGACAATGAGGGCTCCCGTACAGACGCTTCCCATCTCATAACATGCAGACACAATACTGTCCGCCGTCATATCAGAAAATCTCTCATTCTCTCTGTTCTTATCAAAGGGATTGATATTACTGAGCAAGTTTCTCTCGCCTAGTTTTTCCAGAGCGCGCCGAAGTTCCGGCTGAAAGACAACCACCGCCGCAACTGCCAGTACGTTGATGGTCTGAGCCGCCAGATACAGGATCGTGTGCATCTGAAAAATCCATGCCAGAAAAATAAAAAGCGCCAGCATAATGATTCCGCGCAGAAGCATCCATGCCTTTGTATTCTTGATCCACAGCATGATCTCATATACGATCACGGTGATAATCAGGATCTCAATGATATCCATCACCTGAATCGATGGGAAATACATGTCGTTTGTATAATTGTCAAAAAAATTTCTCATCCAGTCTATCATACTGTGTGCCACCGCCTTGTTTACTCGTGCCTCTCTTTCTCAAGCCCCAACTCTTTGCTCAGGCTCCTTGTAAGGAGGATGTCATCTGTGTTATCGCTCCTGTCCCCTGTATCTTCTGTGATATGCTTGACTGTTTTCTCCGGTGCGGCCACCCCTACTTTGGGAACCGCCTTAACATAATAATAGTATTCGTCATCCTCAAACTGGATATTCTCTGTCCGGGAATAGTCTACACAGAAGAACAGGAATTCCAGTACTAATCCCAGCAATGCTCCGATGACTGCACTCACTATCATTGAGACATAGGAGAGATCTCCTTTCAGGACAATATTTCCCACTGATCCAATAACCAGACATACAACCGCTCCTGATGCGGATGCAATCTTCCATGCATGATCGACAGCCCTTGTACGGATCACATGTACCACAAGGATCCCTACCATCACCGCAATAATCATAAGCCACATCTCTTTGTTCCCGAGAATCTGTTTCGTAGAACTGACAAGACTTCCCGCCAGCCCTTCTGCATCCACGTTTCTAAGCGCAGCTGCCGAGCCCTTCACAAAATCTGTCATATAGTAACCCATAATCCCACACGCTGCCGGAACGATCCAGACCGGTGTTCCCAGAAGTCCGAATACAACCGGGATAACAAAGGGTATCTTCAAGCCAAACGCCATGGCTGACAAAAGAACGATCCATGCTTTCCTTGGAGTAAATCGGAAATAAAAGATATACATTATAAGAAAAATAACTGCCGCCACCACTGCAATTGGAAGAGACAATGCATAAAAGTGTACCAGTATCAGTACAGTTGCCGCCATAACCATCACAATCATAGGAAAGAATGTGCAGACTGCCGCAAGACCAACCGTGCATACTATAGAAGATGCTATTTTCATAAATCCGATATTAGAATTGATCAATGCAAACAGAATCAGCCCCATCAGGAACTGAAGTCCTTTCAAAATATAACCGGAGTATCCTGCATATATCTTCTGCAGCTTTTCTCTCCATATTAACAACGTGCTCATGGTCTGTTTTTCTCCTTTTTGCTATTCATCTTCTCAAGATGAGATATATCTCTCATATACCGTTTCACCCTCTGCTTTGCTCGGGCATGTTTTTTGGAATAAAAAGTCCCCGCTCCGATCCCGTATATGATCAGCAAGACTAGATAGGCCCCCAAAGCAACTGCCGCATAGAGGAACAGACGCATGATCGTAATACCTTCCAACAAGATATCACCATAGCAGAGGAAGAGCGCTCCGCCTAAAAATGCATATCCTACTGTAACCCAGATCAGCGTGATCCACGTATTCAGACTAGTATAATCTTTCTTATAGTAACCGCTGATCTTCAGATCATCTTCTCCATACCTCTTCTCATAAATTGAGGCCCGTGTCATCAGCCGTATCTTTCTCTTGTCTAACATAACGCTTCCACACGTCCTTCCTATGTACTTTTATGCCGATTTAAGTCCATTATTTTTTTAGTATATCATATACTCAGATACCTTGTCCAATGCTTATGGTCAAAAAGTAGATATTTCGCGCCCCTGCTTTTTTCAGCATTTTCGCCGCTCTCTCTAGAGTAGCCCCAGTCGTGTAAATATCATCTATGAGAAGAATGTTTCTGGGAGCTTCCCACTTACGTGACACCGCGAACGCGCCTCTAAGATTCTCCGCTCGCCCACTGTTATCCAAAAACTTCTGAGGCACGGTCTTTTTGACCCGAAAAAGTACATCTGTCTTACAGGGAATCCCTGTAAGAAAACTCAATTCCCTCGCGATTATTTCCGACTGGTTAAAACCTCTCTTTCTCCTCTTTGAGACATGGAGGGGTATGGGGATAATCTGTTTAATCTCCCACCGTCTGATCTGGCTGCCATAATGTTTTTCCATCTCATTGGCAAAGATTCTTCCCCAGTTCCTCTTATTTTTGTATTTGAAGCGGTAAACCGCGCCTGATACCGGTTCCCGGTGAATCCACAGGCCGCGTCCCTGCGCAATACAGGAACCACGCGCAGATACGGCGATACGCCGCTCGCAGTCACGGCAGTATTCCTGTGTTTCATCATCCAGCGGTTTCCCACAATGCATACAAAAAGGCTCTTTCACATGGATGATCTTCTCCCTGCACCTTGCACAAATACCCTCCGGGGAAATATGTCCGCAGAATGGGCATACAGGAGGATATAGAATATTAAGCCCCTTCTGGATCAAAACTTCCGGAACCCTCCTTTTTAAAGACTGTCCCTGAATTCGCGGATCCGCTCCGAAAGACTGGTGTATCTTGCTTGTTCGTTTTTGTTTTGTATCATTTCCTGAAATACCGTATCACTCCCAACGATTGTCAGGCATTTCTTAGCCCTCGTCACTGCCGTGTACAATAAGTTCCTGTTATAAAGCAGTCTCGGCCCCGGAAGAAGCGGAATAACAACTGCGGGATACTCGCTGCCCTGTGACTTGTGAACTGTAATCGCATATGCCAGTTCCAGTTCTTCCGTCATATCAAATCCGTATTTCACCTTTCTCGCCTCGTCAAACTCTACCTCTATTGTCTCTGTGTACTGATTGATCTCCGTAATCACGCCCATATCGCCGTTAAACACGCCCATACCCTTATCCACAGTCAGGCCGAACTTCGTCGTCACTTCCCACTCGAGCTGATAATTATTCTTAATCTGCATTACCTTATCACCCTCACGGAAAAGACGTCCGTTTATTTCTTTCTCCGCCTTTTTCTTATCCTCCGGATTCAGATACCGCTGAAGGATCATATTCAGCCGCTCCACTCCAAGCAAGCCCTTTCTCGTCGGAGTCATAACCTGTATCTCTCCGGGCAGAGCTCCCACATACTTCGGGAGTTTCTTCTGAATAAGCATAATGGTCACGCCAATGATAGTGTCTGCATCCTGTCTCTTTAAAAAGAAGAAATCCCGGCTCTTATTATCCAGCACCACAGGCTCTCCCGCATTGATCTTATGGGCATTCATCACAATATCGCTCTCGCCTGCCTGACGGAAAATCCGCGTCAGCGTCACCACAGGGAAACATCCTGAAGAAATAATGTCCCTGAGCACTCTGCCAGGTCCCACGGAGGGAAGCTGATCGACATCCCCCACAAGCACGAGCCTTGTTCCCGGCACAACCGCGGAGAGAAGCGCATGCATGAGCGGCAGGTCAACCATGGACATCTCGTCGATGATAATCACATCTGTCTCCAGCGGATTCTGCCTGTTCCTCATAAAACCACCCACCGCCTCCTTATCCTCAGGATTTACATTGACTTCCAACAGACGGTGGATTGTCTGAGCCTCATACCCCGTGGCCTCTGTCATCCGTTTCGCCGCGCGTCCGGTCGGCGCTGCGAGAAGCAGACTCATTCCCTCACTCTCAAAGAAACGAATCATCGTGTTAATAGTAGTTGTTTTTCCCGTACCCGGTCCTCCGGTCAGGACGAGAAGACCGTGTTTGATAGACTCGATGACCGCCCGGTGCTGCATCTCATCCAGCTGAATCTGTTCGGTATCTTCTACCTTTTTAAGGCGCCGTTCCATCAGATCCTCCGGCATCTTACAGTCAATGTTCAAGTCATGAAGCATCTTCGCCGTGTTTAATTCAAGGTAATAATAGTGGGCAGGATAGATCCTGATCTGACCTTCACACTCTTTCATAACCGTCTTTTTATCGATGCAAAGATCCATCACATGTTTCTCAATATCATGAATCTCTACCCCCAGCAATTCTCCTGCACGCTTAAGCAGCGCCTCCTGAGGCAGGTAGATATGCCCCTCCCCCACCGCCTGCTGCAGCGTATAAAAAAGACCGCTCTTAATCCGATAATCCGAGTCTGTATGTATCCCTATACGCGCCGCGATCTCATCCGCCGTCTTGAATCCTACACCTTCGATATTGTCCGCAAGCTGATAGGGATTCTCTTCCAAAATATTGTATACACGCATACCATAATGCTGATATATCTTTGCCGCAAGCTTTGTGGATATCCCGTACTTCTGAAGATAGATCATAGCTTTGCGCATATCTTTCTTCCCTTCCACCTGTTCCGCGATCTCCCGCGCTTTCCTCTCGCTGATCCCCTTGATTTCCACGAGACGCTCCGGTTCCTCCTCAATGATACGGAAAGTATCCTCTTTGAACTTTTTAACGATTCTTCCGGCAAGAGCGGCTCCTACACCTTTGACCGCCCCAGAACCCAGATACCGCTCAATAGACACAAGATCCTCCGGCTCTTTCACCACATGGGAGGACACCTTAAGCTGTGTCCCATATACACTGTGATTCACATACTCTCCGTCCAGTTCCAGCATCTCACCTTCGCTTATAAAATTAAAATTGCCCACGCAGGTCACTTCTCCATCGTCATTTTCCAAATGGAAGACTGTATAGCCGTTCTCTTCATTCCGATATACAATATGCCCTACATATCCTATTACTTTCTCCAAATTTCTTCCCTTTCTCATCCATTATCGCGCCGCGGAACAGAGAATGCTTCCGATAAGAACAGGGATGTGTCCTTGTGCCCACATCCCTGATGATTAAAAATCTTTTCTTCCGCTCATGAACTCCACAAACTGCCCGGTTCCAATGGCGACTACCTTCATCGGATCCTCCGCGGTCATGGTATTGATTCCTGTCTTTTCCTCGATCAGCTCTTCCAGCCCCCGAAGCATCGCGCCTCCTCCCGTCAGCACGATCCCCCGGTCCAGAATATCTGCCGAAAGTTCCGGCGGAGTCTGTTCAAGGACAGAGATAACTGCCTCCACAATCTGACTGGTAGCTTCCCTCAAAGCCTCCTCTGTCTCCGATGACGTTACGGTGACTGTCTTCGGCAGTCCGGTCACGAGATTCCTTCCCCGGACTTCTATTCTTTCTTCCTCTGCAAGAGGATATGTCGTTCCAATCTTAATCTTAATATCCTCCGCAGTCCTTTCTCCAATGAGAAGATTATGTTTTTTCCTCATATAACGCACGATCGCCTCATCAAAATCATCTCCGGCAACCTTAATGGAAGTATTTACCACAGTACCTCCCAGAGAGATAACCGCGATATCTGACGTCCCGCCGCCGATATCCACGATCATATTTCCGCAAGGCTTTGCAATGTCAATCCCTGCTCCGATCGCCGCCGCCACCGGTTCCTCGATCAAATGGACTTCTCTTGCCCCTGCCGCAAACGTAGCTTCTTCCACTGCTTTTTTCTCAACTTCCGTCACACCACTGGGCACACAGATACTAATGCGGGGCTTTTTAAATGTCCGCTTCCCCAGAGCCTTCTGGACGAAATACTTGATCATTTTCTCTGTCACTGTATAATCCGATATAACGCCCTGCCTAAGCGGGCGCACCGCAACGATATTTCCCGGCGTCCTGCCAAGCATCATCCGGGCTTCTTCACCGATCGCTTTTATCACATTCGTATCCCTGTCAAAGGCGACCACAGAGGGTTCCTTTAAGACAACGCCTTTGCCGCGCACATACACGAGCACACTGGCAGTACCCAGATCGATCCCGATATCTACCGACATATTCAGTTCTCCCTTCTAAATCTTCATACTCTTTCCCGTTAAACGCTTCCGGCTCTGCGCTTCCAGCCGCGCCGGAATCCTGTATCTTCTCCCCTGCGGGCCTCATCTTCCCTCGTAACACAGACAAAACAGTTCCCCCGTCCTGTCTGTCTGCATAAACAGTATAATCGACTTTGCAAAAAATGGAAAGTCTTTTTTATTTCTTCAGCATTGTGTCTATATATTTCCCTGTGTAGGACTTTTCATTCTGCGCCACTTCCTCCGGCGTGCCGCAGGCAACCACGGTTCCGCCTTTGTCTCCTCCCTCGGGTCCGATATCAATGATATAGTCCGCCGTCTTGATTACATCCAGATTATGCTCGATCACAATGACAGTATTCCCATCACCAGAGAGCCTTCTCAAAATCTCTGTCAGCTTATGCACGTCCGCGAAATGCAATCCTGTTGTCGGCTCGTCCAGAATGTACACAGTCTTTCCTGTGCTCCGCTTACTCAGCTCACTTGCCAGTTTAATCCTCTGCGCCTCGCCTCCCGAGAGTTCCGTGGAAGGCTGTCCTAGCCGGATATAGGAAAGCCCTACGTCGTTAAGCGTCTCCATCTTCCTGCGGATGCTCGGCACATGGGCGAAAAACTCCAGCGCTTCCTCCACTGTCATATTCAGGACGTCATAGATGGTTTTCCCCTTGTATTTCACCTCCAGAGTCTCACGGTTGTACCGTTTACCCCCACAGACTTCACACGGCACATACACATCCGGGAGGAAATGCATTTCAATCTTTAAGATTCCATCCCCGGCACACGCCTCACAGCGCCCGCCTTTGACATTAAAACTGAACCTTCCCTTCTTGTAGCCTCTTGCTTTCGCATCCGGCGTTGCCGCAAACAGGTCGCGGATCAGGTCGAATACTCCCGTGTACGTGGCTGGATTAGAACGCGGCGTGCGCCCGATGGGGGATTGGTCGATGGCGATCACCTTATCCACCTGATCAAGCCCCTGAATCTTTTTATGCTTCCCGGGGATTGTCCTCGCATGGTTTAGGTTATGCGCCAGTTTCTTGTACAAAATCTCATTGACAAGAGAACTCTTCCCCGATCCCGACACACCGGTCACACAGGTCATCACTCCCAGTGGGAAATCCACATTGACATTTTTCAAGTTATTCTCCTGCGCCCCAATCACTTTCAGCCAGCCGGTGGGCCGTTTTCTCTCCTCTGGCACCGGGATCTTAATCTTTCCTGATAAGTATGCCCCTGTGATGGAATTTTTATTTTTCATAATCTCACGGGCATTTCCTACGGCTACCACTTCTCCGCCATGTTCTCCTGCCCCCGGACCAATGTCCACAATGTAATCCGCCTCCAGCATGGTATCCTCGTCATGCTCCACCACGATCAGCGTATTCCCCAGATCACGGAGATGCTTCAGTGTTGCCAGAAGTTTATCATTATCCCTCTGATGAAGCCCGATGCTAGGTTCATCGAGAATATATGCCACGCCGACCAGTCCTGAACCGATCTGAGTCGCAAGCCGGATCCTCTGCGCTTCGCCGCCAGAGAGCGTTCCTGTAGCCCGAGCCAGCGTCAGATAATCCAGTCCCACATCCATCAGGAACTTGATCCTTGCCTTGATCTCTTTCAATATCTGTCCGCCGATCAGCATCTGTGTCTCTGTCAGTGTCAGCTTTTCTAAAATTTTCTGCAGTTTCTCTATGGAAAATGCAGTGACTTCCGCGATGTTCTTATCCCCTACCGTCACGGCAAGCGCACCTGGCTTCAGCCTCTGTCCTCTGCAGGCAGAGCAAGGAGTAATATTCATAAATGTTTCATACTCCGCTTTCATTGTCTCAGAGCCAGTCTCACGGTATCTCCGCTCCACATTTTTAATCAAGCCTTCAAAAGCCACATCGTATACGCCTTCACCCCGCTGTCCCTTGTAAAACACCTTAACCGTTTTTCCGTTTGTTCCATGTATTAGTACATCGTGGATCTTCTTCGGGTATTTTCCAAACGGTGTGTCTAGATCAAAGCCGTATTCATTACAGAGTCCGTCGAGAATTGCTCTTGTAAAGCTTGATTTATCCGTGCAGGACTGCCATCCGAGCACTGCGATCGCACCCTCATTGATAGAGAGAGACGGGTCCGGTATCATCAACTCCTCAGCAAATTCCATCTTATAGCCAAGCCCGAAACATTCCGGGCAGGCTCCGAAGGGATTGTTAAAGGAAAAGCTCCGTGGCTCGATCTCCTCAATGCTGATCCCGCAGTCCGGGCAGGAAAAACTCTGGCTGAAATTCAGCGGTTTCCCGCCGATCACATCCACCACAAGCAAGCCTTCCGCAAGATGAAGCACACTCTCCACAGAATCAGTCAGCCTTTTCTCAATGCCCGGTTTCACCACAAGACGGTCCACAATGATCTCTATATTATGTTTGATATTTTTATCCAACGTAATTTTCTCAGACAGCTCATACATATTGCCGTCCACTCTCACGCGCACATAGCCGCTGCGCTTCGCACGCTCGAACAGTTTAGCATGAGTGCCCTTACGCCCTCTTACCACCGGGGCGAGAAGCTGGATCCTTGTCCCTTCCGGGAGCGCCATGATCTGGTCCACCATCTGGTCCACCGTCTGCTTCACGATCTCACGCCCACATTTCGGGCAGTGCGGGATGCCTACCCTTGCGTAGAGAAGACGGAAATAATCGTAGATCTCCGTCACTGTGCCCACCGTAGAGCGCGGATTGTGGTTCGTGGATTTCTGATCAATGGAGATCGCGGGGGATAGGCCTTCGATGCTCTCCACATCCGGTTTCTCCATCTGGCCCAAAAACTGCCTTGCGTAGGAAGACAGGGATTCCATATACCGTCTCTGCCCCTCCGCGTAAATCGTATCAAATGCCAGTGAGGACTTTCCCGAACCGCTTAAGCCCGTCAGGACGACCAGCTCATTGCGTGGAATGTCCACGTCGATATTCTTCAGGTTATTTTCATTCGCACCCCGGATCTTAATGTATCTCCGGGCATCCATCTTTGTTCCCATGTATATTTTTTGATTCCTTCCTAATTCACTTGTGTATTTGAGACTGTCTGTATGACGGCTGTCGCCTTATTCCATGTCGTGGAGCATCTTTTTCAGTTCCATCAGTTTGTCACGCAGCTCTGCAGCCGCTTCGAAGTTCAGTTCTGCCGCCGCCTTCTTCATCTGCTTCGTCAGATCGCCGATCAGCTTCTCCAACTCTCTCGCGCTCATGGACTCAGGATCTTTCTCCATGCGCATCTCCTCTGCTGCCACTTTCTTAGAAATGCTGATCAGATCTCGGACGGACTTCTGGATGGTCTGTGGCGTAATGCCATGTTCCTCGTTATATTTCATCTGGATCTCGCGGCGGCGCTTCGTCTCGTCAATCGCCATCTGCATGGATTCCGTAATGGTATCCGCGTACATGATGACATGCCCTTCCGAATTTCGGGCAGCACGCCCGATGGTCTGGATCAGAGACGTCTCGGAACGTAAGAAGCCTTCCTTGTCCGCATCCAGAATCGCCACCAGAGTAATCTCAGGGATATCAAGCCCTTCACGGAGCAGGTTGATTCCCACAAGCACATCGAACACATCGAGACGCATATCACGAATGATTTCCGTCCTTTCCAGTGTATCCACATCCGAGTGGAGATATTTCACACGGATGCCCACCTCGCGCATATAATCCGTCAAGTCTTCCGCCATCCTCTTCGTCAGAGTCGTCACGAGCACCTTGTTCTTTTTCGCCACTTCCTTGTTGATCTCCCCGATCAGATCGTCGATCTGCCCTTCCACCGGGCGGACATCCACCTCTGGATCAAGAAGCCCCGTCGGGCGGATCACCTGTTCCGCGCGGAGAAGTTCGTGTTCCTCCTCATAAGGCCCCGGCGTCGCGGACACGAACATGACCTGATTTATCTTACTCTCAAACTCTTCAAAATTCAAGGGTCGGTTATCCTTTGCCGACGGAAGGCGGAATCCATAGTCCACAAGCGTCGTCTTTCTGGACTGGTCGCCGTGGTACATCCCGCCAATCTGGGGAATTGTCTTATGAGACTCGTCGATCATCATGATGAAATCGTCGGGGAAATAATCGATCAGCGTGTAAGGCGGCTGCCCCGGCGCAAGCCCTGCCAGATGGCGGGAATAGTTTTCAATCCCGGAACAGAATCCTGTTTCTTTCAGCATCTCAATGTCAAAGTTCGTCCGCTCGGCGATACGCTGCGCCTCCAACAGCTTGTCCTGCCGCTTAAACTCTTTCACTCTTTCTTCCAGTTCTTCTTCAATATCATTTACCGCTCTTTTGATATTTTCCTTGTCCACAACGTAGTGGGACGCAGGAAAGATCGCCACATGCTTTAACTCATCCTTAATCTCACCCGTCAAAATGTCGATCTCTGTGATCCGGTCCACTTCGTCACCGAAAAACTCAACGCGCACAGCCGTCTCGCTTTCATATGCGGGAATGATCTCCAGCACATCCCCCCGCACGCGGAAGGTTCCGCGGTGGAAGTCCATGTCATTGCGGTCATACTGAATCTCGATCAACTTCGCCATCACCTCGTCCCTGTCCTTGATCATGCCCGGGCGCAAGGAAATCACCATGTTCTGGTAATCCACTGGGTTACCCAGCCCATAGATACAGGACACACTGGCGACGATGATCACATCCCGCCGCTCGGTTAATGCCATGGTGGCGGAAAGACGAAGTTTGTCGATCTCGTCATTGATGGAAGAATCCTTGGCGATGTAGGTGTCCGAAGAGGGGACGTAAGCTTCAGGCTGGTAGTAATCATAGTAGGAGAC
>DSTMC04003__coassemble_1406_pt1 | contig 17312 bp, 17 predicted proteins | sample DSTMC04003__metabat2_high_PE_018 | metagenome-assembled genome bin DSTMC04003
TATAAGGTGGAAAAATAAAAATGGCTTATGAAGAAATAGATAGTATAAAGAATTACTTGGCACGAATGAAAGACTTGAAAATGAATTGAAGAGAGTTAAGGCAGAAAATGAAGAGTTAAAGCAGATAATTAGTGGTAGATAATAAAACTTATATAAAACAAGGGAGCAGAGAGTTTCTGCTCTCTTGTTTTGTGTAAGTTAAAATTATAAGAATATAAAGAAACAATGAACCACAGGGTAAAAGCAGAGAAAAAACAATGTGGGTGGTATGTGGAAAGTGTTAAAACCAGTATTTAAGAGAGGTTACAGACATGGGGTTAGATTTATTGTTATTGTCATAGCGTTGCTTTTAATCTTCAAGAGCCAGCTGATCAATCTGATCAATACGATCTTCGATAAGATCACATCGGAGAGTTCCGGCATATAACATGAAAAAAGCTGAGATTACCGTATTTTTAAGTCTTGTGTTTGTGCTTATAGTCTCTTTTGTTCTGGGGATCCTTCAGATATCTGTTATCCATACGTCAAAAAATTTAAGCCGGCTTACCACGGACAGGGCTGTGTTCTCCGTATTTGGAGAGTATCAGACGAGGCTTCTTGAGGACTATTACATTTTTGCCATTGACGGGAGCTATGGATCGGGCGAATTTTCTCAAGATAAGATTCTTGGGAGAATGTACTACTACGGCGGCGATGGGACAAAGCACGAAATCACAGGTATACAGTTTCTGACTGACAACGGCGGGCAGTCATTCCGCGAACAGGCGCTGGAGTATATGGAGGAGACATATGGAATCGGGCTCGTTCATGATCTCACAGGTCTGACAGCAGACTGGGAAACGCAGGAGATACAGGCGGAAGAGATTGGAAAAAAAGAAGAAACTATATTGGCCGACTTGGAAAACTTGAAAGAATCAGCAGAGAGTCTGTCGGAAGAGACAGTAGAGAAACCCGGTGGTGAAGGTGAAGATATAGAGGGAAGTCCTTTCACCTGTATAGAACAGATCGAAAAGGCAGGAATACTTTCTGTTGTCATGCCAAAGGATATGGAGCTTTCCGAAAAATCCATACCTCTTGACAGCCAGGTTTCTAAACGAGAACTTCTTACGGGAAGCGGCAGTTTTCCAATGCGGCAGGGAATGAATGGAATCAGTGAGAGACTTTTGTTTGACGAGTATATTCTAAACAGCTTTACAAATGCGGCGGACACAGAAGAAAAGAACAGGTCACTGTCCTACGAGGTGGAATATATTCTTTCGGGGAAAGCTTCTGATAAGGACAACTTAGAGGCAGTGCTTATGAAGATTTTTCTCATACGGATGGCTTTAAATTACGCATATCTTCTGGGAGATTCCGGGAAGAAGGCGGAGGCAGAGGCACTTGCATTTGCGCTCTCTGTCATTCTGCTCATACCCGAAGGAACGGAAATATTGAAACAATTGATTCTGCTGGCTTGGGCGGCAGGAGAGAGTGTAGCTGATATCAGGACGCTTCTTTTAGGTGGACGGGTTCCTTTGATTAAGACAGCAGAAAACTGGAGAATCTCTCTGCCAGAACTCCTTGTACTGGGAGATGGGTCTGAACAGCTCCAAGGAGCTGATACGCAGGGAGGAATTTCATACAAAGAATACCTTCGGGCTCTTTTGTTTCTGACAAATCAAAACGAAACGGTAATGCGTTCGCTGGATCGTATTGAAGAAAACCTTGTAAGTGAGCATGGGCTTAATTTTTTTAGGGCAGACCAGTGCGTCACCAAAATAGAGATGAAAAACATCGCTGGGATATTCGGCGGTATGGAGTATACTTATCCGGTTTATTTCGGATATGAGTGAGTGTGTGACAACTAGATTTATTTGGTTATCCCCGGTGCAGATGCCCTTTTTTTCCGTGTATCCCTCTTGCGGAAATATTGAACATATCCACCAAAGTATTAAAAAGAAAGGAAGATTGGCTGCGATGATCATGCAAAAGAATAAAGATAAATCCCTAATGAAATTAAAAAGGGCATCTGCACTGGGGATAACGGAAAAAGCAAGCGTCACGATTGAGGCGGCTTTTGGAATTCCGCTTTTTCTATTTGCATCCCTCTGTCTCATATGGCTGATTGAGATGCAGAATATACGGATTAGCGTAATGAATGCAGCACAGAACGCGGCAAAAAGCGCCGCAGAGAATACGGCGGTGCTTCCCGTTCTTAATACAGGAAAACTAAAGTCAGATATTATATCTTTTATTGGATCGGATCGGATAGAGAGAAGTATTCTCAAAGGGGGGACCGCAGGAATATCCTGCGCCGGTTCCTACATATCACCAAATACCGGGGAGATCCATATGAAAATTTCTTATGAGACAGAGCTGCCGCTGCCATTGTTTGGAAGTCCTACGGCAAAATTCAAAGAGGGCTTCAGGATGAGTGGATGGAGAGGCTATGGCGGCAGGATAGGAGAATTGGGAAAAGGGGATTCAGACATTGTATATATGACGGATAACGCGGCGGTTTATCATGAGGATTACGGATGTTCTTACCTTCAGCTTTCCATACGTTATGTACCCTACTCCAGTCTGTCAGGCCTGCGCAATGAAAGCGGGGGAAGGTATCATCCTTGTGAAAAGTGTGTATACGGCACGGCGATGGCAGGAGTATATATTACTGAGAATGGTGGGAAATATCATAATTCACTTGGCTGCAGCGGATTAAAAAGGACGATCCATGCCGTACACCGGTCAGAGGTCATGGGACTGGGAGGGTGCTTCAGATGTTCGGGATAAGAATTATAAAGGAAATTATAGTTGAGATGATAGCGAATAACAGGTGGATTTTGTGCCAGATACTGTTTGCAGGATATATGGTTGCTCTTTCTGCTGAAGATATCAGGAAGAAAAGACTTCCCCTTCTGTTTCTTTTGTCCGGGACAGTCTTTATCATAATACAAGGTTTCTGTGGCCGGGAAATTTCGATGATTTCTTTAATGGCAGGAGGCGCGGTCGGAGCTCTTTTCCTCCTGATCAGCAGGATGACAAGAGAATCCTTTGGATATGGGGACAGTATCCTGATTCTAGTGATGGGTATGTTTCTCGGATTTGGGAATATCATATATCTGCTTATGGGAGCGTTTTCTATGGCTGCTGTTTTTTCGATAGTTATGCTTATAAAGACTCAGTTTAGCAGAAAATCCGCATTTCCATTTGTCCCCTTTCTGGCAGCAGCATATATAGGAGGAATGTTGCTTGGAAACTATTAAGGGAAAATATGTAAATGGAAGCTCCGTGGTAGAAATGGCCTATATTATGCCGCTGTTTCTCGGATTATTTGTCATATTGATCCATGCGGTATTTTATTATCACGATAAAGCGGTCATCAACGGAGCAGCGGCGGAAACAGCAGTGCTTGGCGCACAGGCGGACAGAAATGCGATTGCGGATTATGATCTGGAAGGGTTCTTTTATGACCGGACGAAGGGAAAGCTGATCTATATGAGAAGTATTGAGGTGTCTGTTGAACTGGGAGAAGAGGCAGTCACTGTGACGGCGAGAGTAAACAGATCAATTATGAGGCTTAGTATATGTCAGAAAGCGGTTATCGCCAGACCCGAGAAAAAAATCAGGCAAATGGAGCGGATTACATGAAAATAACATATGAGAATCAATGGGAACGGGCAACTCTCCATGTAGATCTGGAGATTCCGTACCGGGAAAATTATCAGATGCAGATGCTGGATAAAAACACGGTCAGCAGTCTGCTGAAGATAACAGGAAGGGGGTGGGACGGTAAGAGCAGATATAGTTTTCATACGAAAGGTTTTATAAGCATGGAGAAAGAATACGCAAGGAAGGAGATGAAGAAAGAGGATGTAGAGCAGTTCACGGAGCAGTTAAGGGCAGCAGTAGCAGAAATACGGGACTATCTGCTGGACCCTGACCAGATCCTGCTCTTGCCGGAATTTATTTTTCTGAAAGATGGAAGATACCGTTTTTGTTATCTTCCACAGACGGATTTGGAAGGTAAGAAATCGTTGTGTGTTTCCTTTCATGAATTAACAGAGTATTTCATTAAGAAGTTAGATCACAGGGATACAGAGGGGATCTTTTTGATTTACAAACTCCATAAGGAAACTTTCAGGGATAGCTATGACCTTGGGGGAATTTTAGAAGAATACCGGGAGGAAGCGTCCATACGAAGGGAAAAAGGGCAAAAAAAGAAAGTGGAGGTAAGGCGCGGAAAAGAGGAATATAAGGATATGACGGGAGAAGGGGAAGAAGGGGAAGAAGGTAACAGCGCTCTGTCAGAGTGTGCAGTATTCTATGCAGTCGAAGAAGAACAGGAGGATGATATTTATAAGGAGCCAAGAGACAAACACGAAATCGGACAAAAGAAAAAACAGAAGAATGGGCGTATAAAGAGTATAGTACAGAGAGTCAGAACGGGAAGATGGGGACGGTGGGAAGATCTTATCACGGAAATGGATGGACAGAGACCGAACCGGCATTTATAATAAAATGGATCATAGAAAAGAAAAGGTGGTTTATGGTGAGACGGAAACCGGAGGCTGTATGTACGGCCGTACTGATTTTTATAAATGTAGCGGTATTTCTTATCCTGTCCGTATTGGGGGATACAGAAGATACACTGTTTATGATGGAGCATGGGGCGGTTTATGAGCCGCTTGTAGTTCAGGGACATCAATTTTACCGGCTTGTTACGAGTATTTTTTTACACTTTGGCATAGACCATCTATTAAATAATATGGTGCTTCTTGGAGCTCTCGGATGGAATCTGGAGCTGGAAACTGGGAAGGCGCGGTTTCTTATTATCTATCTGGCAAGTGGAATTGGAGGAAATATCCTGTCGGTGTACCACGGCATGCAGACGCAGGAGTACTCTTTATCTGCGGGAGCTTCAGGGGCAGTGTTCGGGCTTATGGGCGCGCTGCTCTATGTGGTGATCGCCAATAAGGGAAGACTAGGAAGGCTTTCCAGCAGAGGGATGGCGTTCATGGTTGTGTTAAGCCTATATTTTGGCCTGACCAGCAGCGGGGTGGATAACTGGGCACACATCGGGGGGCTTGTATGTGGAATCATCCTTTCTGTTTTGCTTTACCGGCCTAAGGCAGTTTAGATGTGGATCAAAGAACAGGCCGGAAAACAGGCTGTATCATACCGGAAGGGTAATCGTGAATACGGTTCCGGTCTCATCAGAGGATTCTGCCCGGATGGTTCCCTTGTGGGCTTCTACAATCCGTTTGGCAGAGGAAAGCCCCAGCCCGGTTCCGTTTTCTTTGTAAGTCACAAATGGATCGAATATGGTGTTTATAATGTCTTTTGGAATTCCACATCCATTGTCTGCGCATCGGATAACAACCGTATCCTTTGTCCTTTCAGCAGAGAGAAAGATATGTCCTGTGTCACCGGAAGCTTCTCTTGCATTTTTCAAAAGGTTTAGGATTACCTCTTCAAGCTTAACCTTGTCCCCGGTATAGTTGCCCATATCCGAAGGGATTTTGGAAGAAAACTCAATTCCAAGGTTTCTGGCGTTTAAGCTGATAGCGAAGGATACCGATATATTTTTGAGAAGCTGTCCGATGGGAAATACAGAGTAATGCAGTGTAGAACTGTTATTAAAAGAAGAAAGATCATTTAACAGGCTGCACATAAACTGTACGTCTTCCATAGTCTGGTCCCAGTTGTAGAACTCCCGTACTTCAGGGTGCTGCTTTTCCATGATTTGCAGAGAAGAGGAGACAAGAGTCAGGGGATTGCGTATTTCGTGAGCGATCATGGAAACAATGGTGTGGTGATTTTCCAAAAGCTGGGAAATAATCTGTTTTGCAACCTTATTTTCTTCCATCAATTCGTTCATTTTATTGATATCTATATTACTCAGCATGGCATGTCCTCGCTTTCTGTTTAACCTGTCAGAAGATCATTTTGTTATTCTTTAGTCTAGCACGGCGCCTGCACAGCTTCAACAGAATCAATACGACGGCTTTCGACAAAGAGCAGGCTTCTATTTTTCCGAAAAATGGGATATACTACTATCAGAAATTACCGGAAGAAAAGAGGGATCATTTATGAAAGAAAAAGATTGTATATTTTGTAAGATCGCGGCGGGAGAGATTCCGTCAGCTACACTTTACGAAGACGGGGATTTCCGAGTAATCCTTGATCTAGGCCCGGCGTCCAAGGGACATGCACTGATTATTCCGAAGGAGCATTATAGAAATCTTTACGATATTGACGATGAGAAAGCGGCAAAAATCCTGCCTCTTGCAAAAAAGATGATAAACAAGATGACAGAGGTGCTCGGATGTGACGGCTACAATCTCGTGCAGAACAACGAAGAGTGTGCAGGCCAGACAGTATTTCACTTCCATATGCACATGATACCCCGCTATAAGGGAGATAATGTAGGACTGGGCTGGCATATGGGGAAACTTACGGACGCTGATAAAAATGAAATTTTAGAAAAAATGAAATAGGCCGGAGATATCATGTTGACAAGTAATCGTGAATTTAACGAGATCTATGAGAAATACAAGAATCTCGTCCTGAGAGCGGCATACATTTCTTCAGGTAACAATTACGATGAGGCACAAGACATAACTCAGGAGACATTTCTGAAACTTTATACAGAGCTCGACAAACTTAAGAACGGGAATATTCCTGCATGGTTATACAGGACTGCGAGAAATTCCGCATTTAATTTCATGGACAAGCACAAGTATGAAGTATTGACGGAGGGCAGTCTAATACATAGCAAGAATGAAGAGGCTGAACTAAGCGCTGAGGCAGAATATTTGGAAAGAGAGCTTAATCTGGAAAGAAGAAATCTTCATGTTTCTATTCTAGACGGGCTGGCGAAGAAGAATCCAAGATGGCATGAAGCGGTTATGCTCGTGTACTATATGGAAATACCACAGGCGGAAGTGGCAGAGATGATGAAGATCCGTCTGGGAGTGCTTCATAGTATTTTGCACAGAGCGAAGAATTGGATTAAGAAAACATACGGCGTGGAATATGAGGAGATGAATCGGAAAGAATAAGACAGGCGCTGTTATCAGCGCCTGTTGGGAATGATCTTTAATCTCGTTTATTGCATGGTTCTTTTTCAGAGGCCTCCTCGATCAGGGAGATAATCGTATCGATAGAATCCTGCTGGCCGGAGTCCCTCATCGAGTCAATAAAAGTTCCGCGCTCTTTATAAAGTGAGTGGACGGCTGGAACAAGAGTTTTTTCGGAAAGATCCTCTTCTTCCAGAACCATACTAAAACCCTGACGCTCGAAAGACCGTGCGTTTAGGATCTGATCTCCCCGGCTTGCTTTTGCAGAGAGCGGGATGAGAAGGTTCGGCTTGCGTAGCGCAAGCAGTTCGCAGATCGCGTTGGCGCCGGCTCTGGAGATCACAATGTCCGCAAGGGCGAAAATATCTCGGAGTTCGCTCTTGATGTATTCGAACTGGCAGTACCCTTTGATATCTTTCAGAGAGTCATCGCTCTTTCCCTTCCCACAGAGGTGGATGATTTGAAAATCCTTTAGAAGTTCAGGCAGGCTTTGGCGTACCGCGTTGTTCACTATCACAGAGCCAAGGCTTCCTCCGATCACAAGAATGACAGGTTTGTCCGCGGAGAATCCACACATATCCAGCGCGGCAATCTTATTCCCGGAGAGAAGCTCCTGACGGATCGGGGAGCCTGTGAGTACAGCCTTGCCTTTAGGGAGAGCGTCCAGCGTCTCGGGGAAATTGCAGCAGACCTTTGTCGCCGAAGGGATGGCGATCTTATTCGCAAGTCCCGGGGTCATGTCCGACTCATGGATGATTACGGGAACTTTGCAGCGTTTTCCGGCCAGAACAACAGGTACAGATACAAAGCCGCCCTTTGAGAAGATTACATCGGGTTTCAACTCCTTAATGAGTTTGTGTGCTTCACTGAAGCCTTTGACTACCCGGAACGGATCTGTGAAGTTCTGCACGCTGAAATACCGGCGCAGTTTTCCTGAGGATATTCCGTGATAAGGAATTCCAAAAGGTTCGATAAGATCCTTTTCAATACCGTTATAAGAGCCGATATATTGAATGTCGTATCCCAGTTCCAAAAGTCTGGGGATCAGGGCGATATTAGGAGTAACATGACCGGCAGTACCGCCGCCGGTGAGAATGATTCGTTTCATAAAAAGTAACCTCCAGAAATTCAAGACCCGCTTGCGGGTTTTGTCACAGGACAGGGCTGGGGATCAGCTGGTTTTCATAATGGCTCCCTGCGCATCCTGCGCATCATGCGGGCCGCGGTTAAGCTAATTTCATCTTAACCCTATTTGGTGAAATGTCAAGGAGAAATACAGGACAGAAAAAGGTGCAGAGAATGAAAGAATTAAGAAAATTATCGCTAAAAGAAGAGGTTGACAGAGAAGCCGCACAGATAGAAAAAGAAGTTACAGAAAGGGAAGATCTTGCGGATATCAAAGTTTCAGAAGAAATGGAAACTTCCCTTTTTAACAAGATACAGGAATACGAACATAGTAAAGCAGAAAACAAGAAGAGTAGAACTGTATACCGCAGGAAGAAGAAGCGTTATATTGTCGTGGCTCTGGCAGCAGTGATTGTTCTTGTATTGGGGAGCGCGATAACGAGCGTGGGAAGCAAGTCGTACTGGAAAGTGCTGTGGGATAGGTTAGCCGGGGAAGAACAGCTGTCTTACATTGATGTGGAGAATATGGATTCCCAGGAGACAGAGGATCTTGACGAAGTTTATATTTATAAAGAGATAGGAAATAAATTGGGAATTTTACCAGTGCGATTAGGGTATACTTCTCCGAAAATGTATTTAAAAGAATATGAGCTGGATGAAGAGCAGAAAAAGGCAGCCCTATTGTACGATTATAACGGGCAGATTATAAAATATACCATGTACATGAATAACGCGGATTCTTCCTTTGGACAAATTGAGCCGGATACGGTAACGGACCAGTATGAAGTCGAAGCAGGACAAGGGATTATTGTTCAGGTCAAAGAGTATCAGATTGAGGGTCAGGAAGGCTACAGGTATATCGCGGAATTCGAGTACATGGACGCCCAGTACGAGCTGAAAGGCAGGATGGAGAGAGAGGAATTCGACAAAATTTTAAAAAATTTGGCTTTTTTTGGAAATAACGCGTAAGTTTTTGTCTTCTTAACTGTTTAATTATTCAGAAGCGGCAATAGCAGAATGAATAAAGGAATAGGAGAGAGATGAAAAAACGAATTTTATCAGCGTTAGGTAGTTTGATGGTATTCTGCATGGTCATGGGCGTATCCGTTATCAATGCAGAAGCTTCCGAAATGAAGATGGTGGACGGATCCTACCTTACTACGGACGAGACGTCTACCGGGTATTCCGGACCAAGGACAAGAGGGCTTTATCTCATGGACGGAGAGTGCTCCATCACCAAGGCGGGAAGGAACCGGGTGTACGCCTATGCTTCAACTACAGCCAATCAGGAAGTAAAGTATATGGCAACACTTGTATATGTAGAGCGCTATATGGAAGATGTAGATGCGTGGGAACAGGTGGATTGGTGGATGGTAGAAGCACAAAACGACTACTATCTGTCCACAGCAAAGACGATCACAGTGGACCGGGGATATTATTACAGGGTCCGGGCAAACCATATTGCCGGGGATGTTTACCCTTATGAAGAAACCGCCTCGGTTACAAATGGAATACTTGTCCCGTAACCAGCATACAATTTAATAAAGTCGTCCTTTCAGCTCTGGGAGCAGCCGCCGGTGCACGCCACGGAAACCATAAAAAAATTAAATTTTAATAATTTGAGAAACCTGTTCCGAGAAACACCACAATCTAGGGGTACATACGGCGGCTGCTCCCAGAGCTGAAGGGAGGACTTTTCTTTTTATTCTAACTTATTATTCTATAACCTATCAAGACATATTTTGCTTTTTAGCGTCTATTATCAGAAAGTTCATTTCCACAGTGTCTTCTGAGATTGAAAGAGGCAGCCGGTTATTTCCCGGCTGCCTCTTTCAACGCCTGCGCCAGCTGATCCGGGCAGGAAGTTGTCTTAAATCCGCATGTGATTCCCTCGATCCGTGAGATCGCCTCATCCACGTCCATTCCCTCGATCAGCCGTGAGATGCCCTGAAGGTTCCCGTTGCATCCTCCCCGGAAAGATACGTTTGTCACCCGATGATCTACAATATCAAAATGGATCTGCTGGGAACAGACTCCTCTTGGTGTATAATCCATGTCTCAATACCTCCTTAAACAAAAAGCATTATATCAAAGCAGGAAGAAAAACACAAATTTTTGTCCGTCACAATGTACAAAGAAACACAAGGATCTGACATTTTTAAAGTGAGAGACGGACAGATAAAATTTGAAAAAATATTCTTGCTCGCTCCTTTAGCGGGAACATTTCTAAGTTCATATGAAGATGCTGATAAAAATCTGAGAGTAAAAATATGCGTGGAACAGGCGCTCTGAATGTAGAAATATGTAGAACGGTTTTTGCGGACAACCTCCGGTGGATGATCTATAATGTCCACAAATAAATCAAATCAATAGGAGGGTTTACTATGTTAGAGGGATTAGCGGCAGATACGGGGGTCATCGTCTATTTGATGGCGGGTATCGGAGTGCTTGGGATTCTGGCAAAGATCATCAACCAGTTTACCCTGCGCAGGCTGGTAAAAGCGGCAGGAAACATGCCGAAGAGTACGCACAGGCTGGTAAAGCTTGTGAGGGCAAAATATGAACATGCGTGTATGATCCATGATTCTGTAGAAAACATTGATGTGTTTGTGGAGAAATACATATATGAGTACAGAGGATTTTTGTTCCGCATCCATACATGGCGGCAGATTGAGACTCTGTCTGTCTGGTTTGCGGGCATATTGGCGGCCATAGGCGCATGGCTTGAGTACAGCTATTTTGGAGTGACAGAGACAGTGTACCAGTATATTGCCGCAGGTATTGCGGAGGTCGTGCTTTTATCGGTGGTCATGAGGCTGTCCGATGAGCCGTACAAGATCAATGCTGTGAAGATGTACATGGCAGATTATTTAGAAAATATATGTGCATTCCGCCTGAGAAAGCAAAGTCAGAGGGAACGGGAATTTATCGATGTGATTGCTGCGGAAAATGGCGGGAAAAACGCGGCGCAGCCCGCGGCAGGCAGTCGCCGTACGGATCAGGAAAATGAAACGTCAAAGGGGCGCGGAGGAAAGTCTGTACTGTCTTTAAAGAGGCGGCAGGGAGACGAATCCGGTAAGACCACTCCGAGGCAGGATCCGGATATGCTGGATACAGCCGGGGCAGCGGCTGCTTTCCATGAGCAGACAAGGGCAGGTGATGAGAGCGCATATACCCTGGGCGTCAGAACAGCTGAAAATACAGCGCCCGGAAGCACAGTGCCCAAAGCATTTGCGGGAGAAACATCCGGCGAAGCGGGTGTCAGACCGTCTGTAGACAGTGCCTCTGGCGGCATGGGTGAGAAGGCTTCAGAAGGGCTTTCTATCAATATAGAGGGAGAGCCGCGGGCTGCCCGTCAGGGAGATGCGGCAAGACAGGCAGTGCGCAGCGCGGCTTCGGGAAATGTGACGGATGAGGAGCGAACCGCGCTTAAAGAAGAAGCGATTCGTCAGATTTTAGAAGAATTTCTTGCCTAGATATAAGTCAGGCAAATGTTTGAGGACACATTCGCAGACGCTTTTGCTTGAATAAGAAATATAGTTTTGGTAAAATGTTCATGGAATATCTGAAAGCAGGGCAATAGCCACGCAGTCAGAGGATGATATTGATATCAGAAAATCAAAGATATCAGAGAAGATCAGAGAGGAAGGATAGTAATGAGCAAAGTAACATTTGATTATTCCAAAGCGTGCGGATTTGTACAGGAGCACGAGATGCAGTACATGAGCGAGCTTGCTGCCCAGGCAAAGGACAAGCTGGTGGCGAAGACAGGAGCGGGGAATGATTTTCTTGGATGGATTGATCTTCCAGTGGATTACGACAAGGAAGAGTTTGAGCGCATTAAGAAGGCAGCGGAAAAGATCCGTCAGGATTCCGAGGTTCTCCTTGTAATTGGTATCGGAGGATCCTATCTTGGGGCGAGAGCGGCCATTGAGTTTCTCGGACATTCCTTTGCAAACATGGTTTCAAAAGAAACCCGTAAGTCCCCGGAGATCTACTATGTGGGAAACAGCATCAGCAGCACATATATCAAGGATCTGATCGACGTGATTGGCGACCGTGATTTTTCTATCAATATGATCTCTAAATCCGGGACAACAACAGAGCCGGCGATCGCCTTCCGCGTATTTAAGGAAATGCTGGAGAAGAAATATGGTAAGGAAGAGGCTGCGAAGAGAATCTATGCGACTACTGACAAAGCAAGAGGCGCGCTTAAGAATCTGGCCACAGAGGAAGGATATGAGTCATTTGTTGTGCCGGATGATGTGGGCGGGCGTTTCTCCGTACTGACAGCAGTTGGCCTGCTTCCCATCGCAGTGAGCGGCGCTGATATTGACAAGTTGATGGAAGGCGCGGCAGCAGGAAGAAAAGCTGCTCTGGAAAATGATTTTGCAGACAACGACGCTATGAAATACGCAGCAGTCAGAAATATCCTTCTGCGTAAAGGTAAGACAGTTGAGGTGCTTGCGAACTATGAGCCGAGCCTTCATTATGTATCTGAGTGGTGGAAACAGCTCTATGGTGAAAGCGAGGGCAAGGATCAGAAAGGTATCTTCCCGGCGTCTGTAGACCTGACTACTGATCTTCATTCCATGGGGCAGTTTATTCAGGACGGAAATAGAATCCTGTTCGAGACAGTTCTCAATGTGGAGAAATCCAGAGGAGAGATTATCATCAATGAGGAACCGATAGATCTGGATGGCCTCAACTATCTTGCTGGAAAGAATGTTGATTTTATCAACAAAAGCTCGATGAACGGTACCATCCTTGCACACACCGATGGAAACGTTCCGAATCTGATGGTGAAAATTCCAGAACAGAATGAATATTATTTAGGACAACTGTTCTATTTCTTTGAATTCGCGTGTGGAGTGAGCGGATACTTACTCGGCGTTAATCCGTTCAACCAGCCGGGAGTTGAGAGTTATAAGAAAAACATGTTCGCTCTGCTCGGGAAACCGGGATACGAGCAGGAGAGAGAAGATCTTCTTAAGAGGCTGTAATTAAAGAATGCAATTATATAAGTAACATAGATGTGATATTAGATGAGGGTAGCCCAAAAGTCATAAGATGACCCGAGGGACACCCTCTTTTTGTTTGTTAAATTATTAGGCCTAACAAAAAACAACACAATACTTATTTTGCTGTTTTCTTTATTCCGCGTATTCAAAATATTCTAATTTTGTGCAATCAGAATGCAAAAAGTAGCAGTACCTATTTTGGCAAAAATAAATAGATTTCCAGCAATTTTCAAATAATATTTAAATTTGCTATTGACAAAATATGTAAAATCCTGTAGTTTATGGTATAAGGAAAATTTGGTATATTTGTTTGAGCAAGAAAAAAGAACACAATAAGCATTACGTGGTATTAGTTGGATGAGGACTTCATGTGGTGCTCTTGTTTTTTTAGATTATCCATACCTAATAAGATGGGTATGGATAGTGATATCAGGCTATGTAATGAAATATCTTGCATTTTAGAGAGAGGAAAAGGGCTATGCAGCTGAAAGTAACGATGGATTATGCCGTCCGTACTCTGATGTATCTGGCAAGGAATAAGGGGATTGTGCCTATCGCCGAGATTGAGGAAGCGATGAAGATACCGGAAAAATATTTAAACCGGCTGGGATTTGCACTCCGTGATGAAGGGCTGATCGTTACTCAATATGACTTTTTTTGCATTTAAAGAATACCAATAAGGTATGGTATTGTAAAACAGGCTGAAAGGAAGTTTTATCCGCTTCAGCAAAACAGCTTGGTTCTGGATCAATACATGAGGAATGAATAATGACATAAGAAAAGAGGATCAGAGATGAGGAAACGAAGAAAACAAGTCCTTTTGATCGCTCTTCTGGTCCTTTTGATCGGAGGCGCTGCAGGCGCCATTTATATATTTCCGATCGGACAGAGTGAAGAAGGTGAAAGTAAGACGTTTACTTCCCGGGAAGGGAAGAAATCGGATGTTGTAGAGAGTTCATCTGATATTCCCATTAAGACTGAGTACACCGAGGAAGAGAAAGCCCGGGTGGAAGACCAGATCGGTGTGACGGTCACAGAGACAGGGACCATGGAGATTGATGTGGGGGCGATCCTTTCTGAGGAAGCGTCTGTAAAAATAAAAAGAGAGGAAGCCGAAAATATGGTTTTAGAACAGTTGGGCGCAGAGGCCCAAATTGAAACCACCGGGCTCCGGGAATATGAAGGAGTAAAATACTGGGCTGTACGCGCCAGTAAAGGGGGTGAGGTTTGCCAGATATGGCTTAATGCAGACAATGGAGAAGAATTTATTAATCAAACAGAATAATAGAAAAAATCGGGAGGAGGTGAGAGTATGAGACAAAACAGAAGAAGGAAAAACAGACAAAATACAGGAAGAGCAAGAAGGTGCTGGAAGGGGATGCTGGCGGTCATTGCTGCTGCTGCGACGTTCCTTACCGGGATAGATGTGACGGGGCTGCAGACGGTCTTTGCGAATGGGACAAGTGGGTACAAGATTGAAGTCAGCTATTCGGAAGACCAGAGCCAGGCGACCCTTACAGGGAATGCAGACAGACTTGGGCAGGGAGTGACCCTGGTAAGTGTAACAGATGCAGAGGGCAAGGAATACAGCCCGTCTGAATTTAGTTACCCGGTAACGGAAAACGGAGACTATACCTTTACAGTAGACTATAAGGTTGAAGAGGCAGCTTTGATCAGGGAAGAAAAAGAAGAGCTGACGGTAACGGTAGATGGGATCAAAAAAATTGAGATAGAAGATACTCCAAGCGAAAGCACCGAGCCGTCAGAACGGATGGCGGTATCAGAACTATTGGCTAGGGCTCAGAATACAGAAGGGCAAATTACGCCTCTTGAGATTCCGGTATATACATCAGAGTCGAATTTGCGTCTCGGGAGTGCGGCCATTTCCTATTCAGGCGGGAAATTCTCCGAGGAACTGACTGGAGAATTAGGAAACTATCCAGGGCGTTTCTTTGATTACGCTTACTTTGTTCTTCCGGGAGATGATACAGAGTTCCCTCTGCTGGGGCTGTATCCTCTGTATAATGAACAAACACAAAAGACAGACTGGTATTATATTCTGGAGGACAAGGGAGCTACGGGAAGTCAGAATCCCGGAACAGGGGGCGTAGAAGGCCAGGTGGCGATTGAGCTGCCTGAGGATGCTCAAGTCCGGGTGAAATATAAAGTGACGACAGATCCCAAGAACATCGCGAAAAAGTATATAAAACCTGAAGGTGGCGCAGATACAAATGCGGAGAGCATTAAAAGATGGGATACCTCTTTGGTAGAGAAAGGAAGAGCAGGGGAAAAAATCGTAGTCACCTTTACCGTTCCCGCAGAGTATACTTCCGCTATTGTAGAGATTGCCGGAGCAGGTGGGACAAATATCAAAACTTTTGACACCGCAAATGCGAAAAATACGGGGCTGGAGGAAAATGTAGGAGGAGTTGACGGGCGTTACTCAGGTATCTTTGACATGATAGATCAGGCTGTGACTGTTACATTTAAGGCACAGATTGCCGGAGATACAAACTACAAGGATTTTGGTTTTGCCTGGCCCAGATCCGAAGATAAGGATTCTGGTAATTACCAAATAGAGGCGGGAAGAAGCTATGCCTCTATCAATACAGACTCTAATGGGAAAGCAGAATATAAAATTAGTTATTTAACAGATTTCAATAGTAGTAGTACTACAGTACGTCTTTATGAGGATCAAAACTATCGTCCTTCCGGAACAGTCAAAAATATACCGCTGTATAATGCGGAGGATGTGGTGAAAGGTAGACGAATTGCGCAGGGAAAGTACAAGACCGGAGAGACTCAGACCATCAATATACAGTATGAAATGGGTTCTTATAGTGATAATTCTGGTAATCGTTATACATATATCCCCACTGTTCTGGACTTCTATGTATATAAGGGGGTTGCTTTTGGAGAAAACCCATCAAATAGCAATGTATTACTAGAACAGATTAGTTTGCCACAAAGTAAAAATGGGACTATTACACAACAACTGGAAAGCGGCGGGACAGTAAAGATTACATTAACAGAGCAGAAAAATAGGACTCCTAATGAGCAGGTTGCAGATAGTGACTTTGGGACTGATAAATGGGGCGATCCATATGATAAGTACTTTGATGGAGGTCGAAACTATAGCCATCCATATTGGGCATATGAGATCAAAGTCAGCGGAACCAGATATCCATATGTGGTATCCCTGTTGGATGACAGTGGAGCCCAGGAAGGCTTTGTTGTAAAAGAAATGAAGGGTGTGGAATTAGGTAAAGCGAAAGCTGATGGATCTGGGGATTCTGAGTACAGTACCTATTTCCAAAATCGAGGTAATAGTGGGCGAAAGGAATATTCTTTGCGTTTGGGCAGTGTGTTATGGGAACTGTACATGGCTGATACACATCCAACTACGAAACGACCTGCTACGATGCTTCATCTGGTTCCCAAGATGGGGTATGGATGGCCCACAATCACTCTGGGAAATACTGCTCCAGGACAGCAGTCGGGGAGAGATATAACACCTCACAAAACCCCAAACGGAAAGACGTACTATACCCATTACATAAGTAGTGCTGAAAGCGGAGGCGACTATCGAAAGGTCGTGACTGAAATCAGTATTGCAGCAGAACCGATCACGCTGAATGTAAAGTACGCGGCCAATGGGGGCAGTGAGAATAGTCCCTCAAGCGGAAAAGCAAGCCTTACGCCGTCATCGGATCGACATTATGCAGTAGTCCTGCAGGATAATCTAGTTCCTCAGGGGAAATACATGAATGGGTATACTCTTACAATAAAAAACAACAAAGGTCGGGCAATTACTATAGATAACCCAGATGATCCAAATAAGAAGTGGTATCCGGGAGACATTTTAGACGTGGAGGACTTGTACTGGCAGATGGCTTCAGCCACAGCTAATGGGGATGGCTTCCTCCTACAGGGACAGGGACAACCCGCCAATACTTATACCATGACTTTTACTGCTAATATCAGCAACACGCCAGTAGAGGGCAGCTACGGAAACGTAGAGTACAAAATCAGAACTCAGGAGAATTATAACGACTGGAGTGGCGACCCGAATTCAGCAGACCATGAAACAATGTATGGTACCGGGTTT
>DSTMC04003__coassemble_1578_pt1 | contig 15305 bp, 17 predicted proteins | sample DSTMC04003__metabat2_high_PE_018 | metagenome-assembled genome bin DSTMC04003
TACAGCAGGGGCATCCACGCCCAACAATATAATTGAGGAGGTTCAAAATAATGTCGGAATTATCTTTTGAACAGATGCTAGACGAGTCATTTAAAACAATCCACAACGGAGAGGTCGTAGACGGTACGGTTATTGATGTTAAACCGGATGAGATCATCTTGAACATCGGTTACAAGGCTGATGGTATCATTACGAAAAGTGAGTATTCCAACGATCAGTCGCTTGATCTTACAACAGTTGTTTCTGTTGGGGATGAGATGACTGTCAAGGTTTTAAAAGTGAATGACGGAGAAGGACAAGTTCTTCTTACATATAAGAGACTTGCTGCGGAAAAAGGAAATGAGAGATTGCGTGAAGCCTTTGAGAATAAAGAAGTTATCAAAGCCACGGTCACACAGATCCTTGGTGGCGGGATCTGTGCAACAGTAGATGAGGTGAGGGTATTTATCCCGGCAAGCCTTGTATCCGATTCCTATGAAAAGGATCTCGGCAAATACGAGGGACAGGAAATCGAGTTCGTGATCAGTGAGTTCAATCCAAGAAGGAATCGTGTAATTGGAGACAGAAGACAGCTTCTTGTCGCTGAGCGCGCTGAGAAACAGAAGGAGCTTTTTGCAAGACTGCATATCGGAGACAGAGTGGAAGGTGCTGTTAAGAATGTAACAGATTTTGGCGCGTTTGTAGATCTTGGCGGCGTGGACGGACTGCTTCACATTTCAGAGATGTCTTGGGGAAGAGTGGAGAATCCGAAGAAAGTCTTTCATGTTGGCGATACACTGACTGTACTTGTAAAGGATATACATGACACAAAGATCGCTCTCAGCTTGAAATTCCCGGAGACGAATCCGTGGGTAAACGCTGCTGAGGACTTTGCCGTAGGAAAGATGGTTACAGGCAAGGTGGCGCGTATGACGGACTTTGGTGCTTTCATTGAGCTGGCGCCCGGTGTAGATGCGTTGCTTCATGTATCTCAGATCTCAAGAGAGCATGTAGACAAACCTTCTGATGTTCTCTCTATCGGGCAGGAGATCACGGCAAAGATCGTGGATCTTAACGAAGGGGAGAAGAAGATCAGCCTGAGCATGAAGGCACTGGAGCCGGAACAGGCAGAAGAGTCTGTTTCTGTTGACTGTGAGACAGAGGATACTGCTGAGGAAGAGTAAACAATACGGACAGTAGGAGATGAAAATAAAAAACCGGAATGGTACCGAGGGTATTATTCCGGTTTTTATCATGATGAAATCTGTACGGATGGACATTATCCTTGCTGAGCGTAAAAGTTTTTCGGCTAAGATGTTGTTAAAAAATCGGCAAGATGTTCGTGTAAATATGCAATTTTTGTCGTAGAATAGCTAGATTTTGAATACATATTTTAATATAATATGTACAAATACCTTCTGGTATTTCCAAGTATATACATAATGCATAAAGAGGCGGTAAGGGAATACCGTTTCTATGGATGCAAAAAAGAAGAAAGGAAGAGGAGAATGGGACTTCTGACATTTAAAGGCGGAATCCACCCAGATGATGGGAAACGTTTTTCAAAGGATCAGCCGATCCAGATACTGATGCCCAAGGGCGATCTTGTCTATCCGCTGTCACAGCATATCGGCGCCCCGGCGAATCCTGTGGTACAAAAAGGGGACCGCGTCCTGAAAGGGGAGCTGATCGCGGAGGCAGGAGGATTTGTATCTGCCCCAGTTTACGCTTCTGTGTCCGGTACTGTTAAAGGACTGGAGCAGCGCTTCAGCCCTTCAGGAACAAAAGTGGAGTGTATCGTCATTGAAAACGATGGAGAGTATGAGGAGACAGCATACGAGGAGACAAAACCTCTGGAAGAGATGAACCGGGAAGAGATACTGGAAAAGATCGGAAACGCAGGGATCGTTGGTATGGGTGGTGCCGGTTTCCCGACACGGGTAAAGCTCTCCCCGAAAGAGCCGGAGAAGATAGAATATATCATTGCCAATTGTGCGGAGTGTGAGCCATACATCACGGCAGATTACCGCAGGATGCTGGAAAATACGCAGGAACTGGTAAACGGGATGAGGATCGTGCTCTCCCTGTTTCCTAATGCGAAAGGGATCTTTGCCGTCGAGGACAACAAAAAAGATTGTATTGGGAAGCTAAACGAAGTGGTTGTCAACGAGCCTCGCATGGATGTAAAGGCACTGATGACAAAGTATCCGCAGGGCGCGGAGCGTCAGCTGATCTATGCGGTTACAAAGCGGGCGATCAATTCCTCCATGTTACCGGCTGATGCAGGCTGCATTGTTGATAACGTGGAGACACTGATTGGAATACATTATGCGGTGGCGGAGAACCGTCCGCTGATGGAACGCGTAGTGACTGTGAGCGGGGACGACATCACTGCTCCAGCGAACTTCAAGGTTCTCCTTGGAACGAGTCATCAGGAACTGATCGATGCAGCCGGTGGATTTATAGAACCTCCGCAGAAGCTTATATCCGGGGGGCCTATGATGGGATTTGCCATGGTGAGGGCAGATGCCCCAGTCACGAAGACATCTTCTTCAATCCTCGCATTCAAAGAAGATGCTGTGGCCAAGGCGGAAGAGACGGCATGTATCAACTGCGCGCGCTGTGTGGATGTCTGTCCAAGCAGGATCGTTCCTTCGCGGCTGGCGGATCTAGCCCAACGTCATGATGAGGACGCCTTTGTGGTAATGAATGGTCTTGAGTGTGTAGAATGTGGTTCGTGCAGTTATGTGTGCCCGGCAAAACGGCCGTTAAAGCAGGCAATTGGGTCCATGCGCAAGACTGCCCTTGGAAACAAGAGGAAAAAGTGAGAGAGGAGACAGGGAATTGAACGAGAATTTTAACGTATCATCTTCGCCGCACATCCGTGATCAGATCAAGAGCAGCAATATCATGCTCTTGGTTGTCATCGCGCTGCTCCCTGCGACCGTGTTCGGAATTTGGAATTTCCGTCATGAAAACGCGTGGATCTTAGTAGTAGTCACAACGGCTGCTGCGGTCTTATCAGAGTATATTTATGAGAAATTGATGCACAAACCGATTACCATCAAGGATTTCAGCGCGGTTGTAACTGGACTTTTGCTGGCGCTGAATCTGCCGCCTACACTTCCGTGGTGGATAGGCGCCGTGGGAGCTGTGTTTGCGATTGTGGTTGTGAAACAGCTTTTTGGAGGACTTGGACAGAATTTTATGAATCCAGCTTTGGCGGCGAGGTGTTTCCTGCTGATCTGTTTTACCGGACGGATGACCTATTTCGTATATGATGGAGTGACAGGACCGACGCCGCTGGCCCAGTTAAAGGCTGGCGAAACGGTCAATACCATGAATATGCTGATTGGAAATATACAGGGAACTATCGGCGAGACGTCTGTGATCGCGATTATGGTCGGAGCGATGTTCCTGATCCTCATGGGAGTGATTGATCTACGGATTCCGGGGGCATACATTGTTACATTTGTTGTGTTTATCACAATTTTTGGAGGACATGGATTTGATGCACAGTACATAACTGCTCACCTTTGCGGGGGAGGATTGATGCTGGGAGCATGGTTTATGGCAACCGATTACGTGACTTCGCCCATCACTAGCAGTGGAAAGATCGTATACGGAGTCTGTATGGGGCTTTTGACAGGGCTTTTCCGTCTCTTTGGCGGCTCCGCAGAGGGTGTGTCTTATGCGATTATCATCAGTAACCTTATGGTTCCGTTGATTGAAAAAATGACTCTTCCAAGACCATTCGGGAAAGGAGGAGAGAGATAATGAATAAGATTATCAAGAACACACTGATCCTGACTGCCATCACTCTTGTATCTGGGCTTCTTCTTGGCATCGTCTATGATATTACGAAAGAACCGATTGCGGTTGCGCAGGAGAACGCAAAGCAGGAAGCTTACCGTGCGGTTCTCTCCGATGCGTCTTCTTTTGAAACGTATGACGAGTTTGATGCAGAGAGTGCTGCAGGGCTTTTAGCTGAAAATGGATATTCGTCAGATGATATCACAGAGATCGCAGTGGGGAAAGACGATGGAGGCGAGACTGTGGGTTATGTAGTCAATGTGACTTCCCATGAAGGGTATAGCGGAGATATCCAGATATCGGTGGGTATTTCATCGGACGGTACGGTCAGGGGAATTGAGATGCTCTCCATCAGCGAGACTGCCGGGCTTGGAATGAAAGCCAGCGAGGCAGAGTTTAAAGACCAGTTTAAGGATAAAAAGGTAGAGAAATTCTCCTATACGAAGACCGGGGAGGAAGGCGACGACAAGATTGACGCTATCAGCGGCGCGACGATTACGACCAATGCAGTCACCAATGCTGTAGACTCTGCCCTTGTATATTTCCAGAACGAGTTAGGAGGCGGTATCAATGAATAAATATATAGAAAGACTTTTTAATGGTCTTGTAAAAGAAAATCCGACCTTTGTGCTCATGCTTGGTATGTGTCCGACACTAGCGGTTACCACATCTGCTATCAACGGAGTGGGGATGGGACTCTCTACAACGGTGGTGCTAATCATGTCCAATATGCTGATCTCCATTCTTCGGAAAATTATTCCGGATTCGGTCAGAATGCCGGCTTTTATCGTGGTCGTTGCATCGTTTGTGACCATTGTGGATTTTTTGCTGGAGGGATTTCTTCCCAGCCTGTACTCTTCGCTGGGACTATACATCCCGCTTATCGTTGTAAACTGCATCATCCTCGGAAGAGCAGAGAGCTACGCGTCCAAGAATCCGGTCCTGCCGTCTGTCTTTGACGGGATCGGCATGGGACTCGGATTCACAGTGGGATTGACTTGCATCGGTATTGTGAGAGAATTGATCGGTGCAGGGCAGATCTTCGGATTCCAGATCCTGCCGGATACTTATACATCCATCCGGCTTTTCGGAGGCGATACATGGATTACGCTTCCGCCTTATGAACCGTTTACCATATTCATCCTTGCGCCGGGAGCGTTCTTTGTCCTCGCCTGCCTGACAGCGATTCAGAACAAGGTAAGGAACAATCTGGCAAGAAAAGGAAAAGAAGTTCCGAAAGCCGCAGGATGCGCGGCGGGATGCGAGGCCTGCGCAAGCAACGGCATCTGTGGAGGACATTTGGAGAGCAATGAGAAAAAAGAAGAGGAGGGGGCATAAATGCAGGAATTATTATTGATCGCAGTCGGTTCTGCGTTCGTAAATAACGTGGTGCTCAGCCAGTTCCTCGGGATCTGTCCGTTCCTTGGCGTCTCAAAAAATGTGAAGACTGCCGCGGGAATGGGCGGTGCCGTCGTGTTCGTTATCACGATCGCATCTTTCGTGACAGGGCTGATCTATAAATACATTCTTGGAAACCCAAACATCATGGGAGGAGAGCTGGAATACTTAAATACGATTGTGTTTATCCTTGTGATCGCAGCTCTCGTACAGTTTGTGGAGATGTTTTTAAAGAAAGCGATGCCTCCGCTGTATAATGCGTTGGGCGTATATCTCCCGCTTATTACAACGAACTGTGCCGTACTTGGCGTGGCGCTGACCAACGTTCAGGACGGATACGGACTGCTCACCGGGGTGGTGAATGGATTTGCAACCGCAGTTGGATTCCTTGTATCCATCGTGCTGATGGCAGGTATCCGCGAGAAGATCGAATACAACGATGTGCCGGAGTCATTTCAGGGAACTCCTATTGTGCTTGTGACAGCAGGACTGATGGCGATCGCGTTCTTCGGATTCTCAGGACTGATATAGGGGGAAAGATGATATGAGTGTGACAGGAATAATATTAGCCGCTGTGATCGTCGGCGGAACAGGCGTCTTCATCGGCGTTTTCCTCGGAATATCAGGGAAGAAGTTCGCTGTCGAGGTGGATGAAAGAGAAGAGGCGATCTTGGGAGAACTTCCCGGAAATAACTGCGGAGGCTGCGGCTATGCAGGGTGTTCGGGGCTTGCCGCCGCTATTGTAAAAGGCGAGGCGGAAGTTGGAGCGTGTCCGGTAGGCGGCGCTCCGGTAGCGGAGAAAATAGGAGCTATCATGGGCGTGGATGCCTCCGCACAAGAGCGGATGACTGCCTTTGTAAAATGCGGCGGAACTTGTGAGAAGGCAAAAAATGAATATGAGTATTATGGCATTAAAGATTGTGTCATGGCAAGCCAGATGCAGGATGGCGGCGCGAAGGGCTGCGCATATGGATGTCTTGGTTACGGAACCTGTGTCAAGGCATGTCCCTTTGACGCGATCCATATTGTGGATGGAATCGCAGTAGTCGACAAGGAGGCGTGTAAGGCTTGCGGAAAATGTGTTGCGGCGTGCCCGAAGCATCTGATCGAGATGATCCCATATAAGCAAAAGACATTCGTACAGTGCAATTCCAATGAAAAGGGAAAGGCTTTAATGGATGTCTGTCAGGTAGGCTGTATCGGATGCCGCCTCTGCGAGAAGAACTGTGAGGCGGGAGCCATCACCGTGAACAATTTCCTCGCGCACATCGATGCGGACAAATGTACGAATTGCGGCGTATGTGCGGAGAAGTGCCCGAGAAAGATTATAAAGATATAAGAGAAAATATAATTAAAGAAAGACCTTATTCCGGCTGATGATTCAGATGCAGAATGAGGTCTTTATTAAATGTCTTTATTAAGAGAGGGGATTCTATTCGTAAATTCCATTTATTGTTACAGTGAACACTGCGTCTTTTCCGCTCAGATCAGTGTTGTTCCCGTAAGGATCAGGGAAGGTGACATTGACTTCTACAGTATCTCCGGGGTGTGCCCCGATGAGCTGTTCTTCAAAATCATCGATGTATGAACCTGAGCCGATCGTAAGATCTGTGCCCATCCCATGCGTGTTTCCGCCGTCAAACTCGATACCGTCCACGGTTCCTACATAGTCGATGTTGACAGTGTCGCCGTCTGCGACAGTCAGGGAAGTGTCTGCGGAGTAAACGGTGGAATTTCCATCAGAAGAAGCGTTACCACTGCTACCGATTGTACTGTCACTGTCTGTGACATCTGTGTTGGTATCTACTTGAGCAGTGTCTGACGTGCTCTCAGTACTGGTATCTTCCGTCTGACTTGATGTGTCTTTGTTTATGATCGTGTCTGCGATCAGTACTGCCACTAGGAGTAACACAGCCAGAGAGGGAATTCCAATCACAAACGCTTTACTGATTTTTCTGCGCAATTCTTTTTTGCGACGTTCTTCGGCTCTGCGCTGTTGAGCCATTTTTCGGTTTTCTTTTTTCATTGCTAAGCCTCATTTCTTTATGATATCGCATAATATTATAAAAAAGAAATATGACTAATCTGTGATTTCTTTTTAAAAATCGACGGATGCTCCTTTCTGTGGTATGATAATGATTGTATTATCAGACAGAAAGGGGTATTTTCTATGGAGATACGTCTGATAATAAAGAAGATAAGACGGGCAAAGGAATAAAAGGAGAGAAGAGATATGGCAAATAACATCAGATGTTTTGACAGCGATCTTTTTCTTGAGGATATAAATGAGAAGCTAAAAAAGAGATTAGAGAGGCTGGAGAAGGAGCTTGACGAAGGGCAGAGAGAGATCGAGAGCATGCACGAGTACTATTGGGAGAACTATACGGAGATGGACCAGTACGGGTATGAGGACTATGATAACCAGCAGGCGCTTCTCCATCAAGTAAATGCCAACGAGGAAAAAATAAAATTGATCCAGAGGTTCCGAAAAATGACGGATTCTCCGTTTTTCGGAAGAGTGGATTTTTGTTTTGAGGAAGAAGATGAGGCGGAACCTTTTTACATTGGTATTGGAAATTTCTCGGAACGGGCAGGGATGACGCCTTTGATCTATGATTGGCGGGCTCCTGTGAGCGGCCTTTTCTATGATTATGACAAAGGCCCGGCATGTTATGAAGCGCCGTCTGGCGAGATACATGGCAATATCGACGCTAAATGGCAGTACAAGATCCGCGGCGGGAAAATGATCTATGATTTTGAGAGTGATGTAAAGATCGATGACGAGATCTTGAAGCAAGAGCTGGGAAGCAGTGGTGACGCACAGTTAAAAAGCATTGTGCGCACGATTCAGAAAGAACAGAATGAGATCATACGGAACACGAAGGACAGGATCCTTGTAATACAGGGAGCGGCAGGCAGCGGAAAGACATCTATCGCACTCCATCGTATCGCCTATCTTCTATATCATGACAGGAAGAACCTGCAGTCTTCCAGTGTGTTGATCCTTTCGCCAAACAGCGTGTTTGCAGACTATATTTCACATATCCTTCCCGAACTTGGAGAGGAAAATATCCGAGAGATGAGTTTTGATCTGTTTGCGTACAAGGAACTAAAGAGTACGGCAGCTGACTGCGAGGACAGGTACGACCATCTGGAACGGATAATGAAATTTCCTGATCAGGCAGCGGACGAACGGTTCCTTCGAAAACAGTCCGAAGATTTCGTGGGCGAGGCGGAAGGCTTCCTCGCTTTGGAGGAGGACAGCCTGATGGAGTTTAAGGATATTGAATTCCGGGGAATGAGAATTTTCGAGGAAGAGATCATCCGGCTTTTCTACGATAAATTTTACGATACCCCGATTCTGAAGCGCATGGACGCAGTGATGGAATACTTTATTGATTCCTATGAGACACTCAGTGGACGAGATATTGAGGAAGAGGACCGGGAGTTTCTTCAGCAGAAATTTGACAGTATGTATGTGACGAAGGATATCTATGCGATCTACAACCGCCTTATGGAAACCTGCGGATGGGAACCGCTTTCTGACGTACCATATGAAAAAAGGAAAATCCCATATGAGGATGTGTTTCCTATGCTGTACCTGAAATATAGACTTACAGGGGGAAGCACCCACAAAAACATCAAACATCTTGTTATTGACGAGATGCAGGATTATTCCTATCTTCAGTATGTAATTATTCACGGATTGTTCAACTGCCGGATGACGATTCTGGGTGACCGTGCGCAGACACTGGATAGAGAGCAGCATGACGTATTGAGATTTCTTCCCAAGATATTCGGCAGAGATATTCGTATAATCATTATGAACAAGAGCTATAGGAATACATGGGAAATCGCGACCTATGCCGGAAAGATCAGCGGTATTACAGATGTCGAGCTTCTTGAGCGCCACGGGAAAGAAGTGGAAGAAAAATCATTTGCCACGGAAGAAGAGATGCTTCAAAAAATTGCGGAACAATCTTCTGAGGCTTTGAACAGGAAGGATGGAAAGTTTGAGACTGCGGCAGTTATCACCATGACAGAGGAGGGAGCGTTTGACATTTACCGTCTTCTCAGAAATAGGCGGGTAGACGCTTCTTATGTAGACAGGAATAGTTCCGTGTTCAAGAAGGGACTGACGGTGACGACATTTTATCTTGCAAAGGGGCTGGAGTTCGATCAGGTATTTTCTATTCGAGGGGAAAAGAAGAATCCTCTTGCAAAACAGGCGGCGTACATCTGCGCCACAAGGGCTTTGCACGAGCTGTACGTATATGAAGTAGAAGCATGATGGTATAAACTGCCTTCTATGGGAAATCTTATAAATAAAACCTAAGGGGAGGCATTTGTATGGAATCAATCTGGAGCAGAACCTGTGAGATTCGGCGCAGAGAATCTCTGCAGGGTGACATTGAAACCGATGCCGTAGTGATCGGTGGCGGGATGGCGGGTATCCTCACAGCGTATCAATTAGAAAGAGCAGGAATCCACACCGCTGTTTTGGAGGCAGAGCGCATCGGCGGCGGACAGACAAAGAATACGACTGCAAAAATCACATCCCAGCATGGGATGTTCTGCAAAACATTTCTTGAGAAAAAAGGAAAAGAGACTGCCACAAAATATGTTCAGGCGAATCAGGACTCGGTGGAGGAATACAAAAGGATCATAAAGGAAGAGAAGATTGACTGTGACTTTGAGGAACAGGATTCCTACGTTTACTCACAGGATGCGGAGAAGCTGAAGCAGGAGGCTGAGGTGGCGTGTGAGCTTGGAATTAGCGCGTCTTATGTAAAAGAGATTGAAGTGCCGGTATCTTGTGCTGGGGCGGTAAAATTTGCTCGTCAGGGACAGTTTCATCCGTTGAAATTCATGGCGGCAATAGCGGAAAGACTGACGGTTTATGAGAATAGTCCCGTGAAAGAGATTGAAGAGCATATTGTTAGGACGCCCGGCGGAAGTGTATGTGCGGGAAAGATTATCTTTGCCGTTCACTTTCCCTTTGTCAATTTCCCTGGAATGTATTTTGCAAGAATGCATCAGGAGCGCTCCTATGTGCTTGCGCTGGAGGATGCGGGAACCTTAAACGGCATGTATATCGGGGAAGGAAAGGATTCTCTTTCCTTCCGTCAGTATGGAAAATATATCCTGTTTGGAGGGCAGGGGCACCGCACGGGCGAGGAGCATGACGGGAGGAAATATAAAGGCGGAAGTTACGCGGCTCTCCGCGAGGCGGTGGAAAGAATTTACCCGGGAAGCCGCGAGATCACATGCTGGTCCGCACAAGACTGCGTGACAGCTGATCAGATCCCATTTATCGGGACATATGCCAAGGATCGCCCAGACTGGATCGTGTCCACAGGATTCCGTAAATGGGGGATGAGTTCTTCCATGGTATCAGCCATGCTCATACGGGATATGCTGTGCAAAAACGAAAATCCATGTGCCGGGATATTTGTCCCGGACCGTTTCTCCGCCGAAGAGCTTCCTCAGATTATGAAGGATGGAGGAAAAGCAGTCAAAGGTCTGACGAAACGGTTTTTCCATATCCCGGATGAAATATCGTCACAGCTTGAGCCGGGGCGAGGAGCAATCGCCGAGACAGCGGAAGGAAAGGCAGGAGTGTATAAGACAGAGGAAGGAACAATCTATCAGGTAGGTATTATCTGCCCTCATTTGGGGTGCGAGCTGGTATGGAATCCCGACGAGAAAACATGGGACTGTCCATGCCACGGATCGCGTTTTGACTATCAGGGGAATCTTCTGGAAGGTCCGGCACAGGAGGGAATCCATGGTGAGTGAATATTTTTATGGATGGTATTTCCGATGTCAGGGAGAGGACGGGACATTTGCAGTTATTCCGGCGGTGCATATTTCCGGACGGAAACAGACCTGTTCCATACAGATTATTACAGAGACAGGGAGCTGGAATCAGGAGTTTCCGATCTGCCAGTTCCGAATCAGCCGGCCGAAAGGAATTATGCAAATTGGAGATAATCTGTTTTCAGAAAAAGGATTAAGACTGAAGATGGAGAAAGCTCAAGGCGGAGTGGAAATCAGTGGCATCCTGCGGTTTGGAAAACTTACAAGGCCCCGGTATGACATTATGGGACCGTTTCGGTATATTTCAGGTATGGAATGTACCCATACGGTTTATAGTATGTTCCACTCTGTAAACGGGGATGTGGTGATAAACGGAAAAATATATCACTTCCGTAATGCAAAGGGATACATGGAGGGCGACAGCGGAAGGTCATTTCCAGAGAAATATGTATGGACTCAGCATTTTCTGAAAAACGGTTCGCTGATGTTCGCCGCGGCGTCGATTCCGCTGGCAGGGCTGCGGTTTACGGGAACGACAGGCATCCTCTTTTACAAAGGGCGGGAATACAGATTCGCAACTTATATGGGAGCGCTCGTTCGGAAAATGGGAGAGAATGAACTTTTGGTCCAGCAAGGAAGATACTGTTTGGAAGTACGTTTTCCCAGACAGGCAGGAGAGGCTCTGAGTGCTCCACAAAAAGGAGAAATGACGCGCAGGATCAGAGAAAACGTATCCCACATGGCAGAATATACGCTGTCATATCAGGGTAAGACCGTGTTTCGGGTAAAGACTAATCATGCGGCGTTTGAGTATGAGATAAAAGAGGAAGAAAATGAAGATATCAGTAATCACAGTGGGGAAAATCAAGGAAAAATACTTAAAAGACGCTATCACAGAATACAGTAAGAGGCTGAGCCGGTACTGTAAGCTAGAGATCATCGAGGTGGCAGATGAAAAGATCCCTGATCAGGCAAGTAAAACGGTGGAAGCTTCCATCCGGAATAAAGAGGGAGAGCGCCTGCTAAAATACATTCGGGATGATATGTATGTGATCACGCTGGAGCTCGGCGGAAAGATGCTCACCTCCGAGGAGTTCGCGGAAAAGATAGAGATGTTGGGAGTACAGGGAAAAAGCAGTATTGCGTTTGTAATCGGAGGTTCCATTGGTCTGGGGAAAGAGGTACTTAGAAGGTCAGATTTTGCGCTGAGCTTTTCTAAGATGACACTTCCCCATCAGCTGATGCGGGTGGTGCTTCTGGAACAGGTGTACCGGGGATATCGGATTATCAATGGAGAACCGTATCATAAATAGGGGTGGCTTGTCTTTCATACCCGCCAATAGAAAGTTAAATTAAATGAAAAACTTGGTTTTCTTAAGAATTTTTACAAAAATATTTTTAGTTCCTATGATAAAATTACATCCGTAAATAAAAATAAACTGGTTTACCGTGTGGTTTTAAAGATTAGGAGACTGAAAATGACAAAAAAGAAAAAATGCACCATGGTTATCGCCTTTGTTTTTCTGCTTATATTTATTTGTGCGCTTGGAATTATTATTAAAAATAAATATTTTTCTTCAGACTACGATCAATTAAATGATGCGGACAAGAAGATGCTGGGAGAGTACAACCAACTGTACGAAACAATTCAATCTGATAAACTATGGAGTGACTTTGATCTGGCAGACAAAACCATTTTAGCTGTGTCTAAGGATTCTCTGAATACTTATCTGATAAATCCAAAGGACTTTTCCGATAATTTGCTGACAAAGAAGATAAACATGCCGGATGATTTCAGATTGCAGTCCGTTTACCGCATCGCCCCTATAGCGCTGCAAGCGCTGAAAATACGTCTGGATGTAGGTAATTTCAATACGATTGGGAAAGAATATCCTGCATTTGGGAATCAGGTATATTTTATAAAATATGATGAGGAGGACTCCCTTGAAAAGCCATATTCTAGTTCTCATTTTACTCCTCTTTTAACTCACGAAGCATTTCATTACTATATGCAGAATGAATGGAAAATTGTGGAAAATCCTGAAAATCCTCTTACAGAAGATGACATGACGCTATTGAAAGACCAATATCAGGTATTAGATAACATAAGAGCGGAGCTAAAATCAGGAAGGGACAGAGATGTGCTGATAGATTATGCCAGACAGTATGTCGATATCGTTTCAAAGCGCATGGAAAATAATAAGGAGTACGTTTTATCTGAGCTTTCTCGTGAAACGGCAGAGGGGACGGCGCAATATCTCACGATCAAAGTCTCTAAGATAATAGGATATGATTATGGCGTGATGTATTTTGACAATATACAAGACGTTCCTTTTATGGATGCCTTTACACAGATAGATGCGGGGAAACTCAGCGTCAATTATTTGTATGATCAGATGCCGTATCACACAGGGGCGCAGTTATGTCTTTTGTTTGATGAATTAAATATCCCGGACTGGCAGGAAAAGCTCAATAGTCAGACATTAGATAAGGAAATCTATTTATATGATGTTTTGCAGGAATATCTGTCAAATCTATAAAGCGGATTAAGTATGCTTTTTAAGAGCCTGATGAAGGCTCTTTTTATATAATAGGCTTTAGTGTAGGTTTGTCAAACATATGTTACACCATCTTTAATAAATTTCTTCAGGACAGTCTGTGGGAGTTTCCCAAACAAAAGGATATTAAGAAACAGCCCGTGTTTACCTGCTTGCAGACAAAAGAATATTGCTATTAAGAAAGAGATACTGCATATCATAAGTGTGTTGGTATCTCTTTCTTATCGCTGTAAAACAGCAGAGTGTCTCGTTTCTGCTTAATTACTTTAAATTTATCAGAAATGTAAATTATTAGTGGTGTCAATGTTCATAATGAAATTTTGATAATTTTTATAAAGTGTAAAATTTTATAGACTTACATTTATAAAAAGTTAAGAAATCTTTAGAGAAAGCCGTAAGATATGTATGGTAATATTTGTTTATGAGATAATTTTGATTATTGGAAGGAGGGAAAAGGCAGATTGAAATTGTTTCGTAACTAGAGTTAAATGTAAATACAAGGAGGATTTCACACTGATGAAAAAAAGTAAAAAAATTTTATTGTCATTTATGACTGGAGCTATGTTATTCTCAGTACTCCCTAATGTAGCTTCTGCACACAGCAATCCTTTGTCTGTTGATGAAGGAGAAATACTAGACATTACTGACACTAATAGAGGAAGGAGAGAACATATATGAATAGTAAATTGCTAGTCAAAATCATTGTATTGATACTATTGTGCTTGTTTTCTTCCCCTATTGCGGAATTTGTCGCTCAAAATTTCGGCTCAATCACAACTGACGCATATACTATAAGTAGAATTTCAGAATATGCAGCAAGTATTAGAATGATATGTCTTATATTGTTGGTATATTTTATTTTTGCAGAGAGGAGAAATGATTTATGAAGAAAGTAATGTCGTTATTATTAGGTGTAATTATATTGTTGTGTGGAAATGTTGTAAATGTACACGCAGAAACAAATCAAGAAAACTTACCTGACTACGAAGTGGTTGAGGAATTTAATGTATATGATACAGCGATACAAGAAAATACTGATGAAATATCTACCATTGAACCTAGAAGTCGCATTAAATATCGTGTAACAAAACTAAGTAGAAAAAGTGAAATAGGAGCCTATACAGGACAATCTGTTTCAGGAGAGCCGGGAATAAATATATCTTTAAGCCAGATGAAGTCCACTTCTTTTTCTGCCAGTTCAAATGCTGCTCTCAATATAAAGAAAAAAGCAGAAGCAGCTTTAGGATTTAGCTTTAGTAAATCGTATTCAATCGGACATTCTGGTTCTCGTACAGTACCTGCCACTCATAATGGACGGAAAGTAAAAAGAGCAGAAATAAAAGCATATAGATTATATGATAAACATACATTTAAAGTAACTTGGACGAGCTTCCATGTAAAAAATCCACAGTATTATGGAACATATTGGGCAAAAAAGCCAAGTGGTTATCACTATAAAATGGTCTATTATTATAAATAATATTATAGTAGCATAGTTTAGAATTTAGAGAACATAAAGGAGGTACTTTTTACGCATATAGAACATAGGAAAATCTTTATCATAGTGATTGTAATAATTGCTTTTTCTGTTTCTCTGCTCTGTTTAGTTTCTTTAAATCGAAAGAGTGTCGCTTATAGCAAAAAACAGTAAATACATATGTCCGGAAAATTGAAAAATGTACTAACAAGGGGGGCACAAGTAACTGGAAACTATATTCCGCAAGGCGTAAAACTTCT
>DSTMC04003__coassemble_1753_pt1 | contig 13822 bp, 16 predicted proteins | sample DSTMC04003__metabat2_high_PE_018 | metagenome-assembled genome bin DSTMC04003
GTTGCGTGAGCGGCAAGTAGAGCGCAGCGGCCCCGAAGCCGCGATGCAATCATAGACTGCGGATATTGTATGTTATGGAAAATGAAGTTTAAAATACAAGTTGTTTATCTATGTCAAAAAGATGTATTTTGCAGCAGCATCATTTTGTTTAATAGTTTTCGGCCTTTCTTTCGAAGTAAGCTCTTGGGTGAGCGCATACCGGGCAGATTTCCGGAGCCTCGTCCCCATCGTAGATGTAACCGCAGTTACCGCACTTCCATCCAAGAGGAGCCTCGTCCTTGAATGTCTTGCCTGCTTTGTAGTGATCCAGAAGTCTCTGATAACGTTTTTCGTGAGAAGCTTCTACCTGAGCTACGCCTCGGAACTTAGCCGCCAGTTCTGTAAAGCCTTCCTCTTCGGCTTCCTCAGCCATTCTCTTATACATATCTGTCCACTCGTAGTTCTCGCCTGCGGCAGCGTCAGCAAGATTTTCTTCTACATTTCCGATGCCGTGGAACTCTTTGAACCACATTTTTGCATGCTCTTTCTCTTGATTTGCTGTCTCCTCAAAGATGTTAGCCATCTGTACAAAACCGGCCTTTCTTGCGACAGATGCGTAGTAAGTATATTTATTGCGCGCCTGTGATTCACCTGAAAAGGCTTCTATTAAGTTTTTTTCTGTTTTTGTTCCAGCGTATTTAGACATGATCAAATTCTCCCTTTTATGTAAGTGTAAAAAAGCTGCCGTTTCAATCTTGTGTGATCCCCACGGCAGCCGAAAGTTTCTTATTTATTATATAATATGCCAGCCTTCAGATTAGCCGAAGTATCTCTTAAGAAGACCCTCGAATGCTTTTCCGTGACGAGCCTCATCTCTTGCCATCTCGTGAACTGTGTCGTGGATAGCGTCAAGGTTCGCTGCTTTAGCGCGTTTTGCAAGGTCAAATTTGCCTGCTGTGGCGCCGTTTTCAGCGTCTACACGCATCTCAAGGTTCTTCTTTGTGCTGTCTGTTACGACCTCGCCAAGAAGCTCTGCGAATTTAGAAGCGTGTTCTGCCTCTTCCCAAGCTGCCTTTTCCCAGTACAGTCCGATCTCCGGATATCCCTCTCTGTGAGCAACTCTTGCCATTGCAAGATACATACCAACCTCAGTGCACTCTCCTTCGAAGTTTGCTCTTAAATCAGCAAGGATGTCCTCGCTTACGCCCTTAGCAACGCCTACAACGTGCTCAGCAGCCCACTCTCTTTCACCTGTCTGCTCTTTGAACTTATCAGCCGGTGCATGGCATACCGGACATTCAGCCGGTGCAGCATCTCCTTCGTGAACGTATCCGCATACTGTACATACCCATTTTTTCATAATTTTTGTCTCCTTTTCTTAAAAAATTTTTATTGTTATGACTTTTTAATGCAGTCACTGCATTCCCCATAAAAGAGTGTGGAACTGGAAGTGATGACTCCATCAAAATTTTCTGCGGCAAGGCGGTTGACCTCGTCTATACTCTGCATGTCCAGTTCCAAGTCCAGTAATCGTCCGCACTTTGTGCAGAGAAAATGATTGTGCGGTTCGAGCTTTCCATCAAATCTGTCTCCGCCATTGGGAGTGGATATCTTTATTGCTTCCCCGATGTCTGTGAGAAGATTCAAGTTACGATATACCGTGCCGAGGCTAATGTTGGGAAACTCCTGTTTCACATTCATGTAGACCTCGTCAGCGGTGGGATGCTCTTTTGTTGCCATAAGGTAATTTTTGATGGATTCTCGTTGCCGGCTATATTTTAAAGCTGCCAATAGGAATCCCCCTTTCATAGCTAAATGAGAACCGTTATTAAATAATAATAGTAACGATTACTGTAATTAGAATATAATACATAAAAATTGATTTGTCAACTAATATTTTAAAAAAATTTAGCACATTAAGATTTTATATGTACGTCCTCCTTTGGGACAGATGATTTATATAGAAGAATAATTTCGCCAATATGTTACAAAATAGTTAAGGAATATATGGGTAAAAAGATTGGGCAGCAGAAAAATTAGTGATGTATGTCGAGGGATGTCAACGAAAAATCAAGGAATTTCGGTTGACAATGCATAATTCTATTGATATAATGTCAACGTAATAAATTTAACAAATATGTAACATTTAGAACTTCCTACAAAAGATAAAGGCATGGTATAAAGGAGGTTTTATATGGAAAAGACACACATCAGGCAAAGGATGATCTGTTCTGCTTTGGCAGGATTGGTCATGATCCCGGGGAGCGCTTTTAAGGCTTCGGCTGCCGAGCAGACAGAGAAGCAGCCATTCATACAGGCGGAAGGGATCGAATCGGTACTGGAGAAATGTTATGAAACGGAGGTAAAGGACAATATCAATCTCTATCTGGTACCAACAGAAGAGGGAGAGTATTTGAATATGGCATTTTCTGATACAGAGGATTACACCTATATCAGAAGTGCCCCGGATGAAAACAGTGACTGGGTCGGAAAGCTCTATACGGATTCTGCGGCTCAGGTACTGGAATATCTGGACGGTTGGACGAAGATCAGATCAGGTTCGGCGGAAGGCTATGTTCCTTCTGAATCGCTTATTACAGGAGCAGCGGCGGAGGAACAGGCTTCCGAGTATGAAAATAATACAGTCACAGTCACCGCATATGCTCTGAATGTTAGAGACGGGCAAGGGACGTCGTCAAAGATTCTGACACAGATTGGAAGGGACGAGACATACAAGGTGACAGGGGCTGCGGTGGATGGCTGGTATCCAGTGAAAGTCGGGGAGATTGACGGCTGGGTGTCAGGCAATTATGTGACGGCGGATACCTCTTATTCCTATGGGGAGACAAAGGAAGAGGAGGAAGCGCGCGTCGAAGAGGAGAAGCGCCGGGAGGAAGAAGCTCAGGCTGTGCAGACAGGCACGGTAGGAGCCGCCGCTTCGGGACAGGCAGTGATTGATTACGCCTGCCAGTTTATAGGCAACCCGTACGTATGGGGCGGCACGAGTCTCACCAACGGCGCAGATTGCTCCGGCTTCGTCCAGTCGGTATATGCACATTTCGGCATCAGCCTCCCGCGCACAAGCAGCCAGATGCGCAGCGCAGGTTATGCCGTGAGTTATGAGGAGGCACTTCCGGGTGACCTGATTCTCTATGATGGTCATGTAGGACTGTACATGGGAGACGGGAATATCGTTAACGCTATGAACGAAGCGGACGGCATCGGGATATGCAGCGCTACCTATACAACGATTGTCGCGGTAAGACGCGTGCTCTAAAAAAGAAACGGGGAGTTGTACTTCAGGATAAGAGGTGCATTATCCCCGTTTTCGACATAAAAAGCATAAAAATAAGCAAAATGCACAAAAATGTTTTTATTTGTAAAAAAAAGTCGAAATCAGTGGAGATAAAGTTTTCAACTTATCCACACCAAGGGTAATGAAAAACGTGGAAAAAGTAAGGTTTTACACAAAGTTATCCACATTATCCACATAAAAACATACGTTTTTGGTGGATTATTCAAGGAGGAAAAAAGAACGGACGTTTTGGTGAGTTGTCATGAAAATGAAAATTTGTCGAAAAAAAACGGATTCTTTCTTGACTTTTAAGTATTTAAAAAAACGGGAAAATGGGATGGACATGTCAGAAAATTCAGAACAATATTTGTGGATATATATAAAGGAAAACGAGGTTGATAATTTCAACAGCAGGGATTATAATAATAACCACTGGAAAATAACATTATTATATAAAGGAGGAAATAGAAATGGCACAGATTTCTAAAGATACAAAAATTGGGGAATTACTTAATATTTTTCCGGAGAGCGCACCGATATTGATGGAGATCGGGATGCACTGCCTTGGCTGCCCAGCGTCCCAGATGGAGACGATTGAGGAGGCTGCCATGGTACATGGCATTGACGGAGGGCTTCTCGTAGAGAAGATCAACGCAGCTATGACAGCAGCAGGTAAATAATATAGGAAGATACAACCCCCGGATATTAATCCGGGGGTTTTGTTGTAGGGCAAAGCCCTGTTTTCATTCACCGAAGTGAATCCGTGTTGATCCGCTGTGTATCACAATGAAGATAACTTCTGTACAGCATCCGCTGACACGACGAGTTTACAGTGCTCTTCGAGAAAAGCGAGAATTGAAGAATCTGCTTTTTCGGGGGAACCGTATTCAGAAAGCATATTGCATATCTTGTTGAATTCGCTGGCGGAATGTTCTGCCGGCGTGACCGCCAGTATAAACATCCCATTGCTCTCATCTTTATATAAGGTATTGCCACCTTTGTATACCGGAGCGAGAAGCCGGCTTGCCCGGATCACGCTGTCCAGAGTTTGGAAGGAAAAGAGACGCACGGAGAATGCGGATGGAGCAGGATCTGATTCGGGGATTTGTGCCCCGGCAGCAGCCTCTTTTACCTTATTTAAAAGATTAAGGAAGTCTTCTGCGCCGTGGAGTTTCTCCAAAGCCTCCATATTGATTGGATCCGCGTCACCGGAAGGGGTGAATTTGGAAAATCTGGTATCCAGTTCTTCCGGGTCTTCGACCTTCGTGATTATGAGAACGATCGAATCTGCGGAGGATGGGATGGCTTCTATCATCAGCGGGATATTTTCCGCTTCAAACCCAAAATCAAAGGATGCCTGCTGCATCATGTCACGAAATAAAGCTTTTGCTTTCTCGGTGCCGTAAGCCAGCTCGCTCAGTTTCAAATGGCGTGCTGCCAGATCGGCATGTGTCAACGTACAACGAATCTGATTCTCATTGAGTTTCTCAATTTTCATATAATCACATCCTTATACTATATAAGATAATATGCACCTGATATAGATTTGGATACATATTCTCATCATCAGTATAAACAAAAAACTGAAAATTGTAAAGGTAAAATATATGGTATAAAATGTGAAAATTCTGTGGAATACTTTATCGACGAATCCACATAGGTTATCAACAAAAAACACATTGAAAATGAGAAATTCCATTCTTATAATGGCACTTACAAAAGATGGTATCGTCTGATAAGTAAATAACAAATGAAAGGAGAAAACAAGGAAAAAGGAAGACCACCGCAAGTCCCGCTGTCTTTTGTTCCGTTCGGATTCCGAGGGTATGTCACAGATACTTCCATATGGGAAAGAAGACGGACTGCACTATTTATCACGGTCTGCGGAGGAAAGGAGTATACGTCAGATGAAAATGGATGAAACAAAGTATAGGGAATTGTTTGAGGAACTGGAGAAATATGAAAAACGAGGAATTGATATCTCTCTTGACGGTTATCATGCAAGCGCGCTCCAAATCGTGACGGCCCATATGATAAAAGAGGAAGGAACATACATGCGCGATTATGTCATAAGTCATGACGGCAGCATAAAGGAGCTTAGATTTACAGATATCAAAGAGGATAACTGGGCGGGGATTACCCCATGACCTGCCGGACAAAGTTATAGCTGTATTGTAAAATGCTGTTTAAAATATATCTAAACAGGAAAAATGTTAATGAAGTATGGAGAAAGTGTGGTATAATAATCGCACGAAGTGCGATTCGGACCGCTTTTGCGGTCCGCCCTGCTGCGTAGGGATTATACCGGCTATCCACCACTTGGAAAGAAAATGCCCTCTCGGGCGCTTTCTTTCCTGCGCAGGCGGTATAATAATCGCAAGCATTCATTCCTGTGAGGAGGTACGGCATGGACGAAAGAGGAAGAAAGGGCGCGGCTCAGAGACGAACCGGAGATGGAAGCACACGCAGGCGGCGTCCGGACGGATACGCCCAAAGACCGGCGGGCAGCAGTCCCGGCAGCAGACGAAAGCCGGGCGGAAGGAGCAGCAGAGCGAGAAGGAGACGACGCAACGCGGTAATCCGCACATTGATCCTTATTTTATTGATTATTGCGGCGGTTGGCGGGTTCGTGATCTGGAAGAAGTACGGGCCATCAGATGAGAGGGCCGATTTGGGACAATATTATGAAGTGGAAGCGGACAACGACATCGCTGTGGTTGTGAATAATGAAGTGGTCAGAAAGAGCGACGCTGTTGCAGAAGGAGCCGATACAGAGGATCCTGCGCCGGGGAAGATCTATGACGGGCAGTATTATATTGAGTATTCTGTAGTGCGTGATCGGATCAACAGCAGATTCTACTGGGACTCAAATGAGAATGTCCTTTTGTACACCCTGCCGGGCGGAAGCGTTTCTGTCGAGGTGGGCAGTAGAGAATATACAGATATAACAGAGAAAAAGAGCGAAGATTATGTGATCCTTAAGACAGAAGGCAGAACAGCGTATATTGCGCTTCCCTTCATCCAGACGTATACAAACATGGACTATACGGTATACGATGACCAGACGGTAAGAGCTGTCATCACATCTGACTGGGGCGAGACTAAGACCGCCACGGTTAAAAGGGATACAGAAGTTCGCTATCAAGGCGGAGTGAAAAGCCCGATTCTAACAGAAGTGAAGAAGTCCGATAAAGTTACAGTTCTTGAGGATGAGGACGATTGGATGAAAGTTGGTACGGAGGATGGATTTGTAGGCTATATTAAAACGAGTGCCCTAAGGGATATCGGTACAGAGACGACTTCCCGCGAGTTTGAGGAGCCGGTATATAGTAATATTAAGAAAGATTATACCATCAATATGGCATGGCACAACGTGACTAACACGACTGCCAACAGTTATGTGCTTGAGATGATTGCGGGTACCAAGGGACTTACAACCATTGCCCCCACATGGTTCAGCCTTTCCGACACGGAGGGGAATGTGTCTTCGATTGCAGATTCAAGCTACGTCAACTATGCACATCAGTCCAATATTGAGGTTTGGGCTGTGCTCCGGGATTTCCACGGGGGGATCAATTCCTATGCGGAAACTTACGAAGTACTCAGCTATACGTCAAAAAGGACGAGGGTAATCAATCAAGTGATCGCGGAGGCCCTGCAATCCGGAGTGGATGGCATCAATCTTGATTTTGAACTTATATCTGCGGACTGCGGAGAGCATTATATACAGTTCGTCAGAGAACTGTCTGTGAAATGCCGGCAGAATGGACTTGTGTTCTCGGTGGACAACTATGTGCCTCAGCCATATAATCAGCATTATGATCTGAAAGAGCAGGGCGTTGTAGCGGATTACGTGTTTATTATGGGATATGATGAGCATACGGACAGCTCCTATGAAGCGGGTTCTGTGGCGTCCATCGGATATCTGGAAAATGGTATCGCGGATGCACTGGAATCTGTTCCTGCAGAAAAATTAGTTGCAGGAATTCCTTTCTACACTCGGCTGTGGCATGAGACTCCGAAGACAGCCGACGAGCTGGCAGAGGAGGAGGGCACTGAGGCGGCTTCCTACCCAAATAAGATTACAAGTTCAGCTTATGGAATGGAAGAAGCGGCCAGTGTGGTGGCGAACGCTGGGGCGCAGACCGAGTGGGATGCGGTGGCAAAGCAAAATTATGCTCAGTGGGAAGGCGACGGCGGAACGTATAAGATATGGCTTGAGGACAGTCAGTCGCTGGAAGAAAAACTGAAAGTGATAAAAGCCAACAATCTTGCAGGCGTGGCGGAATGGTGCCTTGGCATGGAAGCGTCCGGAGTCTGGGATTTGATCTTGCAGTATGTAAATTGACAAGAGCAGATAAAATGGAATAAAATCGGAGATAGTCCAGAAAGAGACATCCTTCTCTCGCATATATATTGATATATGCGAAAGGAGGATGTTTTTATGCTCAGAAAAATCAAATTCGTAGCTGCCATCGTTGCGCTGATGGTATTGATCGTGCTGTGTCAGGCAGGAGGAGGGCTCCTTAAGAAAGGGTTTATGAAGGGGCGGGAAAGTTCGGAGACGGCGACTTCAGCGGGACGAGGAAGGCTTATTGTCCTTGACCCCGGTCATGGAGGAATCGATGGCGGGAAGAAAGGGATAAACGGAGCTGAAGAAAAAGAGATCAATTTGCAGATTTCATTGATTATAAAAGAATTGCTGGAAAAGGAAAACGTGGAGGTTGTTATGACGCGCTCGGACGAGAACCGTATCGGCGAGGATCAGGTGAGTGACCTGAAGGCGCGCGTTGATATCATGAACCGGGAAAATCCTGTTCTTGCTGTCAGCATCCATCAGAATAGTTATCATGAAGAAAGTGTACATGGCGCTCAAGTATTCTATTACAGCGAGTCCAAAGAAGGCGCCCGCGCCGCGTCTATGCTTCAGGAAGCTCTACGGGAAGCGGATCCTGAGAATACAAAAGAGGCCAAGGCAAACGATACATATTATATATTGAAGAAAACGGAAGTGCCGACAGTCATCGCAGAGTGTGGATTCCTGAGTAATTATGAGGAGGCAGAGAAGCTGATCACTGAAGATTATCAGAGGAAGATGGCGGAAGCTATAGTAAAAGGGATTCTTCAATATATAGAGGAATAACGTGGATAGATAAAAGAGTTTTTTTTTATTCTTAATAATGATATAATAAATCTTATGGAGACAAAAATACGAAAAATTGATAAGAATCAAATAGATAAGACTGTTATACAGGAAGCGGGGGAAGTTCTGCGATCAGGCGGACTTGTGGCCTTTCCGACAGAGACAGTGTACGGACTGGGAGCCGACGCCCTTAAAGAAGAGGCTGCGCTTAAAACTTACGCAGCAAAAGGACGCCCGTCGGACAATCCCCTTATCGTGCATATAGCTGACTATGAAGAGCTAAGAAAGATTGCGGTCAATATCCCGGGAGAGACGGACATTCTGGCGGCCCATTTCTGGCCGGGACCGTTGACCATGATTTTTGACAAGCGAGAAATTGTGCCTTATGGGACGACAGGCGGGCTTGATACGGTGGCAGTGAGGATGCCGGAGGACCCGGTGGCGAGAGAATTGATCCGCGCTGCAGGCGGATTTGTGTCCGCGCCTAGCGCTAATACATCCGGGCGGCCCAGCCCTACGACGGCGGAACATGTGGAGGAAGATCTGGGTGGTAAGATCGATATGATCCTTGATGGAGGAGCTGTGGACATAGGGCTGGAATCAACGATATTGGATATGACAGTCAATCCGCCGATGATTTTAAGACCCGGGGCAGTCACAGCAGAGATGCTTGAGGAAGTAATCGGAGAAGTAAGCGTGGATGAGACGCTTTTGGGTGATGAGAGTGAGACAGCGCCGAAGGCTCCGGGGATGAAGTACCGGCATTATGCGCCCAAAGCGAAGCTCGTTATTGTCGAGGGGGATCTCCGCGAGGAAATTCTGGCGATCCGCCAGCTGGCTTACGAGGCTGGCAGGAAGGGTTGCAAGATTGGGATTATAGCCACTGATGAAACGCTTCCCTTCTATAAATATGGTATCGTCAAAAATATTGGAACAAGAGAGAATGAAAAGACAATTGCCCGGAATCTATACCGTGTGCTCAGAGAGTTTGATGAAGAAAATGTAGAAACGATATATAGCGAATCCTTTGCTGTTCAGGGCATGGGAAAAGCGATTATGAACCGTTTGGAAAAAGCAGCGGGACATCTGCGTATCTCAGCATCGGCAGTGGCGAAACAGCAGAAATACCGACGGATTACTTTTGTGTGTGGGACGGATACCGCGCTGGCGCCTATGGCGGCCGAGATCCTGAGGCACTATGACTTAAAACAGGAATATGTGATCGATTCAAGGGGGATCGTAGTCCTGTTTCCTGAACCGGCGAACCAGAAGGCAGAAGCGATCATGAAGAGTGCGCAGATGACACTGGAAGGACATGTTTCCCGGGGGGTTGACGAGGAGAATTTTCAGGAAGACAGCCTGATCCTCGCCATTGATGAAAGTCAGAAGCATAAACTTCTGGCGGAATACGGGCAGGCACAAAATATATATACATTAAGCGAGTTTGTCGAGTCGGACGTTGAGGTCCCTGACCCTTATGGCAAACCGCTGACCGCATATGGAGAGTGTTTTGAGATCCTGCGGGAGCTGGTTGAGAAGCTTGCAAAAAAATTAGATTCACTAGTGGAGGAAGAACAATGACAGGAAAAGTAATTGTTATGGAACACCCGTTGATCGCCCATAAGATCACCTATATTAGACAGGAGACTGTGGGTACGAAAGAATTCCGAGAGATGATCGGTGAGATCGCGCAGCTGATGTGCTATGAGGCTACCCGGGATCTGGAATTACAGGATGTGAGGATTAAAACTCCTATCACTGAGATGACAGGGAAAGAGCTGGCAGGCAAAAAGCTTGCGATCGTACCGATCCTGCGCGCGGGCGTAGGTATGGTGGACGGAATGCTCTCGCTCATGCCCGCAGCTAAGGTGGGACATATTGGGCTTTACCGTGATCCTGAGACCCTGGAGCCGGTGGAGTATTACTGTAAACTTCCGGCGGATTGCAGCGAGAGGCAGGTGTTTGTCGTGGACCCAATGCTCGCGACCGGTGGTTCCAGCGCGGCGGCTATCCGAATGCTGAAAGAGAAAGGCGTAAAAAATATCCGTTTCCTGTGCATTATCGCTGCTCCTGAAGGGGTGAAGAGAATGCGGGAAGAGCACCCGGACGTGGATATCTACATCGGGGCATTGGACGAAAAACTCAATGATCATGGGTATATTGTGCCCGGGCTGGGTGATGCGGGGGATCGCATTTTTGGAACGCAATAAATCCATGTATGGGGGATGGCGATGAAAAAGAGAAAGGGGATGGGAATTATGACGGAGAAAAGAAAAGATTATTTGTCGTGGGATGAATATTTCATGGGAGTGGCGATGCTGTCGGGAATGCGCTCAAAAGACCCCAATACTCAGGTGGGATGCTGTATTGTAAGTCAGGACAATAAGATATTGTCTATGGGATATAATGGATTCCCGATGGGGTGTTCAGATGATGAGTTCCCGTGGGCGCGGGAGGGAGAGGATCCGCTGGAGACTAAATATGTTTACTCTACTCACAGCGAGCTGAACGCAATCCTCAATTACAGCGGAGGAAGCCTTTCAGGAGCGAAGCTTTATGTCTCGCTGTTCCCGTGTAATGAATGTGCCAAAGCAATTATTCAGGCGGGTATTAAGGAAGTCATTTATGACTGTGATAAATACGCAGATACGCCCAGTGTGATCGCTTCTAAGAAGATGATGGACGCCGCTGGCGTGAAATATTATCCTTACAAAAGGACGAACAGAAAGATCGAGATTGAATTATGATACGGACAGTCAATGCGGAAGAACTTACAGAGAAGATCAGCGAAATGTGTGTCGAAGCGAATCATTTCCTCTCCGGCGATATGAAAAATGTAATGAAGCGCGCGGCAGAAAAGGAAAAGTCGCCTCTGGGAAGACAGATACTGGAACAGCTTCAGGAAAATTTAAAAATCGCGTCTGAGGATATGATCCCTATTTGTCAGGACACTGGAATGGCGGTCGTATTTCTGGAGATCGGGCAGGATGTCCATCTGGAAGGAGCGGCCTTGGAGGACGCGGTGAACGAGGGTGTGAGAAGAGGGTACAGGGATGGATTCCTGAGAAAATCTGTGGTTGGTGATCCGCTGATTCGTGAGAATACGAAAGATAATACGCCTGCCGTTATTCATACCCGTATTGTGCCGGGACATCAGGTAAAAATTACAGTTGCTCCGAAGGGATTCGGAAGTGAGAATATGAGCAGGATCTTTATGCTAAAGCCAGCGGAAGGGATTGAGGGTGTGAAAAATGCTGTTCTTACTGCGGTGAAAGACGCGGGGCCCAATGCCTGCCCTCCTATGGTTGTAGGAGTTGGTATCGGAGGTACCTTTGAAAAGTGCGCAGTTATGGCGAAAGAAGCTCTTACGAGAGAGGCGGGAAGCCATTCAAAGATTCCGGCTATCAAAGAGATGGAGGAGGAGCTCCTGCAGAAGATCAACCATCTAGGCATTGGCCCGGGAGGCTTGGGCGGTACGACCACTGCTCTGGCGGTTCATATCAATACTTATCCCACCCACATTGCGGGACTGCCTGTGGCGGTCAATATATGCTGCCATGTAAATCGGCATGTAGTGAGGGTGATTTAAGGATCGGATCAGAGGTGACGGGTATTTTCGAAAAACGGCGGGGCTTCAGGCAGTACATAGAAAAAATACAGAAAGACGAGGGTATGGCGATGGATAAACATATCGCGGCGCCGGTAGATAAGGAAACGGCAAAATCCTTGAAGGCAGGGGATTATGTATATATCAGTGGAACGATCTATACGGCGAGGGATGCTGCTCATAAAAGAATGGAGGAGACACTCCAAAGCGGCGGCGCGCTTCCGTTTGATATAAAAGGCCAGATGATTTATTACATGGGCCCCTCTCCTGCAAGGGCGGGGCGGCCGATTGGCTCCGCGGGGCCGACGACAGCGAGCAGGATGGATAAGTACACGCCCCAGTTGTTAGATCTTGGTATGGGAGCTATGATCGGCAAGGGGAAAAGATCACCGGAAGTGATTGATGCCATCGTGAGAAACGCAGCGGTCTATTTTGCGGCAGTGGGAGGCGCGGGCGCCCTTTTGTCTAAGTGCATTACATCATCGGAAGTGATTGCATATGATGACCTTGGGACGGAGGCGGTGCGCAGGCTCACGGTGAAGGATTTCCCGGTTATCGTTGTCGTTGACAGTGAAGGGAATAACCTGTATGAAACGGCGATTAGAGAATACAAGGAGATAGAGGGGGATATGTCATGAAACGTATATGGATGATGGTACTGAGAAATATATTTATGGTGCCATATGGATGGATCCGTCTCTGCTACAGAGCCGCTCATGTGGACAAATATACAGAAGAGAATATGTACGCCTTTCTCAAATGGATTGACCTTCGCGCGAATAGGGGTGGAAATGTCCATATCGACGTTTACGGGCGAGAGAATATTCCCGGGCGAGACGGATTCATGCTTTTCCCGAACCATCAAGGCCTTTACGATGTTTTGGCGATCATTGAAGCATGCCCGCGTCCGTTTTCGGTAGTGGCAAAAAAAGAAGTCGGAAAGATTCCGTTTTTAAAACAAGTTTTTGCGTGTATGAAGGCATTCCTAATCGACCGTGATGATGTGCGCCAGGCGATGCAGGTTATTGTTGATGTAGCAAATGAGGTTAAAAAAGGAAGAAACTACCTTATTTTTGCAGAGGGCACAAGGTCAAAAAATGGAAATCGTGTCGGTACGTTTAAGGGAGGCAGCTTTAAATCAGCGACAAAAGCGCAGTGTCCGATCGTGCCCGTGGCGCTGATTGATTCTTTTCGTCCGTTTGACACGAACAGTATTAAACCGGTCACGGTGCAGGTTCATTTTATGGAGGCCATCGCTTATGAGGAATATAAGGATATGAAAACAACGGCGATTGCTGCACTGGTTCAGGAGCGGATCCAGAAAGTGATTGACGCGTATACTTCTTAAAGCAACTTATTTTTTTAAAAAATTCCGTTGACATTAGAAAATGTGTTTAGTATAATAAACATCGCACATCAGTGCAGAACTGAATAAATTGCTGCGGTGGATTGCCGCGGTCTCATTCAGAATCAGGAGAAATACTCAAGAGGCTGAAGAGGCGCCCCTGCTAAGGGTGTAGGTCGGGAAACCGGCGCGAGGGTTCAAATCCCTCTTTCTCCGTTTGATATCATCCGAAAACTACTGGAAAGTTCCAGTAGTTTTTGTGTCCTCAAGAGCGGATTGTGGGTGGTATCAGAGCAAAATACCAGATATAGTACCGGTAAATTAACTCGAGGAAAAAGTTGAAAAACTTGTAAAAAATAGTTGACAAACGGTATTGGAAAATGGTAATATATTTGAGCTGACCCGCTAAAGGGGAAGCGAAAAAGAAGAAAAAAGTTCTTGACATGAAGAATG
>DSTMC04003__coassemble_2445_pt1 | contig 10150 bp, 7 predicted proteins | sample DSTMC04003__metabat2_high_PE_018 | metagenome-assembled genome bin DSTMC04003
GCGTCCATGGTGATCGTTCCAAATCCCGGCATCAGGATCTCATTGGGATCCTCGTTCTTCACACCGTCCGGCATCTGGTAAGCAATGGCCGCCTCATCCAGATCCGGTATCCCCCGCTGTGACAGATACCACCAGAGCCCCCCGGCTATAAGGGCAAGGAAGAAGATCGGGAGCAGGATCTTCACCACAGACTTACGGATCACTCTCACATACCGCAGGTTCCCTGCCTCGTCTACGCAGGGAATGTATCCGGCTTCTCTCTGGCTGTAGCCAAGTTTCGCGCGGAAGGAAAGGACGTCCAGCTTCTTCTCCTTCTTACCAGACTCTCCGCTGCCTGTCAGTGTGCCCACCGGTGATTTCTTAAACCGGCAGCCGGTATCCCCTGCAATATCCTTCGGGTTAATCTTCCTGTGTCCTGTCTGTTTTACTGGTATATATTTCCAGATATTCTTGTTTTTATCTCGGAAGTTCTTTGTACAAAGAGCATCGGTTCTTTCTGTTAATCTCATTGTTTTTCACTCCATTTTGACAGGTTTTATCTCTTCTTTTCTCCGCTGCACCGCGGGCCTATTCGACCGTGATAGTCGTGTTCACAGCTCCCCTGTTCATCTCCGCCTCCGGATCATCCACCGAAGTCGTCTCCACTAGCACAGTCACATCATAGGTGCCCGGTTCAAAAGTCTGGTTCAGATCGAATTCCATAATAGCTGTCCCAGGCTTCACAAAGCCGGACTCATAGAGCACCTCCTGCGTATCCCGGAGCATAACCCGGTACTTAAAATAGCAGGGGTTTCCTTCCGGATTGTAAAGCACGTGCTCAATATGGGTGTCACCCTCCTCCATGGTAAATCCGCTGAGCCCCGGGATCATGATCTGGCTGGGATCCTCATTCTTCAGCCCATTTGGCATCTGGTAGGCGATGGCTGAATCGTCCAGATCCGGCCCGCTGTTCTGGTTAAAATACCACCAGAGTAGCCCCCCTATCAGTCCCAGCAGGATGATGAGCGGGAGCAGGATCTTGAGCCAGCTCCTGCCGATGACCCGCACGTAGGACAGTGTCCCCTCCTCATCCTCACAAGGGATATAACCCAGCACCTTCTGGCTGTATCCCAGCTTTGCACGAAAGGAGCTGACCGGCGCTTCTCCGGCTTTTCCCATCAGTACCGCTTCCGGCTTCTTCTTACAAGAATATCCGATATCCCCCGCCACCTTCTGGGGAGTGATGTCTTCCTCCTCTTCCTTCACTACCGGGATATAATGCCAGCAGCCCTCTTTCCTGCGGTATAGCTTCGTGCTTGCCTCCAACCCTTTCTCTGTTAATATTCTGCTCATAGCCTTTCCTTTCCCTTCTCTTTTGCTCTTGCTCTATCTTAGCAAAATCCTTTAAGACTACCCTTGCTCCTACTCTACTACCAGCGTTGTCTTGACCGCTCCCTGATTCATCTCCCCTTCCGGATCATCCACCGGATGTGTCTCCACCTGCACAGTCACATCATAGCTCCCTGCTTCCAGCGGCTCTGTAAGATCAAACTCCATGACTGCATTTCCCGGTTCCACCAAACCAGAGGTATACAGTTCTTCCGCTGTATCATCCCTTACCAAATGGAATTTGAAATAGCAGGGATTCCCTTCCGGGTTAAAAAGAACATGCTCCACATGGGTCTCTCCCGCCTGAGCTGTGATCTGGCTGATCCCCGGAAGCATGATCTGACTGGGATCGTTGTTCACCATCCCCTCTACATGGTAAGCGATCTGGGATTCATCCAGTCCCGGCACATCTTCCTCTTTGAGATACCACAAGATCCCCAGCACAATTCCTGCCACAAGGCAGAGAAAGAGAAGGGGCAGAAGAATGGTCTTTAGCATGGAACGGCCTAAGATCCGCACACAGCAGACCTGCCCGTCCGGATCTCCCCCCGGGATGACCGGAATGTAGCCGATGGTCTTCTCGCTCCAGCGCTTCTTAGGGCGGTATTCATAAAGTCCTGTCAGCGCTCTCTCCTCTCTCAAGGTAAGCTCCGCGCTTCCGGAATCCTGTTTTCTTAAATCACCGCATATGCGCCTTTTCTCCTCCGAAAGCTTTTTATATTCTTCTATAGTAAGGTAAGGCCACTGATGACCCTTTTTATTCTGAAAGGAGCGCTGCTCCTTAATATTCTTCTCGATTGATTCAAAATGAATAAAATACTGCATGATTTTCTCCTGTTCTTCTCTTCCTTCCATGCCTTATTTTCTGCATGAATTCCTCATGGAAGGCGTCCGAAAATGTAGCTTCTCGCATTCCCTTATTTCACTCTATCTTGTTGAAGAAACCGGTTTTTCCGGTGTACTTCTCCTTACTTGCTTTCAGGGAGCCAGATTTCTTCGGGCTCCCTGTTCTGCTTTAAATTATTTAGAGATTTCTTTTTTCTTTATACAGTCGGTGCAGTCTGTGTAATAGTATAGGTCAGCACGTCTGTAAATTGTGTTCCGTTGGGTACAGTAAGATTTAGATCTGCTGCTGTATCAAGAAGCGTAGCCGAACCTGTGAGGGTACCTTCCCCAGTAAAGCTTCCTACTAAAACATCGTCAGGTGTTTTATTCGCTAGTGTTCCATTCCCGGCTGTTGCACTATTTGCTGCTCCAGCGAATTCTATCTGATAATCTAATGCTACACCTGATGCGGCCACATCATTTTTCAGCTGTGCATCACCTGCACTCGTTACTTTTACATTTACATTCAAATTAGCTGGTAATACTGTATTAGCGTCTTGTTTTTTCAGACTTAATACCTGCTTTGCATCTCGGGTGCTATCTGTAAAGATTATATTTGATGGGAATGTTACAAAGTATCCTGCATCCGGTCCTCCCGGTACCTCTGCTCCAGTAACATACATTACATCTACCTCTGCTGCAGATACTGTCATCGGCGCTACCGCGCTAACTGCCATTGCTCCTACGATTGCTAATGTTGCTAATCTCTTCTTCATACTTTTTTCTCCTTTTCTTCGTATGTTTTTTTCTTTTGGATGGCCTCTCCATCCAGTTCCCCTCCATCTCTTTCTTTCCGGCCGATGGATTTCCGTGTTTTTCGAAAGCGCTTCTTCTTTTTCTTGATTAAAATGCACTCTCTTCTTCTTTTTCTTCTTTTTTATTCTTCAGCAGGATTAGAAGAATCAATCCTGCTGAAATTATAACCATGACCAGATAGGTCATAGGCAAAGAAGCATCTCCTGTCTTCACCGGACTGGTGACTTTTCCAGCGTCAATTGTGCTACTTCCTTCGCTTCCACCGGCTCCCTGACTTCCTTGTGCAATGTAAGTAACATTTACTCCAGCGTCCGCCCCGGCGGCTTCAGCGCTCCTTACGGGAGCCGCCGCAATCAGCAGACAGAAGCACACAGTCAAAATAAATTTTGCCAGTTTTTTCATATTCTCCGCCTGCCCTTCTTTATGGATTTTGATTGATATACCTTTGGTAATTCTGCAAAGTTAGTTCAAATATCTGCTTTCCGCTAAAGATCTCTCCTTTTACAGAGGTGATGCCTGTCTTCTCCGCATTTAGGTAGTACGTCAGGGATGGTACTGGGGTTACCGTTTGTTCTCCCGTTCCTGAAGTGTTGTGCTTCAACTGGCCGATGGCTACCTTGCCTCCAGAAGCCGGCATCAAATCTCCATTGCTATCGTAGACATTTGCCGTCAGTACTTTATTTCCATCTGTTGTAGATGTCAGCGTAACCGAATCGGATACTGAAACGTCTACTACCGGCTGGGTATCTGCGTCATTGCCTTCACTGGAATCTTTATATCTTACGGTTACCTCCACTCCTGCCCAGTCATCTGCTGATGCGCCTGAACCATCCTTGTTATCGCCGTCATCGGTCATGATGATGCCGGTTGGAATGGAAACATAGTATGTAGGTTCCAGCCATGCCAGATTGATCTCGTAAATGCTGCTTGGCACTTTGCTATATGCGGTGCCGCTCTTTTTGTTTAATGCAGATTCCAGACTTGTCTGAATGACACTTTCGCCTCCTGTCAGAGAAATCTCTGACTCATTGGTATCATTCCATGCAAACAGTTCGTACTGCGCTTTATCTTCCCATCTCCAGTTCAACGATGTGCCTTGATTCACAAGCTCATAGGTTACTTTGACCTGTGTGTTTCCATTTGCGCTCTCAAACACGGTTCGTCGTACTTTGTCTGCATTGCTGCTTTGTCTGCCGGAATTCGTAGTTGTCGTATCGTATATCCATGCCTCCCAGTCAGGATCCGTGTCAGCCGCACTCTGCGCGCCCGGCGGGTTCCTCTTAAGAAGGGCTGTATGGATCCGTGCTTTGGCTCTTTCGTTTGCTGTCCCAGCCGTTGAAGTGCCGCCTGCCGCTGCCAGTATTTCTTCTTCTGTTTTTAGCTGCAGGTCGATCGGATACTTCGAATCAATAGTAAATGCCGTAGTCAGGTTGACGTTTTCATATTCCTGAATGCCATTGTCATCACCTTGGGTTGCAGACTCTTCTGTACCCGCTGTATGGCTTATCGTCGTGCCTGTGGTCACAACCTTTTTCGGATATACTTTAGTGGTAACTGATACTCCCGGGATCTTAAGGCCTGACGTAGTCAGGAAGTTGTTGGTAACATTCGTATCTCTGCTTGTATCCCATGTTCCTTTGGTTCCGTCTGACCATGTTGTTAAATTATTATTGGTAATTCCTGTAGCATTACCATCATTCCACATGTGGATGGTATAAACCGCGTCATGATCCCACTGATAGGTCAGGTTATTGACTCCGATGTTCAGGCCAAGTGTAAAGCTTTGTGCATTATCATCTTCCTCCCATGAAGCAAAGGTGATCTTGCTATTACCTCCGCTGGCGCCATAAGGACCGTTTACCGTCACAGTTGCTCCATTAGTGCCTTGTGTGATATCTCCATAGGCCACCAGCTTATTTCGCTGGCCTGGATTACGTCCGGATACGATTGGTTGACTCATATCTATTTCTCCAGTGGTTGCATTTCTCTGGAACTCTTGCTTCGTCACTGCAAACTTAAGCCCTGTGTAAGCTGTTGTCTTGTCGCCTGTGTAGTAGAAGGAAGCCTCCATCTCAACGGACTGATCAGTTATACTTTCCTTATCTGCAGAACTACTGATAGATATTGCCCCACTAGTAAGGTCGCTTACGATCTTACTGTCTTCCTCATAGGTCGGTACCAGTACAAGCTGCCCCCGGCTCTCTCCACTATCCCCGAACAACATCTCCCAGAGCGCGGGATCTTGTGTATAGCCGTAAATAGCACTTCCGGCTCCTATCAGATGCAGATTTACGCCATTTTCCTCCGGAAGTTTGTAGTTATACAGCTCTCCTGTAGTCACATTTTTAATCTTGAAGCCTGCGAACCCTTCATCCTTGCCCTTTAAATACGCGTATATATCCGCATAATTCACAAAGTGGCTCTCGTTATTTACACTCGTATAAAGGGTGTTGGCATTTACCGTATTCCACTCATTGATTTTTGCAAGAGCGTCCCCATCGCTTTGGAGCTGATCTACATTCGCAGCGTCTATGCTTGCGCGCACTGCCGACAGGTAATAAAGCTTCGCCACTACAGCGCCAGTATCACTTAAGATTCCGTTTGTCGTACTCCTAAGCCCCAGCTTAAAGTGCTTGTGCGATACCTCGTCAAGGATCTGGTCTTTATATCCTACGACTACAACTTCGGCGCCTTTCATCGCTTGGACGGTGCCCTCATAACTCTGCGTAAACGAGTTATCCTGATAAATATCCCCTGAGGAGAAACTGCTCTGTTCACTGATGAGATATCTCCCATCGGTTCTTCCGCTTCCTTCAGCGCCCTCTACCGGACGTATTTCAAGCCTGTAGAAATCTCTATTTGCTTCTAGGAAACCTTTATTTAACGCCTGTTTATATACGTCGTCATAGTTTATGATATCTCCCGTATGCCACTGATTGCCGCCCTCCAAGTTAGTGATCTGTAGTTCCCCATTGTTAGCTGTGGTTCCATCAGTTTTTACAAGATACACTTGGAAATACTGTAAGTCAGGATACCGATCCAGTACCGTTTTGGGCGGAACGATAACGTAGTTTCTGCTTTGATCCTCTCCATACCCTAACTTGTATAGCACGCCGGGATTTAGATTCCCATTTTCATAAAATTGAGCCCGGAATTCTACCGCTTTTGATGAAACTGTAATAACGCTCGGCAGATCCGTACCATCTGTTCCCGACAGTATGATTCGGTACTTGTGAACCCCTCCGGAATATCCCATCGATTGTACCTCAACCCCGCTTCCGCTTGTCCGGCTTACGCTGGGCGGAGAATAGCCCTGCCGTATTGCCAAGGCCAATATGATATTGCTGTAGGGCTCGCCCGAGACACCGCCAGGCTTCATAAAGGTTCTAAATGTAAACGGCATCTCCAGTGTCCGAAACATTCCCCGTGCATCCCCTTGGCTCATTTTTAGATAGGTATAACTCCTCACCCCATTCTTTACCATATCATTTTCATTCGTACTTGCGCCAGATCCTATCATTTGCTCGTAGTCCGAGTCTAAGATCACCGCATCTTTTGCCGTCTCATCAAACTGCAAGATGGCATTTTTATGAGCTCCTGAGGTAGAGTTCTGGTACAACTTGAAATCATTATAAACACCCTGTACTGTAACCTCATAAGCAAACCAGCGGATACCGCTGACAACGCCAGTGAAATTGAAAGGGGCATAGCCCGCATCCAAATATCTCCCGTCGTTTATGGGGCTTGTACTTGTAAACTCTGTACTGAACATATATCCGTCCTGGAACCTTCTCGGATGTCCATTAGCATTTTCCCCGGGGTTCTGATATTGATTTTGCCCATTATACGTCTTACACTCAATCGTAACGGTTCCTCCGGTCTCCAAGTTGTAAGTAACTTTTGAACCAGCTGACCTTGGCAGGTCAAAGTTTTCTCTGATAAAGTTTGCCGTACTGAAAGTTCCATTTTCCGGATAGACGTCAACCGCCAGAGTATTTGGCACAACATTCCAATGCTGCGTAGTATCCGTATTCCTTATAGCAGTCTCAAACCGAACTGTGACTTTCCCTCCCGCCGGAAAGTTTCTTACAGGGGCAGTAAACGATGCCGCATTTGCATCATTAGATACTTTGACAGCCACAGTTCCACTGCCATCAGAAGTATCACTCTTCTGCCCGGCCCGGACCGTTTCCGAACTCCCCCAGTTAGAATTACCCGATGGTTTAACTCCGGCAATCCGCTGAGTGTGAATATACGGCACACCGCCGCTTACATAACCTGTCAGACCATATCCCGGCTGTCTCCACTCATTCCAATAGAGATCATAATAGTAACCTCTACTGTCACTGTAGGACGGAGCGTTTAACGTTTGGCCAGTTATCGCTGTAGTATATGTCCTTGACATTCCCAATGATCTTGGATATGTTGAACCTAACATTCCCGGATCTACATCCATGGACGTAAAGGCTGTAAACCATTTATTTCCGCTGTTTACTGTTCCGCTTATGGCAATTGACGCCGGACTATTTGGCATAACAAAGACTCCGCTGTAGATCCGGGACCCTTCATCCTTCAAGCCAGAGCCTGACAGATCATCCGTTTGAAACTTTGCCAGCTCCTCTCCTTGAACATTTGTTATTGTTACTGTCATATTACTAAGGGCGGCCGGCATTTTAAATTCCACTGGAACCCGTTCTGTCGGATACGCTGTTACTGAAAAAGGCACATCTCCCATTTGGGTGTTTTTTACTTTGAACTCAAATTCTCCGATATCAATACCTGTACTATTCCTTTGCAATGTGACAGAAGTCTGCGCATTATGCGACACCTCATAATAAAGCCTCACCTGCGCATTATCTGGAATTCTGTACCCAACCTGGATAGTACCGTAACCGCTATCTGAACCTTCCGTGTTCTCAGCAGTAGTATAATACCACTGCTCAGGGCCGCTTCCCGCTTGCAGATTATATGGATACAGGCCAGTTATAACGATTTCAGCATACGCGTCTATATCCTCCTGTACGATGACTAGAGACGCTTCTTTATAAATCCTGGTGAATCCACTTTCTGTGTAGCCCGGGGCATTTTCAGCAAATAATCCTCCCATGTAAGGAACGGTTTTGCCGCCCATCAGGTCTAACTCTCTTTCTTCATAAGCATACTGATATACACCATATGATGCGCCTTCTAATTGATCCTCGTCAGATCCGCCTCCATCCGCCAGCGCCGCCAGCTCTTCTTCCAGTTCTGCCAGCGGAACTGTCTCTGGCGCTTCTTCTAAGAGAGTAGCTGCTTCACTGTTCTGCGAAGGCCCGCCTGTCCGCTCCGACGACTGCTGAGCTGCGGCTGTACTATCGTTGCTGGCTGCCGCCGGCTCTGACATGGTTCTTGCTTTCACTGCCTGAATCTGATCCACTGTTATTTCCAGTGTTTCCTTCTGCTCTACGGTCTGGCCTGTCTCTGCAACGCTCACGTTGTATTCCAGCGTATATGTATAAGTACCGTTTTCTGTCACTGTCATCTGGAAACTGTTCGGATCATATTCTGTTCCGTCTGCTCCAGTCATTGCGGTCAATGTCGTGCCCGCCGGAACGTTTCCTACGTTTCCTGTTAAAACTGCGCTTGTCTTGTCTTCCGAGTAGCTGACATCAATCCGGTAGCCGCTTGTCTCTTTCGCGAAGACATTTGCAAGTCCGTCATAATTAAAACCAGTCAGTACAGTTACCATAGCTACCGCAGCTGCTATGCAGCGCTTCCAGATCGCGGTCCTTTTTTCTTTTGTATTTTGTCTTCTTCTATTTCTTTCCACTTTTTCACCTCCTCCCTTGTTTTATTCTTTTTGGTTTATGAAAGTTTCCCCTGTTTCTGCGTCTATCCACACCTGATGCACCTCACCCCCTTTAATGGCTCTAGCAGCCCAGTAGTGTTTATCTTGTTTTTCTCTAACACCCATGGATTCTATCTCTGATCCGCTGCCCAGTTCCTTTATGACCAACTCCTCCGCTTCTTCCCTGCTGATGGGCATGCTTTCTTCTTCTGCCTGAACCGCTCCAATATCTACCTGTACGGCTCCCTCTTCTGTTACAGTCACGCCGGTCTGGGATTCGATACGCTTCTTTTCTTCTTCTGTGAATTTTGTTTTGGCCGGTGTTATCTCATCCCCGTATCCCTGATTTTTGTCTTCTGGAACGTTTGCACTGTCCGCCATGTTTTTATTGGATATCTCCTTTGCGTACTGCGTGTATATTCCAATTCCCGCAGCTAGAATCAAGACCGCGGCTACACCCAAAATCAGAATCCGCTTTTGCTTTGTCTGTCGTTTCATCTGCAATTACTCCTTAAATCACCATTTCCCCCTGCCGGCCATCAACAGCCTCCTCAGCTGCCACAAGTTCAACTATCTCCGACAGCGTTCTTGACAGCCACTTTGTTTCTAATTCTGTCTGGAGCTGGGCATAGTATTTTCGGACTGAGTAGCTAGTCGCTGCTCCCCTGCTGCAGAACCTGTCGTCTTCAATGCAATGGTTCCACTTGCATGCCGGCTCCATGACCTTAAGGATCTCCAGCAATGTAATCTTGTTTAAAGGTTTTAACAAGTAATACCCTCCGTTGGCTCCTGCAATTGAACCGATCATCCCTGCCTTTCGCAGCTTCGAGGAAATTTTCAGTAGATAATTTTGCGGGATCCTTGTTGTCGCTGCTATATTGTTTCCCGATAATGTCCCTTTCGTATTTCCAAGACAGAGCAAAAGCCGGATCGCATAATCTGTTGTCAAATTTAATTGCATAAATTATCCACCTGCCTTTTTCTCTCGCTCTATAATCCATACCATACTTTAAAGGTTTTCTTTTTTTTTTAAAGTAAACAACACAATCTGTATTTAGTTGTTTGATTTGGGATATATAGAGAAAAAGTTGGAAAACAGCGTAATTTTTGTGCGGTCTTCCGAATATGAAATGCTCGAAATATATATGAAACAAAAGGAAAATCAGAGTTTGTAAAATTTTTTGTTGACAAATTATGCCAAATTGTGTTACTGTCATTCCAAAGAAAAACAACACAGTACAGATTGTGTTGTTTTTCCTTTTTTAAACAATAAAATATCCGCAGTACTATACTGCATGAGAAGCTGTCGGAACT
>DSTMC04003__coassemble_3083_pt1 | contig 8174 bp, 8 predicted proteins | sample DSTMC04003__metabat2_high_PE_018 | metagenome-assembled genome bin DSTMC04003
ATTGAATAGCTCCTTCCAGCAGTTCCCGCACACGGGCATTCATTTGAGAGATATATTGCAGGGATCAATAAAGCGATTATGGTTGAAAATGAAGTTGAATTTATTTTAAAAAGTGATGCGCTTAGAATGATTAAAGAGGGAAAAATGCATAATCATCCGAATGATTTGCATTTGATAGAAGAATGGAACGATAACTTTGACCTTTATGCAATTCAGACAAATCATGGGAAGGCCCATATTTTTGGGTGCATACAAGTAAAGACAAGCATTCGAGACAGAGTCGGAAGGGATGATCAATTTTCGAAAAATGCGATGGATAGCAATTTCTGGGTGGCGGAAGCTGTTTTGAATGGTGATTTCTTTAAACTTCCGAAATATTATGCAATGGTTAACGGAGGATCACTAACTTATCCGGAAAATAATTGGCATGGAGTGTATGTGATGTCCGGAATTGAGTCAGATGGAAGAATTTATCATGATGTTTCTTTTGATATCATGGCTAGACATGCGGTAATTGCTGCTGATTGTTTTGGAGTTAACCGTGCACAACTAACAAGAAGTTGGAAGGCTGAATGATGGATGTCCTTACACCTGAGCAAAGACGGAAAAATATGCAACGTATAAAGTCTAGGGACACAGCAATAGAGGTAGCGCTTCGCAAGGCTTTATGGGAAAAAGGGTATAGATACCGTAAAAACTATAAAAATCTCCCGGGAAAACCAGATATAGTACTTATAAAGTATAAAATTGTCATTTTCTGTGACAGTGAGTTTTTTCATGGGAAAGATTGGGAAATTAAGAAACCAAAGTTGTTAAATAGCAAAAATTCAGAATACTGGATTTCCAAAATAGAGAGAAATATGGAAAGAGACCGTGAGAATGAACGGCAATTACTTTTTCTTGGTTGGACTATAATCCGTTTCTGGGGAAGAGAAATTCTGAAAAATACAGATGAATGCATGAAAGTCATTGAAGAGACAATTTTCGAAAATCAGATGGCCGATATGGCATTAGATGATAATGATTGATGATTACATTGGAGGACAATCAGACATATTGTGTATAGCAGTATGTCTTTTTTGTCGATTATATTGTGTACTGTGTATATAGAGTAATTGTGGATAAAAAGGAGAGAGGCTAGATCATATTGAAAAAACAAAAAGACAAAAAGATAATAAATTATCTGGATTCATTAAAAACCATCTTATCAGTGAAATTATACGTTGTCTTTAGAACCACTCTCTGAGTTGACGGTTTGGTACTATTAAAGCAGAGCAATAATAAAACAGAGGAGGCGATGACATAGGATGAATCCGTTTTTTGAAAATTTGGAAGATAGCAGTGCGTTTTCCTTCTATTTTGATGAGGAAGGGAAGCCTGTTCAAGTGAAAGATACTGATTATATCATATATAAGGGAGATATATTTCCCATGATAGTATTTGCTGATGAACTTTGGACTCTGAATGATTATTGCTATAAAATTGTGACTACTACAGAAAAAGAACTGGAAAATATAAAGGAAAGACTTGATTATTACATAAAAGAAGAACAAGAACCTTCCATTAGATATATAGAATTTACTCCATATGAGATGCAGATGTCGTTAGAGGCACAGCAAAGTCAGTGGAAATGGATTGCGGATGTGACGGCAGGCCATCTGGTGATTTTACTGTACTCCTTTTTAGAAAAAACATTGAAATATATTTACAAGTGGTTCACAGAAGAAAAAATCATAACGCTTAAATACAATAAGAAAAAACCAAAAATATATTTCTGGATGTATAATATTTTCGAAATGGACGAAGAGAAATTTCAAGAAAAATATGGAGAAGTCTATGATATTTTGGACGAATGCAGAAAAATAAGAAATCATTTTGCCCATGATAATCTGGAGGGTGTCGAGGAGTCGGATGAGGACTACATATATGAAGAGCGAGAATTGAAGGAATCCTTTCGCTTGGTTGATTTTATAACAGTTATTTCAATCATTTTTTATGAAATCGAGGCAGTATATAAAAGAAAATGTAGAAAATAACGCGATTGTGAAGCGGACTGTAAAACAGTTCCGAATTAGTAAGAATGTAGTACATATAAATAGAAAGGTTATGTTTTAAAAAATTCAGACGCAGCGGAAAGCTTGCGAATGATGTAGAAGCGGCAATATTGGAACGTATGAATAATCCATTGATGTTTGAACCGTACCCATCTGTAAAGAAGAATTTATGTGCGAAATTATGTAGTTTATTATGTTGTTATAGGAGAGATAATGGAAGTCCGGAGATTTCTTTATGGGGCGAGGGATACGGAGAGATATTTATAAAAGACGCGAGTAAGTGGGCATGACTTCAAAAATCCCTGCATACATTGTAAAAATGACGTTATCAGGGGGATTTTTTTGAAAGATTATATTGAGGAGAGGGCCGTGGAGATTGCTGATTATATTATAGAAAATAACGCGACTGTGAGGCAGACGGCAAAGCAGTTTCGAATCAGTAAGAGTACGGTACATAAAGATGTTACCGAACGGCTGCTCCAAATCAATCCGACCCTTGCCGGGGAAGCGCGCAAAGTGCTGGATATGAATAAGTCCGAGCGGCACATCCGGGGAGGAATGGCTACAAGAGAGAAGTATCTTCATCAGCATGGATAGGGCGGTGCTAAAAACAGGAGCAGACTGTGGGAAAAAGCAGTGGCTCCTGTTTATTTTTTTACACGAGATATATGTTTTTTGATATGGGTCTTGGGGGATATTCGGATGAAGCAGATTACAGGCCTGATGGTAATGGAAGAGATACTCCGGTCATCATCTTCTACCTGTCCTGCCAGAAGCATATCATCAAAGGTGTGGCGGCAGGAGCCGTGAAGGAATAAATATAAAATGCTGGACTTTAGGCTGAATTTAAGATAGAATTATTTCACAAATACTGATATGGCATATATTTCCTTGAACGGTATGGTGCGTGATCTTAGGGCGTTTGCAGTATACGTCAGCGGGATGCTTGCAGCAGTGATTTACAGATAAAGGGAAAATATGAAAGATAGATAAATGAACGACATCGCGATTCGGCGGCGGCGGGGAATCCTGCCGCTGCCGGATTTTTGCGCGGATATGGTCAGGAAGGAGACTGCGGATGAAGATCGTTACTGTTGTGAAAGACGCAGCGTACAGGGAAAACCTTGAAAAACTGCTCCGAAAGCTGGGGCAGGAATATAAATCAGCGGAAACCGTGTGTGGCGGACAGGAAGGATACAATCTGATAAAAGAGGAAGTCCCTGACCTTATCATAGCGGATATCAGCCTGTCCCGGATGGGCGGACTTGTGATGCTCAAAAAGCTCCGCAGAGAGAAAATACATTCAAGAGTAATCCTGCTTGCAGAAAAAGAAGACTTACGTCAGATCAGACAGGCATTGGAGCTGGGAGTTGAGGGGTATTTTATAAAGCCTGTCCAGATGGCTCAGCTTGAGAAAAGAATCCTTCAGATTGAGCAGCAGGTGGATAGGGAATATGTGACGGAAGTTGTATTTACCGCTGAGAATATACTTATGGGGTGCATGAACGGACAACTGCATCCGGAAGATCGGTTACATAATATCACAAAAAGGAGATTTGGATTTACGGTATATGAACCGGGAGCAGTGTTTGCCGTCTGGCTAGATGAAAAATACAATGAAGAAAAAGAGACTGCAAGAAACCTGCTGGAGCAGGAAGAGGCGCTTAAGGGCGGTAGCGCATCCCAAGTATTTGAAGTGGGAACATGGAATCTGCTGTTTGTTGTACTGTATGGGCCCGAAGCCGAAAAATATGGAGATGCTTATTTTCAGGAGAAGGTGGTTCCCAAGCTGTGCACAGCTTTGAGGGGAACTGTCGTATGTATCCGTGCAAGGGCAGAAAGGCTTGTTGACCTTCAGGAGGTACTGGGAAGAATGTATGCCATACTCGACTGGAACTTGCTGTTTGACAGGGGAGAGTTGATTTGTATGGAAAAAATCGAAGGAATGGAAATCATGCCGATGAGATATCCTGTCCACATAGAGAGCCGTCTGAAAAATGCCATAACCGCAAAAAACGGCGAAGAGGTCAAACAGTGTTATTATCAACTGTATGATTATCTCCGGCGGAAACCATACAGTCCGAGGGATATGAAAGAGTGCATTATACGCTTTAACATGGTTCTGCTCAATGTCTATAAAATCCGTCGGGAGGTTGAATCAGAGGTTGAGGTGCAGCGCTGTATGCAGATGATATCCACAGCCGTGAGCTGGAGGCAGATACGGAGAGCGGTAGAGAGATTCATGCAGGCTTTGAGTTTTGATGCCATTGAAGAAGAGTTTGACCGTAGTCTAAGTCCGCTTGTGTACAAAGCGGTACAGCTTGTGAGAAAATATTATGATCAGGGTATTACTCTGGAGGAGATCGCGGCGCACCTTTTCGTTTCTGAGGAATATCTGAGTACCCAGTTTAAGAAGGAGACTGGTTTCGGATTTGTGGAGACGGTGAGAAAATACAGGATTGACAGGATTAAAGGACTTCTGCTGGGGACGAAGCTGAAGCTGAATCAGATTGCGGAGCTGACAGGGTATGCGGATTCGAAGTATATGAGCAGGGTGTTCAAGGATGAGGTAGGGATGCTTCCTACGGAATTTAGAAAAAAATTTCATTAAAAAATTACACCTTTTTTAAAAATTCCCCCTTTTCATGCTGGAAAAATGTGGTAGTATGGAAAACAGTGACTGGAGATATTCGAAAGAAGAGGTGAAAAGAGCAATGAGTGGCATGAAAGTTACTTTTAAGCATCCGGATGAGATCCTTGAATTTGTGAATACAGTCTCTAAATATGACTTTGACATGGACATGAGAAAAGGCAGGATTGTGGTTGACGCAAAATCTCTGCTGGGGATCATGCATCTTGGGCTTAATAATGAAATTGAACTGCAGATGTATTCGGATGACTGTGAGGAACTTTGCGAGAAGATCGCGAAGTATGCGGCATAAAGGAATATTTGCGGACTGTGTGATCCCGGCGTATAATACATATGCCGGGATTTTTCTATAGGTTAATCCTTTGTATTGCGCTATAGAATAAAAATCATTCAGATAAGATGTACGTGTTGCGATAAGGGTTTTACCGTCTTGTGTTTTTATGAGAGAAGGGATAGAGTGTGGAAAGGGAACAGAGGATAGATAAAAAACGGCTTTTATTTGACAATAAGGCGTTGGCAGCGCTTATTCTACCGCTGATCGTGGAACAGCTTCTCGCCGTTTTGGTGGGAATGGCGGATTCTATCATGGTGGCGAGCGTGGGAGAAACAGCAGTGTCGGGCGTTTCTTTGGTAGATAATATTATGGTTCTATTTATCAATCTTTTCGCCGCGCTGGCGACGGGAGGCGCAGTGATTGCGGGACAGTACCTTGGACAGAGAAATGAAAAGCAATCCTGCCGGGCGGCTACACAGCTTGTCTGGTTTATAACTTTTATGGCGGTCATCATTATGGCGCTTATCTATTGCGCAAAATGGTTTATTCTCCATGTAGTGTTCGGACAAATCGATGGGGAAGTGATGCGTCACGCTAACACATATCTGATGATCGTGACGGCATCTATTCCGTTTATAGCCCTTTACAATGCGGGGGCCGCTATCTTTAGGGTTATGGGAAATTCGCGTATTTCCATGCAGGTGGCGATCATCATGAATGTGATCAATGTATGCGGGAACGCGTTTCTTATTTTCGGGTTGCACAGGGGGACCGAGGGCGTGGCGATACCGACCCTTGTATCCCGTATTACAGCCGCAGTTCTTATTATTGCGCTGCTTTGCAGACAGCACTGGCAGATACATATAGACAAGCCATTCCACTACCGCCCGGATTGGACGATGATAAAGCGCATCCTTGGTATTGGCATTCCAAATGGTATGGAAAATGCAATGTTCCAGCTTGGAAAGATCATTGTGCTTAGTCTGGTGTCTACATTCGGCACCTACGCGATTGCTGCAAACGCCGTTTGTAACGCGGTGGCGAACTTTCAGATACTTCCCGGAATGGCGATCAATCTTGCGATCACAGCGGTTATTGCCCGGTGCATCGGTGCAGGAGAATATGTACAGGCAGAATATTTTACAAAGAAGCTGCTCCGTCTGGTATACATTTGCATGTGGGGCATCAACATTGTCATATTGATGTTGGCGCCATTTATACTTTGGGCATATAATTTGTCAGATGTCACTGCACAGACGGCGCGGACGATCTTGTATTTTCATGCGGCGAGCGCGTGTGTAATATGGCCGGTGGCATTTTCCCTTCCTTCAACTTTGAGAGCTGCAGGAGACGCAAAAGTTACGATGATCATTTCGTTGGCGTCGATGTGGATCTTCCGAATCATATTCAGTTATGTGCTGGGCAGGTATTTCGGGTTCGGCGTGCTGGGGGTATGGATCGCCATGGTCATCGACTGGTGCGTAAGAGCGCTGTGTATGGTTTTGAGATATAGAAGCGGCAAATGGAAGCTGATACATTCCATCTAACAAGGTCTTGTCAATAAGGATTGGCTCCACTATAATGGATACATAAGAAAAAGCGGTCCAACAGTTTGTGTGACACGGCGGAAGGACCGTATTTTACAGGAGGAAAACGTGAAGAATGAATTAGTGATCGTGCTGGATTTTGGCGGGCAGTATAACCAGCTTGTCGCAAGGCGCGTGAGAGAATGTAATGTGTACTGTGAGATCTATTCTTATCGTACGGATATTGAGAAGATTAAAGAGATGAACCCGAAGGGGATCATCTTGACCGGCGGTCCGAACAGCTGTTATCTGCCGGATTCGCCAACATATACGGACGAGCTGTTTAAACTGGGGATTCCGGTGCTTGGACTGTGCTATGGCGCACAGCTTATGATGCACGTGCTTGGCGGAGAAGTAAAGAAAGCGGATGTTCGTGAGTATGGAAAAACAGAAGTGCTGATTGATAAGACGGCATCCAAGGTATTTGAAAACGTATCTGCTTCAACTGTCTGCTGGATGAGCCATTTTGACTATATCGCTCAAATTGCGCCGGGATTTGAAATCACTGCCCATACGGCGGATTGTCCGGTGGCGGCTGCTGAAAATGAGGGGGAGAAGTTGTACGCGATCCAGTTCCATCCAGAGGTACTCCACACGGCGGAAGGTACGAAGATGATCAACAACTTCGTGAAGAATGTCTGTGGATGTGCCGGAGATTGGAAAATGGATTCTTTTGTAGAAAATTCCATCAAAGAGATCCGCGCGAAAGTCGGAGCCGGAAGAGTACTGTGTGCATTGTCCGGTGGTGTGGACTCTTCCGTGGCGGCGGTTATGCTGTCTAAAGCAATCGGCAAGCAGCTTACATGCGTGTTTGTTGACCATGGACTTCTGAGAAAAAATGAAGGCGATGAAGTGGAAGCGGTATTTGGACCGGACGGACCATATGATCTTAACTTTATCCGGGTGAACGCTCAGGAGAGATTCTACGGTAAACTTAAAGGGGTAGAAGAACCGGAGAGAAAGAGAAAGATCATTGGAGAAGAATTTATCCGGGTATTTGAGGAAGAAGCAAAAAAAATTGGCGCAGTGGACTTCCTTGTGCAGGGAACGATTTATCCTGATGTGGTAGAGAGCGGTCTGGGTGGTGAATCTGCGGTGATCAAGTCCCATCATAATGTGGGTGGTCTGCCGGATTATGTTGACTTCAAGGAGATCATCGAACCGCTGCGGGATCTGTTTAAAGACGAGGTGCGCAAAGCTGGACTGGAGCTGGGCATACCGGAATATCTGGTGTTCCGTCAGCCGTTTCCGGGACCGGGGCTTGGCATCCGTATCATTGGCGAAGTGACGGCGGAGAAAGTGAAGATCGTGCAGGATGCGGATGCAATTTACAGAGAAGAAATTGCCAATGCCGGACTGGACCGGAGCATCGGTCAGTATTTTGCAGGTCTGACTAATATGCGCAGCGTCGGTGTTATGGGTGACGAGAGAACTTATGATTACGCTGTGGCGCTTAGAGCTGTCAATACCGTGGACTTTATGACCGCGGAGGCGGCGGAGATACCGTATGAGGTGCTGAACAAAGTGATGAGCAGAATCATCAATGAGGTGCGGGGGGTTAACAGGGTTATGTATGATCTGACCAGTAAACCACCGGGGACGATAGAGTT
>DSTMC04003__coassemble_4464_pt1 | contig 5835 bp, 7 predicted proteins | sample DSTMC04003__metabat2_high_PE_018 | metagenome-assembled genome bin DSTMC04003
GTTCGGTTCAATTTGACATAAACAATTCAGCTTTAAACCTACAATATGAATACAAATTCCACAAGTTTGCTTTCGCTGGAAAATCTTTTCTATAAATAAATCTGGTCTTAAATGGAATCCTATGATAATTGCACCAATCCTTTATTTGCTTCATTCGTATGGATTCTCCTGCATCGATTCTATCCACCAAACACTGTCTCTTAAACTCATCTACTCCACTCCTAAAAAATACGAAAAACTGTACATTATAATATCTGATTACTACAATCTCTTCCGCTGCTTTTTCCTTTGACTTCATACACACTTTCCACCTTTCTCCGTGTATCTAGTAAGATTTGTCCTCACATTTTCACTCTATACACACAATATCCACCCCAAAATAAGGGATCAAATTTATAACAAGGATGAGCACAAGCTCAATCACCGTAATGCCGGATACATATCTGTGGCGGGAAATAAAATTTTTTAAACCACATCTTACTGCCGTGGCTTTGCCTTTTACTTTTACTGCTATTTTTCTCATAATTTTCGTCCTCCTTTTTCATAGTCTGTTGTCGCTCGTAATTGGTCTATGGTTTCTTATGATTTTTAGACAGTTACACCTGAATTGAAAAAAATGCCGGAATAATCACTATGGCAAAAACGATGATGAGCATAAGAAACAAAGGAATCATCAGTTTTGTACCCGCCTCCTCTCCCATTTTCTTCGCTAGATTCTTGCGCTCCTCAAATGCATCCTCTGCTTCTCTTCCGAGAATATCTGTCAAGCCTTTTGTCCCTTTCCGGAGATTTTGAGACAACATCGTCCCAAACTTTCTGTATGTGGATATCCCGCATCTTGTACCATAATTTTCATAGCACTCTCCTTCTGCGGCCCCGCTCTGCATCCGATACATGGCAGATACCATCTCCTCGTATGCCTTTCTTTTCTTTTTTTCTTCTCCCGTCTCTTTCTTGTTCTCATAATCCTGCGCAATGCTAAACCATGCTTTCCGAATCGTCATGCCCGCCCGGATATACAGGTTAAACCGATTGATGATCTTCGGATAATCAAGTTTCATCTGACGTACTATTTTCTTTTCTGCCTCTTTCTTTCTCTGGGTTTCAGATACTGCCATCAGGCACGCCGTCCCAATCCCAATTACCAGCAGCGCCGCCGCCCGCGTCCTAGTCTCATACCGCCATTTCACTTCCTCTCCGTCTACGCTGTCCGGAAGCACAAGATACTGCTCTGTCTTTGTCTGTTCATCCGCCTTGGAAATCTCCTTATCAAGTTCCTCCATGACTGCTTCTTCACGGTTCTTTACAGGCGGGAATACCCTGATATAAAATTCCCGGATCTCACGCTCCTCCTCGCAGCTTAGCGTAGCTGTCAACCTGACATTTGTCCCTTCTTCTGTCAGTTTTTCCTCCTGAAGCTTCCCTTTTATATCCATGACATCATATCTATCTAATTCCCAAGAAACGCTGATCCCTGTATCCGGGATCTCGGTAATCAGATTCAGATCACATCTGATCTCATCCGGACTTTTATTTTCTCCCATTATATATTTTTCCAGTTTTTCTGCCGCCCGCGTAAACGCCTCTTTGAGCTCTTCTGATGTGTACTGTCTGCCTGTAACAGAAATATCAATGCTTTTCTCTTCTTTATCTTCCCCGATACGGACTCTCATTTTCTGCACGATGTCCTCTCCGAGCGCTCCTCTTTCCAAAACAGCCTGACCGGATTGATCTGTCCTGACACGATCCCCGTTATCTAATAGATACAGACAGGCAGAGCATAGGACAGTTGCCAGCAAGATCACTCCTGCTTTTACATACACCGGGTGTTCTTTTATTCCATTTCTTATTTTTTTCATCACTTACACCTCAACGCGGATAATCTTCCTTCCTAGACTATAAGCTGCCATATATACGCACACGCAGACCGTCATCACTGCCGCTCCCGCCCGGTTTCCGTACAGTACGCTCAAAAACTCGCTGAAGGTCAGTTTCATATACAGGATAATGGCAAAAGGCACGGCACACATAATGTTAAATTCCAGTTTTTCGGATGCGATCATCGTCTGGATTTCCTTTTCTGTTTCAATCTTTTCACTGATGATCCTGACTGCGCTTCGTATAATCGAGATACTGTCGCCTCCGCTTCTTTTTGCCGCGGCAAACACATTTACAAAGTCTTCCACATCTTCTTGCCCTGTGCGCTCGGCGAATTCAGAAAGCACTGCTTCCACAGGCATTTTCATGTCCATCTGATGACACATTCTGTCATACTCTTTTCTGATCCGTGAGTCTTTTTCATACAAGGAAGCCATATCTTTTTGAACTTCCCGGATTGCGTTTTCAACAGAATGTCCTGTCTTAAGCGCGGCTGCCACCGCCTCAATACTGTCCTTAAACTGCTCTCTGAATTCCTCCTCCTTTTTTTTCGACATGTCTTCAATCCAGTTTTTGAAATATAAGATCCAGACTGGTATGAAAAACGGAACTGGCAGAAAAGATTGATAAAACACATACAGCATCAGCCCTGTCACCCCTGTTACACCAATGATTCCCGCCGCATACTCACGCCTCCTGATATCCTGCAGCCATAAGTTTTTCCCGGTCTGTAAGCTCGCTGACCTTCACAAGGCATCCTTTAACTTTTTCATTGTTTCTTCCCTCCTCTCTAAACTCATACAATGTCTTTGTCCGAATCCTTCCCTCACTGTATCCAAGCACTTCCTCAATCTGAAGTACTTTCCTGCTCTTATCTCTGAGACGTCCGAGATGGATAATAATATCAAGTGCCGACGCGATCTGCCTCTGTATTGCCTCAAGAGGGAGATCGATCCCCATCATCATCATTGTCTCAAGACGGTGAAGCATATCGGAGGGACTGTTGGCGTGCCCGGTAGACATGGATCCGCTGTGCCCGTTTAACATAGCGGATGAAATCATATCGACAGTCTCTTCTCCTCGGACCTCTCCGACGATAATCCTGTCCGGACGCATTCTGAGAGCTGATTTGATCAGATCGCGGATTGTCACTGCTCCCTCCCCTTCCAGATTCTCCCCGCGGGCTTCCAGACGGACAAGGTTTTTAACTCCCTGTATCTGAAGCTCCGCATTATCCTCAATGGTAATGATTCGTTCCTCTTTCGGTATATAGTCTGACATTGCGTTTAAAAATGTGGTTTTTCCTGCTCCGGTTCCTCCGCTCACAAAAATGTTATACTTGGCGCTTACCAGTCTTGTGATAAGCCTTGCCGCCTCCTGAGTCAGGCTTCCCATACGGATAAGCTGTTTCATGGTGACCGCCTCCGCTGGAAACTTTCTGATCGTCATGATCGGACCGTTTACCGCCACAGGCTTTAGCACTACGTTGACACGGGAACCGTCTTGTAAACGTGCGTCAACAATCGGCGACGTCTCGTTCACATAACGATTTGCTTCCCCCACAATCTGCTGGATCACGTCACACAATCTTTCTTCGGAGAAAAAATGGCGGTTACTCTGAAAAATTTGTCCTCCTTTTTCATAAAAAATTTTTTCTGTCCCGTTCACCATAATCTCCGTGATTTCGTCATCCTCGATCAGATCCTGAAGAATATCAAGTCTTCGGAAAGCGTTAAACAACTCTCTGCTTAACCGGATCTTTTCACTGAGCGGAAGATACTCCTTTTTCTCTTCCTCTTCGAGTACACGGCGGATGATCTCCTGAAGATCTTCTTCCCCCGTTTCTTTTGTCATATCCATCCGAAGCATGACTTGCTCATATAGGAGTTCTGTCTTTGTCATTGTATGGCTCCTGTCTTTTCTGTCCTTTTCGTGTTTCCGCCCACCTGTTTTTTCACAGTATGCTCCAGCACGCTGGCATAACCTGTCTCTCTAAGATTTTCCTCATACTGCCTTAATTTTGCCTGCGCAGCCTCCTCATTAAGATAGAGTGTATAGACTCTGCTGCATTTTTTCAAAACATCATAAAGCCCGCTGACCGCGTCGCCCAGATCAAGTATGACCGTTTCATAGATACATTTTTCAAAGATCAGATCCAAAAGGCTTAGCCACTCCCCACCGCTTACCGCACGCAGATCCTGTTCATTTTTCATGGGCTTAATATAATCCAAATTCCCTAACTGACCTGCCATCATACTAATCTTAAGACCGTAGTTGTCCTGCTCCTGTTTAATACAATAGAGAAGATCTCCGAGATCCTTGTCCGTACTTTCCTTGAAATAATAGTCTCCGCCGGCATATCCCTCCATATTGATATACAGTACGGGAACATGCTTTGCTATTTTCTGTCCCAATTGTAAAGCAAATCTTGTCTTTCCAATCCTATGAATCGGTGAATATACTCCTATAAGCCCTCTGACCAGAGATACTGTTTTTTCCACGGGCTCATCCCGGATCCGTACCCTGCTCTTTTTTTCCTCCTTTTTCAGAATCCTGTTTATCTTTCCGGCAATCCTGCCCACAGGCTGATAGCGGAATACACAGGGATATCCCCACAGTTCCCTCCGATTAGGATCTTCTGTTAAAATGATCTTCTGTCCGGCCCGTGCTTCCCGTATAGTTTTCTCTTTGCACTCTTCACCTAAAAGAATAACTTCAGCAGAAGTATGTTCAAGGTATTCTTTCATATTCCCGGCGTCATGGAAGAGATGAAACTGATAGTCACCTTCCAATTTTTCCGGAAGAATTCCAAAAAGCTGTTCCGCATATTCTTCCTGTGTATCACAGACGGCAAAAATAACCGGCGCGCCTGTTAATTTTTCTTCTGACATGGTTTGAATTTTGCTGCGGATCTTTGCAGCATGAATAAAGATATATGACTGCCGGATCTTTTTATATCCGGCTTACAGACACCACCGCATCTCCCTCAAGAGCGATGATACAGCAAGCGTTTACTGCTATGTAAGACGCATTATAAACGGCAGATTTCATTTTGTCCATAGCAAAATTTCAATCCGCCGATTTTTGTAAAAATACTACAAAGTCTGATAACACACAATACCGTAAAGCAGCCCGACGCCCGGAATTCCAAGGGTTCCTGATGTCAAAAATGTCACGGGATTCAATCCTACATTAATTGAAGAACCCGGGGGGATCACATACTGGTTGATGAAAAAAATCAGTGCCATCCCTATCACTGCCCGTATAAAAAAATTGATCACAACGGATGATATCTTTTTTCCCAAGTCTGTTGATTCCTTTCCGTGGTTATGTTCTATCTTATTCCACGGCCAGATTTTTTATACATAGAGATTTTTATGTTATCCACATTATAAACAGAATTTTTATCGTGATATCTTCATACTTTTTCTACCCGACTTCTGTTTTATCGTACATGGAAATAATATATGGATGATCTTCACTATACTGTGTAAGAAGTTTCGGACTGCTTACTTTTCCTGGTTTTCTTACATTTTTCCCCTTTGTACTTGTAAAAGCATCTCCGATGTCTTCTCTGCACTCCCTGATTCGTCCCATAATCATTTCTACAATATCCGGATATTCGTCATACAGATTATTTGTCTCCCCCGGATCATCCCGCAAATTATATAATTCTCTCACTTCCACATCATCATCGATAACTGGCTTTGGGATGACTGATGCATCACGCGTCACATCTTCTGTTTCTCTGGATACTTTCGGTTTTGCCACATGCAGCTTCCAGTCGCCGACCCTGGCCGCTTCCAGTGTATTACATAGATAATAAAAGAATTCTTTACGTTTTGACGTTTTTGTTTTTCCTAGGATCAAATCTGACAGATCAATCCCATCTATAATTCTGTCCTTAGGAATTTTTGCACCGGCAATAGCCGCCAAAGACGGGTAAAGATCCAATGA
>DSTMC04003__coassemble_4815_pt1 | contig 5442 bp, 2 predicted proteins | sample DSTMC04003__metabat2_high_PE_018 | metagenome-assembled genome bin DSTMC04003
GGTCAGTCCTCCTTACAGTAATAAGGCAGGGAGCAGCAGATACTGCTCCCTGTCAATTTTTCATTATCATGCTCCCTTAGGATCACATGATAATTCATGAAATATGTAAATTAGTTTCCTTTTGTAAATGTGAATGTGACATCTTTTGTGTATGTTACACCTTCTACCGCTTTTTTCACGTTATCCTTTTTAATGACTGCATATCCATCATCTGTGGCAAGTTTATGCGTCAATGTCATCATAGTATCTGAAGGAGCTAAGAACTTGCTGGGAGTTACATCTGTAAGCCCCATGACAACTTTGCTACCACCAGCGCTAGCTGCCATTTCGATATCTGTTTTAGTCCCAGTAGTAGAAGTCCAGCCTCCCGCTGCTACTGTGATTCCTGTCCCAACATTTGCTGCTGTGACATTAGTAGAGCCATCCGATCCTGCCTGTCTCTGCGTCACTTTAAAAGTTAGTTTCTGCCCTACATTAGCCGCAGTAGAAATAGTCTCCTCTTTCATCTCATTGTTATCCATCAGTACAATATTTCTCGGATAATGTACCATCCAGTTGTTCGGATCTGTTTCCTCATTCCCCGAGGTAATCGGATCTGTCGGACCTGCTGTTCCCGGTGTGTACTTGAAGTTTGTTTTTCCTTCATAAGCCATAACGGATGTTCCCATCATGCTTACTGCCAGCGCTGCTGTCAATGCTGCTGCAAAAAGTTTCTTGTTTTTCATAATTTTTTCTCTCCTTTTGTTTCTATTTATTTTTTTGTCTCTATGTTCATGCGCTTATAACGCTTTGAACCTTTTTCTTACCGGGGATTATGCCTCCCCATTTTCCTCCTCTGCTCTCCTTCTTAATCCCATAAGGAGCAGGAGGAGGATTCCTGAACCGGAAGCCAGCATCAGCCAGTTCCCAAGCTCTGTACTGTCTCCTGTTTTGACGGATGTGCCGCCCCGGTTGATCTGTGTTTTCTTTGTACTGCGGTAGGTAAACTCTGTCGTGCCCTGTGCCTGTGTGGCCGCCTGCACTTCCGTCGTGCTTAGAGGAGCCGCCAGGAGGCACAGGCTAAGAACTCCGATTAGTATTCTTTTCTTCATTTTTCCGCCTCCTGACGTTAATTTCCTGATCCCGACTTACTGAATATAAAGTGTATCTGTCCCGTAAATGGAGCTCCGTCCGCTACATTAGGCGGGTTTGTCCCAGATGATCGGAAGTACAGTGGAACCTCATTCTGCCCACTTGCAAAGTACAACGTTCCGACCTTACCGCTCGTGCTGATTTTTGTGGCATTGTTCGATTCGATCGTGCCAAGGAAGCATGTCAGGTTGATGGTTTCGCTGCCGCTTCCTACAGTTCGTGAGACCTTAATGCTATTGTCTGCATCCTGTTTATCCTTGATCTCTTGGATTACCACATCTACTCCACTGTCCGGATCAGGAACCTCAGCCTCAACAGTCTGGCTGCCCTCCTGAACCTTAAGGGGCGTCATGGTAATCTTCTGATCTCCCGAGAAAATGTGGTTGTTACCCGGTTTTACGTTGTCCATCATGGCGATTTGTTTCGGGTAGTGGATAATAGATTCAACCTGATCTCCTAGGACACCTACCATGGTCGTGGTTGTGCTCGGAATGTTAGTAATTTGCGTATCCCACTGGAACTGGTTTCTATCCTGTCCAAAATCCGATATTCCGCTTACATTCCCATTACTGGTTGTCCATGCAAAGATACGATATTTCGCAGTCTCATCCCAGTCATGTGTAATGGAATCTCCAAGGTGCTTTATCGTATAAGTCACAGTGAACTCATATTTGCCAACTTTTTTAATTACCGGAGCCTCTACTTTATCTGTGTGCCCATTAAGAGCGCCATCCTTATTTGCCCATATTTGATAATTATTGGCGTTTGTTCTACCATCTGGATTCTTTTTGTACAGTGCCACTTTCAGAAGACTATTATTTAAAAGGTAATCATAATTCTCTTTTTTAGCTCCTTCCAGCTTAAAGGTTCCAGTGACCTTAAACTCAGTTTCTTCATAAAACAGCGCCGACTTTTTAGTTTCGGTAATTTGAAACCCGCTTTCGTAGCTTGTCGTAACCTTCGGAATTACATGAATATCCTGCCAATTACACGGATAAACATTGGGATTAAATGTATTCTCCAAGGCTGTTGTATTATCATATGATCTCTTACCCATGCTATAACTTTGATCGCTATTTGCAGAGTTCCACATATAAAACCGATAGTCTATCCCGGTATTTCCCAGGTCATTCAGACCTATATTGGTATACGTCAAGGTTATCTTTGTATTTCCCTGATCCGTAGCCTCTGTTGTTATAGCAAGATTAGCTTCCTTAAATCTTGTGGAATGTAGATTGTTGGCAGTATTTAATCTAGTAGTAGCTTGCTTCTCGTATAGATTTATAACTCCTTTTTCAACGGAACCCCATTCATCAACATCCGGTCCCTGACTATAAACATAGTACTGCGCCTCTAGGCCTTCAGGCACCTTGCCTTCCATATAGAAAGTAGTACTGAGGGTATATTTTCCATCCGCTCCTTCATATACATTCACTGGACTGGCAGTTGGATCGCTCAAGTCTCCCGTTTCAGTAAGTGTTATCGGCTTTATACCTTCTTCAATTGTCAAACTAATTGTCCGCTCGACCCGAACATTATTTTCGATAAAACGTAATGTCACGTTAGCTGGAGTTCCCGGGCTATTCAAGGCGCTGTTTATGCCGCTGTGTTCACCAGTTCCTTTAACTTTTGTATAGTCTCCTCCGATCTTATCAGTAAAATCGTAATCAGCGGTCTTGAATACTCTTGCTCCGGCTGCTTTTGCAATTTTATTATAATATTGAGCTTTATTATCAGAATTTGAAAATCCATCAAACTCTTCTTTGGACATTGTTACATTCTGCTTAGCATAGAATTCATAACCTTTAGATATTTCCACATTGTCGCTTGCCCAGATAACACGTTTTCCAGTAGATTTTCCTCTATTTGAATTATTTGTTAGGTTGGCCGGCTTTGAAGTATAATTTTGGTCCACCAATGTGTAGTCAAGTATGTATCTTTGATCTTCATCATAGTTGAGTGTAATATTACTATTCGGAGTATCATATGTTACATCATTAACTTGAGAAACAGCGGTAAGATTCTTCATTGATGTATACTTGTAACTGAATTTGGCTCCTGTATGCTTGCCATTCTGTTGTAATTGTATTGAAGAAACCTTATTCGTTGACATTGGTTTATATCCAAATCCATAATGAATAGATCTATATCTGCCAGCTGCTGTTTCACTGCCCGTATTATCGATATTATTTAATACATTCCCAAATGGATTCCCGTTAACTAAATCAGTACTTTTTATTATACGCGGATTAGTATAATAATCTTTTCCGTTATAATCCATTAAGATCGGATTCCTGCTGACTGTAATATTTTTATTGTTTTCAGTCATCAAATCTAGTGTATGTGTTACTGTACTATCACCAACCTTATATATGCCTTTGATTTTTCCAGTAACGTTATATTGCTCTGTTGAATTATCATTCAATTGAGGAAGCGTCATCTCAATACGCATATAAACAACCTGGCTTCCGCTAACTGTAATTTGAGATCCAGTGGTATACTCAGTCCAAGCACCATTATCCCCTAGCCTATAATACAGCTTTGGAGTGGGCGGTAATAACCCGCTTATAGTCTGACCGCCTTTATCTTTAATCGATAAATTATTAACTTCTAGAGTTAGTGTTCCGCTAGCTATGTTTGCCGGATCCAAACTGGTTCTTGGCGTGAAATTATTCTGAATATAAATCCGATCCCCGGCCACCGGCCAACGGGCTCTATTAGAATACTCATAAGATGTGCCATTGTAATATGCATTCTTTTCAACACTAGCTCCAGCCTTCTCATATGCATCGGTAAGCCATCTGACTTCTGTCATTCCAGTTTGTAAGTTCGGAACAGCATACATCTCTTTTGCCCAGATATCGATCTGGCCTGTACGATATCCTGTAAAGTATGAATTATTGCTTACTGGCCTAATAAAGTTATCTATATTTTGATAACCCGCCCCATATGTGAACGCCAGCTTTAAATTCCTATTAGTCTGCCTTTGAAAATAAGATGCTAAGTTATAGGTTACGGTTCTAATATCTGTATCGTTATGTGCTTCTTGAACTTTAAATGTCAGATTTTGATTTGAAGAGTTATAATAAATTCTGTAGGGTATGATACCTGTATTGCTTGATCCTAATAAAACGCGCCTAGTAGTTTGAGTCTGATCAGACACATACCCGTCACTGCTTGTTGTAGAGATTCCTATATGCGTCGCATTTTGTATGTGTTCTCCATTCTCTTGTGCACTTTGCCAGATATATTTATCATCCAAATCCGGAAATGCATTAACTCTAGTCCCACTTGCATACTGATAATCACCTGTCTTTTCAATCGCCTTCTGCTTAACTACAAAATTCTTTCCACCGCCTGGCTCATAGTAATCATCTGTACTAGTGTCAAACTCACATACAATAGAATTGGGAAGTGTGCCATACGCCCCAAGCCGATATGCGGCGCCTCTTGCCCACCTTGCATTCTCCTTAGCCGCCGCCACCTGACCCGTTGGTATAAATGAAATTGTAACGCCTCCATCGATCTGAATGTTACTCCCATCCGGAGAGTCTGTAGTAGAATCGCCAAATTCATCCCCTATACGCATATAGCCTTCCAGAGCAAAGTCTTTATTAAAATCAAACGTGATTTCACTAAAAGCAGCTCCCTGCTGAAGCCAGTGAGCCCCATAGTGATCAGTTCCCATTGGCGATCCAAATGTAAACTTGACCCCTTTATCAGCTTCAAAGCTCTTCGCTGCATCAAGATATATAACACTGCTTGCCGGAGGATCATAATCATCATCCATATGCTCGTTAGACCCATATACATATGCGTCGGGAAAGTCAGATAGTGCCCACGTCTTATTAGAAGTGCTCCAGCCGTTTTCATCTCCAAATACTCCAGCGCGGGTTGAAATACTGTTTGCAGCCGATCTCGCAAAAGCAGCTGTGCTGCTTGCGGCCGCCGCCTCCTGTGGTTCACTTTCCCCACCCAGAGTTTCTTCCTGCACCGGCTGTGCTGCTTTTTCTGTCTCTGCCTCCGGCAGTGTAACCGTAAGAGTCAGCTCCTCACTTTCTATATTTTTTTCAGAATCCTGCAGACTGCCGGAATCGCTTTGTTCTTCCGTCCCCTGTTCTGGGATTTGTGCTTCTGCAGACTGTTCTCCTGCGGATTGTGCCTCCACAGACCGTACTTCTTCAGACCCTGTCTCTTGGGTTTGGGATGGTTCTATATCGTCAGGCACAGAATCATAGATGACTTCAAAAACATACTCCCCGCTTTCTGTCACCGGAAAGTTCACTTCCTCCGGCGCCGCAAGGCTTCCAT
>DSTMC04003__coassemble_5913_pt1 | contig 4551 bp, 4 predicted proteins | sample DSTMC04003__metabat2_high_PE_018 | metagenome-assembled genome bin DSTMC04003
ATAAATTTTAGATTTATAGAGGAAATGCATATGAAAATCGATTTTTTTGATACTTGCAATGGTATGGATCCACGTGCTGCAAAACATGGAGTATATATGATAGAATTACAGCGAGGTGATAAAAAGGTTTGTCTGTATGTTGGAGAATCAGTTTGGATTGCCGCAAGGTGTGGGGTCCATTTATATTCTTTATATGAGAATCCTAATTATTTAGGTTTGAAGAAAGAAGATATTGATAATGATGAATTTACGCTAAAATTTAGTGTGCTTGACAGTGTCGCCGATAAAAAAACGGTTCTGGGATGCGGAAAATATAAGGCTTTAGAGTTGGAAACTATACAAAATAACAAACCGTTAACTCAATTGAATACAAGCGATAGGCAAATAAGAGACGTGGAAGAAAAAATCGAAAAAGTTCAAAATGAATTAAAAAAACAAAAATTAAAATAGATTTCTAATGGAAAAAAGCATGAAAAAGACAAATTTATATTATTTAATTTCAATATGTTTTTACATAGTTGCTGTCATTAAATTTTTCGATTCAGGGTTTTCATCGGGCGCGGTTTGGTTTTGTCTGGGCTCGGCTTTTTTGTGTTTCGGTGCGGATGGTCAAAATAAAGACGATAAATCAGATGGCGATGATAGTTCAAATGAGAAATAGAGCTCAATTTACATGAAGCGGCTGGTCTGTCCAATCAGCCGCTTCAATGATCTTTATTCATGGCATATTCGCAGGGAAAATACAAAAAAGTTTTGAAAAATCTCAACTTTGTGCTATTATACCTATAACACGGCTGTAAAGTGTTAAAAATACCGGTTCGCAGGAATCGGAAAACAAAGGAGAAACACAATGCTGATAGAAGTGGATTTTGACAGTGATGAAGCGATCTATATCCAGCTCTGCAACCAGATCATCATGGGCATAGCGGGATCCGTGATACGGGAGGGAGATTCGCTTCCGTCCGTGCGCAGGCTTGCAGATACGATTGGCGTGAACATGCATACAGTCAATAAAGCGTACAGTATATTAAAGCGTGAAGGATACATCAGTCTGGACAAAAGACGGGGAGCAGTGATTGCCCTTGCCACTGGGAAGGCGGAGCAGCTCGAACAGATGCGGCGTGAGTTAAAGATCGTGCTGGCAAGAGGCTGCTGCAAAAACATTACCCGTCAAGAAGTCCACGCCCTCGTCGACGAAATTATGGATGATTACAGTTCAGCCATGTATTGAGCGGGAGCAGGATACATGCTTGGATGTATCTGCGAGCAGAGAAATACATGAGGTGAGCGCCAGTTCATGAGTAAAACAGCGGCGTAGCCGCAGTAAGCAAGGAGTGCGGTTTTACGAATGGCGCGTGCTGAACTGTAACAAAGAGCCATGTATTGAGCGGGAGCAGGATACATGCTTGGATGTATCTGCGAGCAGAGAAATACATGAGGTGAGCGCCAGTTCATGAGTAAAACAGCGGCGTAGCCGCAGTAAGCAAGGAGTGCGGTTTTACGAATGGCGCGTGTTAGAGAAAGTTAAAAGTAGGAGGATTTTATGATTTCATATACAAAACAGGCGGAGAGTGCTATCCGCTATGCCGAAAAGAAGGCAAAAGAGATGGGACACCCGTACATTGGGACAGAACATCTTCTCTTAGGTCTCAGGCAGGAAATTGCAGGAGTTGCAGGGCAGATTCTCGCCCAGAACGGCGTTGAAGAGGAGAAAGTCATTCAGCTTATGGATGAACTGATCGTACCCCGGGATGAGTCATTTGCTGAGAAGAGGCCGGAGAAGAGCCCTAGATTTAAGTATATTCTGGAGAACAGCGGGAAGGAAGCCGTCAGGCTTCACACTGCAAAGGTGGGGACGGAGCATCTCTTGTTGTCCATGATACGGGATGTAGACTGTGTGGCGACCCGTATTCTCATCACCCTGAATATCAATCTCCAGAAAATATTTCAGGATATCATGAACGCGGCAGGCGTGGATGCAAAAGAGTACCAAGAAGAACTTCAGGAGGGGCAGAAGAGCGGCGGCTCCATGATGGAGCAGTTCTGTACGGACATGACAGCCCGTGCGGAGGAAGGGAAACTGGATCCGGTTGTGGGACGAGAGGAAGAAATGTACCGTCTTATGCAGGTGTTAAGCCGCCGGACGAAAAATAATCCTTGTCTGGTCGGTGAACCGGGAGTCGGAAAGACAGCTATTATTGAAGGGCTGGCACAGCGGATCGCTGCGGGCGTTGTGCCGGAGAAGATGAAGGATAAACGAATATACACACTGGACCTGCCGGGACTTATCGCGGGCTCAAAGTACCGAGGAGAGTTTGAGGAGCGGATGAAAGGACTGATATCCGAGGTGGAGGCAAACGGAAATATTATCCTGTTCCTTGACGAGATCCATACGATGATCGGCGCAGGAGGAGCAGAGGGCGCGATCGACGCGTCCAGTATCCTGAAACCCTCTCTCGCACGTGGTGAGCTACAGCTTATCGGAGCAACGACAATCTCAGAATACCGGAAATATATTGAAAAGGATGCAGCGCTGGAGCGGAGATTCCAGCCGGTATCTGTGGAAGAGCCGACTGAGGAACAGTGTCTGGAGATTCTTAGAGGACTGAAAGGCAAATATGAGAACCATCACAAAGTAGAGATCAGCGAGCGGGCGCTGGAATCCGCTGTGCATATGTCAGAGCGGTATATTACAGATCGCAATCTGCCGGATAAAGCGATTGATGTGCTTGATGAGGCGTGTTCTAAGGTGAGCCTGAAAGGGTATAAAGTACCGGATCATCTGACTGCATTGGAAAAGACAGTCAAAGAGCTGGCGGTACAGAAGGAAGAGAGCATCAGTGAAGGTGATTTCTCAGAGGCGGCACTTCTTCAGAAGGAACAGGAAGAAGCCAAGACAAAACTAGAAAATATGAAAAAACGCTTTCGCAGACGGACGGCGTCAGAGCGTCCTGCTGTGGCGGAGGAGGATATTGCGGAGGTTGTATCCGCATGGACCAAAGTTCCGGTGCAGAAGCTAGCAGAAAGTGACGCGGACCGCTTAAAGAAGCTGGAGAGTGTTCTTCATAAGCGGGTAATCGGTCAGGAAGAAGCGGTTAGCGCAGTTGCTCGGGCGGTTAAGAGAGGACGGGTAGGGTTAAAAGATCCGAAACGTCCCATTGGTTCGTTCCTTTTCCTCGGTCCAACGGGTGTTGGAAAGACAGAGCTTTCCAAGGCGCTTGCAGAAGCACTTTTCGGAAATGAAGAATCGATGATCCGCGTGGACATGTCGGAGTACATGGAGAAACATTCCGTGGCAAAGATGATTGGTTCCCCTCCGGGATATGTGGGACATGAAGAAGGCGGTCAGCTCAGCGATCAGGTGCGGACACATCCGTATTCTGTAATTTTGTTTGATGAGATCGAAAAAGCCCATCCCGATGTATTTAACATTCTGCTTCAGGTGTTAGACGATGGGCATATCACAGATTCGCAGGGCAGAAAGGTAGACTTTTCCAATACAGTTATCATCATGACGTCCAATGCTGGGGCGAAAGCGATCGTAGAGCCGAAGAAGCTTGGATTTGCCACTAAGGAAGACCCAGCAGGGGATTACAAGAGGATGAAACAAAATGTAATGGATGAAGTGAAGATGATCTTCCGTCCGGAATTCTTAAACCGTATCGATGAGATTATCGTATTCCATGCGCTGGAGAAGACTCATATGAAGAAGATCGTGACACTTATGTGCCGGGATTTCACAAAACGTCTGGCAGGGCAGATGGATATCCGCTTGATTCTCCGAGAATCAGCGAAGAATCTTATCGTGGAGAAAGGCACCGACGCAAAATATGGAGCAAGACCGCTACGCCGTGCGCTTCAGACGGAGCTGGAAGACAAACTTGCCGAAGCAATATTAAATGGCGAAGTGAAACAGGGTGATACTGTGGAAGCGGGCACTGTGAAAAAGGAGATCCGCTTTACCGTGAGATAGCCCTTGTTCCCACATATTTCAGTGGAAAAAACCAAAGTCTTATATTATAATGAGGATAGCGCTGATATACATAGCGCTATTGAAAATAAAGAGAGATTTCTGAATCAATACTTAGGAGGAAGAACAGATATGGCAGCAGTGAAAGAGCTTTTGCGTGCAGAGAACAATGGTACACTCAGTTTTGGAGATTATACGCTGGCGGCAAAGACAAAAAAGGATGATTACGAGTTTGAGGGCGATATTTATAAAGTAAAGACGTTTGCGGAGATTACAAAGCTTGAGAGAAATGGAATGTTCGTATACGAGTCTGTTCCGGGAAGCGCGGTCGAGAACTTTAAGGAAACGGCGGCGGAAGTGTCTTTTGACTTTATAGGAAATTCCGATTTTTCCAGAAAGTAAAAGAAACACGCGTTTAGCAAACTTGAACTTGGTAAACGCGTGCATGGGAATGGCAATAAGACGATGGTCAGGTTAGAAGATATAAAAACCTTCTTCTCCGAACAAATCGTCAAAAGGATCGTCCTCATTCAGAAAATAATCCATATCCAGAAGGTCATCCTCGCTCATATGGCGAATGT